>Ga0153922_1000076_pt1 | contig 37854 bp, 34 predicted proteins | sample TSNJ006MetaG_FD_104723 | JGI IMG/M metagenome (GOLD analysis project Ga0153922, IMG submission 104723) | Attine ant fungus gardens microbial communities from New Jersey, USA - TSNJ006 MetaG | ecosystem: Host-associated > Fungi > Mycelium > Unclassified | place: USA: New Jersey, Brendon T. Byrne... | reverse complement strand
GGGGATGAAATTTGTATATACATATACCAAAGAGGGGCAGATAAGCAGTATCACCGATGCGCTGGGAAATACTGTATATGCCCAATATAATGCGGCAGGGCAGCTGATCCGGGAGATCGATCCGCTGGGAGAGAAGCGGGAATACACGTACAGTCCGCTGGGCAGACTGACCGGTATTACCGATGAGGCAGGAAGGAAGATCAATTATACTTATGAGCCTGGGGGACAGCTGATCCGGAAAGAATTTCCGGATGGGACAAGGGAAACCTATACTTACGATGGGAACGGATGTTTACTATTATTATGATCCCAATACATTTCCAACAGGAAGGGATATTGAAAAGGATGTGAAAGCAGATAAGAAGGCATTACAAAAACACTATGGGACAAAAGTGCATGTGAAGAAGTTAACTGCTAAGCAGAAGTTTATCGATGACTGGAATGCGATGCCAGATGAAAAGATAGATGCGGTGGTGATTTATTCTCATGCAAATCATAGCTTATTTCGTACAAAATCTAAAAGTACAATAGGAGAATCTGGAGAGAAGGAGTCAGAGGGATTAGAATATTTTACAGTTACTGATGTTGCAGGGAATTTGAGCAGTAAAGATATAGATATCATGGTTATGTTGGGTTGTAATATGGGGACTACAAGTAGAAATGATAATTTAGCCACGGAATTCATTAAAAGTGATAATAACTTAGGTATCCATAGATTAATCGCGTTTGATGGTAATGTAAGTCATTGGCACAAAAGCTTTTTGTTTTTTATAACCCAGCGACATACCTTAGCATCAATACCAAACATGGATAATTACCACCCGGATGGAGTCCACGATGGATTCAAGCTATATCGCTATGTGCAGAATAAAGAAAAGGAAAAAACTACCTATAAAATATTTCATACTATTCGTGGCTATAGTATTTGTAGCAATTGTAGTTATGATGTTATGTAAAGACAGATTTCATCAACCAAAACCGAGCATTTATTTTGATGAAAAAGGAAAAGATTTTGAAGTGGAATTAAGGTATTTGGGAGCAGTCAGTGGTGATGATTCAGAGTTTACTGATTATGCAGAAAGAATGGGATACAGATTAAAAAGCGAAGGGTTTGCCTGGTGGTGGCTGGTAAGAAGTGAAGAGCATTATGAAAGATTTGAAGAACGTCTGTCTTTATCGCGACCTGATTTTACTATGGAATTTAAAAAAGATTACCATATCCTATCATTTGGAAGAAAACTGAATAAGCTGACAGCTAATTCCAGAATAATTTATCAAAGCCAATATAGTTCGAAGTGGGAATTTGATATGACACAGTACAGTCCGAATACAGTCTATATTTACGCAATAGATTTTATAAACCTCCATGATATGGAATTAGATGCAGATATGTACGGACAAAATTATTATGAACGTGGGAAAGTTCCCTCTTCTCCTGCGAAAGGAATACAAAAGAAAAACAAAAGAAACCAAAAAACCCACAAAAGGAATTTCCCTCCGCCCCTTGTCTCATTTCCCCATCTGATGTTATACTAAAACGAGATAGAAACCAGATTACAAAGATACATTTTTATTTACTTATAGAGGAGAAAAAGCGTGAAATTCACACATTTACATGTCCATACAGAATACAGCCTGCTTGATGGATCAAATAAAATCAAAGAATATGTTGCCAGAGTAAAAGAGCTGGGAATGGATAGTGCGGCTATAACTGACCATGGGGTTATGTTTGGATGTATTGATTTTTATAAAGCGGCGAAGGAAGCCGGTATTAAGCCAATTATGGGGTGCGAGGTGTATGTGGCGCCTAATTCCCGGTTTGATAAGGAACTGAATGGTGGGGAAGATCGTTATTATCATCTGGTGCTGTTGGCAGAGAATAACCAGGGGTACAATAATCTAATGAAGATTGTATCGAAAGGTTTTGTGGAAGGATTTTATTATCGGCCGCGGGTTGATATGGAAGTACTGGAGCAGTATCATGAAGGAATTATTGCATTAAGCGCCTGTCTTGCAGGAGAAGTTGCAAGAAATATTCAAAAAGGATTGTATGATGAAGCGAAGAAGAGTGCTTTGAAGTATCAGCGTGTGTTTGGGGAAGGGAATTATTTTCTGGAAATGCAGGATCATGGGATTCCCCAGCAGAAGCTGGTGAATCAGCAGTTGATGCGGTTGAGCGAAGAGACGGGGATTGAATTAGTATGTACCAACGATGTCCATTATACTTATGCGGCAGATGAGGCATCCCATGATGTGCTGCTTTGTATTCAGACGGGTAAGAAGATACAAGATGAGAATCGGATGCGTTATGAAGGCGGGCAGTATTATGTCAAGTCGCCGGAGGAGATGGAAGAGCTTTTTCCTTATGTGCCCCAGGCCTTGAAGAATACCTATAAGATTGGACAGCGATGCAATGTTGAGATTGAATTCGGAGTTACTAAATTGCCGCAGTATGATGTACCTGACGGATATACGGTCTGGGAATATCTGAATAAATTGTGCTATGAAGGGCTGGCGGAGCGGTACGATCTGGTTACGCCGGAACTTACCCAGCGGTTGGATTTTGAGTTAAAGACGATTCAGGAAATGGGATATGTGGACTACTTTCTGATTGTTTGGGACTTTATTAAGTATGCGGAAGATAATGATATTATCGTCGGGCCGGGGCGTGGGTCGGCGGCTGGTAGTATAGTGGCTTATACTTTGGGGATTACTAAGTTAGATCCGGTGAAGTACCAGCTGCTGTTCGAGCGGTTTTTGAATCCGGAGCGTGTTTCGATGCCTGATATTGATATTGATTTCTGTTTTGAGAGAAGGCAGGAAGTAATTGATTATGTAGTACGCAAATATGGGAAGGATCGGGTGGTACAGATTGTTACCTTTGGTACAATGGCGGCACGAGGTGTTATCCGGGATGTTGGCAGGGTGCTGGATATGCCCTATGCGCAGGTGGATGCAATTGCCAAGATGGTGCCGAATGAACTTAATATTACGATTAAGCGGGCGCTGGAGGTGAACCGGGAATTTCGAAAAATGTATGAAGAAAATCCGGATGTTACAGAATTGATTGATATGTCAAGACGGTTGGAAGGACTGCCGCGGCATACTTCGATGCATGCTGCCGGGGTGGTGATCAGCCAGAAGTCGGTGGATGAATATGTGCCGCTTTCCCGGGCATCAGATGGATCGATCACGACTCAGTTTACGATGACGACGCTTGAAGAGCTGGGGCTTCTGAAGATGGACTTTCTGGGGCTGCGGACGCTTACGGTGATTCAGAATGCTGTTCGGCTGGTCAAGGAGGATACGGGAGTAGAGATTGATACCCGGAATATAGATTATAATGACGCTAAGGTTTTGGCCATGATTGGAACGGGGAAGACCGAAGGGGTGTTCCAGGTAGAAAGTTCTGGGATGAAGAGCTTTATGAAGGAATTAAAGCCACAGGGGCTGGAGGATTTGATCGCGGGGATTTCGCTGTATCGCCCGGGGCCGATGGATTTTATTCCTCAGTATATCAGGGGGAAGAATAACCAGAATAGTATTACTTATGACTGTCCGCAGCTGGAGCCGATTCTGGAACCTACTTATGGTTGTATTGTGTATCAGGAGCAGGTTATGCAGATTGTGCGTGATCTGGGTGGTTATACGTTGGGACGAAGCGACTTGCTGCGAAGAGCGATGTCGAAGAAGAAGGCCAGTGTGATGGCTAAGGAGCGGCAGATTTTTATTCATGGAAATGAGGAAGAGGATATTCCGGGATGTATAAAGAATGGGATACCGGAAGCGGTGGCGAATAAGATTTATGATGATATGACTGATTTTGCCAAGTATGCATTTAATAAGTCTCATGCAGCGGCTTATGCGGTGGTGTCTTACCAGACGGCATATTTGAAATATTATTATCCGGTAGAGTTCATGGCTGCGCTGATGACGTCCTGTATTGATAATCCGGGGAAGGTGTCAGAGTATATTTTGACTTGCCGGCAGATGAAGATTCAGATACTGCCGCCCGATATTAATCTGAGTGTGGGGAACTTCTCGGTTGATGGACGGAGTATTCGCTATGGGCTGTCGGCGATAAAAGGGATTGGACGGCCGGTGCAGGAGGCGATTGTAGAGGAGCGCAGGAAGCACGGGGAATATACCAGCCTGAGGAATTTTGTGGAACGGCTGACAGGGAAAGAAGTGAATAAGCGGACGATTGAGAATTTCATTAAGGCTGGTGCTTTTGATGGACTGAGAGGCAACCGCAAGCAGTTTATGATGGTATATGCTCAGATTGTAGATGAGGTTACTCAGGAGAAGAAGTCTTCGCTGTCAGGGCAGATGAGTTTGTTTGACATGATGGATGAGGATGTGAAAAAGGAATATGAAGTGAAGCTTCCGGATGTTGAGGAATATGCTCAGGAGATCTTGCTGGGATTTGAGAAAGAGGTGCTTGGCATCTATATCAGCGGGCATCCGTTGGAGGAATATGAGCAGCAGTGGCGGCGGAGTATTTCGGCGGTGACGACTGATTTTCTGCCGGATGAAGAGACGGGCGAACCGAAGGTTGGAGATGGGACCAAGCAGGTGGTTGGCGGAATGATCACGGATAAGACCATTAAGTATACCAAGACCAATCAGGCGATGGCCTTCCTGAATCTGGAAGACTTGGTAGGAACGATGGAAATCGTGGTGTTCCCCCGGGATTATGAAGCGAATCAGGGACTGATGGAAGTGGATTCGAAGGTGTTTATCCGGGGTCGGGTTTCGGCGGAAGATGATAAGCCGAGTAAGTTGATCTGTGAAAAGATTACGGCATTTGCGGATGCACCAAAGCAGCTATGGATTCAGTTTGCCGATCGATCAGTCTATGAGCAGGCGGTGGATGAGTTGTATGAATTGCTGAAGAATTCAGATGGTAAGGATGAAGTTGTCGTTTATATTCGCGACCAAAAGGCGATGAAAAAGCTTCCGCCAAGCAGAAATGTGAAGATTGATCGGGATTTAATTACTGGGTTAAGTGCAGCATATGGGGAAAATAATGTAAAAGTTATGGAAATGAGTATTGAAAAACAAGGCAGAATGAATTAAAATTAAACCATATGTGATGTTAGATGAGGAGACATAAGGTTGTAAGCCTACGCTGGAGGATGAGGATATGGCAGAAAAAAAGGAAGTAAAAACCATTGCTGTTTTAACAAGCGGCGGAGATGCACCGGGCATGAATGCTGCAATTCGTGCAATAGTAAGGCGCGGATTATCCAAGGGATGTACTATGAAAGGGATCCTGAAAGGATACGATGGGTTGATCAATGAAGAAATTATCGATATGAAAGCCAGGGATGTGTCGGATACGATTGAACGCGGCGGAACTATTTTATATACTGCTCGCAGTGCGGAGATGCGGACCGAAGAGGGACAGCAAAAAGCGGCAGATGTTTGTAAAAGGCATAATATTGATGGGCTCATAGTAATTGGCGGAGACGGTTCATTCCGAGGCGCCCAGGACTTGGCGAAGCACGGTATCAATGTAATCGGTGTTCCGGGAAGTATTGATCTGGATATTGATTGTACGGATTATACCATTGGGTTTGATACAGCAGTGAATACAGCGATGGAAGCAATCGATAAAGTGCGTGATACTTCCACTTCTCATGAACGCTGCAGTATTATCGAGGTTATGGGAAGAAATGCCGGATATATTGCGCTGTGGTGCGGCATTGCCAGCGGTGCGGAAGACATCCTCCTGCCGGAAGAGTATGATTATGATGAGCAGAAGCTGGTGAATAATATTATTGAAAGTCGTAAAAGAGGGAAGAAGCATCATATCATTATAAATGCGGAAGGGATTGGACATTCTACCAGTATGGCAAAGAGAATTGAGGCGGCCACCGGTATTGATACCAGAGCAACGATTCTCGGTCACATGCAAAGAGGTGGAAGTCCAACCTGTAAGGACCGTGTTTATGCTTCTGTCATGGGGGCATTTGCGGTGGACCTTCTGGTGGCAGAGAAGACTAAGCGTGTAGTTGCATACAAGAATGGTGAATATACAGACTTTGATATTAATGAGGCGCTGATGATGAAGAAAAATTTTGCTGATTATCAGTTTGAAGTTGCCAAATCACTGTCTGCGAATTATGAAAAGTAATGGTAACTATTCGAAGGTACTGAACAATTAATAATTGAAGTAAGGAGCGTTGTATTACAGAGAAATCGGTGATGCGGCGTTCCTGTTTTTGACTCAAGAGTACTCATCAAAAGAAGAACTGGGCAATTATGGCCCTGTGAGAAAATGAGGATTTGGTCAGAATCCGAAAAGTGGAGCGATAAATACATGATCACAAGCACATCAAATACAAGAGTTAAGAATGTAATGCAGCTTCAGAAAAAAATGAAAGTGCGCAAAGAGCAGAATGTCTTTGTTATTGAAGGAGCTAAGATGCTGCAGGAAACACCCAGACAGTTGCTGCGGGAGGTTTATGTATCACATTCTTTTTTAGAAAAAGGGGAGCACCGGGATTTATTAAAGGGAATATCCTACGAAATCGTGGATGACCGGGTGTTTGGTCAGATGTCAGATACCAGTACACCGCAGGGAATTCTCTGCGTAGTCACCCAGATGCATTACACCATAGAGAAATTTATTAAGCGGGAACAACCTTTTTTAATGATTCTGGAGGATTTGCAGGATCCGGGCAATGTGGGAACGATATTTCGTACTGCCGAAGGTGCTGGTGCGGATGGCATTATATTAAGTAAAAACTGTGTTGATATTTTCAACCCTAAGACGATCCGTTCTACGATGGGATCCATATACCGTATTCCTTTCTTGTATGTGGAGGATTTGGGTGAGGTATTAAAAGTGCTGAATAAGAATAACATTTGGACGTATGCGGCACACTTAGAAGGGAAGCAGATGTATGACCGGGAGAACTATACATTGGGTACTGCTCTCCTGATTGGAAATGAAGGGAATGGGTTAAGCGCACAGATGGCTAAAAAGGCCAGTTGTCTGGTGAAAATTCCGATGGAAGGCGAACTGGAATCCCTGAATGCGGCAGTTGCATCTGCCATTTTAATGTATGAAGTACATCGTCAGCGGAGGGAAAATGAATAGGGGTCGACTTTGATTCCGTTTTAGGGTAAAATATAACCAATCAGAAGAGGTTTTCGAAAGGGGTTATCATATGGGAGAGAATTCTAACCAAAAGAAGTCAAAGAATAAAAAAAGAAAAAAACGGTTAATTATAAAATCAGGCATCCTGCTTGTTCTGCTGGTGGTTCTGGCAGGAGCAATCTGGGTATTGGCAGATCAGCTTATGAATAATCAGGACCGCCAGCAGGCGAAGGTGGATGAGCAGAACGTAGAAGAGGACAGCAGCCTGGATTCGGAGCCGGAGGCAACAGCGGAGACAGAAACCGAAGAAACCAACAGCAAGGATGCTGAGGCTAAGTCTGTTGATAAAGAGACCATCATGAACGAGGCACAGTTGTTGGCAGATCAGTATGATTACGATGCGGCGTTGGAAAAGCTTAAGGAAGTGTCGAATAGTGAAGAAGATACAGATGTAGCAGCGAAAACAGCTGAATACCAGGCGACTAAAGATAGCTGTGTAGCAGTGAATGTAGAGGAAGTTACTCACATTTTCTATCATTCCTTAGTAGTGGATCCGGACAAATGCTTTGGGAATCAGGATGATCCGCTGACGGCAGGCTTTAACCAGTGGATGACTACCATAGATGAATTTAACCGGATCACCCAGGAAATGTACGATAAGGGTTATGTTATGGTACGGATGCGGGATTTGGTGAATGAGACAGTGGATGCAGATGGAACAGTACATTTTACACCTGCTGAGATTATGTTGCCGCCGGATAAGAAAGCTTTTGTATTATCCATTGATGATCTGAGCTATTATCATAGTTATGATGATCATGGGATTGCTTCCAGATTGATTCTGGATGACGATGGGAAGCTGACGAACGAATATCTGAATAATGACGGAACTATAACTACGGGGGCGTATGATGTCGTTCCGCTGATGGATCAATTTGTTGAGGAGCATCCAGATGCTTCTTATCGGGGCGCAAAGGGATTAATTGCATTAACCGGTTATAATGGAGTTTTTGGTTATCGCACCGATGGTGTGTACGAAAGCCACGATCCGGAACATCTGACGACCGACCAGAAAGTATGGCTGGACAAACATCCTGATTTTGATTATGCCAAGGAATGTGACGATGCCAAAGAGGTGGCAGATGCGATTAAAGACCAGGGTTGGGAATTCGCCAGCCATACCTGGGGACATCGCCATATCGCACAGATTTCACTGGATGACCTGAAGACTGATACTCAGAAATGGAATACCTATGTAGAGCCACTGGTGGGAAAAACCGATACAATCATCTTCGCCCACGGCGAGGATATTGGAGACTGGCATGATTACAATACCGAAGATGAAAAATATAACTATCTAAAGAGCGAGGGCTTTAACTTCTTCTGTAACGTAGATTCAGCACAGTATTTCCTCCAGATCCGTGACGGTTATGTGCGCCAGGGTCGGAGAAACTTAGATGGATATCGCCTGTACCAGGATAAGATTGCAACCAGCGACGCGGAAAAGAAAACCAAGGATCTGTTCGACGCAGCCGCAGTCTTTGATACCAGGAGACCGAATGTGCAGGATTTATCATAAAAAAATAAAATAGAGATTTGAACCTTTTGATTCAGATAGATATAGAAAAAAGACCACATGTGGTCTTTTTTCTATTAGTGCAAGACTACTCTATGGCAGAAAATCCAGCCATCAGAGCGTCCACATCGGATTTAGTTTCTTCGGTATAACTAACGATGATATTCACGAATTTATCCTCTGACTTTCGGAGATAGAAAGTCTGTGTAACGGCGCTTCCATTTGTCTCTACAGAGACATCCAAAATGGTGTAAGTCTGTTCGGCAATTTCGCCTTCGTAGGTATCACCATAGACATAACCGAGATTGGCATCATCCAGATGCTTTTTCAGTATCGTGAAATACTGTACTGTGTCCATGTCAGCCGATGGAGCGTTTTCAACGGTAACGGTGACGTTGGGAAGGCCATTTGCCTGGACTGCCATCATCTCATATACAGAGCTTTGAACCGCTTGATCCAGCAGTTCGCTGCTGACATTGCCGGAAAGCAGCTCCTTACCATTGCTCATGGCAGTATCCATCTGCTCTTTAGTTGCCAATGTTACATTTTCAGGCGGTGTAAAACGAAGGTTCAGCCATTTACTTTCATAAGCCTCAGCAGATAAAGTACCGGGTTCATAAGTACTTTTAGCAGTTGCTTCAGCTGTGACTTCAGGAGCTTTAGTTGCTTCGATTGTAGCTTCTGGAGTTTGGGTAACTTCATTTTTTACAGAATTTTCAGTCTTTTTTGAGCTTTGACATCCTGTCAGGCCAAAGATACAAAGACTAAACGCGATAATAATACCTGTGGTTTTAAATTTTTTCGCACGCATAAGTTCTCCTTGCTTATTCTTTTTTATAGCATGCCCTTAGTACTAGAAAAAAATAAGCTAAAATTACTTCGAAAGGAAACAAAAGTGCTGAAAAAGAAAAACGAAAGTCATATGGGAATTGTACCCTGTAAACAACAGGGAGTGAAATAAAATGTGAGAACAATAAAGTTAGAAACGAAAGAAAAAAAGTTTCGATTTGTAAAAAATAAACAAAAAATAGCAAATGAAAAGGGGTAAAATTGTGAAAATTACTTGACAAAAATAAAAAAAGTATATAAAATGTAATAAAACAAAGAAAAACGAAAATAAACGAAGGATGTGATTTTATTTTTCTCGAGGAGCGAAAAGAACAAATTATAAATGTTGTTGAAGAAAATAATTCGGTTACTGTTGCAGAACTATGCGAATTATTTCATGTATCCGAGGTTACAATACGAAAGGATCTGACAGAATTGGATAATGCCGGATTGTTATTGCGAACGCATGGTGGAGCTGTAAAGATAAAAGAAACTGCTTTTGAGCAAATTCAAACAATCAAAGAAAAAGAGCGGATTGCACAAAAACGTGCGATTGCCCGTCGTGCTTATGAAGAGATTAAAGATAAAGAGACAATTATTCTGGATGCGGGTTCCACCAACCATGAGTTGGCAAAGTTGATAAAAAAAGGAGAGCGGTCTGATCTGGTGATCATTACGAATGCATTTAATATTGCAAACGAATTGATGCATTGCGAAAAAGTAGAATGCATTTTTGCAGGAGGTCTGATCAGGCCGCAGATACTTTCCTGCGTTGGGCTTTTTACGGAGGATTTATTTCAAAATGTCTCAGTGGACCGTGCTTTTATAGGAACAAATAACATCAGTGTGGAACATGCACTGACCACTCCGAATATGCAGGAGTGCCGGGTCAAGCAAAGCATGTTGACGGCCGCCAGAAAAAAATATGTATTGGCAGACAGCAGTAAGTTTAGAACCAATTCTTTATATTGTGTATGCAAGTTTAAAGATTTAAATCTCATTATTACCGATGATGAGTTGGATGAATCTTATATAGCAAAAATTAATGGGAAAGGGGGCCGGATAGAAACGGTTAATATGAGGAACCAGCAAACTATTAAAATGTAAATAAACAGGAAGGAGAAGGTAATGTTAGGAAAAAAAGTAGGAGTATTTGTATTAGCATTAGCCATGACGGCAAGCTTGCTTTCTGCATGCGGGCAAACAAAAAACGAAGCAGAAATTACAGAACAAAAGACTAAAGAAACCAAGTCAGAAGAGACAAAGCCAGAGGATACCGTTGCCAAGGAGACTGTGGATCAGGCGGAGATGGGAGATGATGGAAAAATCACGTTGGGGATTTCCATTTTTACCAGAAGCCATGTGTTCTTTAACCGAGTGGAAGAGGCAATGAAGGCAAAATGTGAAGAATTAGGGGTAGAAGCCATTTTTATGGATGCGGATACAGATAATGAGAAGCAGTTGTCTCAGGTTCAGGACTTTATTACTCAAAGGGTAGATGCCATCATTATTTGCCCAGTGTCCACGGCCGGTAGCAATAGCTGTCTTGAATTGACTGAGAAAGCGGGAATTCCGCTTCTGACTGCATTTACAAAATCTGATGGTGATACAATCTGCCATTTGGGGACAGATGAAAATGTAGGCGGAGAACTTGCTGGAAAATGTATTGAGAAAGCTCTTCCGGATGGCGGAACAGTAGCGATCATCACCTATGATGATGTTGAGAACTGCGTATTACGGGCAGAGGGATGTAAAAAATATCTGGAAGCAAATTGTTCGGATATTGAAGTCGTAGATGAGCAGAATTATCAGGGAGATGCTGAGAAGGCTTCCGCGATCACCCAGGATTTCCTGTTAAAATATCCTGACTTAAGCTTAATCTTTGCGGTTGGTGATCCAGGTGCTATGAGTGCTTATACAATTGTTAACGGAGCTTCAAAGGACATTAAAATTATTGGTTACGATGGCAATCCGGAAGCGGTAAATGAAATTGCCAAAAAGGGTAATTGGATTGCTGATATTGCCCAGGATCCGGAAGGTGTGGGACAGGCAATGATTGAAAATGCAGTAAAGGCAGTAAAGGGTGAAGAAGTACCAAAAGAAGATTATATCGAACCATATATAATTGACAGTGAAAATGTAGCGCAGTATCAGAAGTAGAGAACTGGATGAAGGCACGGTGAGAGGCAGTGCCTTTTTCTTACGGAAAGGGGCGCACGTAAATGCGAACAGAACCCATTATTCAATTGCAGCAGATCAGCAAGCAGTTTCCCGGTGTGAAGGCACTGACTGACGTCAGTCTTAAGTTCTATCCCGGAGAGGTGCATGTGCTGCTGGGGGAGAACGGAGCCGGAAAATCAACGTTAATAAAAATCATCAGCGGTGTCTATCAGCGGGATGGTGGTGAGATGTATTACCAGGGAAAGCTTTGCAACTTTGAACATGCAAAGCAGGCGTTAGCTCAGGGAATCAGTGTGATCCATCAGGAATTAAGCGTAATGCCGGATCTGACGGTGGCGGAAAATGTTTTTCTGGGACGGGAACCAAAGAAGAAAAGCGGTTTTTTGGATCAGGCGAAAATGAGACGGGATACACAGGCAATATTGGATCTGCTGGAACTGAAAATCCATCCTGCTGATGTGGTAAAACATTTGAGCGCAGCTCAAAAACAGATGGTTGAAATCGCTGTGGCGGTTTCAAAGAACGCTAAAGTTGTTATTATGGATGAACCCACTTCCTCTATTTCGGAACATGAGGTGGGGGCGCTTTTTAAGATTATTAGAAAGATGAAAAGTGAAAATGTAGCAATTATATATATATCGCACCGTTTAAAAGAGTTGTTTGAAATTGGTGATAAGGTATCCGTGCTACGGGATGGGTGTTATATCAAAACAGCTTTCATGAGGGATATTACAGAGCGTGACTTAATTACTTTAATGGTAGGGCGGGAGGTATCTGCGTACCTGGACCGCGCTGATAAGAAGCTGGGAGAGCCGGTTCTGGAACTGAACTGTGTTTCTCGTGTCCCTGACTTTGACAAGGTAACGGTAATTGTGAATAGGAGTGAGATAGTTGGGGTTGCGGGATTGATCGGAGCGGGAAGGACGGAGGTATTGCGGGGGATTTTTGGCGCTGAACCTTTTACGTCCGGGAAAATGCGACTTTTTGGAAAAGAGGTTCGGATAAAAAATCCTCAGCATGCCATCCAAAACGGCATCGGACTGGTTCCAGAGGACCGTCGGAGTCAGGGGATAATGCTACAGAAATCGGTTCGGGATAATATCACCCTGCCAAGTATTAAAGCACACACAAGATTTGGTTTTGTAGATAAACGGTGGGAGGATGAAAGCAGTAAAGAGTATATCACCAGGCTTACTATCAAAACTCCTGGTAACTGGAGCATTACAAAGAATTTAAGTGGCGGGAATCAGCAAAAAATCATCATAGCTAAGTGGATGCTGGCAAAGACAAAGCTTCTTTTATTAGATGAGCCTACCCGGGGAATCGATGTAGGAGCCAAGTTTGAAATTTATTCATTGATGGAACAATTTACTAAAGCAGGTGGAAGTATTCTGGTAGTGTCTTCCGAATTACCGGAGCTTCTGGGGGTATGTGACAGAATTTATGTAATGAGTGAAGGTAAGGTTACCGGTTGCCTGACGAATGAGGATTTGACCGAAGAGGCTATCATGCATCTCGCCAGCGTGAATTAGTGAGGGGGCTGAATATGAAGGAAAAGGGTATGCTTCAGAATAAAGTAAAAGAGTATGCATTGATAGGGTTTCTACTTATACTTTGCATTGTTATCTATATTGTTGAGCCGCGTTTTATATCAAAAGAAAATTTTGTTAATGTATTAATTCAAATTGCCATTAATGCATTTATTGCAACGGGAATGACCTTTGTGTTGCTTACGGGAGGAATTGACCTTTCAGTAGGACCGGTATGTGCATTGACCGGTATCCTTGGAGCCTTATTATCCAGGGCTTTTTCTGAGCTGGGTGTGTCTTTAACCTTGATTGGGGGAATTATCTTATCCGTGATAGTTGCCGCTTTGGTGGGGGGAATTACGTCGTTTGTAATATGCCGATTCAAGGTTGCCCCTTTTATTGCCACGCTGGCGATGATGAATGTAGTCAGAGGTGTTTGCTATCTGTTAACTGAAAGCAAACCGGTCTATGAGCTGTCGGATAGTTTTTTATGGATTGGGCAGGGGTATGTAGGACCGATTCCCTTCCTCGTAATTCTGACAATTGTGGTACTGGCAGCAGCGCATATCATATTGAGCAAAACAGCTTATGGACGGCATGTGTATGCGGTGGGAAGTAACGAGGAGGTAGCCAAACTCAGTGGTATTGGCGTCAATAGGATCAAAACATCGGTGTATGTGATCTGCAGCAGTTTGTCTGCTTTCGCAGGGATTTGCCTGGCTGCCAAAATTGGTACTGGTCAGCCAGCGGCGGCGGAGAGCTATGAACAATATGCTATTGCCGCGGCAGTCATGGGCGGAACCAGCCTGGCCGGCGGTACTGGTGGAATTCCCAGCACGATTATTGGCATTGTGGCCATTGGTATTATCAATAACGGCTTGAGCCTGATGAAGGTGAACTCGTACTGGCAAAAAGTTGCAATGGGGGTCATTATTGCTTTTGCAGCGATCATGGACGGATTGAAGGCACAGAGGAGATAGGAGGAGAATCATGTATACGATACACAATCATCCGGAAGATATGGTAGAAGAAATGCTAGCTGGATATATTGCTGCCAATCCGCATTTGTTTGAACGGGTTCCCAACACCAAGGCAATTGCTGTAAAAGGAAAACGGGATAAAGTAATGGTACTGACCGGAGGCGGAGCCGGGTGTGAGCCAATTTACCTGGGGCTGACCGGTCAGGGGATGGCAGATACGGTAGTGAGCGGTAATATTTTTGCCGCACCGTCAGCCACGGCAATCCTAAGAACTATTAAGCACATCCATCATGAGCAGGGAATTGTTATGATCACCGGAAATTATGTGGGTGATGTATTAAATTATGAGTTGGCGGTGGAATTATGCCAGTATGAAGGAATCGAGGCACGGGCCGTTTTTGTCAAGGATGATATTTCTCATGCCGATAAAGAACATGCAGAAGAACGGCGGGGAATCTGTGGCATTTTGTGTGTGGTTAAAGCTGCCGCTGGTGCGGCGGCAGCAGGCCTTCCTCTGAATGAAGTGGAGCGTATTGCCAAGGCGGCAGCAGATGCTGTGGGTACCGTGTCAGTAACCTTCTGGCCGGGCTATCGCCCAGAGACAGGTGCCCCTTTATACCAGATGCTGGCGGATACCGTCGAGCTGGGGATGGGATTCAACGGGGAACCAGGTGTTGAAAAAAAGCATATGCCTTCAGCTGATCAATTGGCGGAGGATATCTTGCAGCCATTGATTGATGACTTGCAGCTGACTGAAGAGGATGAAATACTCCTGCTTGTAAATGGCAAAGGTGCTACCTCCCTGCTGGAACTATATGTGCTTGGGAATAGCTTGCACCGCTATCTGGAGCATAGAAGAATCAAGGTCTATAAGACGGAGACCGGAAACTTTTTCACTGCTCCGGGGATGGGTGGTGTCAGTGTGACAGTTATGAAGTTTGACGCAGAATTAAAACGGTATTATTGCCGGGATTCTTATACGCCAATGTATACGTACCGGGATGTTAAGGGTGAATGGGAGGCGGACGGGTGAACGATTATTTGACGATTGAAGAAGTGAAAGCGATGTTTGGCTGCATTGCCGAAATGGTGATTGAAAATGAATCCTGGCTGACGCAGATTGATAGTCAGATTGGTGATGGGGATCATGGCATTGGGATGACAATTGGATTTAAAGCAGTTCAGAAGCAGCTTCCTCAGCTTTATGTGACATCAGTGAACGCACTGTTTAAAGAGGTGGGGATGGTGTTGCTGGATGCTATGGGTGGCGCTTCGGGTGTTATCTTCGGAACCATGTTTATCAGTGGATATGGTGCTACCCCACAGAAGAAATATCTGGATTTGGATACACTTGGGAAAATGTTTGAGAGATCCCTTAAACTTATTAAAAGCAGAGGGCAAGCCAAGCTTGGGGATAAGACGATGATTGACAGCTTTGAACCAGCAGTCATACAACTGGTGAAGAGTGCCCAAACGGGGGCATCCTTATGCGAAGGAATGAGCTGCGCTGCCAAGGCGGCAAAAGGGGGGATGGAAGCAAGCAAGATGCTGCAGGCGGAAAAAGGGCGTGCGAGTTCTTATGGAATGCAGTCTGTCGGCTTACCGGATCCGGGAGCAGTATCTGTGAGCCTCATTTTCCAAGCAATGGACAGCTTTCTGAAAAGCAGAAGGGAGAGTATTAATGAAAATGACATCTAGAGAAAGGGTACGCGAGGTAATTCACCATCGGAAGCCGGATCGGGTGCCGATCGATATCGGGGGAACCAAGGTTACCGGTATACATGTGGATGAATACATTAAAATCAGCAAATATCTAGACATTGATCAGGAATTGCCCCGCTGCTACGAACAGTTCCAGATGCTGGCGAGAGTGGAAGAACCAGTTCGGCGGTGGCTACACGGGGATGTAATGCAGTTGGAAAATGTAGTAGAAACCTGGGGATACAAAAATGCCGGCTGGAAGATATGGAAGAATACCGCTGGGAATGAAATTTTGATGCCTGGAGATTTTCATTATGAGCAGGATCAGAATGGAGATATTCGGCTGTTCGACATAAGAGGCCGGCATGTGGCCAATATGGCGGCTACGGGCAGTTATTTTGAACGGCTCCCCAATCCACCGATTGATATTGCAAAAGATATTGTGTTCATGGATATTCAAAAGTTTAAAGAGTCCATTGATATTTATACTGATGAGGAATTGCGGATATTGGAAAAACGGGCACGCCTGATGTATGAAACTACGGACTATTCTATTCATGGCGGCGCTTTGAAGGGGAAGCTGGGCACTACCGGAATCTTTGCGGGGCATTATTTTACGGAGTGGCTCTGTATCTTACTTGCGGAACCGGAATATGCCGGGGAGATTTTGGCAGCTGCGGGAGATGCAGCGGTAAAGAATATGGAACTATATCTGCAGGCTGTCGGTAACTACATTGATACCATTCTGATATCCACAACCGATTTTGGAACCCAGACGGGTGAACTGTTCAGCCCGGATATATTTAAGGAAATTTATATGCCAAATTATAAAAAGATGTGCGATTGTGTACATAAGAATTCGGGAGTAAAGACGATGTTCCATAGTTGTGGATCGATTCGTAATATCATTCCGCACTTTATTGAAATGGGCTGCGATATATTGAACCCTATCCAGACCAATTCAAGCCGGATGGATCCACAGGAAATTAAAAGTGCATATGGAAAAGAATTAGTCTTCTGGGGTGTGGGCGTGGATAGCCAGACCATTTATCCCTATGGTACAGTGAACGATGTGAAAAACCAGGTAAAAGAGAGATTGAACATCTTTATGCCAGAAGGGGGCTGTGTATTTTCACCCATTCACAATACCCAGTATGATGTGCCGGTAGAAAATGTACAGGCATTTGTGGAGACCATTTTGCGGTATGGACAATACAGTTGAAAGATGGGAGAAAAGAGTTATGATTACGACTATTAACCTTAACCCATGTATTGATAAGAATATCATTGTCTCCGAGTTTCACTGTGGGCAGTTGAACCGGGTTCTGAAAACCAGAACTGATGTCTCAGGTAAAGCGGTAAATGTTGCGTTAGCAGTCAAAAACCTGGGTGGAACGGTGGAATGCCTTGGATTTAATTACAGATCTAACGGTGAATTACTGGAGAATACGCTAAAGGCACACAACATTGAATATGAATTTGTGTGGGTAAAAGGAAGTCTGAGGACCAATACAAAAATACTGGATATAAGAACCAATGTGTTTACAGAATTAAATGAATATGGTGGGCATGTTGCAAAATCAGATGTTTTCAGAATCAAACAGGTCATTAACGACCATCTGATCAGAAGCAGTCTTGTTGTGATCGGCGGCAGTGTCCCTCAAGGGGTGAGCAAAAGCATTTACCGGGACATCTTACGGGAAGCATCAAAGCATAAGATAAAAACTATTTTGGATGCAGAAAAAGAACTCCTACTGGAAGGCATTAAAGAAAAGCCTTACTTAATTAAACCCAATCTATTTGAACTGCAGACCACCTTTGGACGATCATGTCGAACCAAAGAAGAAATCATTGCGGTTGCCCGGGAAATTATTAACACAGGTGTGGAGATAGTGTGTGTGTCCCTTGGCAAGGACGGAGCGATTATCATCAATGAAAAAGAGGCCTTCTATTCCCAAGGGCTAACGCTGGATATCCAAGGCGTACAGGGTGCAGGGGATTCCATGGTAGCAGGGATTTGCATGGCAATGGAGGCGGAGCTGCCGATTGAGGAAATGCTGTGTTATGGTATGGCAGCATCAGCGGCATCCTTGGTCCTGGATGGAACACAGATGTGCAGTGAAGAGGGATTCTGGAAACATAAAGAAAAAATCAGAGTTGAGAAGATGCAGCTATAGCGCAGTAATTAAAGGAGGTGTGAGATGCCACTTGTAACATCTGAAAAAATGCTGAACGATGCCAGAGAAGGCGGGTATGCTGTTGGGGCATTTAATATAGAGAATATGGAAATGGTAAAAGCAGTGATATCAGCAGCTGAAGAACTGAATGCTCCGGTCATACTACAAACCACTCCTTCCACCGTAAAGTATGGGACGGTTGAAATGTATGCCGCGATGGTATGTGTAGAAGCACAGCGGGCAAAAGTTTCAGTTTGCCTGCATCTGGATCATGGAAACAGTTACAAGTTGATTCTACAGTGCATAAAAAGCGGATATACTTCGGTGATGATTGACGGCTCCTCAGAAAGTTTTGAAGATAATATCAAAATCACCCAAAAAGTAGTAGAAACAGCCCATTGTATGGGCATTCCTGTGGAGGCTGAGCTTGGCAAAGTAGGCGGTAAAGAGGATAACCTGGAGACTGAAGCTGATAGGAATACGAATCCGGCCGAAGCAAAGGAATTTGTCAAAAGAACCGGTGTGGATTCACTGGCGATTGCGATTGGAACCGCCCACGGATTCTATGAAGGAATTCCGATCCTTGACAAAACCCGCATATCAGAAGTGAAAAAACTAGTAGACATTCCTCTGGTGCTTCACGGCTCCTCCGGATTAAGTGATAAAGAGGTAAAAGAATGTGTGCGGCGCGGAATGTGTAAAGTAAACTTTGCCACCGAACTGCGTACAGCGTACACTAATGCAGCCAAGGAACTCCTGGCAGAAGAACCAAAGATCTATGATCCTAAAGAGTTCGGCATTGTGGGAATCCCAGCAGTGAAAGAACTGGTTATGAAGCGAATTAAAGTTTGTGGAAGTGCCGGAAAAGCATAACGATCATACCGGCCGATTTAGAAGCCCCAAACTATATGAGATTAATATGTCAAAGCGGATATTCGCATTTCCTATTTCTTGCCGAATGGCATATAAGTATCCCCGAAGGGGGCTTCGCTCCGCTACTTGCTCATAACCTCCCGGCAGCTTCGCTGCCATTTCAGAGGGAGATGCAAACAGGGACAGAACATTCTGCCCCTGTTTGCATCCTATAATTCTAAAAATCGCTGCCGACATAGATATACTCCACCCAGCAAAATTGCCGTATCCTGAAGATGGGATGGAACAAGGTGACAGTAACACTTCAGTGCATTTTGAAGATGCTGTGTAATATCATCGCATATTTCCGGAAAGTACATGGTAAAAGAGCTGTTTATAACAATAATATCCGGGTTAAATGTATGCAGTAAATTATTAATTCCAATGCAAATATACTTTACAAACAGATTCATGGTATTTATTGCATCCGAGTCGTTTTGACGATACAGATCAGCAAATTTCTCAGCGCAGATTTTCTCGCCCTTCACTGCCGACAACTCCTTCAACAGTGAGCGCTCAGAAGCATATTGTTCCAGGCATCCCAGATTCCCACAAGGACAAGGGCGACCGTCTATCTCAATAATGGTATGCCCAAATTCTCCAGCGTAGCCATCCTGTCCAGTGATCAAGTGATCATTCATAATAATACCAAGACCAATACCAGAGTGAACACTGATTCCCAGCATATTTTTTGTTTTAAATGAATACGCCCATTCACCCAATACGAAAAGGTTAGCTTCATTCTCTAAAATCACAGGAATGTGAAAATATTCCTCCAGGTTCTTAGCAAAATCAATATCTTGGTAAGGAGAATAAGGAATGAAAACAATCCGGTTATCATGGATTACGCCATGGATAGACAGTGCAATTCCCACAACTCCATAGACACATTCCGGTATCTGGGCAATGACACCAGCAATAATCTCCACCAATCGGTCCATGATCGTATTCTGAGTTGCATCATTTTCATAGCGTTTCAGCGCACAATTTTCCCCCATCAGATTAGCGGTTAGCACGGTAATATAATCAGTAGAGAGATCCACTGAAATGATATATCCACAGTTTTTATTCAGTTCAAGAAGAATCGGCTTTCGCCCTTTCTTCGTATCATCGCTGCCTATTTCCAAGACTAGATGTTTATCTAGTAAAATTTGGACGATGGCGGAAATGGTTGCTTTGGTGAGGCCTGATTTTGCGGCAATTGATGCTCGTGAGATGGGCCCTTCATTCATAATTGTGCCCAGAACTAACTGGGTATTCATATCACGAATTAGCTCTTTGCTTCCAGTTATCATAGTAGTCTCCTTGGTGCTCGGCATTTGTTTCTATATTCTAACAAATGCCGATATATTTTGCTAGTTCTAATAGGTTAAAGATTGGAGGTACAGTTTGGTTATGTGAAGTTTCTTTAAGGAATTTAAATTGCTGGCTGTCAGGACGCCACTGTGAGAGGAGAGATACTTTCCGCAAACCGGGCAACGTATCTCTCCTCTCATAGCGGCTGGTTTTGGGTAGTCTGTAAGTACGATAAGGATTTTTTGATTCGGGTATCAAACTATTACAGGACAGGAAGCCCTAATCGTAAATCGTTTGAAAAACCAGCGGCAGAGGGGCATGAGCTACTCACGTAAACAATTTGGGGGCGCTTTTAGCGGCGGCGGAATCCACCATTTACATAGACTTAAGGGCGAAGGCTTTCCTGAGCCCTTTAGTCGGAGTTAATGGTTAGTCCGCCAGAGCGTTGCCCCGTTTACGTGAGTAGCTCATGCCCCTCTGTCGCGTCCCGCCCGCCAAAGTACTATTCCAACACACATTTTTACTTTCTTGAAATAAAAAATAAAAAGCACTTGCAATTTACATTACCAAGTTGTAATATAAGTATAACACAATTAGTTTAATGAGTAAACTAATTATTTTTTAACCAGAAACCACCACTCAGAAGACTCTCTGACAGGTAATAAAATGAAGGCCTATGCCGGAAAGGAGAAGTATGCAGATTAAGAAAATAACTGATGAAGCATTTAAGAAGTATGGAAGAGTGCTTAAATTGGATGTATCTGATTTACTTAGAAGATTAGCGGGAACACCTCTGCCGGAGGATGTAGTGTATGTAGCTTCCGACCGCGAACTGGAGAAATGCAGTGAATATGCTGAGATACAGAATAGTGTTTATGGAGGGATGCCAATTCAGATCGGGTATTGTAATGGACATAATCGAATCCTGAATGCAGTAGAGTATCACCGTGATTCTGAGATTAACATTCCGATATCCAATACCCTTTTCATGCTGGGGTCGCAGCAGGATATTGAGGACGATCATACATATGATACGGGTAAGATGGAGATTTTTGAAGCACCGGCAGGAGCAGTGGTGGAGTTTTATGGTACTACTTTACATTATGCTCCATGTAGTAAAGAAGGCGGCTTTCAAGTAGTGGTGATCTTACCGCAGGGAACTAACACGGAAGTTCCGGATTTAGTGGGGAGATTTGCGGAAGATAAGCTGATGACAGCAAAGAATAAATGGCTTATTGCCCACCCTGAATCGGGACTGGATAAAGATGGAGCATTCATTGGATTGAAGGGTGCGAATCTGGAAGTATAAAGATTGACGTTAAAAATTGAAATAGGAATTGACATGCTGGCATTTTAGCAGGAGGTTAAAATAAACCACAATTAAAATCAGGAGGTAATTGTATGAACAACATTCCCGAAGTAAAAATTGGCATTGTGGCGGTGAGCCGCGACTGTTTCCCGGAGAGTTTATCAGTGGAAAGAAGAAAGGCATTAGTAGAGACATATAAGAAAAAGTATAATGAAGCTGAGATCTATGAATGTCCGGTCTGCATCGTGGAAAGTGAAATTCACATGGTACAGGCATTAGAGGATGTGAAGGCAGCAGGATGTAACGCTTTAGTGGTATATCTGGGCAACTTTGGACCGGAGATTTCAGAGACATTACTGGCAAAACACTTTGATGGGCCGGCTATGTTTGTGGCAGCAGCAGAAGAATCAGGTGATGATCTTACGCAGGGGCGCGGCGATGCGTACTGTGGAATGCTTAATGCAAGCTATAATCTTAAGCTTCGCAATATTAAAGCATACATACCGGAATATCCGGTTGGGACCGCAGACGAATGTGCTGATATGATACATGAATTTGTTCCCGTTGCACGAGCGATCGTTGCAGTCAATGATTTGAAAATTATCAGCTTTGGGCCGAGGCCGCTGAACTTCCTCGCATGCAATGCGCCGATTAAACAGCTGTATAATCTGGGAGTGGAAATTGAAGAAAACTCAGAGTTGGATTTGTTTGAAGCATTCCATCAGCATGATGGAGATTCTCGTATTTCGGATGTGGTAAAGGATATGGAAGCGGAACTTGGGGAAGGTAATCAAAAACCTGAGATTTTGCCTAAGCTTGCGCAGTATGAACTGACTTTGCTGGATTGGATTGAAGAGCATAGAGGTTATCGTAAATATGTAGCGATTGCAGGTAAATGCTGGCCGGCATTCCAGACTCAGTTTGGTTTTGTTCCTTGTTATGTTAATAGCCGTTTGACGGGCATGGGCATTCCGGTATCCTGTGAAGTGGATATCTATGGTGCATTAAGTGAATTCATCGGAACCTGTGTCAGTGAAGATGCTGTAACCCTTCTGGATATCAACAATACGGTACCGGCAGATATGTATAAAGAAGACATTGAAGGTAAATTTCCATACACCCATCAGGATTTATTCATGGGATTCCATTGTGGTAATACATATTCTAAGAAACTGTCATCCTGTTCGATGAAGTATCAGATGATCATGGCCAGAGCATTGCCGGAAGAAGTAACTCAGGGAACCTTAGAGGGAGATATTGCACCTGGCGACATTACTTTCTTCCGCCTGCAGAGCACGGCAGATACAAAGCTTCGTGCTTATATTGCTCATGGCGAAGTATTGCCGGTGGCAACAAGGTCATTTGGCGGGGTAGGTATCTTCGGAATTTCGGAAATGGCAAGATTCTATCGCCACGTATTAATTGAAGGAAACTATCCGCATCATGGAGCAGTGGCATTTGGCCATTACGGCAAAGCGCTTTATGAAGTATTCCGTTACATCGGTGTAGATGTGGAAGAGATCGGATTTAATCAACCAAAGGGAATGCTCTATAAGACAGAAAATCCCTTTGCATAAGGGAGGACAGGGTTATGTTATATATTGGAATCGATCTGGGGACATCGGCAGTAAAGATACTATTGATGGATGAAAAAGGAAAAATTGAAAAAGTTGTATCAAAGGAATATCCGTTGTATTTTCCACATCCTGGGTGGTCGGAACAAAAGCCGGAAGACTGGTGGGATGCAGTACTTGATGGGCTGAAGGAATTGACTGCTGACTGTGATAAAAGCCAGGTGGCTGGGATCAGCTTTGGTGGTCAGATGCATGGTCTGGTAGTACTGGATGACCATGATCAGGTGATCCGCCCGGCGATTTTATGGAATGACGGACGGACCGGGAAGGAAACGGAGTATCTGAACACGGTGGTTGGCAAGGAGAAGTTATCCCAGTATACAGCTAATATTGCTTTCGCTGGATTTACTGCGCCGAAGATTCTGTGGATGCGCAATCAGGAGCCGGAGAATTTTGAGAAGATTGCCAAACTGATGCTGCCGAAGGATTATATTGCGTATAAACTTTCCGGAGTTCATTGTACGGATGTGTCTGATGCATCAGGAATGTTAATCTTTGATGTGAAGAATAAGTGCTGGTCGCAGGAGATGCTGGACATCTGCGGTATTACTAAAGAACAGGTACCTCAGATATTTGAAAGCTATGATGTTGTAGGAAACTTAAAACCAGAGATTGCCCGGATGCTTGGACTGTCGGAAAATGTGAAGATTGTTGCAGGTGCCGGAGATAATGCGGCAGCGGCAGTGGGAACTGGAACAGTAGGTGATGGAAGATGTAATATTTCATTGGGAACCAGCGGAACTATCTTTATCTCCAGCAAGAGCTTTGGTGTGGATGCTAATAATGCCCTTCATGCTTTTGCTCATGCGGATGGCTGTTATCATCTGATGGGGTGCATGCTGAGTGCAGCATCTTGTAATAAATGGTGGATGGATGATATTCTGCAAACCGGCGAATATCAGAAGGAGCAGGAAGCCATTACTAAGCTGGGAGAAAACAAAGTGTTTTTCCTGCCCTATCTGATGGGAGAGCGTTCACCGCATAATAATCCTGATGCCAGGGGAACTTTCATTGGCATGACTATGGATACCACCAGAGCGGATATGACCCAGGCGGTATTAGAAGGCGTTGCTTTTGCTATCCGCGATTCCTTTGAAGTGGCAAAATCGCTGGGAATTAAGATTGAAAAGACTAAAATCTGTGGCGGTGGAGCGAAAAGTCGGTTGTGGAAGGAGATCATTGCCAATGTTTTGGGGATTGAGGTTGAAGTGATCGAAAGTGAAGAAGGTCCGGGATATGGCGGCGCGATGCTGGCGGCAGTAGCATGTGGTGAATATGAATCGGTAGAAGCAGCAGCCGGCGCTTTGGTAAAAGTGGTTGATGTGATAACACCCGATGGTGAGCTGGTTGAAAAATATGAGAAGCGTTATCGTCAGTTTGCGAAAATTTATCCTGGGGTTAAAGATTTGTTTGGAGAAATTTTATAAGCGTTGTGGTACAATATGAGCAGTAAGGTGGGATAAGGAGTATCTTGGGTTTTTCTTGACTTTGGATACAATAGTCCAGATATGTGATTTTAAATGAGTGAATTGTTTTAATTTGTGGGCTGTCAGGACGCCGCCGCATCCGACGAGGTGCTGCGGCTGGGTGTTGGCAGTTTGATATCTAAGTTACGAAAGAACTGGAGTATCTTAGGATATTTCGGTTCATGTATCTGCAAGGGGAGAGGAAGGATGGAGGAGATGGGCGGGAAAAAAGACAGAAGTACTTTGATTATTGCCTTGTTGATGATTGCGCTGCTGGTGAGTGTTGTTACGGTAGGGGGCTGGTATTATTGGGTATGGTCGCAGCAGCGGGCTCTGAATGATGAAGAAGAGGCAAAAGCATATACTTATCACTGCGCTTTTATTTCAAGTAAGTATGAAGATCCATTTTGCGCCTCTATCTATGAAGGTGCAAAGATGGCAGGCGAACAGGGAGGTATTTATGTTGAGAATTATGGCCGGCAATTGTCTTTGAATTATAGTGTAAATGAACTTTTGGAGATGGCTATAGCCGCAAAAGTTGATGCCATTATTCTGGAGGGGAATCAGGATTACAGTACGGCCGAATTGATCAATCAGGCGATGGATACACAGGAGCAGGAAATTGCCGTGGTTACGGTTGCCCAAGACAGTGTGGGAAGTAAACGATGCAGCTTTATCGGTGGGAACAAATTCCGGATGGGGTATGATCTTTGCTCCCAGGCTCTTGCTTCTGCGGATGAAGATGATCAAGAGATTATGGTGCTGCTTGACCATGCGCAGGAGACCACGGACAATAATATAATAATCTCCGGTATGCAGAAGCTTCTGGATGAAAACAGCGGAAACTATCAGCTGGATTCCCAGACTATTGACGGCAGTGAAGCCTATAATGCGGAAGAACAAATCCGGATGCTGATACGCAGTCTCAAAACCCGCCCGGATATTATTATATGTACTTCATTGAGGCAGACCAGAAGTGTTTATCAGTCCATTGTTGACCTGAACTGCGTTGGTAGGGTGAAGGTAATTGGTTTTTATTATAATGAAGCAATCCTGGAAGCGATTGAAAAAGGTATAATCAAGTCTACATACGTCATCGATGCCAATGAGATTGGCGTGCAGGCGATTAACAGTGTCCGGGAATATAAGAAATATGGATATGTCAGTGATTACGTATCGGTGGATGCCAAAATCGTGGATCAGCAAAATGTAGGGAAGATATTACAGGAATTGCAGACAGGGGAGGAAGCTGAGTGAGAAAAAAGAACGTTTTGCGCGGTGTAAAAGAATTTGCTTCGCATTTGTCTATTCAGACAAAATTGATCAGCATGTTTTTGGCAACCTCCCTTCTGGCCTTTTTTGCCACTACATATATGCATGCCAATATTAACAGTGCATTATTAGTTATCGAAAAAGCATATACCAGTAACGAAGAGTTGAATGAGATTTCCGAAGCTCTGAATGGAATTCAACAGAATATGAAGGAGTATCTGGATTCCCGGAGCAGTGATTCCTTAAGTGGTTACTATAGCTGCGTCCAGGAATACAGCAACCGGATTCAGGAATTGAACGCTCAGACCATCGGCAGGGACTCGGCTATTATGGAGAAGAATATCCGCGGTATCTCCGCCAGCTATCTGGCCATTACCGGCGAAGCAGTAGAGGCCAAGCGGGCCCGTGATATTAATCGGTACAGCATCAGCTACGATGACGCAAGCAATCTGTACAATTACTTGAACGCATATGTATTTAGCTTGAATAACCGTCAGTTTAAGGATAATTCAGCCAATTACTCTACTCTTGCCGTTTCACTGGAACTGCTGGGCCGCATCACTACTGTGATAAATGTCATCGTAGCACTCTTTAATGTGTTATTGATCTACTTACTGACCAGGCAGATAACAAGACCACTAAAAGCCTTGTCCAAATCTGCCAATGCCGTAGCCGAGGGGAACTTTGATATTCCCGACCTGCCGGTACATTCCATGGATGAGGTAGGGGTAGTAACCAAGACCTTTAATAAGATGGTGGACAGCATCCGGGAATACATCCTTCGCATCAAAGAAAGTATGGACGCGGAAAATGAGGCTAAAGAGCGGGAACTACTGATGAAGAATCATTTAAAAGATGCCCAGCTAAAGTATTACCAGGCCCAGATTCATCCCCATTTTCTATTCAATACATTAAATGCAGGAGCTCAGCTTGCGATGCTGGAAAATGCTGAACGCACCTACTCATTTGTTCAGAAAATGTCCGAGTTTTTCCGCTACAGCATGAATAATCTGGAGAAGGATGTTTACCTTCGGGAAGAGTTGGAGCTGGTGGAAAGTTACATTTATATCATGAATGTACGCTTTTCCGGTGAAATCTATTTTGAAAAGGAAGTAACCTGTGACATCGAAGGCATTCGTGTCCCTAGCATGATTCTGCAGCCGCTGGTAGAAAATGCAGTGCAGTATGGTATCCGGGACATTGATTGGCAAGGCCGGATAGTTCTCTCCATCAAAGAAGAATCATCCAGATACTGCATCTGCGTTGCTGATAATGGAAAAGGCATTCTTAAAGAGCGTCTGGAGGAGGTTCAAAAAGGTATCGTTACAACATCCGGTGATAAAGAGTTGTCTAACGGAGTCGGTCTTGGCAATGTTCGGGAACGGCTGGAACTCTACTATAAAGAAGATGCTCTGTTTTCCATAGAAAGCGAAGGGGAAGAAAAGGGCACCCAGGTGTACATCTTCATTCCCAAAGTATCAACTGAAAGCAGAGAAAGAAAGGTGAGAGACAAAGATGTATAAAATATTGCTGGCCGATGATGAAGGAATCGTACTGGATTCATTAAAATTTATTATTAAACAGAACTTTGGCGATAACTGCCAGATTGAAGCAGTAAAATCCGGTCGTGCGGTAATCGAACAGGTACATCAATTTGCACCGGATATCGCCATCATGGACATTCAAATGCCGGGAATTAACGGCGTTGAAGCGATGAAAGAAATCCGTACCTTCAATAAAAAGCTGGTCTTCATCGTCATCTCCGCTTACGATAAATTTTCATTTGCCCAGGAAGCTATTAACTTGGGCGCAATGGACTACATCACCAAACCATTTACTAAAGAACGGATTACCGAAGCCATCGAAAATGCCATGTCCTTAATTGCGCAGGAACGTAAAAAACGCTCCAACGACCTGCTGGTTTGGGAAAAACTACAAACAGTCATTCCCGTCATAGAAAATGGTTTGATCAACCTGATCCTATTTCAGGAAGATTTCTCCACCGAGATGGAACGATACCGCTCCCTCCTGGAGATAACCGCCAACTATGGTAACATCATGACTCTGGAATTCGGCGAGGGAAGCAAAGACGGCAGCATTCAGAACACCATCGGCACCAGCGTAAAACTGCAAACCAGTGCCCCCTTAATGCAGGAAATCACCAAAGAATTTTTCCCTCAAGCCATTGTCGGCTCGATTATGGCAAATAAGATGGCCATCTTCCTGCCCTGTCAGACAAAAGTGATGGAATACGAAGAGCGAACCAGAACCGTCGACCGCGCCCGCAACATGACCGCCAAGCTATGCAAAAAACTGGAACTTCGGTTCCGCTGCGGCATTGGAGCCACCTGGGAATTCCTAAGACTTCATAAATCCTACGAAGAATCAAAAAAAGCACTCCGCGTCGGCCATGGTGCCGTAGTCCATATCCAAGACCTTGGCCTCGGCTGCGAATATGCTTCAGATTATCCTTCTGACCTGGAAGAAAAGCTTTTCTATTATGTCAAAGAAGGCAATGTCCCCCAAACCCAGGAAAGTGCTAACCGATTTTTCGACTGGATGGTGGACAGCTATGGCAATCACGAAAAAGATATTCAGACAAAGGTACTGGAATTCGTTATGACAGCGGAAAAAGAAGTTTTTTTACAGGGCGGAATGCAATACAGCTTTTTATACCGCCAGAATTATCTGACTGATGTGCTCTCCTGCACCTCATACGCCGAACTGCGCAGATGGTTCCTGAAAAAACTGACAGAAGCCAGCCGTAACATCACCGTGAAAAACCAGGAAAAAAACATAACCATGATCGGCAAAGCAAAAGAATATATACAGCAAAGATACAGCAAGGATATATCTCTGGAGGAAGTGGCCAAGCATGTTGATATCAGTTCTTATTACTTCAGCAAATTATTCAAGGAAGAAGAGGGTATGAATTTTATCGATTATGTCACCTCTCTGCGTATAAAAAAGGCGAAGCAAATGCTTAAGTCAAACAACATAAGTGTAAAGGAAGTCTGCGTCGAAGCGGGATATACCGATCCCAATTATTTTAGCAGAATCTTTAAGAGGATTGTTGGATGTACCCCTACAGAATACAGGGAGGGCATAAAAGGATGAGAAAGATGAGCAGCTGTTGGTGTATCTTCGGCATGTTTCTGATACTTACGATGGGATGTATCCGTCAAGAGCCAAAGGAGCATGACCAAGAACCCCAAAAAGAAGAACAGATCCAAATCGGTATGTGCTTTGACACCTTTGTCCTGGAACGCTGGCTGCGTGACCGTGACGTATTTGTCTCCACTGCCAACGACCTGGGCGCTCAGGTAAACGTTCAAGATGCCAACGGTGACAGTGCAGAGCAGTGCAAACAGGTGAAATATCTGATTGAAAAAAAAGTAGATGCCATTGTCATCGTACCGGTAGACACCGGCAGCGAAAAGCTAAAAGATCTCTTGCAAGAAGCCAAAGCCGTCGGAATCATAGTAGTCAGCTACGACCGCCTGGTCCAAAATGCCAATATGGATCTGTATGTCTCTTTTGACAATGTGAAAGTAGGAACCTTAATGGCCGAAGCGGTACTATCCCAAATTCCTGAAAACGGAAAGATAGCCGCCATCTATGGACCAGACACCGACGATAATGTAGCCAAGGTAATCTCCGGCATAGATGAGGTGCTAAACGACCATAACCAGAAACTGGTCTATGAAAATAAGGCCAGGGGGTGGATTGAGGAATATGGGTTCGAATACACCAACGACTGCCTGGCTCAAGCAGGTTTTGTAGATGCCATTATCTGCGGCAACGATGCTCTGGCAGCTGCGGCTATAAAAGCTCTGGCCGAAAACCAGCTGGCGGGGAAAGTCTGCATCGTAGGGCAGGATGCCGACATTCAGGCTTGCCAAAGAATTGTCGAAGGTTACCAATATATGACCGTCTATAAACCCATTCAAAATCTGGCTAAACTGACGGCTCAATATACTGTACAGCTGATTCAGGGTGAAGTAATTGAGATGGATGAAAAAATGAATGATGGTACCTATGATGTGCCGTTCTGCAAGCTGGAGCCTGCGGCGGTGACAAAGGGAAATATTGATGAAGTAATTATTGACGCTCAGTTTCATTTTCGGGAAGAGGTGTATCTTCATGTGGATGAAAAGTAGTAGAGTGTATATGTTGGCAGCCAGGACGCCGCTGTGTGCCAGGAGAGGTGGTGTGGGGTCTGCAAAACCAGAGCATGAACTGCAAGATACTAACAGAAATAGAGCCCAAATCTCCGGACTATCCACATTCAATCCGTTTTCTGAAGAAAACGCATTTCAGGTGGATACAAAAACTCGCTTGGGAAGCAAGTTTTTGCCGGGGATTTGGGCTCTATTTCTGTAAGTATCTTTAGCAGCTCATGCTCTGGTTTTGCAGACCCCACACCACCTCTCCTGGCACACAGCGGCTGGGCTTTGGTAGTTGGTAATTTGGTGGGATGATATCTTTGATGCAGGGACGATTCTGATTCAGTTTTAGGTTTTATTAGTGTGGGTCATATTAGTCTAAAATTGCACCAGCTTTTTTGGATAACAAAAATGTGCTATTCTCATCTGCATTTCTAAAATCTTTATAAAAATATCCAACATCTCGCAAATAATTCCAGCCTTCCTTATGATATAGTTTACTCATCAAACAAACGAGCAATAAACAAGGGAGGAAAAGGAATGAAGAAAAAATTAATCAGCGTATTACTTTGCACAGCAATGGCAGTAACAATGCTTTCCGGATGTGGCAGCGGCAATTCAACCGAGACATCAACGACGGAATCGACACCGGAAGCTACTGAATCAACTGATGATGCTGAGGCTGAAACACCAGACGCTGCGGATGATGCGGCAGCAGAAGACGTATCAGCCAGTACCGGAAAAGGAAAAGTTGGTGTAGCAATGCCGACAAAAGACCTTCAGCGTTGGAATCAGGATGGAGAAAACATGAAGGCTGAGTTGGAAAAGGCCGGATATGAAGTAGATCTTCAGTATGCTAACAATGACGTTGGAACTCAGGTATCTCAGGTAGAAACTTTAATCTCTAATGGAGCAGAGGTTCTGGTAATCGCCTCTGTTGATGGTGAGTCTCTTGGTGATCCGCTTTCAAAGGCTAAAGAAGCAGGGATTCCGGTAATTGCCTATGACAGACTTTTAAAGAATTCTGATGCAGTAACCTATTATGCAACATTTGATAACTACATGATAGGACAGAAACAGGGTGAATATATCAAGGAGCAATTGGATCTGGACAATGCAGAAGGTCCGTTCAATATGGAAATCTTCGCTGGTGACCCAGGAGATAATAATGCAACATTCTTCTATAATGGTGCTATGGATGTATTGAAACCGTATATTGAAGCCGATAAGATTAAGGTTCCTTCCGGATCTGTTGAATTCGCTGCAGTGGCTACTGCTAACTGGGATTCGGCAGCATCACAGTCCAGAATGGATGCTATTCTTGCATCGAACTATGCTGGCGGCGAGAAATTGGATGCAGTGCTCTGCTCCAATGACTCCACTGCACTTGGTGTAGAAAATGCACTGTCCGCATACACCGGCGAATGGCCAATAATCACTGGTCAGGACTGTGATATTGCTAACGTTAAGAATATCATTGCCGGCAAACAGTCCATGTCAATCTTCAAAGATACACGTACATTAGCAGCTCAGACAGTTAAAATGGTAGACGCTGTGATGAAGGGCGAAGAAGCAGAAGTAAATGATACTGAGTCTTATGACAATGGAGAGCTGGTGGTTCCCACATACCTTTGTGAGCCGGTTTTTGCAGATGTTAATAATTATAAAGAATTATTAATTGATTCCGGATACTATACAGAGGATCAGTTACAGTAAGGATAATGCTCCGCAGACCGAAGGGTTTGCGGAGCAAAGTTAGCGAGGACACTTAAGTGTCTGGCAGAAGGAGGGAATAGCATTGGCAAAAACGCTTCTGGAAATGAAAAGCATCACAAAGACATTCCCTGGTGTGAAAGCTCTTGATAATGTTAATTTGAAGGTGGAAGAAGGCGAGATTCATGCACTGTGTGGTGAGAATGGAGCAGGAAAATCCACTTTGATGAATGTTTTGAGTGGAATCTATCCCCATGGAAGTTATGAAGGGGAAATATATTATAATGGCGAGCTTTGTAAATTCAGTAAGATTAATGACAGTGAAGAAAAAGGAATTGTAATTATCCACCAGGAATTGGCCCTGGTTCCCTATATGACAATTGGTGAAAATATGTATCTGGGAAATGAAAGAGGGATGAAAGGTGCAATTAACTGGGATGAAACATATGGAGAGGCCGGCAGATATCTAAAGATGGCAGGATTGACTGAATCATCCCGGACTTTGATCAAGGATATTGGTGTTGGTAAGCAGCAGCTGGTGGAAATTGCAAAGGCATTGGCTAAGAAAGCAAAACTATTGATCCTGGATGAGCCAACGGCTTCTTTAAATGAGACCGATTCAAAAGCGCTTTTGGATTTGATGTTGAAGTTCAAAGCAAAAGGCATGACGATGATAATTATTTCTCATAAACTAAATGAGATTTCTTACGTAGCAGATAAAGTTACTGTTATTCGTGACGGCGCAACGATTGAGACCTTGAATAATAATCAGGGTGAGGTTTCGGAAGACCGGATTATCAAAGGAATGGTAGGTCGTGATCTGACCGACCGTTTCCCCAAAAGAGAGCAGAAGAATATCGGGGAAGTGAGCATGGAAGTTAAGGACTGGACAGTATATCATCCGCTGTACGCAGAGCGCAAGGTAGTGGATAATGTGTCCTTGAAAGTACATAAAGGCGAAGTAGTTGGTATCTCTGGTCTGATGGGAGCCGGCAGAACAGAACTGGCTATGAGCGTATTTGGCAAGAGCTATGGAACCGGAATATCCGGAGAGTTATTTATTAATGGGAAAAAAGTCCAGCTGAAAAATGTTCATGATGCAATTAAGAATAAGCTGGCATATGTAACCGAAGACCGAAAGGGAAACGGCCTTATCCTATCCAACCCAATTCGCGTTAATACCACTCTGGCAAACCTGGAAGCGGTCAGCAGCGGCCCGGCAGGGGTCATTGATAAAGATCAGGAATACCAGGTAGCAGTAGAATATAAGAATAAGCTTAATACAAAATGCCCTACAGTAGAACAGAATGTTGGAAATCTCAGTGGTGGAAATCAGCAAAAGGTATTACTAGCCAAATGGATGTTTGCCGATCCGGATATTTTAATTCTGGATGAGCCGACCAGGGGCATTGATGTTGGCGCAAAATATGAGATTTGCTGCATTATTAACGACCTGGTTGCAGCAGGGAAATCAGCAATTATGATTTCTTCCGAACTTCCGGAGGTGCTGGGAATGTCCGACCGAATTTACATTATGAATGAAGGTAAAATGGTAGGTGAACTGAAAGCAGAGGAAGCAACACAGGAGCTCATTATGTCTCATATTCTGCGCGTGGGGAAAGGAGAGTAGTATATGGATAAGACGAAAGCACTTAATGTTTTAAAAAAGAATACGATGATTATTGCACTTGTGCTGGTAACTTTGTTTTTTACTGTCAAGACAGGGGGAAACATGCTGCTGCCGCAGAATGTATTTAACCTGATCGCGCAAAATGCCTATGTATTTATATTGGCTACCGGTATGCTGTTATGTATTCTGACAGGAGGAAATATCGACCTTTCGGTGGGATCGATTATTGGCTTTGTAGGGGCTGTCGGTGGAACAATGATGGTCAATATGAAGACCGGAATCTGGCCGGCGATTCTGGTGATGCTGCTGGTAGGAATTGCGATTGGTGCATGGCAGGGGTTCTGGATCGCTTATGTGCGGATACCACCGTTCATTGTGACATTAGCAGGAATGCTGGTTTTCCGGGGACTTGCCAACGTAGTGCTAAACGGTATGACATTAGCCCCCATGCCAGACAATTATCTGGTTCTGTTTAATAGCTTTGTTCCCGACTTTTTCGGCGGGAATGGGTTCAATATCACTTGTATGCTGGCAGGAGTCATTGCGGTTGTAATCTTTGTCGGGATTACGTTCAGTGGCAGAACGAAGAAAGCAAAGAAGGGTTATGAACTTGAGTCACTGAGTGGTTTAGTTGCTAAGACTGTTATTATCAGTGTTGCTATTTTAGCTTTTATGTTTCGGCTGGCTCAGTATAAGGGTATTCCGAATGTGCTGATCTGGATTGTTGTAGTTGTTCTGATCTATAACTACATTACCTCTAAGACTAGAACAGGGCGGTACTTTTATGCGGTAGGAGGAAATGAGAAGGCGGCTGAGCTATCAGGTATTAATACCAACAAAGTGTACTTTATGGCATACCTGAACATGGGATTTTTATCTGCATTAGCGGCTCTGGTTGTGATCGCCCGTCTGAACTCGGCGAATCCTACGGCAGGAAATAGTTATGAAATGGATGCTATTGGATCATGCTTTATTGGCGGTGCTTCTGCATATGGCGGAATTGGAACGGTTCCGGGTGTTATTATTGGGGCACTTTTAATGGGCGTTATTAACTTAGGGATGTTCATTATGGGCGTGGATGCCAATTATCAGAAAGTAGTAAAGGGGCTGGTGCTGTTAGCGGCTGTAATATTTGATGTTGTTTCTAAGAGGAAAAGTTTGTAAATATTTTTAACTTTGGATGTAATAAGAATATTGTTGTGGTGCTATTGGCAGCCAGGACGCCGCTGTGTAAGCAAGGAGAGGTGCTGTACTGTTTGCAATACCAGAGCATTTCGCTGCAAGGTTACTAGCCCAGATGGGGCCGGGATTTGCGTGCATTATGCACGGAAACACCTCGCAGAATAGTTGGGGAGTGACCAGTAACTTATGTCATCATATAGGGGAAATTGGCGAACACATTTTCTTGACAAAAAAACGTAACCTTGATATTATATTTTCGTAACATAATTTAATAAATTTGTAACAAATAAGGGGAAAATATTACGGGAGGTTATATTTTTATGAAGGAAAGAATGAGAAGGCTTATTCATATTATGGGCAGTGCAGCAGCATTAACCATAGTAATAGCCATGCCGGTATATGCTCAGGAAGATGGAAATGCCCAGACTAAGGAATCAACCACACAGGAGGCTGGCACTTTGGAGGCGGAAGAAATGCCGTCAGTAGATGAAAAAGACAGTGCCATAGAAGATAGTACGAAAGAATCAGTTGAGCCAGCGAAGGAGCAGAGGGAGGAATCTAATGCCGTCGCCGAGAACAAGAGTACCAAGGAAGCTGATAAAAAAGAAACAAAAAAAGATGCTGTGAAAAATGAAGCAGCAGGAGAAGCAGCAGAAGAGAAAGAAGACGCTGATCCAACTGAAGAAGCAGCAGAGCAGCCAACTATTCTTGAGGCGGATGCCTGGGCTGATAAAGCAGCAGCCAGCGTTATGACTTGTGCTAATATCCGTACCGAGCCAACAATCGAATCAGAACGCCTTGGAATTCTTCCAAGAGCGGGTGTTGCAGCAGTAGTAGAGCCTGGTGAAGAATGGACGAAAGTGCAATCCGGAGACATTATCGGATATATCCGCAATGATTTGCTTGTATTTGGTGAGGCGGCTAAGCAATTATATGAAGAGACATACGGTATCACCGGAACAGTTACAGCCCAGAGCTTAAGGGTAAGAGAAGACGCCTCTCTGGAAGCAGAGCAGGTGAATGCACTTCAGGAAGGCGAGAAAGTTACCTTAACAGGAGCCGAGGGTGATTGGTATACGGTACAAGGACTTAGTGAAGGAGATGCATATACATATGCAGAATACATTATGGTTGATGAGCCCGAGCAGGTGGCAATGACCGAAGAAGAGTATTATGCAGCCCAGGTTCAGGCTGAAAAAGAGGCACAGCAGGAAGCAGTACAGGCAAGTGCAGCATCCGTAGGAGCCTCCGATGGTGAACTGGCATTATTAGCAGCGATCATCCAGTGTGAAGCCGGCGGTGAGAGCTATACGGGAAAGGTTGCGGTAGGTGCAGTCGTAATGAATCGTGTTAGAAGTGGTTCTTTCCCAAGTACGATTACCGATGTTATCTACCAGGGCGGTCAATTTTCACCGGTAGCCAGCGGCGGATTCTCCAGTGTACTGTCAAGCGGCGCCAGAAGTGACTGCTATGAAGCTGCTCAGGCAGCATTGAACGGAGAAAATCCGGTGGGTGGATGCCTGTATTTCAACAGTGGTCAAGGTCGTGGGATTCAGATTGGCAACCAGCATTTTTATTAGTATCGGCGGCTAAACGCTCTTGCTCTTACAATCGCATTTCACAGGGTCACAAAAAAACCGGAGCGTGTTGTGTACACACTCCGGTTTTTTATTCGACCGTTGTCACCATAGACAGGCTTCCATGAAAGCTTAATTTGCGAAAAGCCGATCTATCGTTTCTTCATCCAAAGAAAAAGATTTCATCATCATCTTTTTAATTTTCTCCTCACTCATGTTGTTATGCCGCAGCACCTCTATTGACCTTTTAACAATGCCCTCTCTCAAATTATTCTTTACCGTGTCATGCTGCATATTGTTATATTCCTCTCGACATGTCGTTAAGGCGCTGGGGTATGCTCTTGATAAAATCTATGGCCTTTTGCCCAAATATAAGGCGTACTAATCCCAGTAAAATCCCTACTATCACAGCTGTTCCGACAGCCGCCAGTATCATAATAAGTGGCACCACAGCTAAAGTGGGTATTCCCGCAGCCATTTCTGAGAGACTCATAAAAAAGGTTTCTATTTTCTCAATCATTGTTACTACCTCGCTCACTTGTCTCGTTTTTTGCGTCGCGGCTATTTTGCTTGAAAGCGAAACGCCTTATTAACCATATCAACCCTACTGTTCCACCAAGGGCACATGCCATGACAACCGGCACTATGAAGATATTTGTCCAGTTCATTTTCTTCGTTCCTTTCATCACTAATGGATTGGTTTACTTGTTCCTGTTATTGAAGTGACCCATCCCTTTTATCATGCCAATCGTGCCAACAGTAGCACAAATCATGATAACCGGCACCAGTAAAATCGCCATATTTTCCACCACCTTTTTGAAAGCATAGTAACGCAAGTTAGTCCATTTACCATGAGAAATAAAAAATCCATGTGTTGATTTTCTCTCTCATGTATAGTATACTGCTTTTGGGAGAAACAACAACCGTCAATGTTCTGCATTGTGGAAGTTGTTCGACAATAACAGAAAAAGTGTTGAATAAATTTTAAGGATTTCTAATCTGTATAAGGATGTGATTTTGAATGATTTCAGACGCAAGAGTGCGATATACAAAAATGGTGATTAAAAATAACTTCATAAAGCTGCTTAAAAACCAGCCTGTCAATAAAATAACTGTAAAAGAAGTTTGCGAACTGGCCGAAATAAACCGTGCAACATTTTATAAGCATTACACCGATTGTTTCGACTTGCTAAAGCAAATTGAAGATGAAATGATAGTTGATTTAGAGCAGCTTGTACAGGAGTTACCGCATAAAAACCATACAGATATGTTTAGAAAAATGTTCAGTAAAATAAAGGAAGATGGAGAACTGTACATTACTATTGCTTCAGAATATGGCGACAGTACATTTCCAAATCGAATTTTGAATTTATGTTATGAGCAGATGTACCCATCTCTTGAAAGTCAATTCCCTAATATGACTAAGACAAAACAGGAATGGCTTTATTATTTTTCAGCGAACGGGTGCAGTGGGGTCTTAAACCACTGGATTAATACGGGAATGAAAGAGGATGTCTCTGAACTCGCCAAATTTATTGGCGATCTGCTAAATAGAGTAAGCGATGGATTTATTTAAACTGTTGCCCGCGCGTCATAGATTACCCGTTTGTTGGCATG
>Ga0153922_1000075_pt1 | contig 38313 bp, 35 predicted proteins | sample TSNJ006MetaG_FD_104723 | JGI IMG/M metagenome (GOLD analysis project Ga0153922, IMG submission 104723) | Attine ant fungus gardens microbial communities from New Jersey, USA - TSNJ006 MetaG | ecosystem: Host-associated > Fungi > Mycelium > Unclassified | place: USA: New Jersey, Brendon T. Byrne... | reverse complement strand
GTGGTCGGCGAGCAGCGGCGACACGCGCGGATCGGTGACGTCGAGTTGCGAATCGCCCAGGTACTGCTGCGTGCACCAATCGACGTCGTGCGCGGTGAGGAAGAATCCGGTGGCGAAAAGCGCCCGCGATCGCGTCCCACCCCGCAGGTCCGTCACGGGGTACAACAGCAGCTGCAGCGCCGGCGGCACGCCGTCGTCGCGCCCCAACCGCGCCACGACAGTCGCCAGGTTGCCGCCCGCGCTGTCTCCGCCGACAGCGACGACGCCCGGCCGCGCGCCCAGGTCTCCGCCGTGCTCCAACGCCCACCGGTACGCCGCATAAGCGTCCAGCAGCCCGGCCGGTGCGGGATGCTCCGGCGCCAGGCGGTAGGCCACCGACAGCACCTGGATACCGGCGTCGCGGCAGATCATCCGGCATACGTTGTCGTGGGTGTCCAGATCGCCGACCACCCATCCCCCGCCGTGGAAGAACACCAGCAGTGCGCCGGTGTCGTCATTGTCCGGCCGGTAGTGCCGGGCGCCGATGTCGCCGACGGGCCCGGGAATCGACAACTCGGTCACCGCACCGACAGGCACCGGGTTGCGGTCGATCGTCAGCGCCGTCTGACGCAGGCGTTGCCGGGAGTACGCGACATCTTCGCGGGCAGTCAGGCCGGATTCGCCGGAAAGTTTCAGCGCCGTCAGCGCCAGTTGCAGGGTCGGGTCGAGCCTGTTGCCGTCGATCGTGACGGATCGGGTCATCAACCGCTTCGCGGCGTCGGGTATCGCCGGCATCAAACCCACCCCGGCGCGATTGGCGATGACACCGGCCGCGATTCGCGCACGGGACAGCCGGTCGTCGTTGGTCGACATCGAGTGAGATGTGGGGGCGGTTGCGCTGTCGGTCACACCTGTGCACGGTAATCGCTTCGAGGTTGCACTGGCAGACTTGTCGCCATGAAGGCTCCCTTGATCGCGCTCAATGACGGCAACGCCATTCCCAGCGTGGGCCTCGGTGTGTTTCAGACGCCGCCCGATAAGACGGAACAGGCCGTCACCGCGGCGCTGCAGGCGGGTTACCGGCACATCGACACGGCCGCCGGCTACAACAACGAACGCGAGGTGGGCCGGGCGATCGCGAAATCGGACATCCCGCGCGAGGAGATCTTCGTCGTCACCAAGCTCTGGAACGCCGATCAGGGTTACGACAGCACGATGAAGGCATTCGAGAGAAGCGCCAAGCGACTCGGGCTGAAGGGTGCGGGCGGCTACCTGGACCTTTACCTGATTCACTGGCCGGTGCCCGCGATCGGCGAGTTCGTGGACACCTGGCGCGCGTTCGCGGCGCTGCACGACCTAGGTCACATCCGTTCCATCGGGGTGTCCAACTTCGCGCCGGAACACCTCGACACGCTGATCGACGCGACCGGCGTCGTTCCGGTAATGAATCAGATCGAGCTGCACCCGCTGTTTACCCAGGTCGAGCTGCGGGAGGTGCACAAAAAGCTGGGCATCGCGACCGAGGCGTGGAGCCCGCTGGGCCGTGGCCGGCTGCTGGATCATCCGACGATCACCGGCATCGCCGATGCCAGCCGCAAGACACCTGCGCAGGTGATTATTCGTTGGCATCTGCAGATCGGTAACATCGTCATCCCCAAGTCGGTGAACCCAGAGCGGATAGCGAGCAACTTCGACGTGTTCGACTTCGAGTTGAGCGAAGACGACGTCACGTCCATCTCGTCGCTCGACAACGGCACCCGGCTCGGCCCGGACCCACGCACGTTCAATTTCACGGGAAGTTGAGATGACGCCCACAGAATCGTCGAGCCCGACTGTGCCGACCATCACGCTCAACGACGACAACGTCATTCCGGTCCTCGGCCTGGGCGTTGGCGAACTATCGGAGGAGGACACCGAGCGCGCGGTCACCGCCGCGCTGGAGGCCGGCTACCGGCTCATCGACACGGCGTCGGCGTACGGCAACGAGGCGGCGGTGGGCCGTGCCATCGCCTCGGCGGGCATACCGCGCGACGGGCTGTTCATCACCACGAAGGTCGCGACGCAGGACCAGGGGTACAGATCGACGAAGGAGGCGTTTGCCGCCAGCCTGGAGCGGCTAGGGCTTGACTACGTCGACATGTACATGATCCATTGGCCCGCACCACAACTCGGTACGTACATCGACACGTACGGCGCGATGCAGAAAGTGCAGCAGGAGGAAGGCTCAATTCGTTCGATCGGGGTGTGCAACTTCCTCGAGGAGCAGCTGTCCACCATCTCGGATCTGACGTACACGAATCCGGCGGTCAATCAGATCGAACTGCACCCGCTGCTCAATCAGGCTGAGCTGCGGGCGGTGCACGCCGACCGCGGCATGGTCACCGAGGCGTACGGCCCGCTGGGCGTGGGCAAGCTGCTCGACAACCCGACGCTGGTGTCGATCGCGCAGGCGCACGGCAGGTCGCCGGCACAGGTGGCCATCCGCTGGAGCCTGCAGCTCGGCAATGTCGTGATACCGCGGTCGGGAAACCCGGAGCGGATCAAGGAGAACATCAACGTGTTCGATTTCGAGCTCACCGACGACGAGATGTCGTCGGTCAACGGGCTCAATGACGGCACCCGCTTCCGGCCGGACCCGGCCACGTACACCGGCACCTGAGGGGCCGGCGTCTCAGAGGCATAGCGTTCACTCTGCGGTGAGGGCGGTAATCGACGCTGGGCTGCCCGAGGTCGGGGACGTGGGTGTTTATTCGACGCCCCCGTTCGGACGTCGCCCACGGCACAACGTGAATGCCCGCACCCACCTGCTGGATAGGTCCAGTGCTGTCTCGATGTCGCCAAAGCCGCGGACCCGGGTCAGGTCTTGTCCAGGTACTCGACTCGATCCGTCTCGGTGAATCGGGCTGCCAGTGTCGCCATTCCGGGCCGGCCGGGGTTCTGGGCGTAGACCGATTCGCAGATGTCACGCGCCGCCTCGATAACCTCTCGATGCTCCGACAGCGACAGGAACCTCAGCGTGATCGGTCGACCGGATTGACTCAGGCCTAAGACGTCCCCCTCCCGACGCTCCTCCAGATCGAGGTCGGCGAGCTTGAACCCATCCAGTGTGCCGGCGACGGCTGTCAGCCGCTGTCCGGCCTTCGATCCGCCGCGTAGCCGGGTCGCCAGCAGACAGAGGCCGGGATCGCGGCCCCTCCCGATACGCCCGCGCAGTTGATGCAGTTGGCTGATTCCGAACCGGTCGGCATCCATCACGAACATCAACGTCGCGTTCGGTACGTCGACGCCGACCTCAATGACGGTGGTGCACACCAGCACGTCGATCTGCCCTCCGCGGAAGGCGGTCATCACCGCGTCTTTCTCGTCAGCCGGCAGCCGGCCATGCATGAGCGCCAACCGTAGCCCGGAAAGCGGGCCGGATCGCAGACGGTCGTACAGCTCCAGGACCGTGGTCGCCGGCGGACCGCCGTCCTGGGAGCCGGACTTGTCGTTCTCGTCGATGCGGGACGCCACGACGTAGGCCTGGTGCCCGGCCCTGACCTCTTCGGTGATCCGTTGCCAAGCCCGATCGAGCCACTGCGGCTTTTCCTTGATGAAGATCGTGTTCGTGGTGATGGGTTGACGTCCGCGAGGCAACTCGCGCAATGTCGACGTCTCCAGGTCACCGTAGACCGTCAGCGCGACGGTACGCGGAATCGGGGTCGCGGTCATCACCAACAGATGTGGCGTCAAACCATCAGGCGCTTTGGCGCGCAACCGATCTCGTTGCTCCACCCCAAACCTGTGCTGCTCGTCGACGACCACCATGCCGAGCCGCCGGAACTCCACCGCCTCCTGCAGCAGGGCGTGCGTTCCGATGACGATGCCGGATTCACCAGCAACCACCTCGTCACGCACCTGCCGTTTCTGTTGCGGTGACATCGATCCCGTCAACAATGCCACCCTGGTGGCACCCTCCGCACCGCCGAGCTGGCCTGCCATGGCGAGCGGACCAAGAATGTCGCGGACGGAGCGGGCATGTTGGGCGGCAAGCACTTCCGTCGGCGCCATCAGCGCACACTGGTAGCCCGCATCGACCATCTGCAGCATCGCCAGTACCGACACGATCGTCTTGCCCGACCCGACCTCACCCTGCAACATCCGGTTCATCGGTCGAGTGCCGGCCAATTCGGTTGACAGTAACTGCAGTACGTCGCGCTGCCCGTCCGTCAATTCGAAAGGCAACTGGCGCAGCAACGCGGCGACCAACCCGTGGTCGCTACCCGGTGCGGCCGGACCGGACTCGCTCAATTCGCCGTACCGCCGCGCCACCAGCGCCCATTGCAGCCCGATCGCCTCGTCGAACGTCAGGCGCTCGCAGGCGCGGTCACGTTCCGCCGAATTCTCTGCCAGGTGAATGGCGCGCAATGCGGTGTCTTCGGAGACCAGATTGCGTTGATGGACAAACGATTCCGGCAGCGGGTCAACAATAGGGTCGAGCACCGCGAGCACCTGGCGCACACACGCGTAGATGTCCCAGCTCTGCACCTTGGCGGTGGCCGGATAGATCGGAAAGAACTCCCGCTCGAACGCCGCCAGCAGTTCGCGTTCCCCGGTTGCCCCTGACGTCGTGGCGATCGTCTTCAGCGACCTGGTCCCGATCTCCTTGCCACTGGGCGACTTCAGGACGAGGAACGCAGGATGGGTCAATCTCATTGTGCCCTTGTAGTATTCAACCTCGCCGGAAAGCATGATGCGGGTCTGCGCGACGAGCTTGTCGAGCATCCAGTTGGCGTTGAAAAAGGTGGCGGTCACCTTCGGCCGATGGTTGCCGAGTGTCACCCGCAGCCACTTGCGCGGGCGCGTGCCGGGCCGCGGCTTCATGTCGCCCCATTGGGTGTCGGTGATGACGTCGACGAAGGTGACGTGCTCGCCCTTTTCGAGGTCGAGGTTCTCGTCCCCGCCGCGCACCGTCATGCCCTCGCCGTACTTACGTGGATAGTGGCGCAACAGGTCGTTGACGGTGCGAATTCCGAAGTTCTCCTCGAGCTTCTTCGCTGTCGTCCCGCCGAGGACGCAGTCGAGCCGGTCGTCGAGTGTGGCCACCGCTACTCGATCCCGATCAGCAACGCGTCACCGCGATGGCCGCTTCGGTACGTCACCAAGTCGGTGCCCGGGTGATACCGGTGCAGGTGCGCTTCAAGTTCAGCGGCCACTACGTCATCGACGCCGTCGCCGATCAGGATCGTCACCATCTCGCCACCGGCGGCCAGCAGCAGGTCGATGAGTCCACACGCCGTGGTGGCGAGATCGGGATGCACCACCAGCACCTCGTCACCGGCGACGCCGAGCCCATCGCCCGGCTCGCAGGGGCCCGCCCAGGTCAAGGCATGCTCGACGGCAACCCGCACCGAGCCGTGCCGGGTTCCGGCGGCCGCCCGCGCCATCGAGTACCCGTCGTCCACGACGGCGCGGCCCGGCTCGTGGACGGCGAGCGCGGCCAGTCCCTGCACCATCGATCCGGTGGGCACCGGCACAACGTCAAGCCCCCACCCGCTGGCCGCCGTACAGCCGGCCACGAGTTCTTCGGCGGCGACATAACCGTTGGGCAGCACCATGATCTGACCTGCGCCGGTGTCGACAACAGCGCGTAACAGGTCCTTCGCGCTGATCGAGGCGCACGGATCCGGTCGTTCGACGCTGCACCGCAGCACATGCGCGCCCTCCCCCACGAACAGCTGCTCGGCGCCATCCCCATCGACCACGGCGAGCACCGCCCGCCGTCGCGTCCAGCGGCCGGACGCCGCGCCGCCCCGCAGCGTCGAGATCTGAATGTCGTGCGGCGTGCCGACCGCGAAGGCGGCCTCCACGGCGGCGCCTGCGTCGTCGGCGTGCACGTGCACCGAGTATCGGTCGCCGCCGTCGCCTGCGATGGCCACCGAATCACCGAGCTGTTCGAGCCGCTCGCGCAGTGCGTCGAGCCGCTCGTCGGAGCCGCTGATCTGGTACATCACCTCGTAGTGAGGCGCACGCACTTCGGGGGCGGGGTCGGTTGCGATCGCGCTGTCGGATTGCGGTGACGGGACGTATTCGCTCCGCGCCGGCGTGTGGCCGGTGAGCGTGGCGGCCAGCGCGTCGAGCAGGACCACCAGGCCGCGGCCGCCCGCATCCACGACCCCGGAGTCGGCCAGAACGGACAGCTGTTCGGGCGTCTTCTCGAGCGCAGCGACGGCGGCGTCCGCGGTGGCGACCACGGTGTCGGACAGCTCGTCGCCATCCGCGACGCATTGTTCGGCGGTGGCCGCGGCCCTGTGCAGCACCGACACGATCGTGCCGGGCACCTCCTCGCCCATCGAGCCGACCACCAGGTTCACCGCGTGGCGCAATGCAGCGCCGAACAGCACCGCATCGATGTCCGCGAGCCGGTTACCGGTATCGGTCGCGGCGGACGCTGTCACGTCCGCCAGCCCGCGCAGAATCTGGGAAAGAATCACCCCGGAGTTGCCCCGCGCCCCGTGCAGCGCGCCGTGCGCCAACGCGCCCGCCACCTGGGCTACGTCACCGGACTTATCGGCCCGCTTCTCGGCAGCGGCGAGCGCGGTCCGCATCGTGAAGAGCATGTTGGTGCCGGTGTCGGCGTCGGCGACCGGAAACACGTTCAGCCGGTTCATCTCCTCGGCGTGCACCACCAGCCCACCCACCGCGGCGTGCGCCCAGGCGAGCAGGCCGGACGCGTCCAACCGCCGACCCGACATAACCCCTCCTGCCCCCAGCGCACCCGTTGCGAGCCTAGTCAGTGCCGCCGACACCGCTGACCGGCCGTGTTAATGCTCTTCGCGCGAGCGCTCATCGGTGTCTCATCCTCTTCGCGCGAGCGCTCATCGGTGTCATATGCTCTTCGCGCGAGCGCTCATCGGTGTCTCATGCTCTTCGCGCGAGCGCTCATCGGTGTCTCATGCTCTTCGCGCGAGCGCTCATCGGTGTCTCATGCTCTTCGCGCGAGCGCTCATCGGTGTTTTCAGCGCATTTTGGCGATCATCGCGGCGGCCGGTATGCTGGATCGCTGGCCAGCGACTAGGCATCCGAGGCATACGCTGATCGATCCGAATGGAGTTTCTGTTATGGCTGCCGTCTGCGACATCTGCGGGAAGGGCCCCGGCTTCGGCAAGTCGGTGTCGCACTCGCACCGGCGGACCAGCCGTCGGTGGGACCCGAACATTCAGACCGTGCGCGCGGTGAGGCGCCCCGGCGGCAACAAGCAGCGCCTGAACGTCTGCACCTCTTGCCTGAAGGCAGGCAAGGTCTCCCGCGGCTGAAAATCCGCGCCTATCCCGCCGCCGTGCGGCCACTGAGGTGACCTTCGTCGGCGGACGCGTCCTGTTCGGCGTGTTCGGCTTCCTCGACCGCCGTGAGCGCATCCGTGCTCTGCGCCAACCTGCTCATCGCCAACCTGGCGTAGATCATCTGGCTGGTGATGGCCATCTGACCGCGACCGCTACCCACGAAGGCGAGGAACCACGAGACCACGGTGGTGAACCGGTTCTTGAAGCCGACGAGGTAAAAAAGGTGAAGCACCAGCCAGGCCAGCCACGCCAGGTAGCCACCGAACTCCAGCTTGCCGACCTGTGCGACGGCGCTGTGGCGGGAGATCGTCGCCATGCTGCCCTTGTCGCGATACTTGAACGGTGCACGGTGGGCGGGATCGTCACTGCCCTTGAGCGAGCGCTTGATCGTCTTGGTCGCATAGTGCGCCCCCTGGATGGCACCCTGGGCCATTCCCGGCACACCCGGCACCCACATCAAATCGCCGACGACGAACACGTTTGGGTGGCCCTTCACGGTGAGGTCAGGCTCGACCACGACGCGTCCGGCCCGGTCCACCTCGGTTCCATCTGACTGCTCGGCGATCATCTTGCCGAGCGGACTGGCCGCCACGCCGGCGGCCCACACCTTGCACGCGCACTGGATGCGACGTTCGGTGCCGTCTGTGTCCTTGACCGTGAGGCCCATGTAGTCGACCTCTGTCACCATCGCGTTCAGCTGGATATCGACGCCCATCTTCTCCAGCCGGCGCCGCGCCATCAGCCCCAACTTCTCGCCCATCGGCGGCAGCACCGCGGGCATTGCGTCCATCAAGATCACGTGGCAATCGGTCGGCCGGATGGTTCGAAACGCCCCGGCAAGGGTGCGCTCGGCAAGTTCGGCGATCTGTCCGGCCAGCTCGACGCCCGTCGGCCCGGCGCCGACCACCACGAACGTCAGGCGGCGCCGGCGCTCAGCCTCGTCGGTGGTCACCTCGGCCGCCTCGAACGCGCCGAGGATCCGGCCACGCAACTCCAGGGCGTCGTCGATCGTCTTCATGCCCGGTGCATACGTGGCGAACTCGTCGTGGCCGAAGTAGGACTGCTGCGCACCGGCCGCAACGATCAAACTGTCGAAGGGAGTCACCGTGTGCATGTCCATCAGCCGCGACGCCACCGTCTGCGCGTTCAGGTCGACCGCCTCGACGTCACCCAGCAACACCGTCACGTTCTTCTGACGCTTGAGGATCAGCCTCGTGCTCGGGGCGATCTCGCCTTCGGACAAGATTCCGGTGGCCACCTGATACAGCAGCGGCTGGAACAGGTGACTGGTGATCTTCGAAATGAGCGTGATATCGACATCGGCCCGCTTCAGGGCCTTGGCCGCCGTCAGACCGCCGAACCCGGATCCGACGATGACGACGTGGTGACGCTTGGCGACAGTCGAGGACATGCTGGCGAACCTAGCTGATCGGGTGAGGTATAGGGAATGGTCCAGCCGAGTCAACAACGGCCTGTTCGCCTCAGCGGAACCTCCAAGCCATCGTCAGGGCAATCGCCAGTCGACGGGCTGCGCGCCGCGATCGGTGAGCAGCGCATTCGCGCGGCTGAACGGCCGGGAGCCGAAGAATCCGCGCTGCGCCGACAGCGGTGACGGATGCGCGGATTCGATGGTCGCGACGTGCGCGTCACCGGCGGCGAGCATGGGCTTCAGCGTTGACGCGTCGCGTCCCCACAGAATGGCGACCAGTGGCTGAGGGCGCGCGGCGAGCGCGCGGATCGCGCACTCCGTGACCACTTCCCAGCCCTTACCACGATGGGACGCAGGGTTACCCGGCTGCACCGTCAACACCCTGTTGAGCAGCAAAACCCCCTGCTGCGCCCACGGTGTCAGGTCGCCGTTCGACGGTGTCGGGTATCCCAGATCGGCGCGGTACTCGGCGTAGATGTTCTCGAGACTCCGAGGCAGCGGTCTCACATCCGAGGCTACCGAGAAGCTCAGGCCCACCGGATGGCCCGGGGTGGGATAGGGATCCTGACCGACCACCAGCACCCGGACCGCCTCGAATGGAAATGTGAAGGCGCGCAACACGTTCGAGCCGGCAGGCAGATACCGTCGGCCTGCCGCAAGCTCGGCGCGCAGAAAGTCGCCCATCTCCGCGACCCGGTCGGCGACCGGCTCCAGCACTTGCGCCCAACCGTCTTCGACCAGTTCCTTGAGCGGGCGTGCAGTCACGGCCGACAAGTTACGCCAGCCCCTTCACCAGCAGCACAACCGTGTCGGCACCGGCGTGGCGGTCCTGCGAGATCAGCCGATATTCGGGCGACTCGGCCCACGCGCGGAAGGCGGCTTCGTCGGGAAACGACATCAACACCACCTTCTCGCCGCCCCACGCTCCCTCGACGACCTGCGGTGACTCATCGGCGGCCAGCAGGGTCCCCGGATGGCGGCGAAAAACCTCCATGAATCGCGCCTGATAGCGGTCGTACGCGGCACGGTCAGCGAATTTCAATTCGGCGATCGCGTACACAGTCACCGTGCCACCGTAACGACCGCGGGTCAGGAGAATGACTGCCAACCCGCGGATCCGGGCCACGGATTGCCGTCGACGAGAACGCGCGCGAGACCGTCGACAACGGCGCCGATCACCCGCCAGCCGTCGGGCACCCGGTTGTCGAACGTCGCGACGAGCGCGTGGTCTTCCCCACCACCCAGCACCCACGACCACGCGTCCGCGCCGACCACCTCGGCCGCCTCAGCGATGACCTCCCGGTCGGCGGCCAACGCCGCCGTCGACAGCTCGATCGCGACACCAGACGCATCGGCGATGTGGCGCAAATCGGCGAGCAGCCCGTCGGACACGTCGGTCATCGCTCGTGCACCGGCGCGGGCGGCGAGCACGCCCTGACCGTATGGCGGCTCGGGAACGAGATGGCGGTGGCGCAGCCAATCGAATCCGTGAACGTTGTTGTGCCACAATGCATAACCTGCTGCCGAGAGACCAAGCCCGCCACAGACCGCGACCACGGAGCCTGGCGTTGCGCCGCCCCGCGTGATGGGTTCGCGACCGGCCAGATCGCCCAGCACGGTCACCGACACCACCCATTGGGGACAGCTCACCAGATCACCGCCGACAATGTCGGCCCCCACCCGGCGCGCCTCGGCCCACATCCCGTCGGCCAGCTCGTCAACTCGTACGGCCAGGGTGTCGGCGGGCGCGCCGAACGAAACCACGAAACCCGTCGCGATCGCACCCATCGCCTCGATGTCGGCCGCATTCTGGGCGATCGATTTGCGCCCCACGTCGTGCGGGGTGGACCAATCCAGCCGGAAGTGCCTGGATTCGACGAGCATGTCGGTCGACACGACCACCCGCGTGTCGGGCGCCGCGACGACCGCCGCGTCATCACCCGGGCCGAGTAGGGTTTTCGAACCGTGCGGGCGTCCGGCAACCAATCGGTCGATGACGGCGAACTCCCCCACATCCGCCAGCGTCGGCTCGCTGCTCACGTCTGACTCCCTGCACTGAACACGGCCGTCACCTGCGGTACTTTTGATCCCTGCCGGCCTGAAGCACCGGCCAGTGTATTGCGGCGACGCGGCCAACCGCGATGAGCGGTTGCGCGAAGAGCAGATGGCAAAGACGAACAGGGAGAGGCGCCGTTGGTCGAGGCTTTCATGCTGATCCAGACCGAAGTCGGCCGCGCCGAGGTCGTCGCCAAACAACTCGCAACGATCCCCGGCGTCCTCACCGCTGAGTACGTCACCGGTCCTTATGACGTCATCGTGCGCATCGGCGCCGACACAATCGAACGGATGCAGACCGACGTCGTCCCCGGCGTGCAACAGATCAGCGGCATCACCCGCACCCTGACGTGCCCGATCGCGAGCAACGCGCAGCCCTGAGCGATGGCCCCCCGCGGGCCCTGCTCCTCGCCGCGCTCGGCGTCGCGGTGGCCGCCGCGGTGGCGGTGCTGGCGATCGCGGTGACGCGGACCCAGCCGCCGCGTCCGCTGGTGATTCCGGCCGTCCCGGCGCCACAGGCTGACACCTCGGACTGCGCAACGCTGATGGGCGCGCTACCGCAGCGCCTCGGGGACTACACCCGGGCCGCGCCCGCCGATCCGGTTCCGCCCGCCACCGCCGCATGGCGCTCCGGCGACGCCGAGCCGGTGCTGCTGCGCTGCGGCATCGGCGAACCCGCGGACTTCGTCGTCGGGGCGCCGATCCAGATCGTCGACTCCGTCCAGTGGTTTCGGGTGGCCGACCAGGGCACCGCCCGCAGCACGTGGTTCGTCGTCGACCGGCCCGTCTACGTCGCGTTGACGCTGCCGCAGGGCACCGGAGCCACCCCGATCCAAGAGATATCGGACGTCGTCGCCGCGAAACTGCCCGCGGTGCCGATCAGGCCGGGACCGCCCCGGTAGCCTCAGCGCAGCCCGACGCCGCGGGCCAGCGCGGCGTCTACCATGGCCGCCAGCAGGGTCGGATAGTCCACGCCGCTGGCCGCCCACATGCGGGGATACATCGAGATCGTCGTGAAGCCCGGCATGGTGTTGATCTCGTTCACCAGCGGCCCGTCCTCGGTGAGGAAAAAGTCGACGCGGGCCAGACCCTGACAGTCGATCGCGTGGAACGCCCGAATGGCCAGCCCGCGCACCTCGGCGGCGATGTCGTCGTCGATCTTGGCCGGTACGTCGAGTTCCGCTCCGTCATCGAGGTATTTGGTGGCGAAGTCGTAGAACCCATCCTCGCGTCCTCGAACACCTTCGACCCGGATTTCCCCGACCAGACTGGCCTCGACGGAGCCGTCCGGCAGCTCAAGAACACCGCATTCGAGTTCGCGGCCACGAATCGCCGTTTCCACCAACACCTTTGGATCGTGACGACGAGCATTGGCGACGGCGTCGGGCAACTCGTCCCAGGTCGACACCCGGCTCACCCCGAACGACGACCCGGCCCGTGCGGGTTTGACGAACACCGGCAGCCCGAGGCGTTCTTTATCGCGGTCGGCCAGCGAGGACTGGGGTGGACGCAGCACGGCGTGAGCACCGATCGGCAATCCTTCCGCCGACAGCAGTTTCTTGGTGAACGCCTTATCCATACCGGCAGCGCTGGCGAACACGCCGGCTCCGACATACGGCACACCGGCCAGCTCCAGCAGACCCTGGATCGTGCCATCCTCCCCGTACGGTCCGTGCAATACAGGGAAGACCACGTCAACGGATGCCAGGGCCTCCCCCAGGCCGCGGCCCAGCGAGAGGAGCTGGCCATGTCGCTGCGGGTCGGCCGGCAGCGCGAGTTCTGCGCCCGACGCTGCGGTGACCTGCGGCAACCGGCCCGCCGCGATCGCCAACTGGTCGGGGTCCCCGTCGGTGAGCACCCAGGTGCCCTCCCGGGTGATGCCGATGGGCACGACATCGAACCGCTGCGGGTCGAGATGGCGCAGGATGCTGCCCGCCGACACGCAGGAGATCGCGTGTTCGTCGCTGCGCCCGCCATAGATCACTGCGACGCGAACCTTTCGCGCGGCGCGGTTAGTGGCAGTCACAAGCTAGAGAGGCTACCGGCCAGGCACCGAGCGACGCGCGCCGTTGGCCACTGCCGGCTTTCGGGGTACGGCCCGCTCACTCCGGTTTGGTTCTTCGCCCCAGCAGCAGCGCCATCGCGTCGTGGACCGACAGCCCCTGATGGCAGACCTGATTCACCGCGTCCGTGAGCGGCATCTCGACGTCGTAGCTGCACGCCAGTGCGAGCACGGACTGGCACGACGTCACTCCCTCGGCGATGTGACCGGCGGCAGCCTCCAACGCCGATTCCATTGTGCCGCCGCGGCCCAACCGTTCGCCGAACGTGCGGTTGCGCGAGTAAGGAGAGGTGCAGGTGGCTACCAGATCGCCGACGCCTGCCAACCCCGCCAGCGTTGTTGGCTTGGCGCCAAGTGCGATACCGAGCCGCATGATCTCAGCGAGGCCTCGGGTGATGATCGCCGCGGCGGTGTTCTCGCCCAGCCCCACCCCGACCGCCATGCCGCACGCCAACGCGATCACGTTCTTGCATGCCCCGCCGATCTCGACACCGATCACGTCGGCATTGGTGTACGGACGGAAGTATCCCGCGCTCAGCATCCGCTGCACGGCCACCGCCCGCCCGGAGTCGCTGCAGGCGATCACCGTCGCGGCGGGTTGCCGCTCGACGATCTCGCCGGCCAGGTTGGGCCCCGACAGAGCGGCGATCCGAGCCGAATCGACGCCGGTGACCTGCGCGACCACCTGGCTCATCCGCATCAGCGTGTCGACCTCGACGCCCTTGGCGAGGCTGACCAGCGTCGCGTCCTCGTCGATCAGGCTCGTCCACTCGGTCAGGTTGGGCCGCATCACCTGCGACGGCACCGCGAGCAACACGGTGGTCGCACCGACCAGCGCCTTGGCCGCGTCGGGGGTGGCCCGGACCTCTGTCGGCAGCGTCGCACTGCCCAGATAGCGGCGGTTACGGTGGTGGATGTTGATTTCGTCGGCGATCTCGGGCCGTCTCGCCCACAGCATCACGGAACCACCGGCATCGGCGAGCACCTGGGCGAGCGCGCTGCCCCACGCTCCGGCGCCCATCACCGCCACCTCGCCCACCGCTTCACCTTAGCGGTCCGACGAGGGCTGGCAGGATGACCACCATGGGCGGTGACGTCGGGTTGATCATCGCCGTCAAACGCCTCGGAGTCGCCAAGACACGACTTGCGCCGATCTTCTCGGCGCCCACACGCGAGCGCGTGGTGCTCGCCATGCTCCTCGACACGATCGCCGCGGCGGCCAGGGCGCCGTCACTGCGCGGCATCACCGTCGTCACTCCCGACGATGCAGCCGCCGAGTCCGCACGCCGGCTCGGCGCGGAGATCCTCTATGACCCGACGCCCGACGGCCATCCGGATCCGCTGAACAATGCGATCGTCGCGGCCGAGTCCGTTATCACCTCGGGCCCTGACCCCCCACCGAATATCGTTGTGCTCCAAGGTGATTTACCAGCGTTACAAACCCCGGAACTCGCGCAGGCAATCGCTGCGGCACGCGCGCACCGGCGCAGCTTCGTCGCCGATCGTCATGGCAGCGGGACCTCCGCCCTGTTCGCGTTCGGTGCTCCGTTGAAGCCCGTTTTCGGACCGGATTCGGCGCGGCGACACCGCAGTTCGGGGGCGGTGGAACTGACAGGCCCGTGGCCAGGCCTGCGTTGCGATATCGACACGCCGGAGGATCTGGCGATCGCACGTCGGCTCGGCGTCGGCGCGGCCACCGCCCAGGCCATCGTCCGCCGCGTCTGAACAGCAATCCAACAGCTGGTTGCCTGTGGTCCGATATTCACGCGTAAGTAGCCGGTGGCACTGCCGATGAGGAATGATCGACAAGGTGACCGAGACAGAAGCCGACGTTACTACTCGCAAGACTGAGTGGCCCGCGGCGGCCGAACCTGACGGCGGCGATTCGGCGCCGGAGGCGCCGCCGGCAGCCACCACGGACACTCTCGTCGACGCATTACCCGAGGATCGTTACATCAACCGCGAGCTGTCCTGGCTGGACTTCAACGCCCGCGTGCTGGCCCTCGCCGCCGACACCTCGCTGCCGCTGCTGGAACGCGCGAAATTCCTGGCGATTTTCGCGTCCAATCTCGACGAGTTCTACATGGTCCGCGTGGCCGGACTGAAGCGCCGCGACGAGATGGGTCTGTCGGTCCGTTCCGCTGACGGGCTGACACCGCGCGAACAGCTGCGGCGCATCGGGGAGCGGACGCAGCAAATCGCCAGCCGCCACGCCCGGGTGTTCCTCGACTCGGTCCGGCCGGCATTGGCGAGCGAGGGCATCCTGATCATCACCTGGGACGACCTCGACGACGCCGAGCGGACGAAGTTGTCGACCTACTTCCATGAGCAGGTGTTCCCGGTCCTCACTCCGCTTGCGGTGGACCCGGCTCACCCGTTCCCGTTCGTCAGCGGCTTGAGCTTAAACCTTGCGATCACCGTCAAGCTGCCCGAAGACGGCGGCCAGCACTTCGCCCGAGTCAAGGTCCCCGACAACGTTCCGCGGTTCGTCGAACTCGGCGCCCGGGAAGGAGTCGACGGAAGCGTGCGTTTCCTGCCGATGGAAGAGCTGATCGCGACGTTCCTGCCGGTGCTCTTCCCGGGGATGGAGATCGTTGAGCACCACGCTTTCCGCATCACTCGCAATGCGGACATGGAGGTCGAAGAAGACCGAGACGAGGACCTGCTTCAGGCGCTCGAGCGCGAGCTCGCACGTCGCCGGTTCGGATCGCCGGTGCGCCTTGAGGTGTCCGACGACATGACCCAGCACATGCTCGACCTGCTGTTGCGGGAATTGGACGTCGATCCCGGGGATGTCGTCGAGGTACCCGGCCTGTTGGATCTGTCCTCGCTCTGGCAGATCTACGGCGTGGACCGTCCCGCGTTGAAGGATCCGCCGTTCGTTCCGGCCACGCATCCCGCGTTCGCTGAGCGTGAGACGCCCAAAAGCATCTTCGCCACGTTGCGCGACGGTGACGTGTTGGTGCACCACCCATACGACTCGTTCTCGACGAGCGTGCAACGCTTCATCGAGCAGGCCGCGGCGGACCCAAATGTCCTGGCGATCAAGCAGACCCTGTATCGCACCTCGGGTGACTCGCCGATCGTCAACGCGCTGATCGACGCGGCCGAGGCCGGAAAGCAAGTAGTTGCGCTCGTCGAGATCAAGGCCCGCTTCGACGAGCAGGCCAACATCAAGTGGGCCCGCGCTCTTGAACAGGCGGGTGTCCACGTGGTGTACGGCCTGATCGGGTTGAAGACGCACTGCAAGACGTGCCTGGTGGTGCGTCGCGAAGGCTCGGTGATCCGACGCTACTGCCACATCGGCACCGGTAACTACAACCCGAAAACGGCCCGCCTGTACGAGGACATCGGTCTGCTGACCGCCGCTCCGGACATCGGCGCCGACTTGACCGACCTGTTCAATTCACTTACCGGCTATTCCAGGAAAATGACGTACCGCAATCTTCTGGTCGCTCCGCACGGAATCCGTAAGGGGATCATCGAACGGATCGACCGCGAGATCGAGGCAACGCGCAAAGGCGCCGACGGCTGGATCCGGCTCAAGGCCAACGCGCTTGTCGACGAGCAGGTGATCGATGCGCTGTACCGGGCGTCGCGGGCGGGGGTGGGCGTCGAGGTGGTGGTGCGCGGGATCTGCGCGTTGCGGCCAGGCGCGACAGGCTATTCGGAGAACATCAAAGTACGGTCGATACTGGGCCGGTTCCTCGAACATTCGCGGATCTTCCACTTCCGGGCAATCGACGAGTTCTGGATCGGCAGCGCTGACATGATGCACCGGAATCTCGACCGTCGCGTTGAGGTAATGGCTCAGGTAAAGGATCCCAAGCTGACCGCTCAGCTCAACGAGCTCTTCGAGTCCGCTTTGGACCCGTCGACCCGCTGCTGGGAGCTTGGGCCCGACGGTCAATGGACGGCGGCGCCTCAGGAAGGCCACACGGTCCGGGACCACCAGGTGTCTCTCATGGAGCGGCACCGGCAACCCTGATGGACGCTCCCATCCTCGCCGCCGGCGCCGTGTTGTGGCGATCGGTTGGCGGCTCGTCGGACGTCGAGGTGGCGATCATTCACCGTCAGCGCTACAACGACTGGTCTCTGCCCAAGGGCAAAGTCGACCCGGGCGAGACGGAGCCGGCGACCGCAGTGCGGGAGGTCCATGAGGAGACGGGGCACCGGGTGCATCTCGGCCGGGCCCTTGCCACGGTGCAATATCCGGTGCTGCAGGGGGTGAAACGCGTTCGGTATTGGGCGGGCCGCGACCTCGGCGGGGAATTCACCGCCACCGCCGAAGTTGACGACCTCGTGTGGATGCCGGCCAGCGACGCCATGGGCAAGCTGTCCTATCCGCACGACCGGAAGGTATTGCGGCGGTTCATGAAGCTGCCGGCCGACACGAAGACAATGCTTATCGTCCGACACGGTACGGCGGGCAGTAAGAGCCGCTACAAAGGCGACGACCGAAACCGGCCGCTGGACAAGCACGGTCGGGCGCAGGCTGAGCTGCTCGTCGGCCAACTGCTGGCGTTCGGGCCGACATCGGTGTACGCCGCCGATCGGCTGCGATGCATTCAAACGATCGAGCCCGTCGCCGACGAACTCGGAGTCGAGATAGGTGTGGAGCCCACGCTGACCGAGGAAGAGTACTGGCGCCACCGCGACAAGGCTCGTCAACGAGTCCTCGACATCGCCGCACAAGACGGCAGTCCGGTGATCTGCACACAGGGCAAAGTCATTCCGGACCTGATCCAGTGGTGGTGCGAGCGCGACCGGGTGCGACCAGACAAATCGCGAAACGGCAAGGGAAGTACGTGGGTGCTGTCCATGCGCCGGGGACGGCTGCTTGAAGCCGACCACCTCGCCAGCCCGTTGCCGCCGGACCCTGGGTGATCTCGGTGCGAGCAAGACTTTAACCGCCGCGGGTGGATTCACCCGCGGCGGTTAAACGTCGCTCAACCTACCGACGGCCGCGTTTAGCCGGTGCCTTCTTGGCGGCTTTCCTCGCCGGGGCCTTCGTGGCAGTGCGCTTGGTGGTTGCTTTGCGCGCCACGGCCTTCTTGGCGACGGCCTGTTTGACGGCCTTCTTGGCGACGGCCTGTTTGACGGCCTTCTTCGCGACTGCCCGCTTGACGACCTTCTTCGCGGCTGCCTGTTTGACGGCCTTCTTCGCGGCTGCCTGAGTGGCGGCCTTCTTCGCGACTGCCCGCTTGACGACCTTCTTCGCAGCTGCCCGCTTGACGACCTTCTTCGCAGCGGCTCGCCTCACGCCGCCGGCGCCCGAGCCGCGCTTCACTGCCGGACCCTCCGCCGGAAGACGCTGCGCCCCAGACACAACGGCCTTGAACTGAGCGCCGGGCCTGAAGGCCGGGACGGATGTCGGCTTGACTTTCACCGTCTCACCCGTGCGCGGATTACGCGCCACCCGTGCCGCGCGACGGCGCTGCTCGAAAACACCGAATCCCGTAATCGTCACGCTGTCACCCTTGTGCACGGCACGCACGATGGTGTCGACGACGTTTTCCACCGCCGCCGTTGCCTGTCGACGATCTGAGCCCATTTTCTTTGTAAGTTCGTCGATGAGCTCTGCTTTGTTCATGCAAACCCTCCGAAGCCAGTGGTCCGTTTTGGACCGACTAGAGGACACGGTAAACCCTCGACCTGCTGATTTCCAAGAGCCACGCCCAATTTCAGTCAAATTCAGCGAACTTCTCAGGAATCCGGTTGGCGCGCTTAAGAGGTGGCTGAGGGGTCCTGAAACGGCGCTGAAAGACCCATTTTTGGGTGATCTTGATCCGTCAGAGAGCCGTCAAAGTGGTCGGTTTCCAGTCCGGCCGAGCCGCTTCGAAGGCTTCGATTTGGTCGAGTTTCCGCAGCGTAAGGCCTATATCGTCGAGTCCTTCGAGCAGTCGCCAGGCGGTGTAGTCGTCAATCGCGAACGGCACCACCACGGTTCCCGCGGTCACGGTTCGATCTTGAAGATTGGCACTGATTTCCAAGCCCGGATTCTGCTCGATGAGCTTCCAGAGCAGTTCCACGTCCGGTTGGGCAACTTCGGCCGCGAGGAGTCCCGCCTTGCCGGCATTGCTGCGGAAAATGTCGGCGAACCGGGATGAGATGACCGCCCGGAACCCGTAGTCCATAAGTGCCCACACGGCGTGCTCGCGCGATGATCCGGTGCCGAAATCGGGTCCGGCCACCAAAACCGACCCCTTGTTGAAGGGTGCGAGGTTCAAAATGAAATTCGGGTCGGTGCGCCAGGCAGCGAACAGCCCGTCGTCGAATCCCGTTCGGGTCACCCGCTTCAGATAGACCGCCGGGATGATTTGGTCGGTGTCGACATTGGACCGCCGCAGTGGGACTCCGATTCCAGTGTGCGAACGGAACGGTTGCATTGCCCAATCTCCTAAATTATCGCTCGCAGGTTGGTAAGGACTCAGGTCAAGTCCGTCGGTGACGACAACGTGCCGCGGACCGCGGTTGCGGCGGCAACAGCGGGGGACACTAGATGGGTACGGCCGCCCTTGCCCTGCCGGCCCTCGAAATTCCGGTTGGACGTCGATGCGCACCGCTCCCCGGCTGAAAGCTGATCGGGATTCATCCCCAGGCACATAGAGCAGCCCGCCTGCCGCCACTCGGCTCCGGCGGCGATGAATATCTCATCCAGACCTTCCGATTCGGCTTGCGCCCGGACCCGCATTGACCCCGGCACGATCAGCATCCGCACGCCGTCGGCCACTCGGCGGCCGCGCAACACGTCGGCGACCACACGCAGATCCTCAATTCGACCGTTTGTGCAGGAACCGACAAAGACCGCGTCCACGGCGATGTCGCGCATGGGTGTACCTGGGCGAAGATCCATGTACGCCAACGCCCTTTCGGCGTCGCGGCGCCGCCCCTCGTCGGTCACCAATTCCGGGTCGGGGACGGACTCGGAAAGCGCAACGCCCTGCCCGGGGTTGGTTCCCCATGTCACGAACGGACTCAACGTGGCGGCGTCGACGTACACCTCGGTGTCGAATTCCGCGCTGTCGTCGGTGCGCAGGCGATCCCAGTCCGCCACCGCGGTCGCCCACTGCGCGCCCGCCGGGGAATGCTGACGGCCTCGGAGGTATTCATACGTGGTCTCGTCCGGCGCAATCATGCCCGCGCGGGCTCCCGCCTCGATGCTCATGTTGCAGATCGTCATCCGGCCTTCCATCGACAGCGACTCGATGGTGCTGCCGCGGTACTCGATCACGTATCCCTGGCCGCCGCCGGTGCCGATCTTGGCGATGACCGCCAGAATGATGTCTTTCGCCGTGACTCCCTGCGGCAACTCGCCCTCGACATTGACCGCCATCGTCTTGAACGGTCGCAGCGGCAACGTCTGGGTGGCGAACACGTGCTCGACCTCGGACGTCCCGATACCCATCGCCAGCGAACCGAACGCGCCGTGAGTCGACGTGTGGCTGTCGCCGCAGACGATCGTCATGCCGGGCTGCGTGAGTCCGAGCTGCGGACCGATGACGTGAACGATGCCTTGCTCCGCGTCGCCCATCGGATGCAGCCGGATGCCGAATTCGGCGCAATTGCGCCGCAAGGTCTCGACCTGCGTCCGCGAGATCGGGTCGGCGATCGGCTTGTCGATGTCGATCGTCGGCACGTTGTGATCCTCGGTCGCGATGGTCAGATCGGGCCGACGAACCGTGCGCCCGGCCAGGCGAAGACCGTCGAACGCCTGCGGGCTGGTGACCTCGTGAATGAAGTGCAGGTCGATGTAGATCAGGTCGGGCTCGCGCGACTCGCCGGTGCCGGCGCCGGCAGCGACCACGTGGGAATCCCACAACTTCTCCGCCATCGTGCGTGCGTGATCGCAGCTGGCCATAACTAGGTTCTCACATTCTGGGACGTTAGTATCTCGATATGAGACAGGATAGCGGCATCGGCGTGCTGGACAAAGCGGTGGATGTGCTCTACACCGTCGCCGAGGCGCCGTGCGGGTTGGCCGAGTTGTGCGAACGGACCGGGCTGCCCCGTGCGACGGCCCACCGCCTGGCCGCCGGGCTCGAGAAGCATCGGCTGCTGTCGCGCGACGGACAGGGCCGGTGGCGCCTGGGGCCCGCGCTGAGCGAGTTGGCGGGGCACGTGCACGATCCGCTGCTGGCCGCCGGGGCGGCGGTGCTGCCGCGGCTGCGCGAGATCACCGGGGAAAGCGTGCAGCTGTACCGGCGGGAGGGCACCTGGCGCGTGTGCGTGGCGGCGATGGAACCACCTGCGGGGCTACGCGATACCGTGCCGGTGGGGACGCGACTGCCGATGACGGCGGGCTCGGGCGCCAAGGTGCTGCTGGCTTTCAGCGACGCCGCCACCCAGCAGGCCGTGCTGCCCACGGCGAAGTTCACCGAGCGGACGCTGGCCGAGGTGAAGCGGCGCGGGTGGGCGCAGAGCGCCGCGGAACGGGAGCCGGGTGTGGCCAGTGTCTCGGCACCGGTGCGCGACGGGCGCGGCAATGTGATTGCCGCCGTATCGGTGTCGGGCCCCATCGATCGCATGGGGCGCCGACCCGGCGCCCGTTGGGCGGCCGACCTGGTGGCCGCCTCCGAGGCGCTCACACGCCGGCTCTGACGGCCTGACAGACTGAATGCCATGGCCACGAATCAGCGCGCGCAGATCGTGATGTCGCAGGACGAGATTGAAGATTTTGTCGCCTCCAGCCGAAGCGGCACGCTGGCCACCGTAAGCGCCAGCGGCCAGCCGCATCTCACCGCGATGTGGTACGGCGTCGTCGACGGCGAGATCTGGTTCGAGACGAAGGCGAAGTCGCAGAAGGCGGTCAACCTGCGCCGCGATCCCCGCATCACGTTCCTGCTGGAGGACGGCGACACGTACGACACCCTGCGCGGGGTCTCGTTCGAGGGCACGGCCGAGATCGTCGACGATCCCGAGGCCATCTTCCGGGTCGGCGTCAGCGTGTGGGAGCGCTACACCGGCCCCTACACCGAGGAGGTGAAGTCCGCGGTTGACATGATGATGAACAACCGGATCGCGATCCGCCTGGTGGTCAAGCGAACCCGATCGTGGGATCACCGCAAGCTCGGCATGCCCCCGATGCCCCTGGCGGGTTCGACGGCGCCTGCCCGGTGAGTGAGGCCTTCATTCGCGCTGCTTCGCTTGTAGCCCCGATGGTGTCTTGTAACCCGGATAGTGTGAAGTAACCGGGCGGTGCGCGAGTGTAGCCGGCGGTGCGCGAGTGTAGCCGGCAGTGCGCGACTGTAGCCGGCGGTGCGCGACTGTAGCCGGCGGTGCGCGACTGTAGCCGGCGGTGCGCGAGTGTAGCCGGCGGTGCGCGAGTGTAACGTCACGGCGGGAAAATCGCGGCGACGCGTGCGTGAGGTTACGCTCGGCGCATTTCGCGGTGCACACGTGGAGCCGATGGCGGTGTAGCCCCGATGGGATTCGAACCCACGCTACCGCCGTGAGAGGGCGGCGTCCTAGGCCGCTAGACGACGGGGCCATCAACTAATCCGGCTTGTCAGCATAGCCGACGACGCATGGCTGCCCTAATCCGCAAACTGCTGGGGTACCAGGACTCGAACCTAGAATGGCTGAACCAGAATCAGCTGTGTTGCCAATTACACCATACCCCATTGGCCACCATAACCGCTGGTCAGAGCGACAACTGGGCTGCTGCCGGAGTTAATGGGCCGACGTGCAGACTACCAAAGATTGCGGGCGTGTTTGTCACGCCACCATGCCGTGAGCATCGCGCAACCGCTTGAGACTGCGGTCGCGGCCGAGCAATCGCAAAGATTCAAACAACGGCGGGCTCACGGTTGATCCCGTCGCCGCCACCCGGATCGGGCCGAACGCCTTGGGTGGCTTGAGGCCCATCTCGTCGATCAGCGCCGACTTCAGCGCGGTCTCAATGTTGTCCACCGACCAGTCCCCCACACCGGCGAGCGCGGACAACGCGGCATCCAAGACCGGGCCGGCCTCCGGGCCGAGTTCCTTGGCGGCGGCCTTCTCATCGATGACGTAGGCACCGTCGTCGAGGAACTTCAGCAGCCCCCACGCGTCGCCGAGCACCACGATGCGCGTCTGTACCAGCTGCGCGGCTTCAGCGAACGCCGCATCGTCAAGGCCCACGTCATGGCCATGCTCAGCGAAGTACGCACGCAGCCGCGCGATGAATTCGTGAGTGCCGAGCAGCCGGATGTGCTCGGCATTGATGGCGTCGGCTTTCTTCTGGTCGAAGCGTGCAGGATTCGCGTTGACGTCGGCGATGTCGAACGCCCGCACCATCTCGTCGAGGCTGAACACATCGCGGTCCGGCGCGATCGACCAGCCCAGCAGGGCAAGATAATTCAACAGGCCCTCGGGAATGAATCCTCGGTCACGGTGCGCGAAAAGGTTGGACTGCGGATCGCGCTTGGACAGCTTCTTGGTGCCCTCTCCGAGAACTGTCGGCAAATGGCCGAATTCAGGAATCCGGTCGGCGACGCCGATCCTCATCAGCGCCCGGTACAGCGCGATCTGTCGCGGCGTCGACGGCATCAGATCCTCACCGCGCAACACGTGGGTGATCTTCATCAGCGCGTCGTCCACCGGGTTGACCAACGTATACAACGGCTCGCCGCTGCCCCGGGTCAGCGCGAAGTCCGGCACGCTGCCGGCCGCATACGACATCTCTCCGCGCACCAGGTCATACCAGCCCAGATCGGGATCGGGCATCCTCAGCCGCAGCACTGGACGCCGGCCCTCGGTGCGGTACGCCGCACGCTGCCCGTCGGTCAGGTCGCGGTCGTAGTTGTCGTAGCCCAGCTTCGGGTTGCGGCCGGCGGCGAGGTGCCGCGCCTCGACCTCCTCCGGTGTTGAATACGCCTCATACACCTCCCCGGCGTCCTGCAGTCGCGCCAGCACGTCGCGATAGATGTCCATGCGTTCGGATTGTCGGTACGGGCCGTATGGCCCACCGACCTCCGGGCCTTCGTCCCAGTCCAACCCGAGCCAGCGAAGCGCATCAATGAGTGCGAGATAGCTTTCCTCGCTGTCACGCTGGGCGTCGGTGTCCTCGATGCGGAACACGAAAACGCCGCCGCAGTGGCGCGTATAGGCCCAGTTGAACAGTGCTGTTCGAATCAGACCGACATGCGGCACCCCCGTCGGCGACGGGCAAAACCGGAGCCGCACCGTCATGGCTCTGCCCTGCGTACAACGGGATTCGTCAGCGTTCCGATGCTTTCGACCGTGACGCTGACGGTGTCGCCGTCTTCGATCGGCCCCACTCCCTCCGGCGTGCCGGTCAAGATCAGATCGCCGGGCAACAGCGTCATCACCGCCGAGATCCATTCGAGGACTGCGCCGACGTCGTGAATCATCATCGACGTCCGGCTGTGTTGGCGCAGTTCGCCATTCACCTCTGTGCGGATGTCGAGGTCCGACGGGTCGATGTCGGTGACGATCCACGGACCCACGGGACAGAAGGTGTCGTGGCCCTTCGCCCTGGTCCACTGGCCATCTTTCCGCTGCTGGTCGCGCGCGGTCACATCGTTGGCAATCGTGTAACCGAGGATGTTCTCCGCCGCCCGTGAGGCCGGAACATCTTTGCAGGCGCGACCGATTACCGCGGCAAGCTCGCCCTCGTGATGGACCGGGTTCGCATCCGCGGGCAGCACAATCTGTGCATTCGGGCCGACGATCGCCGTGTTCGGCTTGAGGAAAATGACCGGATCCGGAAAGTCGCCACCGCCCATTTCGGCGACGTGGGCGGCGTAGTTCTTCCCGATGCACACCACTTTGCTCGCCAAAATCGGCGCGAGCAGCCGCAGGTCGGCGAGCGGCCATTGCCGGCCGGTGAATGTCGGAGTACCGAACGGGTGCTCGGCGATCTCGCGGGCGATCGCGTCGGCGTCCTGTCCTTCAACTGCGACGAACGCAACACCGTCCGGGCTGGCAATTCGGGCAAGGCGCATCTCTCACAGCGTAGTTGTCCATATTGTGAGACTTCAATTCAGAATACTGAGATCGCGTGCGACGATGTGCCAGTGGGCGTCGACACCATCGGTACCGCGCGGCGGTGGTCGATGCTGGCGATCGCGTTGTCCTCGACACTGTTCGCCAACGTATTCATCAACGGGGCCGCGTTTCTCATCCCCACGCTGCATGAGCACCGTGGGCTGGACCTCGCACACGCGGGTCTGTTGTCCGCGATGCCGAGCATCGGCATGGTTTTCACACTGATCGCCTGGGGTTACGCGGTGGACCGGCTCGGCGAACGCGTCGTGCTCGCCCTCGGGTCGGCATTGACGGCCGCCGGAGCGTTCGCCGCCGCCGCGACCACCTCGATAATCCTGACTGGCGCCTTCCTGCTTGTCGGCGGCATGGCGGCGGCCAGCAGCAACTCGGCCAGCGGCCGTCTCGTGGTCGGCTGGTTCCCGCCGGACCAGCGTGGCCTGGTGATGGGCATCCGCCAGACCGCGCAGCCACTCGGCGTGGCGTTGGGGGCATTGGTGATTCCGTGGCTGGCGCAGAGCCACGGTATCGGGGTCGCACTGCTGTTTCCCGCGATCCTGTGCGCGGTGTCGGCCGCGGTGAGTGCAATCGGTGTGCTGGATCCGCCGCGACCTTCGCGCGAACAGGCCCCGAAAGAACAACTGGCCAACCCGTACCGCGGGTCGTCGGTGCTGTGGCGCATCCACGCGGTGTCGGTGCTGCTGGTGGTGCCGCAGGTCGTGGTGTGGACCTTCACGCTGGTGTGGCTGATGACCGACCGCGGCTGGTCGGCGGCGTCGGCCGGCGCACTCGTCACCGCAGCGCAGGTTCTCGGTGCGCTCGGCCGGGTCGCGGCGGGCCGGTGGTCCGACCGGGTCGGATCGCGATTGCGTCCGATCCGAACGATCGCCATCGCGGCGGCCGTGGCGATGGCGGTGCTGGCGCTCACCGATCAGCTGGGATCGCCCGTCGCCGTCGTCGTGATGATCATCGCGTCGGTGATAACCGTCAGCGACAACGGGCTCGCATTCACCGCGATCGCCGAGATCGCCGGGCCATTTTGGAGCGGTCGCGCGCTGGGCACGCAGAACACCAGTCAATTGTTGACGGCGGGCATCGCGCCGCCGATGTTCGGCGGGCTGATCGCCGCGGCGGGTTACCCGGCCGCGTTCGCGGCGTGCGCGGCGTTCCCCCTCGTCGCGTTGCCGCTGGTTCCCGTCACCTCGGAGACGGCAACCCACACGGAAAAGCCCGGGCGCCACGGGCTTTAATTTCGGCGCTGAAAACCCTACAGCCGAGCGAGGATCCGCTCCCCGACCTCGGCCGTCGAGAACGTCGTATCGCCGCGGGTGGCAAGGTGCTCCTCGACCGCCTTGTCAACCCGCGCTGCGGCTTCCGGCTCGCCGGCATGGTCCAACAGCAGCGCCACCGACATGATCGCCGCGGTCGGGTCGGCCAACCCCTTGCCCGCGATGTCGGGCGCACTGCCATGCACGGGCTCAAACATCGAGGGGTTCACCCCGCTCGCGTCGATGTTGCCGCTCGCCGCCAGCCCGATGCCGCCGCACACCGCAGCGGCCAGGTCGGTGATAATGTCGCCGAACAGGTTGTCGGTGACGATCACGTCAAAGCGGCCGGGGTCGGTGACCATGTGGATCGTCGCGGCGTCGACGTGCTGATATGCGACCTCGACGTCCGGATACTCCGCGGCGACTGCCTGCACCGTCCGCCACCACAGATCGCCGGCAAAGGTGAGCACGTTGTTCTTGTGCACGAGCGTCAGATGTTTGCGACGCTGCGCGGCCCTGGCAAAACCGTGCTGCACCACCCTGCGCACCCCGTAGGCGGTGTTGACGCTGACCTCCGTGGCGACTTCGTGCGGGGTGCCCGGGCGGATTGCTCCGCCGGTGCCCGTGTAGGGACCCTCGGTTCCCTCGCGGACCACCACGAAGTCGATGGCCGGATTGCCCGCCAGTGGACTCACCACTCCGGGGTAGAGCCGGGCAGGCCGCAGGTTGATGTGGTGATCCAGTGCAAAGCGGATCTTCAACAGCAGCCCACGCTCGAGCACCCCGCTCGGTACCGACGGATCCCCGATCGCGCCCAACAGAATTGCGTCGTGGCCGCGCAACTCATCGAGCACCGAGTCCGGCAGCACCTCTCCGGTCGCGTGGTAGCGTCGCGCCCCCAGGTCGTAGGCGGTTTTGTCGATGCCGGGAACTACCGCGTCGAGCACGTTGACGGCCTCGCCGACGACTTCTGGACCGATCCCGTCGCCGGCGATGATCGCCACCTTCACGACAAGTCCACCACCTCAAGCATGTTCGCGCCGACGGCAGGCGCGATCGCGGACAGCACATCGTCGGGCGGTCGCTGATCGAGCCGCAGCAATATCGTCGCGCCGGGGCCTTCGGCATCCTCAGACAGCTGTGCAGCATGAATGTTGACACCGGCCTCGCCGAGCAGTGTGCCGATCCTGCCGAGCGCCCCGGGCCGGTCGATGTAGTTGATGATCAGGTTGACGCCCTCGGCCCGCAGATCGAAGTTACGGCCGTTGATCTGAACGATCTTCTGCACCAACTGCGGTCCCGACAGCGCACCCGCCACGTTGACCACCGACCCGTCCGAAGTTACTGCCCGCACATCGACGACGCTGCGGTGATTGGGACTTTCGGTGGCGGTGCTGATGCTTGCCTCAACGCCGCGCTCGGCGGCCAGCGCGGGCGCGTTCACGAACGTCACCGGGTCTTCGATCACCGCGGAGAACAAACCGCGCAACGCGGAAAGACGAAGCACCCCGACCTCTTCGGATGCCAGTTCGCCGCGCGCCTGCACCGACAGCGACGCCGGAAGTTCGGGCGACATAGCGCCGACCAGCACCCCCAGCTTGCGCACCAGGTCCAGCCACGGCGCCACCTCTTCGCCGACGACTCCGCCGCCGACGTTCACGGCGTCGGGGACGAATTCACCCGCCAACGCGAGCTTCACGCTGCCGGCCACGTCGGTACCCGCACGGTCCTGCGCCTCTGACGTGGACGCTCCCAGGTGCGGCGTCACGACGACCTGCGGCAGGTCGAACAGCGGGCTGTCCGTGCACGGCTCGGTGGCGAACACATCGATCCCCGCGCCCCGGACGTGACCGCTGGTGATGGCCTCGACCAGGGCGGCCTCGTCGACCAGCCCGCCGCGGGCGGCATTGACGATGATCACACCCGGCTTGGTCTTGGCCAGCGCGTCCTTGCCGATCAACCCGGCCGTCTCCGGCGTTTTGGGCAGGTGGACCGAGATGAAGTCGGCGCGGCTCAGCAGCTCATTGAGGCTTAGCAGCTCGATGCCGAGCTGCGCCGCCCGGGCGGGCGACACGTACGGATCGTAGGCCACGACGCGGGCCCCGAAAGGGGCGAGCCGCTGCGCGACGAGCTGGCCGATCCTGCCAAGCCCCACGACGCCGACCGTTTTGCCGAAAATCTCGGTCCCCGAGAACGCCGAACGCTTCCACGCGTGCTCGCGCAGCGACGCGTCGGCGGCCGGAATCTGGCGCGCGGCGGCAAGCAGCAGCGCGACGGCATGCTCGGCGGCGCTGTGGATGTTCGACGTCGGCGCATTGACCACGAGGATGCCGCGTGCGGTGGCGGCGTCGACGTCGACGTTGTCCAGGCCGACCCCCGCGCGGGCGACGATCTTGAGTTTCGTGCCGGCGTTGAGCACCTCGGCGTCGACGGTGGTCGCCGACCGTACCAGCAGCGCATCGGCTTCCGGCACCGCTGTCAGTAGCTTCTCCCGGTTCGGTCCGTCGACCCAGCGGACCTCGACCTGGTCACCGAGTGCGGCGACCGTGGATTCGGCGAGTTTGTCGGCGATCAAGACAACTGGAAGGCTCACGCGGCCCAGCCTAATGGGGTTGACTTGGGGGCGTGGCAGCCCTCCGGCATCGGCTTAGTTCGAGCAATGCAGCCGCGAACTGTTTGAGTGACTGTGGCGCCTCGACATTCTTGCGATGGCCTTGAACCCGTCGCCGAGTTAGGCGCGCCGTAACAACGTCAAGCGGTTTCGGTGATCGGCCGGTCCACCCAGCTCATCAGGTGGCGCAGCTTCTTGCCGGTCACCTCGATGGGGTGCTCGGCGTTGCGCTTGCGCAGCTCCTCAAGCTCTTTGTTGCCGCCCTCCATGTTGGCGACGAGCTTGGTGACGAACGTGCCATCCTGAATCTCGGCCAGAAGCTGCTTCATCCGGTCCTTGGTGCCGGCGTCGATCACCCGCGGGCCCGACAGGTAGCCGCCGAATTCCGCTGTGTCGGACACCGAGTAATTCATCCGCGCGATGCCGCCCTCATACATCAGGTCGACGATCAACTTGAGTTCGTGCAGCACCTCGAAGTACGCGAGCTCCGGCGCATACCCAGCCTCAACCATCACGTCAAATCCGGTCTTGACGAGTTCCTCTGTGCCCCCGCACAACACGGCCTGCTCGCCGAACAGGTCCGTTTCCGTCTCGTCCTTGAACGTGGTCTTGATCACACCTGCGCGGGTGCCGCCGATGCCCTTCGCGTAGGACAGCGCGAGCGCGAGGCCTTCGCCCTTCGGATCCTGTTCTACCGCAACCAGACACGGCACACCCTTGCCGTCAACGAACTGGCGGCGCACCAAATGTCCCGGTCCCTTCGGGGCGACCATGCCGACGGTGACGCCTGCGGGCGGCTTGATCAGACCGAAGTGGATGTTCAGCCCGTGCCCGAAGAAGAGCGCGTCGCCGTCGTTCAGGTGCGGCTCGATCTCATTCTTGAAGATGTCGGCCTGTGCCGTGTCGGGTGCCAGAAGCATGACCACATCGGCCCACTTGGCCACCTCGGTTGGCGTGTCGATATCGAGGCCCTGTTCGGCGACCTTTTCCCGCGATTTCGAACCCTCGCGCAGTCCGACCTTCACCTCGACGCCCGAGTCGCGCAGGCTCAACGAGTGCGCGTGCCCCTGGCTGCCGTACCCGATCACGCCGACCTTGCGACCCTGGATGATCGACAGATCTGCGTCGTCGTCGTAGAACATCTCAACTGCCACGTGTGAATCCTTTGTTCGATTTACTTGCCGTTGATGCTGCGGGGGCCACGCGTCATCGAGACCACGCCTGATTGAACGATCTCGCGAATGCCGTACGGCTCGAGGACTCGCAGCAGGGCCTCCAGCTTCTCCGGGGTGCCGGTGGTCTCGATGACCAGAGACTCTGTGGAGACGTCGATGACCTTGGCGCGGAACAGGTTCACCGCCTCGATCACCTCGCCGCGGGTGCTCGCGTCGGCACGCACCTTGATCAAGGCCAGCTCACGCGACACCGAGTTCTCATCCTCCTGCTCCACGATCTTGATCACGTTGATCAGCTTGTGCAGCTGCTTGCTGACCTGCTCGAGCGGCAGATCCTCCACGGCCACGACGATCGTCATCCGCGACAAGTTCTTCTGCTCGGTGGCGCCCACGGCCAGCGACTGAATGTTGAAGCCCCGCCGTGAGAACAGCGACGCCACACGGGCCAGGACGCCGGGCTTGTCCTCGACGAGCACGGACAGCGTGCGTGTGGAGATAGTCACTAGACCAGGTCCTCCGTGTCGAACAACGGCCGGATCCCACGGGCCGCCTCGATCTCGTCGTTGCTCGTCCCGGCGGCCACCATCGGCCACACCTGGGCGTCGGCGCCGACGATGAAGTCGATCACCACAGGCCGGTCGTTGATCGCGCGGGCTTGATGGATGACGTCTGCCACATCCTCTTCACGTTCGCAACGCAGTCCGACACAGCCCAGCGCCTCGGCCAGCTTCACGAAGTCGGGGATCCGATGCGAGTGGGTGGCCAGGTCGGTCTGGCTGTAGCGCTTGTTGTAGAACAGCGTCTGCCACTGACGCACCATGCCCAGGTTGCCGTTGTTGATGATCGCAACCTTGATCGGAGCGCCCTCGATAGCACAGGTCGCCAGCTCCTGGTTCGTCATCTGAAAGCAGCCGTCGCCGTCGATGGCCCACACTTCGGCGTCGGGTCGCGCCAACTTCGCGCCCATCGCCGCGGGAATCGCGTAGCCCATCGTGCCGAGCCCGCCGGAGTTGATCCACGTGCGCGGCTTCTCGTACGAGATGAACTGCGCCGCCCACATCTGGTGCTGACCCACGCCCGCGACGTACACCGCCTCGGAGCCGGCGATCTTGCCCAGCGTCTCGATGACGTACTCCGGGCTGAGGCTGCCGTCGCTCTGCGGGCCGTAGCTCAGCGGGTACGTGCGCTGCACCCCCCTCAGGTACTCCCACCAGCCGTCCAGGCCCTGCGGGCTGTGACCGCTCTTGCGCAGCGCCTCGGCGAGATCGGTGATGACCGCCTTGATCTCGCCGACGATCGGCACGTCGGCGTTGCGGTTCTTGCCAATCTCGGCCGCATCGATGTCGGCATGTATCACCTTCGCCTCCGGCGCGAACGTGGCCAGCTTTCCGGTGACCCGGTCGTCGAACCTGGTGCCGAGTCCGATGAGCAGATCGCTGCGCTGCAGTCCGGCCACAGCGGCCACCGTGCCGTGCATGCCCGGCATGCCCAGATGCTGCGGATGGCTGTCGGGGAACGCGCCGCGGGCCATCAGCGTGGTGACAACGGGAATGCCGGTCAGCTCGGCGAGATCCAACAGCTCGGCACTCGCCTCGCCGCGGATCACGCCGCCGCCGACGTACAGCACAGGCTTGCGCGCCGCCGCGATCAGCTTGGCGGCCTCCCTGATCTGCCTGGCGTGCGGTTTCTTGTTCGGCTTGTAGCCCGGCAACTCCATCACGGGCGGCCAGCTGAATGTGCACAGCCCCTGCAGCACATCCTTCGGGATGTCGACGAGCACCGCGCCGGGACGGCCAGAGGCGGCGATATGGAAAGCCTCGGCCAGCACCCGCGGGATGTCGTCGCCGTTGCGGACCAGGTAGTTGTGCTTGGTGATCGGCATCGTGATGCCGGAGATGTCGGCCTCCTGGAACGCGTCGGTGCCGATCATCGGCCTCCCGACCTGGCCGGTGACCGCAACAACCGGGATGGAATCCATCTGGGCGTCGGCGATCGGCGTGACGAGGTTTGTGGCACCAGGCCCCGAGGTCGCCATGCAGACGCCGACGCGACCGGTGGCGTGCGCGTAGCCGCTGGCGGCGTGACCGGCGCCCTGCTCATGGCGCACCAGCACATGGCGCAGCTTCTGCGAATCGAACAGCGGGTCATACACCGGAAGCACTGCACCGCCGGGGATTCCGAAGATCATGTCGACGCCGAGCTCCTCCAGCGACCGGACCACGGCCTGCGCGCCGGTGAGCTGTTGGGGCGCAATTCTTTTCGCCTGACTCGGCTGGTGGCTTCTGCCGGCTCCGCCGTTGGCGGGCGGCTCGTGCGCAGACCAATCCTGTGGTCGCGTGGTTGGTGCGCTCACGGTGTCCTCTTCGTGTCGACGTTGATGTCGTGATTGTGTCGCGGTCTTAGGCAAGAAAAAACCCCCGTCAGCTTTTCGCTGCTGCACGAGGGTTGCGCGTCGGTGATCGCTGGCTATGCCTGGCTACCCACCAACGCGCCTACCAATTACTACGAGCAATCCACGGGTTTGCATAACAATCGACGGTAGCCTCCGCTCACGTCAAAGGTCAAATTCGCCCCTGGTGAGATGATGCCCCTATGACCAGCGACGAGTCGGGGAATCCAGACGGCGCCGAGCCCGAGGCTGCCGAGCCGGTCGTGTTGCGCATTTCCGCCGTCGCGCACCTCGCGTCGGGTTTCGGCGCCCTCGGCCTGCTGGCCGTGGTACTCGCTGTGCCGTGGACCGCACCGCTGCTGGTCATTCCGGTGATCGCGTCGGCGATGATCGTGCGGTTGCGTACGGTGGCCGACGCGCGCACGGTCACCGCGCGCACGCTGTTGAGCAGTCGCACGGTCGAATGGTCCGACATCAAGGGTCTGCGGTTCGTCAAAGGTTCGTGGGCGCGCGCCGAGCTGACGTCAGGCGAGGAGTTGCGACTGCCGACCGTCACTTTCGCGACGCTGCCGGTGCTGGCAGCGGTCAGCGGCGGGCGGGTGCCGAACCCGTACGGTCCGGTGGCGGGCTAGCCGAGCGGATTGCTGCCGTTCAGCCACATCCAGGTGCCCACGCCGACGCCGATACCCAGCAGCAGGGCGGCGAACGAGCCGAGGAATGGCCGGCGAGCCCATCCGCGGCCCGCGTCGAAGCCGTAGCGGCCGGGGCCGACGAGGATGACAGCCACCAGGGCGACCGTCAGCAGGATCAGGTACTCGTCGCCGGTGGGCAGAAAGAACCCGATGTAGCCGGCGTGGTGCTGGGCTGCGACGTGGGCGACCAGCTCGTTGACCAGATACGCCAGCGCCGCCGCGGCCGCCAACGGTGAGAACAGGCCCAGGACCAACAACACGCCAGCCACGATCTCCGTGCCGGCCGCCACGTACGTCAGCACGTCAGCGTGTTGATAGCCCATGTCGGACAACGTGTTCTTGAACGAATCGAGGCCTTGGCCGCCCCACCAGCCGAACGTCTTCTGCAACCCGTGCGCGATGAGGGTGGCCCCGACCGTCGCACGCAGCAGCAGCAGCCCCAGATCCTGGGTGCCCCGCCGGCCGGCCGCGGCGACCCGCTCGTCGATGGGGTCACCAATTGCGATGCCCGGCGCCAGCGCGGCATGACGACCGGAGACGGCCGGGTCGACGTACGGCAGTGGCTCGGGCTCGGCGAGCAGCTCGAGCCCCGTTGGAGCAGACACCGGGTCGCCGGGGCCGTAGTACGGGATTCTCGCCGTTTCGTAGTCGCCGCCATAGGTTGCCGACGGCAAATCATCCTCGGGGTCGACCAGGCGTGCCGAAGCGTGGCCCGGATACCGCGCCGAATCACCGGGCCGTTGCCGCTTACGCGAGTCTTGCGGGTGCACCGTCCCAGCGTAAGTGCAAATAACCCCCGAGCGGCGGATTTGTGCCAGGCCGTCACCGCACCTTTACCGGTCCGAGGCCAATGCGAGGTGTCGTTGCCGTTCGGTCGCCTGCTCGAGGACCGCTATCCGTGTCTGCTGGCGGCGCCGGCCCAACTGTCCGTAACCTGGCGGGCATGCGGACGCGGGAACCGGTGCGAGTGGCGCTGTCGGCGCTGCTCGCGGCCGTGCTGCTGGCGACCGGATGCGCCCGGTTCGACGACGCAGCGACGGCGCCGTTCACGACCGAACCCAAATACGCGCCGCCGCCGACCTCCACTCCCCCGCCGCCTCCCCCGCTGCCCGATAACCCGTTCCCGAAGGAGTGCCCGGCCCCCGGTGTGATGCAGGGCTGCCTGGACAGCACGAGCGGCTTGATCATGGGCCCCGACAGCAAGTCGGCGCTGGTGGCCGAGCGCACCACCGGCGCAGTCAAACAGGTATCGGTCAACGCCGAACCGAAGATCAAGGTCGTCATCCCGGTCGACCCATCGGGTGACGGCGGGCTGATGGACATCGTTCTGTCCCCGACCTATGACCAGGACCGGCTGATGTACGCCTACATCAGCACACCCACCGACAATCGCGTGATCCGGATCGCCGACGGCGACGTGCCAAAAGACATCCTCACCGGAATCCCGAAGGGCGCCACCGGCAACAGAGGCGCGCTGACGTTCACGAGTCCCACCACGCTTGTGGTCCTCACCGGCGACGCCGGCGATCCGGCCCTCGCCGCTGACCCCAATTCACTTGCGGGCAAGGTGATCCGGATCGAGCAACCCACCACCATCGGCCAGGCGCCGATTACCACCGCGATGTCCAACATGGGCTCGGGCGGCGACCTGTGCGTCGACCCCACCGACAACTCCCTCTACATCACCGACCGCACGCCCACGGCCGACCGGCTGCAGCGAATCGCCGCCGACTCCAAGACGTCGACCGTCTGGACCTGGCCGGACAAGCCGGGCGTCGCCGGCTGTGCCGCACTCGGCGGCACGATTCTGGTGAACCTGGTCAACACCAAACAGACCGTCGCCGTGCGGATGGCGCCCGACACCGGTTCGGTCACCGGTGAACCCGAGGTGGTCCGCCAGGACGACCACGGCCACGCATGGGCGCTGGCGGTCGCTCCCGACGGGAACATCTGGGGCGCGACCGTCAACAAGACCTCCGGGGACGCGATGAAGCTAGACGACGTGGTGTTCCCGCTGTTCAAGAACGGTGGCGGCTTCCCGCGGCCGAAGGAGGATCTGACCTAGGCGAGCGCACGTTGCTCGCGCGCTTGCGCGGGGGTGACAGTGCGCCGCGCGGCCGGCGGCGGCGCACTGAGGTGGCTTGCGAGCACCTCTGCGGTGTGCGGAACCAGCCGACGGGCCACTGCGAGCATCGGCCTCGAGTCGGCGAGCGTCAGGCCGCGTACCAACGTGCGGGCCGCAGGCACAACCGCCGCGTCGACAACCGGGGGCTGCTCAAAACCCCCGGTCCGTCGCATCCACTTCGGCAGGGTTGCGATCGCGGCGGGCGCGAGGATGCGACTACCGGCCCACAGCCGGAATCCGCGGTCGCGCGGCGTGTACAGCAGGTAGCGCATCGCGCGGTCGGCGCGTTCGGACGTGCACAGCTGACCGCGAACATCGGCGAAGTAGTCACGGACCTCGTCACGCGAGGCCGGCACGTCAGAGGGTTTGCAGGTCTGCAGCTCGGCGGCGATCCGCGACTCGGCCCAGTAACGCGACTCCTCGGCGGGCGACAGCCGGCCGGGACCGTAGTGCTCGTAGCACTTGAGCACCGAATGCCAGCCCGTCACGTGGATCCACAGCTGCGATGCCGGGTTGTTGGCGTTGTAGCGGCGACCGGTGATCGGCTCGACGCCGGTCGCTTTCGCGTGCACACGCATCAGGTGGTCAGAGGCCTCCACGGCCGTGCGTCCGTCGGCGACCGCGACGATCAGGAAGTAGGCCAGAGTGCGGTCAAGCCGACCGCGCGGATCCTGGTAGATGCCCGCGCTGTCGGCGACGGCCGCGGCCAGGAACGGGTCGAAGTGCTCCAGCACAACGGAACGCTGGAAACCGATGAGCGCGGTCGGCGCCGTCCACACCTTCCAGCTGGGCGAACCGGGTCCGAAGAACCCGTAGTCGTCGCGGCGTATCGGCCTCATGGGACTCCTCTGTCCGAGCGAATACAACGCCACCGTAACATTGGCCCCTGGCCGAATACAACGATGCCGTAACATTGGCGATGTGACACCGGCCACACGGCGCAAGTACGCACAACGGCTACCCCGCGCCGAGCGCCGTGAGCAGCTGCTCGACGCCGCGCTCGACGTGCTCGGTGAGCGGCAACTCCAGGAACTGAGCATGGAAGCGGTTGCGGGGAAGGCCGGCATCGGAAAGCCGGTGGTGTATACCGCTTTTCGCAGTCGGACAGAGTTGGTCGAGGCGCTGCTGCGTCGCGAGCACGAGCGTGGGCTGGCGCAGGTCCGAGCCGCGATGCCCGACGATCTGACAAAGCTCGGCCCGACCGGCGCATACGCCGCAACCATCTCGGCATTCCTACGGGCGGTGCTGAAAAACCCCACCCGGTGGCGGCTGATCCTCACCGTGCCCGACAACGCCCCCCGGGAGTATCGCGAATCCTTGCGCGCTGCCCGGTCAACGATTCTCGCGCAGGCAGAGCAACTGGCGAAGGCGGGCACTGCCCTGCGGCCACACCTTGGCAGACTGGACCCGGGACTGCTCGGGCACACGATGCTGTCGTTCGCCGAGATGCTCGGCCGGCTTGCCCTGAGCGATCCCGAGAGCTACCCGCGGGAACGGCTCGAGCAGTACGCGAGCGCCGCGATGGCACTTCTGGGCGGCGATTAGCTACCTAACCGCACGCGGCCAGCACAAGTTCGCGGACTTTCGCGGCGTCGGCCTGGCCCCTGGTGGCCTTCATCACCGCTCCGACGATCGCGCCCGCGGCTTGGATTTTGCCGCCGCGAATCTTCTCCGCTACATCGGGATTGGCGGCCAACGCCTCATCCACGGCGGCCTGAAGCGCCGAATCGTCGCGCACCAGTTCCAGCCCGCGCGCGGCCATCACCTGGGCAGGTTCGCCCCCGCCGGCGAGTACCCCCTCCACGACCTCGCGGGCCAGCTTGTTCGACAGCTTGCCGTCGTCCACCAGTTTGACAACCTCGGCGACCTGCGCGGGCGTGATCGGCAGCGCATACAGGTCGACGCCCGCCTCATTGGCCTTCTGCACAAGGAAGTTTCCCCACCACGCGCGGGCCGCCTCGCTGGAAGAGCCCTGCTCGACAGTCGCGGCCACCAATTCAACGGCACCGGCGTTGACCAGGTCCCGCATCACCTCGCCGGAGATGCCCCACTCGTGCTGGATCCGCTTGCGCCGCAACCACGGAAGCTCCGGCAGCGTTTCGCGAAGCCGCTCCACCAGTTCGACGGGCGGCGCGACCGGCTCCAGATCGGGTTCGGGGAAATAGCGATAGTCCTCCGCGGACTCCTTGCTCCGGCCGGGCGAGGTGTAGCCGTCCTCGTGAAAGTGCCGTGTTTCCTGATGAATCCGACCGCCCGCGGCGAGGATCGCCGCCTGCCGGCGCATCTCGTAGCGCACCGCGACCTCGACGCTACGCAGCGAATTGACGTTCTTGGTTTCGGTGCGAATTCCGAATTCAGTCGACCCGATGGGCATCAGCGACACATTGGCATCGCAGCGCATCGATCCCTGGTCCATCCGCACATCCGAGACGCCGAGCGAATGCAGCAAGTCCCGCAGCGCCGTGACATAGGCACGAGCGATCTCGGGTGCGCGGGCACCCGCTCCGACGATCGGTTTCGTGACGATCTCGATCAACGGCACACCGGCCCTGTTGAAGTCGAGCAGCGACATCGTGGCGCCTTCGATGCGGCCGGTGTCGCTTCCCAGATGCGTGAGCTTGCCGGTGTCTTCCTCCATGTGAGCGCGCTCGACGTCGACGCGGAATGTGGTCCCGTCGTCAAGCGGGACGTCGAGGTGGCCGTTGACCGTGATCGGCTCGTCGTACTGCGAAATCTGGTAGTTCTTCGGCATATCCGGATAGAAGTAGTTCTTCCGGGCGAACCTGCACCACTTGACGATCTCGCAATTCAGCGCAAGCCCGATCCGGATCGCCGACTCGACCGCGGCCTCGTTGAGAACGGGCAGCGCGCCGGGCAAGCCCAGGCAGACCGGGCACACCTGGGTGTTCGGTGCGGCGCCGAACATGGTCGGGCACCCGCAGAACATTTTGGTGGCCGTGGACAGCTCGACGTGCACCTCGAGGCCGAGCACCGGTTCGAAGCGCGCCACGACCTCGTCGTAGTCGAGCAATTCGGCGGGAGCGGTCGCGGTCATGCCGTCGATGCTAGTTGGCGCGGGTGCGATCGGGTCGGGGCGGCGTAGTAAGACATCTATGCGTGTTGGTAATCAAATAGAGGACGTCCCCCTGGTGTCGTTGAAGGGCTTGATATCCCAAGACATCGAGGAGGACGTCGTGGTTCAGGGTAGTGGGTTATCG
>Ga0153922_1000074_pt1 | contig 38534 bp, 33 predicted proteins | sample TSNJ006MetaG_FD_104723 | JGI IMG/M metagenome (GOLD analysis project Ga0153922, IMG submission 104723) | Attine ant fungus gardens microbial communities from New Jersey, USA - TSNJ006 MetaG | ecosystem: Host-associated > Fungi > Mycelium > Unclassified | place: USA: New Jersey, Brendon T. Byrne... | reverse complement strand
TTGGCTATCTTATCCTTTTATTACTGTTGGTTTTGACTTTTCGTCATTAAAAATGAAAATCTTTTGAATTTTCAAGGATGTGTTTCACTGTTCAGTTATCAAGGTTCCTCGCTCTTTTCAGAGCAATTACTTACTTCTTCAAACAGCTGCTTTTTCGAAGTCAGCTCGATTATAATATCATATGGCATAATTCGTTGTCAACAATATTTTTATCTTTTTCAGAATATTTAAAATTCTGTCAAAAGAATGTTCGAAATTACTAAATTCAGCTTCGCTTCATTACGTATTCAAAGCCAGCGGAGAAGGAGGGATTTGAACCCTCGCGCCGCTATTAACGACCTACTCCCTTTCCAGGGGAGCCCCTTCGGCCAGCTTGGGTACTTCTCCAAAACAAAATAAAAGACGGAGAGGGTGGGATTCGAACCCACGCGCCCTTGCGGACAAACGGTTTTCAAGACCGCCTCGTTATGACCACTTCGATACCTCTCCATATAGCGCACTACTTTAACAGCGCAAATGATATTTTACCATTCTTGTCCTAAGATGTCAATATAATTCCACATATTTTCCTCGGAAAATCTACAACAAATTTAATAGCCATTTTTGATGAATATTTCCGATATCTCCAAATCCTCCGGTGTAGTGACCTTTATATTCTTATAAGAGCCCTCTACTAACCGCACCGGACACTTCATCACCGTCTCCACCACCATCGCATCATCGGTCATACCAGAAAGCCCCATCTCCATGCTTCTAGCGTACGCTTCATGAGCCAGTTCGTAAGCAAAAACCTGTGGTGTCTGTACCACCCATACTCGACTACGTGCCGGTGTCTGTTGGATAAAACCCTCATCATCAGAAATCTTGATCGTATCCTTAGCCGGAACCGCAGTCACACATGCCCGATATTTTTTAGCTGCTTCTAACGTCTGCGATATTATCTTTTCATTAATAAAAGGCCTGACTCCATCATGTACAAAAACATAACTGCACCTTTCACAAGCTTTTAATCCTTCATATACAGAATGATATCGCTCCTCACCCCCCGGCACAATTCTCTCTACCTTGTCAAAACCATACTTCTCAACAATTTCCTGCCGGCAGTATAACATTGTATCATTTTCCGTTACCAGAACAATACTGTCTATATTTGGTGATTCTTGAAAACATTTCAAGGAGTAGTATATCACGGGTTTACCACAAATATGCAAAAATTGTTTCTGAATTTCTGTCCCCATCCGCTTCCCCTGCCCTGCTGCCAGAACAATCGCAATATTTTTCTGTTCTTTCTTCGATTCATTTCCCTCAATATTCATTAGTGTTCTCCAAGCTTTAGATTCGGAACAGCATTCAGATTCCAACCGTGTCTCGTTCCTTTTTTATACTCATAATAGGCTGCCGCCCCAATCATTGCCGCATTATCTGTACACAAAATCGGGGACGGATAATAAAACGCAATCCCAGCCTTTTCACATGCCTCCTTCATTCCCCGACGCAGTGCTTGATTAGACGCAACCCCTCCAGCCAAAGCAATTTTATCCATATTCATCTCTTTCGCCGCCCGCAACGTATTTTCCACCAGCACATCCACCACCGCTTTCTGGAAAGATGCTGCTACGTCAGCCTGGACAATCGTCTCCTTTTGCATCTTACACTTATTCAGATAATTCAGCACTGCCGATTTCACCCCGCTAAAGCTGAAATCATATGGTCCATCGGCCACCTTCGCTTTAGGGAAAACAATAGCATTCTCATCCCCCTCCTGTGAAAGCTTATCAATCTTCGGCCCTCCCGGATACCCCAGGCCAATCGCCCGGGCCACCTTATCAAAAGCCTCCCCTGCCGCATCATCTCGGGTTCTGCCCAAGATTTCAAATTCCCCGTAATCTTTGACAATGACCAGATGAGTATGTCCTCCCGAAACAATCAAGCACAAAAACGGCGGCTCTAAATCCACATGTTCAATATAATTAGCTGAAATATGTCCTTCAATATGATGCACCCCTACTAACGGAAGTTTTTTCGCATAACTAATCGCCTTCGCCTCAGCAACTCCCACAAGCAGCGCTCCCACCAATCCCGGTCCATAAGTAACCGCAATAGCATCCAAATCGTCCAAAGTCACATCCGCTTCCTTTAAAGCCTCCTCAATCACCTGATTGATTTTCTCAATATGCTTACGTGATGCAATCTCCGGAACAACACCACCATACAGCTTGTGCAATTCAATCTGAGAGGAAATCACATTGGAAAGCACGTCCCTGCCATTTTTCACTACTGCCGCCGCCGTTTCATCACAAGAGCTTTCAATAGCCAGTATTACGATATCTCCTTCTTGCTTTTCTATCATCATATTCTCCATTTCACCACTGCAATCACCACCAATAGTAATAAAAATAACTAGTCCTCTTTAAATTGTAATTCTTTACTCTTCTTATCTTTCCCCGGATAAGCATTCGGAAAAATATCAGTTACACTTGCCATATATTCTTCCGGGTACACCAGCGATGGACTATAATGAGTCAGCCAAAGCTCCTCCACCTCAGCATTACGAGCAATCGCTGCCGCCTCCTTAAAAGTCATATGCTTATATTCCTTCGCCTTACCCTCTTTCCCCGGCTCCCCATACATTCCCTCACAAATCAATAAATCAGAGCCCTTAGCATGCTCCTGAAGCGAAGCTGTCGGCCTGGTATCCGTACAATAGGTCAGCTTAATCCCTTTTCTAGAACTCCCAAGAACCATCTCCGGTGTATAAGTAATTCCATCCACTTCCACCGCCTCACCCTTCTGCAGAATACTCCAGCAGCGGATCGGTATCTCCTTTTCCTTCGCCTTTTCCACCAGAAATTTACCAGCCCGGTGAATCTCAATCGTATACCCATAACAAACCACATTATGATTCACCCGAAACGCAGTAATATGATAACCATTAATCTCAACCTGCTCTTTGGGCTCCTTCAACTCAATGTATTTAATCCTAAATGGAAGCTCCGGCGCAATCATCCGCAGCGCCGAAACTACCCTCTCCAATCCCTTCGGCCCAATCAACGTAAGCGGCTCAGTCCGATCCGCATTCCCCATCGTCAACAAAAGCCCCGGCAGCCCACTGATATGATCCGCATGATAATGTGTAAAACAAATAACATCAATCGGCTTAAATAACCACCCCTTCTCCTTAATCGCAATCTGCGTCCCTTCACCACAGTCAATCAACAGATTGCTCCCATTATATCTCGTCATCAAAGAAGTAAGCCAACGATGCGGCAACGGCATCATTCCTCCACTTCCCAGCAAACAAACATCTAACATAAACCTCTCCATTCCGCCGCCAACCAGCAGCACATCTATCTTTCAAATCCCCTCTATACTTATAGAAAGAATCTGTCCCTTACCCACAAACACCAAGCCTTAATACCCTATCAATTCGATGCGACGAAGCCCGCCAGCAGATTGACACACATCCCCGATGCCTGCCGGCGGAACGGACTTTTGAAACTTGCCCCCCCTTTGCCAAAACCTTAATATCATAAATCAGATTCTAACACAAATTACCCCCAGTATACAAGCATCATATACCAGGGGCAATTCATATAACTACAGTTCTCACATATTCTTATGGCATTTCGTTCTCTTCTTCATCATATTACCATATCTTAGAGTAACTCATTCTCCTCTTCCACAGTAACCGGGATCGCAAACGTCCCAACCCATTTGTCATAACACTCTTCGCACAAATCAATCAAATGTGTCTCCGCATCCTTATTCGAAAAGTAATCCCACGAAATCTTCAGCCGGCACGTTCCTTCCAGGGGCATCCCCTTTTGCATCTTTATTTCTTTCCCACATTGATTGCAGAAAATTTTCTCTATTCTTTCCTCTTTAAGGCTTTTGTATTTTCTCATAACGTACCTCCTTTGCAGTTGGACTTTTCCGCTACAACTCGAATTATATCGAATTATGACGAAAATTCCTAGTGGAAATGGTTTGTAGATTTAGCAAAAGTTAGCGGGTATTTTCATTACACCAGTACAATTATGTTGTGCTAATCATCGTAATGGCATCTTCCACCGGATTTTCATAATAATTCTTGCGTATTCCAATCTGCACAAATCCCATCTTTTGATATAAAGAAATAGCTTTCTCATTACCAGTCCGTACTTCCAGATGGATAGTGGTAACCCCTGCCTTTGCGCCACGAGTAATCAATTCAGACACCAGAAGCTTTCCGATACCTTCTCCCTGCCGGGATTGTTTCACCGCCACATTCGTAATATCGCCTTCATCCAGCACCGTAATCAAACCACAGTAACCCACAATTTCATTTCCATCTTCAGCAACTAAAAACATTGCCTCCGCCCGCATTAAAAATGAAAAAAATCCCATCTCAGTCCAGGGCACGGCAAAGTTAGCATTTTCAATTACCATAACCTGCTGCAGATCATCAATCAGCATTTCCCGTACTGTAATCATTGTTTCTGCTCCTTTTCCTTCTCGGAGCGTTCCCTCTCAGCCTGGGACACCCGCAGATACTCCGGGCGGTACTGCGCCGCGCTCTCATACTTTTTGGCCTGATAATACCTCTCAGCCAACGCTCCTACCGCTCCTGCTCTCTGACGATTCACATGAGCCGGCGCAAATGAATAAAGCACCCGCATATGTTCTTCAATAACCTCCCGATAAACCGGCACGGCATCTCCCAAAAAGATAACCTCTTCTCCCATACCGTTCAAAATTTCGATAATTTGATGGATATCCACCGCCATCTGCTCTTTTTCCGCCATCAGCTTCTGGTCACAGAACCGATATATCCCGGTATACACTTGATTTCTCCTGGCATCCATAATCGGGCAGATAACCTTATCTGTATTATAAAGGTTAAATGCCAACGCATCCACTGTCGGCACCGGTATCAGCGGCTTTTTAAGCGCCAGCCCCAGGCCTTTAGCCGTCGCCGAGCCAATCCGCAGCCCGGTAAACGAACCTGGTCCTGCTGCCACAGCAATAGCGTCAATACTTTCCATATCCAGCTCAATCATCTGAGCTATCGTGTCTAACATCGGAAGTAATGTCTGAGAATGCGTCTTTTTATAATTCACAGTATATTCCGCTAATAGCGTCCCCTCTTCCAGCACCGCCACAGACGCCACCAGACCGGAACTATCCAATGCTAAAATTCTCATAATTCTTCCATCCCTTCTATAGTAATCCGACGGTAATCAAATCCCCGTTCCAAATCTTTTTCAAGCCCAATCTCAATCACCTGCCCCGGAAGCAGTTCCTGAATCAGATTCGCCCATTCAACCAGACAGACCCCTTCACCGAGGAAATAATCTTCGTATCCGATCTCTTCCATTTCCTCAATGTCCCCGATGCGGTACACATCAAAATGATAAAAGGGCAAACGCCCATCCCGATATTCTTGAATAATCGTAAATGTCGGACTGCAAACTGGTTCTTCAATCTTAAGCCCCCTGGCAACCCCTTGAGTGAATACCGTCTTCCCTGCCCCCAAGTCACCTGTCAGCGTATAAATCTGGCCCGCTTTGGCTTGCTGTCCTATCTTCATACCAATTGCAAATGTTTCTTCTGCATTAAATGTTTCTAATACCATGTTTTGTCTCCTAATGAGTCAAGCAGTTTCCAGACACACTTCCGTATTTACCTCCTGGCGGCTGTTATTATAACATAAAAACTTACCTCTTGCACCTTTTGATACAAAATATTATAATAACTAAAATTGCATAAAAAAGGAGAATGACACATATGGCAAACCCAATTGTTACAATTACAATGGAAAATGGTGACGTAATGAAAGCGGAATTATATCCGGAAATCGCACCGAATACTGTTAATAATTTTATTAGTTTAATTCAGTCCGGTTATTACGACGGACTCACCTTTCACCGCGTAATCCCCGGATTCATGATTCAGGGCGGCTGTCCAAACGGCACCGGCATGGGTGGCCCGGGCTACTCCATCAAAGGAGAATTCGCGCAGAATGGCTTTGCAAATAACCTGGCCCATACGCCGGGTGTTCTTTCCATGGCACGGGCAATGGATCCTAATTCAGCCGGTTCCCAGTTCTTTATCATGCACGAGACCTCTCCGCACTTGGATGGTTCCTATGCAGCATTCGGTAAAGTAACCGAAGGTCTGGATGTAGTCGATAAAATCGCTGCAGCTGCCAAAGACTATAACGACAAACCCCTTGAAACACAACGCATTCAGACAATGTCTGTTGACACCCAGGGAGCTTCCTATACTGCACCTGAGAAATGCTAAGATACTGCCTGGCTTATTGCACGTTGGTATTTAACGTTCATATTTAGCAAAAGTGATTATCCAGGCATATTTTCCGGTGGGGCTGATAATGCATCGCCGATTAGAACCTGACCATCTAATATTGCAAAATAGAGTTCCTCCATTTCATTCAGCTGGGCTTTGCCATTGGTAGCTTCGATAATCTCTGCTTTCAATGCATCCACCTGCGGTTTGGGAAGGAGGGCTTTTATTTGCACCTGGTCAGTATATATGGAATCGATAATGGGAATCTTCCGCTGACCCAGCAGATATTGAATCTTACCGATGCCATTATAATCTGTTCCGATTTCCAGCAGAACACCTAATTGCTTTTCGATGATGCTGCTGGCCGCAAGCCCTTCTTGTACTACCTTGCCATATGCCCGTACCAGGCCTCCGGTTCCCAACAGGGTCCCGCCAAAGTATCGGGTTACTACTACCGCTGTGTCATATAGTTCCTCACCCAGCAGCACATCCAGCATCGGCCTTCCCGCCGTTCCCTGGGGTTCCCCATCATCACTGCAGCGGATAATCTCTCTTCGTTCCCCCACCACATAAGCCGAGCAATTATGAGTGGCATTCCAATATTTCTTTTTCATCCCTTCGATAAAAGCGATTGCTTCTTCTTCCGTCCTGACTAACCGAACAGTGGCAATAAAGCGGGATTTCTTCTCAATAATTTCTGCCTCTGCACCTTTATATATGGTTTTATACTGCTCTAACATAACATTCCTTTTCCTTCTATCCAACACCGAGGATATCTTCTATATATTCCTATTGTAACATGAATTGTCTTGGAAATAAAATACAGCTTTAAAGTTGGGTGCATATTTTAAAAGTGCATTGATTGCTATTCACCTTATGACAAATGACTACTCACACAAAACTTACAATCTGCCAGCACCTCGTCTCACACAGCGGCGTCCTGCCTGCCAATGTTGAACTATTTTAACTATTTAAATTCACACGGCTGAACTGTTTTACGGGCATTGTTACTATCCAGCGAGGTGGGTTTATCGCCGAATGAGATTTGAGTTGCATAGCATGCACTTTTAAAATATGCACCCTTTAAAGTTAGTGGTTAACAGTCCGCCAGAGCGTTGCCCCGTTTACGTGAAGTATCCCATGCTCCTCTGCCGCATCCGCCCTGCCAACTACTATTCTATTAGGCGCATAATTATATCCACACAAAATTAGTGCCAATATTTACCGGTTACAGAGTAAACAGTAACGCTTCAAAAGATAACGCGAATTATGGCATACACTAATCCTTGAAAAAACCTGAAAAATGACATATAATAACTGAACAAAGGAGGTTCTTTCATGAATTTTGGTAAAAACAGTACGGAACACAAACAAAAATCCCTGTCTTCGTCCACGCGGATGCTGCGGGAACGGAACGGATTTTCTTTTATACAGGCACTATTCTTTAGCTTTATTACCATCGTAGTTGTCACGGTCTGCCTGGGCATTGGGGTCATCAGGGGATTAGTCAACAGTGCACCGGACATTTCTGATGTTAATATTATGCCAAGTGGATATGCGACTTTTGTCTATGATTCCAACGGCACCCAGCTTCAGAAGCTGACAGGCTCTTCCTCCAACCGGACTTCCGTCTCGATTGACAAAATTCCGGAAGATATGCAGCATGCTATTGTAGCGATTGAGGACGAGCGTTTTTATGATCACAACGGCATTGACATATATGGTATTGCCCGGGCATTGACCATCGGTGTCTCCAATGGCTTTCATTTTTCCGAAGGAGCCAGTACCCTGACACAACAGCTTCTAAAGAACAATGTGTTCACCGACTGGACCCAGGAAGGGAAGATGGAACGCTTTCGGCGTAAATTCCAGGAACAATACCTGGCGATTCAGCTGGAGAAATCCCTGACCAGCAACGGCGAAGACCCCAAAAGTGTAATCTTGGAAAATTATCTGAATACCATCAACCTTGGTGCCGGAACCTATGGTGTCCAGGCAGCTTCTTATCGATATTTTAACAAAACTGTCGATCAGCTGACTCTTTCAGAGTGTACTGTCCTGGCGGCAATTCCCCAGAACCCTACTAAGTTCAATCCGATCACTCATCCATTGGAGAATTCAGAGCGCCGGGATAAGGTTCTCAATAACATGCTAAGCCAGGGCTATATCTCTCAGACTGAATATGATGAAGCCTTAGCGGATAATGTATATGAACGGATTCAGGACGCCGAAGCCGCCCAGGAAGATCCGGCTCCGTATTCTTATTTTATCGACGAACTGATCGATCAGGTTATCAATGATCTGGAAACGAAAAAAGGCTATACGGAAGTCCAGGCATACAATGCTTTGTACAGCGGCGGTCTCAGAATCTACACCACCCAGGATCCTAATATCCAAGCTATCTGTGATGAGGAATATGCGGATCCGGATAATTTCCCTTCCGGATCACAGGTGGGTATCGACTGGGCATTATCTATTAAACAGGCCGACGGGGAAACCCAGCACTACAGCGTAGAGATGATGCGTTTGTATTTTCGGAATGAAAATCCTGATTTTGAGCTGCTCTTTGATTCGGAAACGCAAGCAGAGTCTTATATCGACCAATATAAAGCCGCAATTATGAAACCAGGTGACACCATCATCGCTGAACGGGTCAGCTTTTCACCCCAGCCTCAGTCTTCGATGACCGTAATGGATCAGCATACCGGCTTTGTTAAGGCTATCATCGGCGGGCGCGGCGAGAAAGAAGCCAGCCTTACCCTGAATCGGGCAACCAACACTTATCGTCAGCCCGGTTCAACCTTTAAAGTTTTGTCTACCTATGCCCCGGCACTGGATTCCGGTCAGACGCTGGCTACCACATATGTGGATGAGCCTTATGAATACACTGATGAGAAACGGGCGGTAAAAAACTGGCTCACTAATAGTTACCATGGTGATACAACCATCCGTTATGCGATTCAGGAATCCATCAACGTCGTTGCAGTAAAATGCTTTACGGACATCACCCCACAGGTGGGCTTTGATTATCTGGAGGATTTTGGTTTTTCCAGACTGATAACCTCTAAAATCATCAATGGTGAGGAATTCTCCGATCTGCATCAGGCTACTGCCCTGGGTGGTATCACTTATGGAGTTTCTAATCTGGAGCTGACAGCAGCCTATGCTTCGCTGGCGAATGGCGGCGTATATACAAAACCAATCTTTTACACCCAGATTCTGGACCAGGAAGGAAACGTTGTTCTGGAAAACATTCCGCAGACTACTACAGTCATCAAGGAAAGCACTGCCTATCTCTTGACCAGTGCCTTGGAAGACGTTGTAACCAAAGGTACCGGTACAGCTCTTAAATTAGATAATATGACCGTTGCCGGTAAGACTGGTACAACATCCCTGTATAACGATGTCTGGTTCGCCGGCTATACACCTTACTATACTTGCACCGTATGGTCCGGATATGATAATAATGAAAAACTGCCGCCGGAAGATGTTTACCGTAGTTATCATAAAACACTGTGGCGGAAAGTTATGAGCCGGATTCATAAGGATCTTTCTGACCCTGGCTTCACCCAGCCGGATAGTGTACAAGAGGCGACTATATGCAGTCAGAGCGGGCTTCTGGCAAGCTCAGGCTGCCCGACTATTACAGAATTTTTCGAGAAGTCAACCATCCCAACCGAACGGTGTACCTCTCATTACTCTGCCCCCAGATCCTCCTCCCGCAGCTCTGACAACGGGTCAGGTGGCTCATCGGCAACGCCGGATACACTGACTCCCACGCCCGAGGATAATACTGATCCAGGTGACAATACCACTCCGGAAGAGGAAAATCCTCAGGACACTCCAACTCCGAATGACACCGGTCAAGACGGCACCGATGGGGATGATGATTTCTGGGATGGCGAAGATTATGAAGAATAATAAAACACAAACATTTCTGAACATGGCTCATTGCTCGCGAAAATAAGTATTAAACAGGGTGCACTGTCTACACAACGCACCCTGTTTAATACTTATTTTATATTTGTAAATCATTAATGCTTCAAAAAATACCTAGTGTAGCCAACATTAATTAATTATACTATTTGAACATCATTTATGCATCTAAAATCATCTTCGCCGCTCCATATATGCCAGCGTCATTTCCCAACTGTGCCAATACAATATCCGTATCTCTACATGCCGGAAAAGCATCCCTGGTAAAATACCTTTTAACCACATCAATCAGCACTTGTCCAGCCTTAGAAACCCCGCCACCGATAACGATAACATCGGGATCCACGACACAGGCATAGATTGCCAGAGAATTTCCCAGAACTTCTGCGAATTTTTCAACAATCCGAACCGCCAAAGCGTCCTGCTGCTTATATGCATCAAATACCGCTTTTGCCGACACTTCCTCTGCCTCACGAAGAACTGAATCCTCTTTTGAAGCCGCCAACTCTCTTCTTGCCAGCCGGGCGATACCAGTAGCCGATGCTTTTTGTTCCAGACACCCACGATTAGTGCAGTTACACACTTCCTCCTCATTCAGATCCACACGGGCATGTCCAATCTCGCCGCCAGCTCCATGAGCACCTGTGATAATCTTACCATCTACGATAATCCCACCGCCTACACCAGTTCCCAGAGTCACAAGAATCAGATTGCGATAACCTTCACCGCCTCCTTTCCACATCTCACCCAATGCAGCTACATTGGCATCATTTCCCGCCTTAGCCGTTATTCCAGTCAAATCCTGTATCTCGCCAATGATGTCTTTATAACCCCAGCCAATATTAACCGCCACATCCACCGTTCCATCTGCCTTAACCGGCCCCGGAACCCCGATTCCTATGCCAGCCACGTCCTCTTTCGACAGCAGCCTTGCCGCCATCTTATCCTGTATAGATTTGGCTGCGTCAGGCAAGATATAATTGCCATTATTCTCCGTATGGGTAGGGATTTCCCATTTTTCTACAAGTTCACCGCTCACTTTGAACAATCCACACTTAACCGATGTCCCCCCTACATCAATTCCAAAACAAAATCGACCCACTGATTACTCCTCCGTCTTTCGCACAATATTTGCCTGCACACGATTATACAATTCCTGTGCAGCGTTATATCCCATCTTTTTCTGCCGATGGTTAACTGCCGCCGATTCTACGATAATCGCCAGGTTACGCCCCGGACGGATTGGCAAAGAGTGACACACCACTTTGTTTCCAAGAAATTCAATATATTGTTCTTCCAGACCGAGACGGTCATATTCTTTATCCCGATCCCACTCTTCCAACTTAATAACCAAATCAATAGCCTGAGTGTTCTTAACACTTCCCACACCAAACAATGTCTTCACATCAATAATGCCAATCCCGCGAAGCTCAATAAAATGCCGCGTAATATTCGGTGCCGAACCCACCAAAGTAATATCACTCACTTTGCTGATTTCAACCACATCATCACTAACCAGACGATGCCCACGCTTGATCAGCTCCAATGCCGCCTCACTTTTACCAATACCACTTTCACCAGTAATCAAAACCCCTTCCCCATACACATCCACAAGAACCCCATGAATAGAGATACAAGGCGCTAATTTTACATTTAACCACCGAATGATTTCAGTCATAAAATTAGATGTCTTTCGCGGCGAAACCAAGGCCGGAACATTATATTTCTTATGCAGATCCAGCATCATCCGATCAGGAAATGTCTGGGTAGTAAAGATAACACAAGGCAGGCCTTTAGAGACAAAATTCTCATATGCCGTGAGTCTTTCTTGCTCCTTCATATGCAGCAGATAAGTATATTCAACATATCCGATAATCTGCACACGCTCAGAAGCAAAATATTCAAAATATCCCGTCAGCTGCAACGCCGGACGGTTGATATCGGGTATGGTAATCTTAATCCCATCGGTATCAATCTCGGGTGTATAATTCTTGAGGTTCATTTCTTCGATAATTTCATTCAGTTGTACTGACTTCATAATCGCTCTCCTTCCAGTGAAAACCATAATTTATATCTATTCTAACACAAGCCTTTCCTTACTTCAACCAAGTGACCGCTTTTGGGTGCATCTTTTAAAAGTGTATTGGTTGCTATTCAGCCGTACAATTTAAGCTGGGATGAATGTGGGTAAGATTGGGCTGGTTTTGCAAATAGCGCAGCACTTCGTCTTACACAGCGGCGTCCTGGTTGCCAATGTCTAACTATTTTAAACTTTTTAAATTCACACGGCTGAACCGTTACGTGCATTGTTACTATCCTGCGGGATGGGTTATCGCCGAATGAGATTTGAGTTGCATAGCATGCACTTTTAAAATATGCACCCACCGCTTTTCTCGTGGAAAGATTTGAGGAAAAGTTACAATTCGCGGTCTAGCCGAATTGCAACTTTTCCTTTTTTTGCTCAGCTTTTAAAAGGAACGCCACCCGGTTAATCGAATACCGCTGTGCCTCCGCCCGATACTTTAAACTACTGCAGGCATACTGCATCCGAACAGTCTCACCTACTTTTAAATCTTCCTGAGTACTAACTGAACCATCTGCCTTTCGGATAGTCGTATCTTCATTCAGATATAGTTCACAGATGTCACCTTTCTTCAATTCGCTGGAATCTTTAACACAAATTGCTGTCACTCGATGTTCTCCTGCCCAGTTCTCCAGAATCCGAACCGTTTGGATATCCTGATATTCTGCTCTTTTTAGCGTATATGCTTTGTACGCAAGCACCGCCATCAGCGTCAAGCAAATAAGACCAATAACACGAACCCCCTTCATATACACCTCCTGATATTCTATATCATGAATTGCCTGCATATATTTCCTCATCTACGTATTATCTCATAATTTTCTTAAGAAAAACGAAAGAAAACGGGGGATAATTCTTTAAATATATCGCATTTTATGACAAAATACCAGGTGATCGCAACAGTGTCCTGTCGTTGTTTTACCAGCGTAGCTTCCTCCAACTGTTCATTAGAGTGCTTCATTAATCATTTGTCATATTACCATTGCCACTGACCGGAATAGTCTCGCCCAGATAGGTTGGTTCGGGCTTAAATACCGTATAGATAAAGTCCTTATTCCTTGCCAATACTTCTCTTGCCAAGCGATATGCTGCGCCATTATATACTTTTTTATCGCAGATTACGCCCTTTGCCTCCAATCCCAACTGTCCGGCAATATATACCGCCCGGGGAAGGTGGTATTTCTGGGTGGAAATAATGACACTTTTCGCTTCAAAGATGTCCCTTGCCCTATACATCGTTTCGTAAGTAGAGAATCCGGCATGGTCCATGAATACATGCTCAGATGGTACTCCCTGGCTGACAGCATAATCTTTCATTGCTTTTACTTCATCATAATCTACTCTGCCGTGATCTCCGCTCATCAATATTCGATTGGTATGTCCCCCATGATATAGGGCGATTCCATTATCCAAGCGTTCTTTTAAAATGGCACTTAACTGGCCTTTTTCACCTACATAAGCTCCCAGAACAATGACTGCATCGGCAATTTCATTCTGATCACTGGTGGCAAACTCATCATAGGTATAAATGTCCTTTTGGGTCTTTTGAACTACATAAGTATTGATTCCCATTACCAGAACGCCTGTGATTACTCCTAGAATTATAATAATCTTTGTTGTCTTTATTAAAATCTTTTTCTTAACTAAAGTCTTTTTCATCCTGTGGCGCCTTTCACCCCTTTTATTTTCAATTTCATCAAACCGTCAATGGTTTTGCAAATAGGTTTTAACATATTATTCCACTATTCACAAATGATATACTTTTTCATTTCAATGGCTCCTCATAAACACAGCACGATCTCAAATGGTCATTTACCATACCCACCGCCTGCATAAATGAATAAATAATCGTAGAACCGACGAACTTAAACCCCAACTGCTTCAAATCCCTGCTTATCTGATCGGAAATCGGAGTAGTTATAGGTATATCCTCAAATTTTTCCCAATAACCTATAAGCGGAGTATGATTCACATACCCCCAAATGAATTTATCAAAGCTGCCGTGCTTTTCCTGTATCTCCAAAAAGAGTTTGGCATTGATTATTGCCGCGTTAATTTTCAGGCGATTTCTAATGATACCTTCATTCGCCATAAGTTCTTTGATTTTAGCATCATCGTACAGAGCTACCTTTGTGGGATCAAATCCGTCAAAAGCCTCTCTGTACGCATCTCTCTTTTTCAGCACGGTAATCCATGAAAGCCCTGCCTGTGCACCTTCTAAAATTAACATTTCAAACAGCTTGTTATCATTGTGTACAGGTCGTCCCCATTCGTTGTCGTGATAATCCATGTATATAGGGGTCTCACCAAAGCATCTGAATTTTTCGTTCATGTTATTTTTCCCTCCACTATTAATTTTTGCTTCTATAATCGTGTCGGTATAAGTGGTTTTGTGACCGATCCACGCGCCCGACTGCGAGCTGATCATACCACAGGATTGTACCATGATTTTTCTAATCATTCAATGAGTTTCATATAATTGAAAAGTCTCATCTGAGTTTTATATAATTGAAAAGTCTCACTCTCTCATAATATAGTTTTTCATAATATACCCACAAAAAGAAGTCAAAAAACATGCCGCACTCCTATATTAAAAGAGGGGTACGGCATGATATGATGGGGGTTTGACAAAAGCTGCTGCCGCCATTTATGATTTTTCGTCCAAATCATCCGCCTGGATACTCTCTACGATTTTCTCAGCTTCTGCCTGCTTCAGACCGGGAGCCGCATATAGGGAGTAGGAGTAGTCTCCCGCTTCCCAGGTAGCCAGTGTTATAGCATGTCCATCGCCGCTTAATATAACTTCCGTATCATTGATGTTAATGGATCGGGTATCTTCATATTCTTCGTACACACCACTGATATCGCCCTGCTTAGCAGCCAGGGCACATACGCGATAAGTAAGCTGATCACTGCCTTTTTGATATATGATTTCAATCAGATAATCATCCATCACGCCGATTTCCTTTTGCTCAAAGCCTTCCGGCAGATATGTGGGAGCGGCAAAATTTTCCCCGGTTTTTTCCTTAGCAGCCTTAATCGACTCGACCTTTACCCAGGGATTTGCGATTTCTGCCGTCTGGTCTTCAGCTGTATCTTTTTTGCCCACGCAAGCTGTCAGAGAATATATTGCGGTTACGCTTAACAACAATACCATAAATTTTTTCATATGCCTTCGTTCCTTTCCTTTTGAAAAATTCTGTTACAGTTCGGCCGCAGGATGACTGTAACAAACTTCTTATCCTTAAGTATAACCTTCCATGGGAAAATTATATTCAGTATCTTGAGATTTCCTCCCTTTCCATTAATTATACATGGAAAATCGAAACGCGTAATGTTACATTTAAAGCATAAAAACAAAAAAGGATGCGATTAACATATGCGAATCAAAAAAATAAAGATAAAATATGCTGTCCCCAGCTTAATTCTTCTTATTCTGTCAGGAATTCTTCTTTTTACCATTAACAATAAGAGCACATTGACTTATAATACCTTTCTGTCTTACGTTGCCGATGGCCAGGTAGCAGAAGTCTCCTTTCACGAAAATGAGAACTTTATTCAGGTAACACTGAAAGATGATATGCTAAAATACAAAGTACCCAATCCAAAATCAGAAGATTTTTTAGACTACCTTGTGGCACATAACGTCTCCGTTCTGTATGAAGACGGTTCTGCTTCTTCACCAATTCTTCCGGTACTGGCAATTCTGGGGATTGTTGGCGGGGTATTCTATTACCGTTTTAAGACTCCCAAACCCACTTTAATCCAAGATGTGAATCAGAATAACCGAGAGTGTAATACACCGCTGCTTTCTGATATTGCAGGGAATGAAGAGGCCAAAGCGATGGTACGGGATATTATTCAGTTTATCAAAACGCCGGAAAATATACCCGCTTAGGTGCTAAAATGCCCCACGGAATTCTCTTCTACGGACCGCCCGGAACCGGCAAAACGTTAATGGCCAAAGCCATCGCCAATGAAGCGGGCGTTGCTTTTTACCCAATGCGCGGTTCGGATTTTATTCAGATGTACGTAGGGGTTGGCGCCAGCCGCATCCGAGAACTTTTTAAGGAAGCCAGAAAGTCCGAGAAAGCCGTCATTTTTATCGATGAAATTGACGCTATCGGCAAGAAACGAAGCGGACATGCCGACAACAGCAACGACGAGCGGGATCAGACTTTAAATGCCCTGCTGACCGAGATGTCGGGATTTCATGACCGGGAGGGCATTATTGTAATTGCCGCAACCAATCGTCTGGATACGCTGGATGAAGCTCTGACAAGACCCGGACGTTTTGACCGCCTGGTGGAAATCGGGCTGCCGGATCTGAATGCCCGGGAAAAGATTCTACGGCTTCATGCCGGTAATCGAAACCTGGCTGATGCGGTTGATCTTTCGGAACTGGCCAGATCAACTTCTTCATTCAGCGGAGCCATGTTAGAAAACCTGCTGAATGAAGCCGCCATCTTTGCCGCTAATGGCGATTGCAGCTGCATCCAGCCAGAGCATGTGGACAAAGCCTTCTTTACAGTTATCGCAGGCGCTGAAAAATCAGACACCAGCTGCATCACCGAAAAGGACCGTCGCATTACAGCCTACCACGAAGCCGGCCATGCGCTGGTTACCAGTCTGCTGCTGCCTGACTCCTATATTGCCCGAGTGACGATCATCCCAAGTACGCGGGGTGCCGGGGGATTTTCTTTAAGCATCCCCAAGGACTCACTCTATATGACTAAGCAAAATATGCTGGCCCATCTGAAGGTTCTGCTGGCCGGACGGGCAAGCGAGGAACTAATCTTTGGTTCTAATGCGATTACTACCGGTGCCGGCAATGATATCGAAAAGGCTTCCGGTCTGATACTGGATTATGTTAATAAGTACGGAATGGATGATGAGTTTGGACTGTTTAATATAAACGTTCTGCATGCGCCGCCAGCCTCCGATCTGATCCAGCTGTGCCGTGATAAGATGAAGACTGTGTATGGTCAGACAATTCATATTTTGCAAGAGCATCAGTCTTTATTACATAATATCTCACAGATGCTTTTGACAAAAGAGACATTGACCGGGGAAGATATCGACCGGTTGAAACATGCGGAAAAAGAGTCTGCTTAGTTATGTGTGTTGACAGCCCACATATTACAATATCAGAACCTTTGAAAATTCCAAATATATCAAATCCGTACTTCTAAAATATGCACCCACTGCAGGGTATTTGACTTGACGGAATCCCCAACGGCGAATATACTAAAATAGTGGTATAAGTATGGGGGTATCCATTGTGAATCAGACAGCTTCAATCAGCCAGAATCCACTGGCGACTCAAAATGTAAATAAACTTATCTTAAAATATGCAATACCATCAACGATTAGTTTTCTGGTCAGTGCACTTTATAATGTGGTGGATCAGATTTTTATCGGACAAGGTGTGGGGACATTGGGAAATGCTGCAACTAATGTGGCATTTCCTCTTAGTACTATATGTACCTCGATTTTTTTACTGCTGGGAATCGGCAGTGCTACCGGCTTCAATCTGAATATGGGTGCCGGTAACCACGAAAAAGCTTATCGGATCGTGGGCAATGGCATTACTCTGCTGGCCGTCTGCGGTGTCCTGCTGGGATTGATAACATTAATCTTTCTGGAACCATTGATGAGAGCTTTTGGCGCTACCGAAGAGATTCTTTCCTATGCTATGACTTACACTCGCATTACCTCACTGGGCTTTCCGTTCTTAATCTTTTCATCCGGCATCGGGCAACTGATCCGAGCCGATGGGAGTCCAACCTATTCGATGATCTGTGTACTGTCCGGAGCAGTTTTGAATACAATTCTGGATCCGATACTGATCTTTGTTTTTGATATGGGAATGGCTGGGGCTGCTATTGCAACAGTGACGGGACAAGTTGTGTCTTGCAGTCTGGCGATCATTTATCTGGCTCGTTTTAAAGCCTTTAAAATTACATGGAAATTTTTAAAGCCTTCTTTACGCAACAGCAAGCTGATTGTCTCTTTAGGGGCAGCTTCCTGCTTTAACCAGCTGGCAATGACAGTTACTCAGATTGTTATGAATAATACGCTGACTTATTATGGCGCTGCGTCACTTTATGGAGCAGTAATCCCGTTGGCAAGTGTTGGCGTAATTACTAAGGTCAATGTTTTCCTGATGGCATTTATTCTGGGCACGGTGCATGGCTGCCAGCCAATCTTTGGTTTTAACTATGGTGCGAAAAATTATCGGCGGGTAAGGGCAGCTTTAAAAACAGCTTTGATCACGGTTTTCTTTATTAGTTCGCTTGCCTTCATCTGTTTTCAGGTATTTCCGCGGCAGATTGTCGGAATCTTTGGAACGGGTAATGAATTGTATTTTCAATTTGCTGAACGCTATCTGCGGATTTTTATGTTCCTGACCTTTATCAATGGAATTATACCAATTACCTCAACCTTTTTTACTTCCATTGGCAAGCCAATCAAAGGCATCTTTGTCTCTTTGACCAGGCAGATTATCTTTTTGGTTCCTTTGCTTTTAATTCTTCCCACCTTTATGGGAATTGATGGAGTTGTTTTTGCCGGTCCGATAGCCGATGGTGCAGCGGTTTTGGTAACTACAATTTTAACCGTCGGGGAAATCAGAAAGATGAGCCAACTGGAGACGGCCCAAGCCGACGCCGCGAATGCATAAAAACACCTCGGCGGGAGACCTATATACCATTCGGCAAGAAATAGGAAATGCGAATATCCGCTTTGACTTCACTTATTTTACATAAAATGCTGCCAGGGCGGGCCATAATTGCCGGTTAGCATTCCAGATTGCTTCAAATTCATCGAGGGATAGCGGACATGTTCCGGAACCATTTTCAATGGTAATGGCCACTATCCCTTTTTTTAACACAAAATAGTCGCTGCAGCCCGCGGCATCTGTTTCATTTTGCAGCGTCGATTCGGCAGGGTAGCCGGTGATACCCGCTGCCATTTCTGCTAATTCCCGATTACTTTCATAAATGCTTCCCTTACTTCCGTAATCCCAATAGATCAGATTACCGGCAGAATGATAGGAGACTGCACAAATCGCATTATTACGCTCCGCAATACTTAAGATTGCCTGCGTTTCAATCTCCGAAGCAGGAGCAGTGCCTTTATAGCGTTCAAAAGATGGATAGTCACTGCCCTGAAATGTTTCCCAACCGGCTGCAAAATTACGGTTCAGATCAACACCATGGGCATTTGCCTTGAATTGCCGCCAGTATGTATTTTCATTAGCTGCTGTATACCCTTGTATCAGGTCATTATGATAGCATCTTTTCAAACCTTTCCGCAGGTTTTTTGATTGAATCCCATGAACACCTCTTTGGCAGATAGTTACCCCATCAGGATTGGTCATTGGGAGAATATGAAAACATGTTTGATCCAGTAATTTTGCATAGAGTATTCCCTTATATGCTGCGCTATCGTATTGATTCAAAACGTCCTCAAGCTGCTTCATCACCAGCAGCGTATTCAGATACTCCCGCCCGTGGATGGTCGACTGAATTATGATTTGTATGTCCGCCTCCGGATTGCCCAGGACTACATCTATGATACTTCTTTGATCAGCAGTTTGCCCCAGCTCGCTGATTCTAAAAAGGGCAGGATATTTGTTCCGCAGGGAATTCAGATCTCTTAACATATTACTGTATGTATAAAAAGCGGTGTTAGTTGAAACAATCCCGCTTGATCTCTGATTGAGTATAGGCATTTTCTCATTCTCCTCTTGAATAAACCTATTAACTGCCTTAGTCAGTGTTATTCTCAAAAGGGATTGTCTTATTCGCAAAATTCCCCGGGAAAACCATATATTTCAAGATGATGGGTGTAATAACAACTATTATTCTTCTACATAATAATACTGCTCTTTTCTCCCACCTGTAAATTCAGCGATTGCATTCAGGAATTCTTCACCATACTTCTGGTATTTATGTTCACCGACCCCAGACACCTCCAGCATTTCTGCTTTGCTTACGGGGAGCTTGATGCACATATCCGTCAGGGTTTTATCAGAAAAAATAATATATGGCGGCATCCCTTCTTCTTTGGCCAGCCGTGAACGAATTGCGCGAAGGTTTTCGAAAAGCTGCAGCCCCTTAGAAGTAAGAGCATCGGTTCTGCGCCTTGTCCCAGCTTTCTTTTTACCTGTTTTCTCTTTTGCCGCCCGGGGCTCTTCCTTAGCCAGTTTCATAATTATGGTATGTTCACCAGCTATCAGTTCTCTGCCCAAGGGACTGACTCGTAAAAGCCCATATTTATCATTCGTCTGAATCAGGTAGTTGTCCAGCAACAGTTTATTAATCATCTGCTTCAAGCGAATATCGCTGATATCGGGCAGCTTTCCATATTGTTTGTTCCGGAACATTCCATAGGCCTGCAGCTTCGCCTGCTTCATTCCTCTGAGGGTTCCGACGATTACATTGATGCCGTAGCGACCATTGCACTGGAGGATGCAAGAAAGGATTTCTTTACTGATGTCAGTTATATCGAATTCTTCAAACTGAGTATTGCAGTTCGAACAATTGTCACAGCAATTGACCGTTTTCTCGCCAAAATAGCGTAATATGTACTCTCGAAAGCAATCCTTAGTGAAACAGAAGTAAGTCATTTTTTTCAAACGTTCTTCATCCCGCTCCCGGATCAGCTGAGCGGCATCATCCGGCAGCTCTTCATTTTCATTTCCTTTTTCAATCAGGAACTGATTTACCACCACATCCTTAGATGCATATAGCAAAATACATTCGGAAGGTTCCCCATCACGGCCGGCTCTCCCGGCTTCCTGATAATAGCCTTCCATATTCTTTGGCATATTGTAATGGATCACATAACGCACATTGGATTTGTCAATTCCCATGCCAAAGGCATTCGTTGCCACTATAACCGGTTTTATGTCATATATAAAGTCATCCTGATTCTCACGGCGTTCTTTATCACCCAGTCCGGCATGGTACCGGGTAGCCAATATGCCTTTTTGGATCAAGAGAGCACACAGCTCATCAACATTTTTTCTGGTAGCACAATAGACGATCCCGCTTTCCTCAGCATGCCTTTCAATATAATCCAGAACCCAGGCATCCTTATCTTTTGGTGTCTGCACTTCATAATAAAGGTTTTTCCGGTCAAATCCGGTAATCAATACCTTGGGCTGATGCAGCTTTAGTATGCAGGAAATATCCTCTATAACTTCTCTGGTTGCCGTAGCGGTAAATGCACTTACTACCGGGCGAACCGGTAACCGATCAATAAAACGAGTGATTTTCAGATAACTGGGCCGAAAATCCTGTCCCCACTGCGAGATACAGTGTGCTTCATCCACTGCCACCATGGAAATTGGTGCATTTTGAGCAAAATACATAAATTCATCGGTTTCCAATCGTTCGGGTGCTACATAGATAATCTTATACTGTCCTTCGTGGGCACGATTCAGTGCAGTCCGGTTCTGACCAGGCGTTAATGAGCTGTTGATGTAAGCAGCATGTACACCTGCCTGATTCAATGAATAAACCTGATCCTTCATCAGCGATATTAAGGGCGAGATAACAAGTGTTATCCCGTCCATCAGCAATCCCGGGATTTGGTAAATTATAGATTTTCCAAACCCTGTTGCAAAAATCCCCAAGACATCCTGACCGCTTAGGATGCTGTCAATAAGCTCTTCTTGTCCCTCTCGGAACTGATCATATCCAAAATATTTTTTTAGTACTTCCCTTGCCTGTGTTAAGGAAGTTTTTGTTGTCTTTTCCAGTACTGTTCTTTCTGAAGACATTTTTCACGCTCCTTTGTTGTTTTATGTTTTTTCTGTGAAAATTTCCTCAGACATAATTCTTTTCACTGTTCCCCTTATGGCTATAAGCCATAATTAGTCTGCAGGCTATGCTTTGCATACACAGATATACCACATCCTATACTACATAAAATACCGCATTCTTTAGCAAACGTCAAGGTAATCACTTTGCTCACCCCACTAATATCAGAATGGATTGCCTACACTAAACTTATAAACTGCCAGTATACAGTGGCGTCCTGGCATCCCATACCTTAAATAGCCCACTTCTCCAAGCTTTGCGATACGATTTAGCCCTCAACCCTATCTGAGCTCAAGACAGCAATGATACATAGGATTGTATATACCATTATCAGACGCCCTTAGCTGCTTTTCGCATTTGTTCTGCCAAAGTACAATTAGTTACTGGTGAATAACCTGGGATTGGCATGATCTTCTCATGTACCGCATCAATAATCCATTCTTTTTGCGGGAAGAAGGCCTCATCATACTCATATGGCGGTGTAATCCAGTTCTGTGCTCCGACGATTGCCGGCGGTGCATCCAAATAGTCAAATGCCAGATCGGTAATATTTCTTGCCACATCGTTTAGGAAGGAACCTTTGGTGCAGGCATCCGACGCAAGCACTACCTTACCGGTTTTCTTCACTGATTCAATAATCCGACTATAATTCAACGGTACCAGACTATGAATATTAATCAGTTCAACCGACATGCCATATTTCTCTTCCAGCTCTGTTGCCGCTTCATATCCTTTATACAGGGTGGCTCCGATTGTCAGAATGGTAAGATCCGAACCAGGCTGAATGACATTCACTTCACCAAATGGGATCTCATATTCTTCTTTCGGTACTCCGCCTTCATGGAAACGTTCACCCATATCGTAGATTCTCTGACTTTCAAATAACACTACCGGATCGGTTCCATTCAATGCGGTTTGCATCAAACCTTTCGCCTCATATGGAGTAGCCGGGAAGCACACTTTCAATCCCGGAACATGGGCACACATGGCGGTCCAATCCTGAGAATGCTGAGCTCCATATTTAGCGCCTACTGCAACTCTTAAGATCAACGGCATCTTCAAGATTCCTGCGCTCATCGCCTGCCACTTCGCCATCTGATTAAACACTTCATCACCGCAGCAGCCCAAGAAATCACCATACATCAGTTCTACTACTGCACGGCCGCCACACATACTATATCCTACTCCGGTTCCTACAATCGCAGATTCAGAGATCGGTGAATTGAACAGGCGGAAATACGGAATCACATCGGTAAATCCACGATAAACTGCAAAAGCGCCGCCCCAGTCACGGACATCCTCACCATAAGCAATCAAGGTCGGATCTTCATAGTATTTATTAAACATCGGTTCGAATATCGCATCGCGGATGTTATAGCGCTTCAGAGCACTGACTTCCTTACCATTCTCACCATATGCAAAGCGTACCTTTTTCTGTACATCGGTATAACGCTTACAGGATTCCTTGGGTCCCATTACCACCGGTTCTCTCGTTTCATCCATGGATAGTTTCCGGTCATTGTTAAACATTAGTTTCTCAACAAAATCCGGCTCTTTGATAAAGTCGATGTATGGAGAAGCCTCTTCATCAGCTGCTAATCTACAGATACGCCGGGTTCTTTCTTTGGTCTCGGCCCAGATCTCTTCAAATACAGAATCTTCTGCCACACCGGCTTCAACCAATGCCTGGCGATAGGTGATCAATGGGTCCTGTTCCCGCCATGCTTCAATCTCTTCCTTAGAGCGGTATGCATTCTGATCGGATGTGGAATGACCCAGTAACCGATATGTAACAACGTCAAGGAATACCGGTCCATCGCTCTTTGCAGTGTCCATCTTACGACGGTAAGCATCGATAACTGCCAGAGGATTATAGCCATCGATTCGCTCTGCATGCATCTGGTTAGGAGTAACACCCGCACCCATTCGAGCCAGTTCACCATAGCCCATCGTTTCACCGTTAGTCTGGCCACCCATTCCGTAACTATTGTTATTGATATTGAAGATCAGCGGCAGACCGCCCTTCTTATCATCTTCCCAAAGGGTTTTATATTGATCCATGGCGGAAAAACCAAGTGCTTCCCATACCGGACCACGACCCATTGAACCGTCACCCAGATTACATACCACGACACCATTTTTATCGTTACACTTTTTAAACAAAGCCGCACCTGTTGCAATCGTACCGGAACCACCTACTAAAGCATTATTAGGATATACGCCAAAGGGGAGGAAGAATGCGTGCATAGAACCACCCAAGCCTTTGTGGAATCCATTTTCACGGGCAAAAATCTCAGCCAGCGCACCATATACGATAAATTCAACTGCCAGCTCTTTAACATTGTCATTCGCCTTGCTTACGTTTCGTACTGCTTTCAAGGTAGCGCCATCAAAGAACTGTTCCATTTCATTCATTAACTCTTCATCGCTTAGTTTTTCGATACAGGATAAACATTTTGCCAGGATTTCGCTGTGGCTTCGATGGCTGCCAAAGGTGAAATCATCCTTGCCCAGCAGATACGCCGCACCGACTGCAGCCGCCTCCTGCCCTAACGACAGATGGGCCGGACCTGGATATGTGGTGTCGATATCGGCGTATTTTGCCTGGGTTTTAATCTGATTCAGCATATCTTCGAATTCACGGCAGATTGTCATATCACGAAAGATGCGAATTAAATCTTCGTTTGTAAAATTTCCTTCTTTCAACTCTTCCTTAATTGACTTTTTATAAATATTAACCGGAATATCCGTAAACTGAATCTTCCCTTTGGCGCGCATTTTATTTGGATCTACATATAATGATTTTGGCATTGTTTTCTTCCTTCTTTCTTTAGATGAGTACTCTTGGAAACTCACTGCATACGTCTTTGTGGCTGAGTTTCCGAGAGCACTCTAGATTTCAAATAGTGCTTCCCGAATCACCTCACATACCGTCGGGTGTGGGAAAATCAATTCTTTTGCATGTTCAATCGGCATCTGCGTTTCAATCATCATTGCGGCTCCGTAGATCATCTCGGAAACGTAGCTTCCCATCATGTGGACACCAATCAGACAGTTTCGCCTGGTATCCACTACCAGTTTGCAGATTCCGTCTCCTTTTTCAACTTCTGCCAGATAACGGCCGGAAAAACGCATTGACACTTTTACGCTTTTTGCATCGATTCCCTTGGCTTTGGCACTCTCCGGTGTCTCACCGACACCGGCTACCTCTGGATTGGTATAGATTACGGAAGGAACCGCATGGTAACGCATACAATCCTTTTTCCCCAGGATGTGGTTCACCGCTACTTCAGCTTCCCGGTATGCGGTGTGGGCAAGCATGATTTTGCCGTTGATGTCACCCACTGCGTAGACACCACTGATATTAGTCATCATATGGTCATCGGTAACAACCACTCCTTTTTCCAGATAGACACCCAGATTCTCAAGACCAATCCCCTGAGTGAAAGGGCGGCGGCCGATGGAACACAAAATTACATCAGCAGGTACTTCTTGGGTCCCGCCGGCTTCCTGATAGCGTACAAAATCCTTGCCAATTTCTGTTACTTTGCTGGACAGTTTAATATCAATGCCCTTTTTTATGTAATCTTTTAATAAAAGGGTGGAAATTTCTTTCTCAGTTGAACCAGCGATTTTATCCAGCATTTCTATTACAGTTACCTGAGCACCGACTGCTGCAAAGTAAGAAGCCATCTCCAGACCGATTACACCGCCGCCGATTACTACCAGTTTCTCTGGAATCTTTGTTATGTCCAGGATTTCTTTGTTGGTCATCACATAGCCGGCCTTTAATCCTTCCTGCAGTCCCGGAATTGGTGGAACTACTGGAACTGAGCCGCAGGCAAGAATCAATTTTTCAGCTGCATAAGTCTCTTCGCCAGCTGTTACGGCAAATCCGTCTGCTGTTTTTCCTTGGATCACACCTTCACTTTTCACTACGTTTATGCCATAAGCTTTCATCTTCATCCCAACACCAGAAACCAGGGCATTCACTACCTTTTCTTTCCGTTTTACTACCTTGCTGTGGTCAATCTGTACGTCTTTTGCCGTAACGCCGAATGCTTCGCTGTCTTTGGCATGCTCATATAGTTTGGCTGAATTCAGAAATGCTTTTGAAGGGATACATCCTTCATTTAAGCAAGTTCCCCCCAGTGCCCGCTTTTCAATCAAGGTTACTGACTTTCCGCCCCCCGCTGCCCGTTCTGCTGCAAGATATCCGCCTGGGCCGCCGCCCAGTACAAGTACATCTGTTTTTATCATTATTTCCCTCCGATTTATACTGTCTTATAAACATCAAATTGTTATTATTTTAATTTACACATATTATTTCATAAGCATCAAATTCAGATTTTCCAGAGCTGTGCACAATTCTTTCATGAATCGGGATGCCGGGGAGCCATCAACTGCTCTGTGATCATAGGTTAGGGAAAGCCCCATGGATGGGTAACCTTTCAGTTCACCATTCATTTCTCTTACCCGAGTGTTGATTCCGCATACCCCCAGAATACCGATCTGCGGTGGATTAATCACAGGAGTGAACATCTCTACACCCAAAGAACCCAAGTTGGAGACGGTAAAGGTTCCGCCTGACATCATATCCGGCGTCACTTTTCCTTCCTGGCAGAGCTTGGCAATACGTTTTGCTTCTATTGATATTTCTTCCAAAGACATCCGGTCGGCATATCGGATTACCGGAACAAAGAGCCCTTTCGAAGTGTCTACTGCCATTCCCAGATGAACGTGCTTGAATCTGCGGACAGAATTTTCTTCCAGCATATTAGCATTCAAATCCTGATGGTTCAAAAGCACTCTGGATACGGCAAACAACACCATATCGTTTAAAGTAATATCAGACATGTTCAGTACTTCTCCGCGCTGCTTTAGATCCTTCCGAAGCGCCTGTATGGTGGTCGCGTCAAAGGAATGCTGATGGGTAAGCTGAGCCATCAGCGTTAATGACCTGGTCATTGCCTTTGCAGTTGCCTTTCTTACTCCTGAGAATTTGATATCTTCATATTCATTTTCAACCTTTGGAATATTCGACATTACCTCTGGATTTGCTTCAACTGGTTCAGCAACATCTTGAAGGGGACGATTCACTGCATAATCCCGAACATCTTTTTCAACGATACGGCCATCCGGTCCTGTCGGATTCGCTAATGCAGGATTTACTCCCATGGCCGATGCTGTCATTCTGGCTCGCGGGGATATCTTCATATCAGTATTCACTGTTAATGCTGTCGGTTCGGTAACCTGGCAAATTGTCGGAACTTCTGTTTCATCCGCCGTTGTATTTGCTATTGGCTCATTTGCCGTTTTCCCTGCTGCCGGCTGATGTTCTTCAGGTGCGGCTCCCTCGCCGCCTTTAAGGTTATCCATACTTTCACCTGGCTGCCCGATTGCACAGACAACCTCCAGTACCGGTACTTCATCTCCTTCTGCATAAAAAACTTCAAGAATTTCTCCTTCGGCCGTAGATTCACATTCAAATGTTGCTTTGTCTGTTTCGTAGGTGAAAAGAATTTCGCCAACTGCCACTTTATCACCTTTCTTTTTCAGCCACTCGGTGATAATACACTCTTCAACAGTAATCCCTGCCTTGGGCATCAATACGCCTTCTGCCATACCTTCCTCCATTTCCATGTGTTTGCTGCATACTTGGTTGTTATTATTTGATTGTTATTATCATCTTTTAACGAATAATAACATTTTATAACATAGTTGTCAATGACTTTCCTATACCAAACACAAAATCATATTACCGCTCGGCCATGCAATTTAAAATGGGTTGCCTTATGCCCCAGGGGTACCTTCTCTTCCACCTCTGGTACTATTCACCTTATCTCAAATGAAGTATCCACATAACTATATACTACCAAAACCCAGCCACTGTGTACGAGGATAGGTGCGGTGCTGTTTGCAAAACCATAGCATGAGCTGCTAAAGATACTAACAGAAACAGAGCCCATATCCCCGGCAAAAACTTGCTTCCCAAGCGAGTTTTTGTATCCACCTGAAATGCGTTTTCACCAGAAAACGGATTGAATGTGGATAGTCCGGGGATTTGGGCTCTGTTTCTGTTAGTATCTTTAGCAGCTCATGCTATGGTTTTGCAAACAGCACCGCACCTATCCTCGTACACAGTGGCGTCCTGACAGCCAACAAATTTATAGCTAAACAAAACACAAAAAACCGGCCAAAAAAGACCGGTAAAAAATAAGTACCTTATTATTTTATTTACAAAAGGATAGTCCCCGCTTCTTCCACCTTTTTCACAAAATCCGCCGGAAGTTTATCATCACCAATAATATAATCTGCGTCTTCAATCACCCCAAACGTATAGGGAAGGATCCTGCCGCACTTTGAACAATCCATTAAAATCACTTTCTTTACTGCCTTTTCCATGACCAGCATTTTGACCATCATTTCTTCTTCTTTTCCACAGGTAAATCCGCTCTCATCAGTATAGCCAGATACGCCAATGAAGGCAGTTGCAATATTGATATTCTCCAACATCTGTAGCGTACTCGGACCGGATAGTGCATGATTCGCCTTATTCAAGGTACCGCCACAGATATGAATAGTGGGATTATTCAGTCGGCTTAATTCAAGAGCAATATTGGGACCGGTTGTAAAGATGTTCAAATCCATATCCGGTAATTCCCTCGCCAAAGACAGCGTGGAGGTACCGGCGTCAAAAAAGACTGCACTGCCTTTACTGATCAATGATGCAGCCTTCTTGCCCATGAGTTTTTTTGCTTCTACGTTGGTGTGCATACGTGATTCTAATTTAGCCTCTGCGGCACTGACCTGCCTGCTGCCCGGCATGGCACCACCTCTGGTTCGGATAATGCTTCCTTGTTCCTCCAACTTATCAAGATCCCGATGAATCGTCATCATACTCACTTCCGGGAAGAGAGCACTGATTTCTTTTATGCTTACCGCACCATTTTCCTGGATATATTGATTGATTTTTTCTCGTCTTATCTGGTTCATGTCTTCTCCTATATGGAACATATATTATAATATGTTAGTTAATTCTCTTCTTTTTAACAAATTATAATATTTCATAACACTATTGTCAATCGTCTTTATTCTTTACCTTTATAAACCTCTTCATTTAGAATATTTCAATCCACTCCTCCAACCGAAAACTCGTTCTTTATCATAAGCGGCAGAAGCTAATACATCTACAGCATTCGCGACGAAGGGGGAAATTCACTGAGTAATAAATAAATTTTTCTTTCTTATAATATATATAAATCATATTTTATAACAAACCTGAAACCGTTCGAAAGGAAAGATCAATGCATGGAAAAAAGTCAAATCTTAGTTCATATTACAAATCTATCTTAATATCAATTGGCAGCATCGCGTTTGGAATCATTTGTTCCATTACCATGTCTTATGTATTGGTTCAATATGAGAAACTCCCCGTTTATCATAAAGAGGCAGCATTGAAAGACATCGAGATCGTTTCTTACACAAATACGGCCAACGCCTACATTACAATACACTACCCCAAAACAAAAAACGAACAAATCAATCAAAAAATTATTGATTTCGTCACCTCTGAACTAAAAAACTTTAAAAACAATCTATTGCACACTGAAGCAAAGGACGAATTAAATATCAATTTTGAGGTTTTTCGTTTTAATGACTCTATTGTAAGCTTTAAATTTAATACCTACACCCTTTACCATAGAGAATCAGACGGAACAACCCAGTGTAATACAATGACTTATAATCTGGCTACAGCAAACCAATATATGCTTAAAGATATTTTGTCCAATGAAAACTATATGCAAATTTTATCACAAAAAGCTTATGCAAAATTCCTGCGGACAGATACCTATAACGACTCCATAACGGCAGCTTTTCTAAATGATGGTTCATCTGCAAAGGGAAAAACCTTTGAAAATTTTGTACTGGAAAAGGATAAACTGATTCTATTGCTTGACGGGTATAAAACCAATGCCGAAAGCGCCAAAACAGACAATATTGAAATTGACTTGGGAAATCTAAGGGAGATATTAAACGTTGAATTCATCCAACAACAAAATGAAGATGCGGCAGAAGTAAGCCAGTCGCAGGAAGAAAATCAAGATTCTCCTACAAAGGCAATGTATGAAACCCGTCCGGACGATGCATTGCTGGCTAATATGAAACTGGTTGCCCTCACATTTGATGACGGTCCCAGTACCTATACTTCGCATTTACTGGAAATCTTAAAACAGGAAGAAGTAAAAGCTACTTTTTTCATATTAGGTTCAAGAGCAGAATATTACCCGGAAATCGTACAGCAAATTGCTGCAGATGGGCATCAAGTCAGCAGCCATACATATAACCATAAGCAATTGACAAACTTATCTGAAGAGGAAATACATCACGAAATATTTGATACGCTTAACTTAATTGAAACAATTACAGGCAGCAGGCCCACTGCTATGCGGCCTCCCTATGGTTCAATGAATGATACTGTTAGAAATGATTCACAGACTTCACTTGTATTATGGTCTGTTGACTCACTAGACTGGCGCTCTAAAAATGCTGATGCAATTTATAATTTAGTAATGGAACAGACTGGAGACGGAGATATTGTGTTGCTGCATGATATCTACGAATCAACGATACAGGCAACGGAAAAAATAATAGTTGATCTGAAAGAAGAAGGTTATATATTTGTTACTGTCGATGAATTATATCGTATCAAAGGCCACTTAATAAACGGGCTGATATTTTTTCCGGATGAATAAATCAGAAATGATTCAATATTGCAAAAAATATATCCATGGTGCCTTACTTAAATGAAATGGTCGGTTTTACAAAGGAAGAAACATTTGGGCTGCCGGAAGATGCAGGAATATCTGAATCTTGAAGAATTCAAGGGCAACCCAAGGATAAAAGGGCTGATTTATGTTGTGGTGAAGGATAAAATTGTATATTTCGATGAGGTAATGCTTATCCTGCAATTCTTGTGGCGCCGATTTAACATCAGCATTGATCGCTTCACATCTGGCAGCCATCTTTGCACATTCCTCCAGCACCACCGCATTATGAACCGCTTCTATCGCATCTTTTCCCCAGGTAAAGGTTACCAGATCGTACTTTGGCAGAAGTATATTCGCTTCGTAGACTTTTTGTTTCAGTTCTTCTAACACATTTTCACCTCCACATCACTTTCCAGTGGCATCTGATCCAGAATCGCTCTCATCCTGGCATTAGCATTTTTCAACTCCGCTCTCCACTGTGGGTCTCCTTTATACCAGAATTCAGTTACATATTTTCTAACCCCGATATTCCAGGCTGCTTTGATAATCCGCTCAAAGTCAACATGTCCGGTACCATAAGGAATCTCTCTGAATTTCCCTGGCGTTGTCTCCTTTAGATGCAAAGAGGTAATATGCCCTTTGCCGGACTCCAGATCTTGTACTTCGTCAAAACCCAATGTAACCGCAGCATTTTTGATATTTCCAGAATCGGGATATACACCCAGATATACCGAATCAATCTGTTTTACATAATACATCGCTTTCCAGACGGTATTCATGAACTTATTCTCCATGGTCTCCATTTCCAAAAGTACCCCGTATGCAGCTGCAATATTTGCTGCCTTTTTAAGGTTTTCGCAAAATCTTTTTTGCGTTTCCGGTGTTGACTCTTCATAATACACATCGTATCCGGGTATCATGACAATACGTACCCCTAAATCATCTGCCAGTTCTATCGCCTTTTCCAGAATCTCCATGCCCCGCTCACACTTATGGGGAATGCTGTTGCCAATGGAGTACTTGGTCAGCGCGCTTACACACATCGAGCGAATCGGAATCCCCACATCAAACATGCATTTTACCATCTCCAGCCGTTCCTCTTTGGGCATGTAAATCCTTTGGATCTTCTCTTCTGTTTCATCAATACTAATTTCCACGTAATCATAGCCTGCCTCCTTCGCTGCCGTTAGCTTCTCTTTCCACGACAACGTCCCTGGCATTGCTTTTTCATATAATCCTATCGTATACTCTTTCACTGTCCACACCCCTTACTGCCTGTCAGTGTATATAACGCAATCTCATCACTTTCACGGTTGGCTGCAAGCAGGTAATCATTTCCCTGGTTTTGAAAAAACAGCACATTGGCAGGCCCGCATCCGGCGTCTATCAACTGACTGCAAAAACCCTGGTTATCATCAGAAGTTACAGCCATCAATTCCCGTTCCCCGCCTCGGCAGCCGATGAAAATGGCCGGTTTTGACTCCCACCATCCGCAATAAATCGCATGCAGGAACGGAAGCTTCTTCGGATACTCATACACCTTTTGATACTCGGCGTCCTTCTTCTTATATATCGACATGGTGTCCCCATGAAACGGGGCAAAAGTCAGTAATTCAGCTTCCCCGCAACCATCCAGATCAATCATCGCCGCATCGCTGGATGGTGTATCCACAAGCTGTTCAATCTTCCATCTCTTAGTCTCACTATTATCAGATTCCACTTCCAAAACAGAATCAGGTGGGTCAGATATCCTTCCCGAAACAGGTGGGTGAAAGCGAAAAACCCCCTGGTCACAAGCAATAATTCCAGCTTCACAGCCACCACTTGCTTCACGAAAATACCCATGGTTCCGATAAAGCTTATCCTTGATCACCTGCAGCCGCAGCGGATTCTCATCATTAATGGAAGTCAGATCACCCGGCAGTTTCGCTGCATATACTTTCCCTGGCCTGGACCAATCATCTTTATGGTCATGACCTGATTTCAGCGTACATGCAAACAAGTAGTTTTCTCCTTCACTTTGCAGGATATCAAAGCGGTGTACAAATGGCAGCTTTGCCAAGGTCCTCACCTTCCAACCGTTCTTCTCAGGCGTCACCGACGCGATCACCGCTTCCCGGGAATCATTAGGGGAATAAAACCGATGGGTTGCCAGAAACTGACCATTACCTCCCCGAACAGGAACTAAAGACATCGCTCCGCCCGGCTCCTTCCAGATGACATCCTTCAGATTTCCATTCAAATCGTACATCCTGCATTGATCCACCTTTTCGGCTGCCACCAGTATGCAGGTTTTCCCCTGATAATCCAGCAGTGACAAAGAATAACACTTTTCCAAATTACCAATTACTTTCTTTTGAACCTTCATAACTTTCCCCTCTACAAACAAGAACGAAACGGTATATTCTGCAGTTCCTCAAAGCAATCATCGAATCCCCGGGGATGATGATAGACCTTTTTTTCTTTATCCTGTGGATATACATATTTTCCTCCCACTTCCCAGAAGAAGGGGTGGAACTTATAATCCAGGCGATCCTTTTTCATCTGGTAAAGCACATTGATCTCATTAACATCCGCCGCAAAGTTCGTCCACACATCATAATGAATCGGAATAACCACCTGGGTTCTTAATGCTTCTGCCATCCTCAATACATCGCAGGCAGTCATCTTATCAGACACTCCCACCGGGTTCTCACCGAATGATCCAAAAGCTACATCGATGTCATAATCTTTGCCATGCCTGGCAAAATAAATTGAATAATGAGAATCCCCACTATGATAGATATTTCCCCCCGGTGTTTTGATCAGGAAATTTACCGCCTTGCGGTCCATATCCACCGGGCATATCCCTGTGAGTTCTTCACGGTCTGCCCCTGTTGAATCGGTTGTCACCAGACAGGTCCGGTCAAAAGAGTCCAGACATACAATTTCAATATCCTTCATCTTAATGCTGTCACCAGGCTTAACCGTTATACATTGCTCTTTAGGAACGCCCCATTTTACCCATAGTTCTACTGACTTTTCAGGTCCGATAAAAGGCACCGGGATCTTCTCTCCGCTTAGATTCTCCGTAGTCATCCCGTTCTGGATCACATGTGCGGCAAATTCCAGACTCATATGATCCTGATGGTAGTGAGTTGCCAAAACAGCGTCCACCGACTTAACCGAGAACGGATCCAACACGAAGGGAACATTCCTTAAGTTCGGCTGCATCTTCCTGCTGCCGCACATATTGGCCATCTGATGTCCTTCATTCATCTTTCCATTCCCATGAGTACGCTTGCCGTTGCCGCACCAGTAATCGATGGTGATATTGCAATTCCCCGGTGTCTTCACCCAGACTCCCGTACATCCCAGCCACCACATGGTCACGGAATTAACCGGAACTTCTTCATTTTCAATTTCTTCATTCAGCCAGGTTCCCCATTCCGGAAATGTATCCAGAATCCATTTATTCCTTGTCATTTCATTGATTTTACTCATCGTTTCAATCTTCTCCTCTATTCTGACTGTATACCGTTTCATACAGTTTGTTCATCTGCATCCGCTTTTCTTGATACTGTTTGGTCTTCTCAGGGTTTGGATAATATATTTCCTTTTGATCCTGCCCTCGAACCTGCTCAAATGCTTCTGCTATTGTCTCATAGACACCTAATCCGGTCAGGGTCACCATTAATGCGCCAAGAGCTGTGGACTCGCTGTTTTCCGGATGATGCAGAGGTATACCATAGATATCGGCCTGCATCTGATCAATAATCCTGCTATTGGTCAATCCACCGCTGATATATGCCTGGGAGACATCCACATATTGCCGGAACACCTCCACATTATTCTGTATTTCCAGAAGAATCCCTTCTACCAGTGCTTTTAGAAGCTCGCCTCGGCTGGCAGATAAGGTAATATTGGCAAATAACGCCTTGGCTGTGCTATCCCAGCCTGAAGAACTTCTTCCTTGAAAATACGGCAGCACCATACATTTAACCTCTGTTTCATAAAGCTGTTCCAGTTCCTGGTCAATCCTGTCATACCTCCCAGCTTCATCATAAAAGTTATCACAGAACCAGTCAAAGGCCGAACAGCAAGTCAACACGCTGGCCTCAAGAATATAACTGTCCTGAACCGATGAGCAATTGTATATCAGCCTTGGATCCAGTACCTCGGGCAGCTTTTCGCAGCTGCTTACTAAAAAGGCTCCGGTACCGGTTACAATTGATAATGTGCCCTCTCGAAATACCCCCTGCCCAATCGCCGCACACTGCTGGTCACCGCCGGCACTGACCACTAATGTTCCCGCTTTCAACCCACTCTCCCGGGCAAATATCGGCGTGATCCGCCCCAGAATACTGCCTGGCTGATTAAGCGCACACAACTTATCCGCGCCAATACCAAAGATGTCAAGCAGCTCAGAATCCCAGTTTCGGCTTCTTATGTTCATCAGATTGGATCTGCTGCCATATGTGTGATCCGTATCAAACTCACCGGTCATCCGACATATCAGATATTCCGGAATATTCACTAACTTATGTGCCTTTTGATAAATCTCGGGACATTCTTCTTTTATCCACGTCATCTTGCTCCCGGAAAAAACAGTATTTACCCCGGCACCACTACTTTGAAAAATAGTATCATTGACATGCGCCAGCCGCTCAGCAATCCTTGCATTACGCGAATCCTGCCACATGATAGCCGGCATTAGCGCATTCTTACCGGCGTCCACAGGAATTACCGACGAGCGCTGGCCCGTTACTGCAACCACATCCAACATCTGTCCGGCGGCCTGAGCACCGATCCAGATGGTAATGTCAAGAAGCGCCTGATAAAATTCTTCGGCCGGCTGTTCAATCCACATCCCGGACAATCTCTTGGAATGGTATTTGACTTGCCGCTTCAGGAGACTATTCCCTTTTTCATCGAACAGTACTCCTCGCATACTGGATGTCCCCACATCGATCACTAATACGTTCATAGGCTATTCACCGCCCTTTCTCATATTCATCAGGCATATGGATAATTCGGCGAATGCAGATCCTCCTGGTAGATTCGCCACTCCTCATCACTGATCAAGCCTTTTTTTCGATAATAGTCACGGGCATCTTGCAGAATGTCTTCCAATGCCTGCTCTTTCGCTTTCGGCAATGCTGGTACGACATGCTGTTCAAGCAGCATTTCCATTCGGCCATGAGCTTTCTCGATAATCGTTTTCTTGCCCCGGGCAGCCCATTCCTGATAACTCTCCATCGAAGCCACGGTTGGAACATAACACTCATTCCGCCAGTTCTCCAGCGTCTCATCTGTTTCCATAAAGGATCCGGGCATTGGTCCAATCTCCTTGATCAGGTCAACTGCCATTGCTTCATCACTGACATCAACTCCTTTTAGCAGCCGCTTCGTCATTCCCACGATATCATCATCGATCACAGCTTTTACCGGACTGGCATAAAGCTCCGCATACATACCGCCTTGATAAGAGATTACCGTGGCCCCGCTTAATACTTGAGTCAGCAATGCCATACTCTGTTCATATCCGGCTTGATAATCAATGATCTTAGAACTGGTCCACGATGCCGCATTCGACCAGCTGGGAATTCTGTAATGCCGCCAGTATTGATTAAATGCCATATCGGTAAAAGAATTCCCTATATTTCCAAAAGCCGGCTTACCGGTGGCCATATCAGGCGTCATGATCATACTGTTCACCCAGACCCGGGAACCAGGCTTTACTGCCTGAGCCATCACAATTCCTGCCAATGCCTCGGCGTTGTTAGAAATCACCGATCCCGCCGCACTCATCGGACTTGTCAATCCTCTGGTCGGTCCTGCCGCAAAGTGAAAAGGCAGACCCGCCTCAGCATAGTTGAAAATCTGCTCTGCTGTCTCAGGAAAATAAGTCAGCGGCGCAGCCGAATTAACAATCTGACAGAGATCAGTCTCCATCGCCTTTGCCATCTCCGTACTAAACTGATAGTTATCAAATACCGTTCCTTCGATCTGAGCCTTTGTCGAAACCCGGTACTTAGCTGCCGCCGATTCCAACAGTTTCATGCACTCCGGTACTTTGGCGAACCCAAAGAAAGGAAAACAGTTCTGAAAGTCTATATGGGGCAAGCTATCCAGCAATCTTAGATAGTCATAGAATTCTTTCCGCGTCGGCGGCTTGACATCCTGGCTGTCAAGATGAAAATATTTAGTTCCGCAGGCATTGATAAACTGTGTCGTCTCCCCCGGCTTTAGCAATACATTGTTCTCCTCTTCTCTGGCCTGAATCTCAAAGCCCTTTGGCGTATCACCCATCGCCCGATCGATCACACTCCGATCAAAATATACTCGTTCCAGCCCTTCATCGACCCGACACCCATAGTCCTGCAGGCAGCGACGCATCTTACCGCCCTTCACCACAACGCCGGTATGATCAAGTACCTCATACACTCCCTCACACATCCGCGAGAGGGCCGACGCTTCCATAATATCTATATAAGGAAATGCGCTTTTTGCACCTGCTCCAGCCATCTTATCTACCTGCCTTTCTCCTGGACGACAGCAGTACCGCCAGGAACAATACAACACCGTATACAATCTTCTGAATACTTTGAGCAATACCAAATGCTGCCAGTAACCCTTCCAGGACAACCAGTACCAACACTCCGCCTACCGCTCCGATGTAGCTGCCTGAGCCCCCCAGCAGAGAGACTCCGCCGATAGCTACCGCCGAAACCGACTGCATTTGATAAGGATCCCCCATTCCCAGATATAATTGACTTATCCTGCCAGAAAACAGAATTCCCGCTAATGCAGCCATCATTCCGCATAGTGAATAGGCACTGACCCGCACCAGCTTAACGTTAATCCCCGAAAAGAGGGCAACGGTATTGCTGTTGCCAATAGCATACAGCTTCCTGCCATAAGGCGATTTAGCAATTAGGATAAAGAATAATACTGAAAATACAATCCAAGCTAAAAATAAAGGTGAAAATCCGCCAATACTGCCTCCGACAAAGGCTTTAAGGGCTTTCGGTGCCGAACCACCCGGGGTTCCTCCCGTCAGTCCCACTAGCAGACCTTGGAATATAATATTTGAAGCCATCGTCATAATTACCGGGGCAATCCCCACATACGACACTCCGATTCCGTTAAAAGTCCCCATCAGCAACCCTGCCCCCAGAACAACCGGAACAGCAAAGATCAGCTTCCCATTATCTCCACCGGTCAGATCAGCCGTCAAAAAGGCGGCAATCGTGAACATCCAGGGAACCGACAGATCCATGCCACCGGTCAACACCACAATCATCTGCCCGATCACGGTAATTCCCAGGATGGACGCAGTAATTGATAAAATCCGTAAATTATTAAGACTGGCATACCCCGGGTGCAGTACCGACACAAACACCATCAGCAGAAGTGCTGCCATGTACGTCATAAAAATCGAACAATTATCTTTCCAAAAACGTTTAATTTTCATACCACTGCACCTCTTTTTCGCTTAAGTAAAGTACCATAGGCACTGATTGCTACCGCCAGAATTAAAAGCACACCTTGTACCAGCGAAGACCAGTAAGATGAGACTCCCAGAAAAACCAGTAAGTCTGCAATTGTCCGCAGCACCAATGCACCTATAACCGTTCCCATCAT
>Ga0153922_1000073_pt1 | contig 38885 bp, 43 predicted proteins | sample TSNJ006MetaG_FD_104723 | JGI IMG/M metagenome (GOLD analysis project Ga0153922, IMG submission 104723) | Attine ant fungus gardens microbial communities from New Jersey, USA - TSNJ006 MetaG | ecosystem: Host-associated > Fungi > Mycelium > Unclassified | place: USA: New Jersey, Brendon T. Byrne... | reverse complement strand
GAAACCTCAGATTGTCGAGGTATAGTACAGTTTTACTTTTGCAAGTCTTGGTATCAACTGATCACGGCTTTCTTTCTCCCCAAGAAAATTGCTCAGATTCTCATAGTACGACGTGAAATGCTTGCAGAGTATTTTTCTCTGAACATATCAGAGTCTGGGCTCGTGCTGAGTCTTCCAGTCCTGCTTCGCGACTTTATTCCCAATCTTGATTTTTTGCCCATGTTTTTGATGAGATTAGGACCTCAGGTGCGCCACCAAAAGTCTTTTTCGTGCTTCACAGTACGTTTGATTGATGACGACAAACTCAGGTTGATTGGATGTCCGAGATGGAGTGTTTTGACACCTTTCTTCGTGAACTCGCGTATTTCTACAGCCTAGGTGCTACATTTGCACACAAACCTGGATCGGAAGTGTCGAATGAAGATGAATCTCATGATAAAGCTGAAAGATGGCAAATTCAGCATGTTTTGTTCCCTGCTATGCGCCATTACCTTCAACCTCCAAAGACATTGTTGGATCGTGATGTTGTTCAGGTTGCTAGTTTACATGACCTCTACAAGGTATTTGAACGTTGTTAGATCGGCTATACAATCCATCCGTCATTTCCTGCTTTCCCCCGCGAATTGAAATCTTTCTTATTGAGTGCCTGTATTATAAGTCTCAAACCGTTTACTGACACACCTAATCTAAAGCGTACATTACATTGCCTTTGCCGATACAGTAATACAAATGTAAATTCAGTCTCTTTTGTGATCAGATATACCCAATACTGGAGATAAGAAAATGATGGAAAACAAAGCAAGTTAACAAGACAAAGACAAGAATATGGACAGATTATCAAGACCGTGAGCCATTCGCTGTGATAATTCGCTCATCGGGATAAGAGAGAGGAGAATCAAAAACAAAAGCATCTTCGTCGCTGTCGGTATCGGTTTCGTGGGTAGACTCCGCAGAGTCGTTGGTGTGCCGAACCTCAAATACGTCTAGGAAAGGTGTCTGGGGAACATCATTGATTGTGTCCGCAGCAGTGGATTTAGCAAGAATAGCAGCCACACGGGCTTCAAGTTTTCTGCTCGGCATCGAGGAAGCCTGGATACCTGAAGGGTCGCCATCTTGGAAGTAGCTCGTCAAATCATGAAGATTCTTGACGAGTCCTCCGAAATCATCGCTATTGCCTGTGTGAACGATAGAGGTAATTGCCTCCAGCTCTGGCTCGAAAATGATCTGAGATGGGCGGGTCGGCATACTACATGTGTCGAAGACGGCCATGACATTGGTCCGACATGCTTCTCGGAGGGTATCAACCTGTGCGATACACCAGCCCGACTCTTCTGGTACACCAAAGACTGTTGTTGTAATTGTCGCAGGTATCTGCTGCGACAGGTGACTGTGCATGCTCATTCGGAGGACGTGTTTTGCAGGGGTCCCGGCATACATGGCCATGGGCTCTTCCAGTACATCGAGAGCTTGGGAAGCAAGATCAGTCTCGAGAAGCCGGAGGAGAGGCATGAGAAGTTCTGAGCCGAGAAGTTCAACAGGGTTCCAGGTCTCGCGTTGTTGAAAGAGAATCTTAACGATTTGCATTGCTTGTGTGCGCAACCAGTCTTCACTATTGAGAACGAGCCCTAATAGGAGAGTAACGATCTCCGTCCAGTACTGACTGCCATAGTGATCGCGGAGACACGAGATGGACTGTCGCATAAAATCGTCTTTGGTACGGAAAGCACCTTTGGAGAAGGAGCTCATGATTCTGGCAATACTCTGACGCCCATCTTGATTTGCAAGTTTACTGATATTCTCCGTGAAGGTAATGAGTGTGCTATCTCGACGATCGTTTACCATGGCATTCAAACACCAAGGAAGTGAGACTGTATAAAGATCTCGTACACGGCCTCCACTTGCATCAATGAGACGGTCGTCCTGAATCTTCGCTAGTGTTTGCAAGATTCTCATCGTAGCTTCGCTCGTCATGGAAGATCTGAGACCTTTTAGTAATGTTTGTTGAAAAAATGGCTGCCCTTCCCAATCTATGGGACAGTGTGATATGAGGAGATCAGACATGGAGGGATCATCAAGGTCAATTCTTTGAAGGACTGCATCCAATAGTGCCAGAACCTGCAAAAACTCCTTTTCGACTGTTGTTGAGAGGCATGCACAAGTACACCAGAATAACTGGGGAAGAACAATCCTGTCGATATCCCCAGTTTTCGCTATCGCAGCGATCGTCAGAAGGATTTCCGATGTGAAGGTTTGGATGTCATCGTCTGATGCAGCGATGGTGTTGGTGAGACGGCCCAGGAGGAGAGCGAAATCACTTTGCCTGACACGTGGCATCAAAGCTCTGAAAATTTGTAGGGAACGGAAGGCTATGCTTCGTATCGAGCAAGATGTACCCCACGCCAAAGCAAGGGAACCCCAATGGTTAGCGATTTGAGGATGCAGAGGCTCAAGGAAACTAATCGCGCTAGAACAAAGCCATAACATCTTGGATTCACACACTTCTGGTGAATCATCCTCTGTCCAACAGTGTTCGTCTATTTCGCTCATCAATTGGACGATCGCCCCTTTGATGGATGGCTGGGCACGAGTAATAGAACGATCGGCTAACTCGGAGTAACCTGGGGTCCATGCACGGAGGATCTGGAAAAGCATACGACGAGCTCGTTGTCGAACAAACTCGCTTCGATGGTCTATATGAGTGAAGAGGGAATGGAGCAATACTGGAAGGTGGACATTGCAGTCCCAACACCGCTGCAAGGTGACATCGGACAAGAAGAGCCAAGCATACTGAGCAGAACCGAGAACGAGCCGGGGCTCGTCAGAGAATAGATCGTTCAGGTTTGACCAAAGGTCGATATCTTCTTCGTTTGGGAAATGAAGTTTATGGTCAATGGCAGGGAGCATTCTGGCAGGCTCAATTACGGAACATAGGTCCTCAAAGATCTGTCGTCCAACATGAGTTTGGCACAAACCAGTGACGATGTTGGTTGCGCAGCTGATGAACTTCGTGTTCCCGACTTTGTTTGCTTGTTCAAGCAGGAAACGAATCGCAGCATGGCCATTTGAGAGATGAGGAGGGTCAACCAGCTTGACCCACATCACCAATATTTGCTCAGGATGGCTTTCATTGTAACGCAGAGTAAGAAGTGTGAGGTAATACAGGCAATTGATGCCTTCAGGGGACAAGCTTGTCCGGTCATCTGTCATAAGAATGACATGCGGCAGCCAAAACTCTAGGCTTTGCAGAAGGACAAGAACAAGATTTGAAGTTCCGGAAGTCGCTGGTAAACAGGGCAGCCATTCTCCCACCTGCTTAAGCATGTTCATGGCTTGATCTGGGTGTTCTCCAGCCAGGAAATCGGAGATAGCTCGATGTGCGTGGATGTATGCACAAGATCCGGAGCCAATAGCCGTTGCTTCAAAATTAGACATTGTTAGAAGCCCATACGACTGCTGGTGGATCGCCTCGAGCATTCGAAACGCTTGATCTCGAATGTCTGGCTCAGGATGTCGTAGATTCGAAAATCCCAGACAAGCAACTTGGCTGAAACTGAACGGCCTTGCTTCACTTGAACACACAATATCTACCACAACTTCAAAAAACTGTCTGCTGCTAGAGCTTGCTTCATTTACAAGGACCACCGCACGGGACATCAATGCTGTGATAACCTCAGATGTGATCTGGGGTGACGATAGAATGGCCTTGATCGCTTTCCTAAGGTTGGAAATGAGCCAATGAGATGTCTATGTGTAACATATCACACCTACCTTCCGCGAGCCTGACTATGCACATGGGCAGAAGCACAAATTGCCTTGAATCGATCGAGAACGGCAGTTCCACTTAGAGGTTTGAGCATCTCCATTGAGTGCCTTTCATCTGCACGCTCCGTTGGTGAGTTTGCAGAATATTCCGGAGGAAATAGAGCCTTTGCCTACATCGGCCTCATGAGTCATATCCCAATTTTACATTAATGAAAAGAAGACTCACACACAGGGAGCCTAACGCTCCAGTGGCAGCATACGACAACAATGTCGTTTCAGTTTGGAACTTCTCTGTTGCATTGACGGTACTCATCTGCTGAGTCCCACCAGCTGCAGCTGCCATCTTCTGCATCAACCTAACTCTCCTCGCCGCCGTGTGACTTTGGGCCCCAAATTGACACCATTCTTCACACAACCGATACAAAGTCAGATGCATATTCGCCGCCACGAATCGATCCGAATCCTTGATCGATGCCAACGCATCAAACACCCTCTCAATCGTACCACAGAAATACCTCCTCAACCTCTGCAATGAATAATTATCCCTCATCTCTGGTGTACACAAAAATCCCTGTGTACTTCGTATAAATGTTAGAATGTTCATCAAACTCGTTTGTCTCCCCGTCGATCGCTGATCTTTCAGAAGATGCGCAGTGTAGAAGTAAATTCCTGCCACGGCCGAATGCAGCCTCTCCTGTCTCCTACTCCGTTCCATACTAGCAAGACCACCAGCAACAGTCTTCATCCTCGTATCCTCAATCAATTGTCTGCTTCCCAACAATCCGATGGTTGCTTCAGCCACTGGTATAGCCATGCCTGCATTGACTTTAATCCTCGGGTCATAATCCGTCTGTCTTCCAGCCAACGATTTGAGATCTTCCAATAGCTGCGGATACACATTCGAAGGGAATGAACTGATGCAGGACACAGCGATATCTCTGAATAGGGTATACTCTGAATCCAAGAATGGTGTGAGGCGTTTAAATAGGTATCGTGAGTTTGGATATTTCCGAAGCTCTACTTGAGGATCGGCAGAGACATGAGCGGGAGTAGCTTGAGGTGGTCCCCCAGAAGGATTAGCCTCAGGCAATATCGAAGTTGAGCAGATGGTTTTCATCCAGATATACCACTGTTCAATCAATCTTTTACTCTCGTTGATCAATCGCAGCCCATCCTTCTCAGTGATCACTCCCGCACCTAGACCTCCTCGATTAGCGGGTTTGGAATGACTCAATCCGGCAAGTTGAGAGATCTGCGGATGAAAACGAAGAGCGGCTGCTGCAAGAGCTTCACGGAAGAGTGGAAGAGACAAGTCATGCTGATTCATGCAAGCCTGCATGAAACTGGGGAAAACGTATGACCAAAGCTTTTTGTCTAGGTCATCCGGGCTACCAGCAAGATCAAGTATGATATCAGACTTTCCGGTGCTCTTCCTTTCTATCAGCCGATCGAGTTCAGCATCCTCCAAAAGATCATCGAAACCGTCGAGATAGTGATGATCAGTACCGTTAAGCAGTTCGTGCGTGATACCAAGTGTCAACTCGACACCTGAATGGAGCTTCGCCAGTTCCTCAACCAAAGATCCAAGAAGCCTAATCACCTCAATCCCAATCAACCTCATCCCCACTGCAACATGAGCGAGCAAGAACAGGCTCGCTGCCTCAACTTGTAAACACTGGTCCTTGATATCCTCAAATTGCTGAGCAAAACTTGCTGCATCCACTTGTACCACATACATCTTCCAATTTTGCACTGTCATTTTCCACAGCTTCAAAATTTTGATGCATTGCACTATCAAGTTCGATCCTGAAGCCTGTAGAATTCTGGCAGGATTGAATAAGGATGCAGTAAAATGTCGAATCACTGTTGATACATTGATCGGCTCATCCGCGATCCTCTTGATAGCGTCCACAGAGGTATTACTAAGGCTCGGCTCGACATGTAGAACGCCGCGTAAAAGCATCTCTACAGCATCACCTAGTGAGATGGATGGATGTAAAAATCTCGGCCATGCGGAATAACACGTTTGTAGGAGGTTGATCTGGGGTGCATGATGCAGTGGATAGGCAATAACGAATGAATCGTCATGTTTGCGAATGACATAGTTGGATGACTCTTCAAACGAGGGATTGACACGAGAATAAGAGTATTGATCTTCCATTACAGACATGTTTCCGACATTGTAATCGCATATGCTAGCAATTTGATTGAGAGTCGTGCCCAATCGATTGACATACTCTTGGATGATGGATTTACTGGAAAGTGAGGATGGAAGGATAGTTGAGCAAGTAGGGTAATCGGATTTCGGCGGTACGACAGAAAAGTCAGGTGTAGATGGCCATGCAGGGATACCATTCTCTTTTTCCATTAGCTGAAAGGAAAGAAGTGTTGCTTGAACAGCAATAGCGATTTTGTCAGGAGACAACAGGCCTGCAGCCCCACTCCTCGTCATAGCAGCTATATTGGTTTCTTGTAGTAATTCAAGGCATAAATCCCGACCAACGTCAAAATGACGAGAGAGGATAAAGTGTACGACATAGGTGAGAAAATCAAATCGATCCGGATCGTCCGGGTGGAAGGCGGATAGCTGTTTGGCGTTGAAAAAGTGTTTCATGAGTGTGTCTAGTTTCGCAGCAGTGGTAGAGGGGGACTCTTGGCAGCGGTAGAGGTATGTCCAAATGAGGCGCAGAATTCCATTCATAACCATAACTCGATTCGGTTTCTCCTGCTTGATCGTGAAGCTTCAGTAGCAGACTGTCGGGAAAATTAACACACCTTAAGCTTGGTGATTGATATTTCAAAACATGTCACCCAGTGCTTCAAGAAGAACACTTGAGGCGCAACACACAGACTCGTGATTGTAAGTGGGAATGCAACTCGCCAATACCGAGGTTTGGCCATCATTTCTCGAGCTCTCGGGTAGATGATTTCAATCGCCTTGGCCCATTGAGGGTTGTTCGTTTCTGCTTGAGCAGTCTGATATACTCTGCCATGGGTAACCGTCTAATTGAAGAGAAAAAGATGAACGCACCTTGCTTATAGGATGTAAAATATGCACAAGAGTCTCTGCAAAGGTGGACTTGAAGCGTAAACCATGGACATTGGCGAACACTTTTGCAAGAGGCTCCATGAATTCTGCTCCCTCTTCGAAAGCTTCGTATGGCCAAACCTACAATCATCGGTATCAATTCTTAGTTCATGAGAGGATATCAGGTTTATTTACTTTGATCTTGATGTGCCTCAGTGCTTTGACCAAGTTCTCATACTTGAGATCAATATCTTTCGATACCTGACCAGCCGTAATATGGCCGAGCTCGGCCAGAAAACGATCAGTAACACTCATGAATCTATGCAGATCATTGAGATGAAATTCGTCGACCGATGACCATATTGCACAAGACACACCTGATGCTAGCAATATGTCCTAACAATGTTGCATAAAGCTCTGCATTCGTCCTATGATTCACAGACTGAATCAACAACCTCGTATCTGGTCTCCTGAGCTGCTCAAATGTCGTCTCTTCCAGATTATAACCCAACATCTCTCCAAGTGCGTCTTTTGAGATTAAGGAAAACACATCTATCAACGCTCGACACATGATGTATATTGAGGCCATAGACTTTCGCTCATTGAGAATGGACGGAACATCGAATGCTTGTTGATGAAAATTGTTGCGCGTGGAATTGGGGGATCGACCAGAATGGGCATGAATAATGTCAGCGCTGACAGATTCATGTTGACTTCTTCTCCAGCGCATGATGGAGTCTATCACTTGTTGAGAGTGTTTCTGGGCTAATTGGCCGAGAGAGCGGAGGTTTTCATCAAACTTGGTGTCTACACCGGGACCCATGTAGTCAGGAAGCAAAGGGTTTTGGTCCTATTCCACGACCATTGACATAAGGAACCAGATAAGACAGAAATAAGGGCTTACGAGAGGAGCACGCAGGAAATTGTCAATCTTGCGCTCTGCAAGAGCAACAAATCGAATGAAGACTGCATGGAGAGCAAATTCTGAAGGTGTCTTCGGGTCCATAACCACTTTCTCTTCCTCTGTATCTATCGACATACTATCGCTCTTCATCATTTGACCGAAAGGTAGTGGCGGCATGGGTGGCAGTGAAGAAGGCGTTCCATGGCCTAAATCAAGACCGAATTCCGACACTCCATGAAACATTGATCCCGAATGCGAGTGCTGCGATTTAACATAGCCTTGGGTTTTCGATCTACTTCGACTGAAACGGACTTCTGTCGATCCTGGCGTAGGTGGTCTGTGGAAAATTGAGGTAGAACTCTTAGCACTGGGAGGATGAACATGATTCAAGGAAGATGTAGAACGATTGAAGGAATTCTTGAGTACCGGATAGGATGTGTCTAGTTGTGGGACAGGAGGAAGGTCATTGTTGTTATTGTTCTTTGTACTGCTTTTAAAGGCGGCACGTATGGAAGCAAATGAAGGTTTTTTAGTAAACGCGGAACCTGCATTGCTGACGGATGGCTGTGAAAAATGCCCAAAAGTAGCACTTCGCTTGGCTGCGAAGCCTTTCGTTGTAGCTGAACTGGCAGAGTCAATAGAAGTGGAAGAGTGTGCCCTAGAGTGGGAGAAACTTTGTTCGCCCCCGAAAATTGCTTGCGGGCTAGACGGATCCCAGCCAGAACCTGCACCTCCGAAGCCTCCTCCAAAGCCGAATCCAGCACCAGAACGCCCAAACAACGTGGGTGTAGATCCCGCATTTCCTTCGTCAAAATCTTATGATAATGCAAATGAATAAGATGCCCTGGAAGCGGGGTTCTCTGAGCTCACCTGGTATCGTGATCTGTACCCCTTCGCTCATGACTGTGCCAAGTCGATATCAAGCTCTCCGGAACGTCGAAAGCTAGCCAGAGTGGGAGGCTTTGACAGCACTTGACCAGAAGTGCTGTCCTGACGCGAATAGGACGGAGATGGTCAGACAAGAAAAGCTGTCCCAAGTCCGTTTAGACGCCGTTCGTAAATTCGTCCCTGATTGTCACCGGAACTTTTCATTACCACGCTTCTCGCCGGCAACTCAAAAGGCATTGTGGCATTGTCGAATAGATACATTGCCATTTAAGCAGACATTTTCCGGCTGAGAAACTGATATCCTTATTCCAAATCAAACAGCGGAACTTATTTATCCTACTCCACTCCTGACAGTGGCTCCCTAGCGCCACCACATTTCGAACCGACAGTTTACGCAATCCGATTGCTTCCCTGCTCACATCACCAATCTGTTAAGTTGGGGATGAGCAGCACAAAGATGGGGGGAAACTCGTTGAAAACGTACAAAGTACATAGACTATTTATCCTATCTAAAACAACAGAATAAGACATTTGATCATTGAGACATGAAACAATAAAAGAGAAACATGGAACTAATTTTAGTGTAGCGTTCGATATTCCAACACAACCTATTCTGTTTTGGTCATAAACCAGCCCAAAGAACTACTGACAAGCATAATGAGAGAAGGAGTGGTGCATCACAACCTGAGCAAAGTCGAGAATGATGATGCATTCACAGGCATGAGGTAATGTGCAAATAAATATATTCTTTGCAGTAGAGAAAAGTGCAGTGCCCGTCGAATGTTCTCAGAACAGGCTTAACCGGTGATCATCCAGGTGTGTCAATGGAGGTAGTCGTCCATTTTGTGATATCAGAAATTAATTAATTCCCTGACCGGAAAGTAATGACGATATAGCATCCTGAGACTGGAGATCTCACAGAAGTTTTCAAGATATTGAGACGTCAACCGAGACTCATAGAATATACTTGTGGTAGTAGAATGGTTACTTCAAGCCTGACCCAGCTTGCAACACTACACAGTTCCGACAAGTCCTCAAATTCCTGCTGGAAACTCACTTTCCAGCCACAAAATGTCTTCAGTGCAAATTCCTTGCCCATCTTAGATGTTCGATGATGTTTTAATGTTTCTATCTTTAGTCGTGAGAAGATGGTACAGGACGCGCGTCGCGTACGCTAATCTGTCCTCCGGCTCATAGTCATTGTATCATGGGGAAAGCGCAAGAGTTTTCTATTAAAGCTCCATCTGAAGACCCCAAGAAGAACGAGAAACCTGGAGAAGAGCCTGACAAAGCAGAAGGATCATCCAAACTTCTGGAGACCAAGAAGATCGAGGATGGGAAAGAAGGTGAAGGCGAGGAGCTGGTATGTTTTCCGGTTGCACATGGAATCTGTGCTCTAGATGCTCGATGCTTACTGGAGGGTGCTAGTCAGAAGAAGATCAGCAGCTAAAGGCAGAGTTAGAGATGTTGGTAGAGCGACTCAAGGTATTTTGGAACTGGACGTCTCTTCGGAGGGCTTAATTGATACCAAGGAACCTGACGATAAACTGTATCGACCAGCGCTGGAAACCCTTCGGACTCTGATTCGGACGTCCACCTCTTCCATGACCTCTGTGCCAAAACCACTCAAGTTCTTACGGCCTCACTATCCTGACCTGCAAACACAGTACGAAAAATGGCCACCATCCGAAGACAAGGTGCTTTCGACCGATTTCACTTATTGCTCTAGTTGCTTATTCACTGTAGAGTCTTTTTGCTGATATTCTTTCCGTCCTCGCCATGACGTATTCCGATACCCAACCCCGAGGCACTCTCCGCTATCGTTTACTCGCTGCTGCCCTCCGTCCCCCCTTCTCCCCCCTCGCAGATCCTGGATCCTGGGGTCATGAGTATGTGCGACATCTCGCTGCAGAACTTGGTGAAGAATACAATCTGCGTGGCGAGGAGGATATCGGCTTGAGCGACCCTTCCGATCGCCCTCCATTTCCCGGTACCTTTGATGATCTTCGCGCGTTGACGAAAGAATGTGCTGTGTTCTTGTTGAATCATAATGCAGAACCAGATGCTGTGGATCTTCTGGAGGAAATTGAGATTATTGATGAAATTGTTGAGCTCGTGGATGAAAATAACTATAACAGGGTCTGTCAATATATGATTCGGTTTGTTCTTTCAGGATTCTCCCTCTATCCCTCCAGGTTTACCCCTCCTTGATAGATGCGTAAACCTCCTTCCTCCTACTGACGATGTCAACTTCTTGACTACAGTCCATGCGATCTATGTTCAATATAGAAAATTCCCTGAAGCCCTCGCTATTTCAATAAGACTCGCAAATCCTGATATGATTCGTGAGGACTTCAATGCGCCCGCTAACCCGTATGTTCCATTCGGCTTTTACAGCTTGGACAGCAGGTTCATAGAACTATAGCTTGATGAAACGGCAACTTGCCTTTCTAATCGCTCGCGCACAAATACCTCTAGAGTGGTTGCATCCTATAGAAGACTCAGATACAGAAGAGATGTTTGAAGAGTTCCCAGAAGATCTAATCGAGTGTCTCAGCAACTTGCATCTGAGCACGTACTTCCGAGACTTTGGAAAGGAGCTTGGAGTATCAGAACCCAAGTCTCTTGAGGATGTTTACAAATCACACCTCGAAAATACACGTGAGTGTTGTACTTGATGTCTATCCATTAATTATTGAGGGCGTATAGGACCGGGTGTTAGCGCAAATATTGATTCTGCACGGGCAAACTTGGCTGGCACTTTTGTCAATGCATTTGTCAACGCCGGTTTCGGTAACGACAAGCTATTGGTTGAGGCTGATGAGGGTAATAGCTGGATCTACAAAAATAAAGACCATGGTAAGATTATGTTGTCAAAGTTTGAGCTCCCACTGATGTTTGCTAGGTATGCTGAGTGCTACTGCGTCTTTGGGCCTGAGTTTGCTCTGGGATACCGACATCGGCCTTTCACATGTTGATAAATATACCTATTCATCCGAGGAAAACATCAAAGTATGTGGTCAAAGGCCCATGTAGTTCTTGGGATTGAATCTCTTCTAGGCGGGAGCTCTCTTGGCTACTGGTATACTCAACACTGGAGTTCGAACGGAAGCAGACGCAGCGCTTGCCCTCCTTGGAGAATACACCGAGAATAAGTCTGTACCGCTTCAAAGCGCCGCCTTCATCGGTCTTGGCCTAGCATATTGCGGGTCACATCGTGAAGACATCATTTCCTACATACTTCCGCATGTTTCAGACGATTCTGTTTCAATGGAGGTCTCCTCGTTAGCTGCACTCTCGCTTGGTTTCATCTTTGTTGGAAGCAAGAATGGTGATATATCGTCTTCAATATTGCAAACGTTAATGGAAAAACATGAAGCCGGTGATAAAGGCCTAGATGAAAAGTGGGCGAAATTCTTCGTACTTGGTTTGGCTCTACTATTTCTCGGTGGGTCCTTGTTTCAAATTTCATGCGTTCAAACATCCGCTCATGTGGCAATTCATCAACTGACAGGTGCACAAGAGGAATCCGATGCGACAATCGAGTTCTTGAAAGCAATTGATCACCCAGTTTCTAAGACAGCACAGGTACTCGTGGATGCATGTGCATATGCTGGCACAGGCAATGTACTGAAGATTCAAGGCATGCTGCACCATTGCGACGATCACATTGGCGTTGCCCCTGAAGGCGGAAAAGAAGAAAAGGACGATAAAATAGATGATACTTTCCAGGCATTCGCTGTAATAGCTATCTCGTTGATAGCGATGGGTGAGGATATTGGTGCCGAAATGGCTCTCCGACAGTTCAACCATCTTGTGAGTCCTTTTTGTACTTACTTTGCAACACTGACTCTTACATGACTCTTTGTGGACCAGATGCATTACGGTGAACCTGTTATCAGGAAGGCCGTTCCCCTAGCCATTGCTCTAGTCAGTGCATCGAATCCCCAACTTCCTCTTCTCGATACACTATCAAAATACAGTCACGACAACGATCTCGGTGTCGCTCTCAATGCCATCTTTGCCATGGGTATAGTCGGTGCTGGCACAAACAATGCTCGACTAGCACAGATGCTCAGGCAGCTCGCTGGATACTACCAGAAAGAACCTGACTGCCTGTTTATGGTCCGCGTTGCTCAGGGACTCGTACACATGGGCAAAGGCACAATAGGGATCAACCCCTTCTTTTGTGACAGGGAAATCATGAACAAGTCTGCTGTTGCCGGGATCTTGGGCGTTCTGACGGCATTTATAGATGCCAAGTCCTGTGAGTTTAGATTTTTTGACGAGGCTACGTTTATGGACGGCTAATTTTATGGTTCAGTCATTCTCGACAAGTATCATTGGATGTTTTTCTTCCTTGTGCCTGCGATGTACCCCAGATTCATGATCACGCTAGACGAGGACCTCAAAAGTATTCCTGTGACTGTTCGCGTAGGACAGGCTGTTGATGTTGTTGGTCAAGCTGGCAAACCAAGAACGATATCTGGCTTCCAGACTCATCAGACACCGGTGCGGTTGGGTACGACAGAGAGGGCTGAATTGGGCACGGAAGAATATATCTCTTTTGCTCATGGGATGGAAGGTTTTGTTATTCTACAAAAGAATCCTGGGTGGGAAAAGGAGGACAAAATGGATGTGTAGATGTGTGTATGACTTTTATACACTTTTTTTTCTGTGTGAGATGCTGTATCAAAAAATCTTCGATGAGCAATGCACATGGATAGCAGAACTGAGTACTAGGTACTGATGAGTCTGTCAGCCCTGCCAAGTGCGCCATGCGACTTTTGAAGGATTGTGCACTGTTGATCATGGAACAAATTTCTTTTTGCATTCACAGTTGAGCTCAGATTAGGTATCTTAATCTATATTCATAAATAGCTCATAAAACTGCTGGTCCCCAAAAATGGAAAATGACCGATATTCTAACACATGGATACAGCACATTAGGGCAACTACAGTGTGCGGTGGGTCAGTGTAGAGTTCCATCTAGTCTGCCGAGGTAGATCACTTCAGGAAATCTTGAATTTATGTACAGTAGTAATACGATGGAAGATATCTATGCATGAAGGTGACACTGTACATTATATGTTCTTACACTGTTGCGTAAACACATCACTGTTGAGGGTTGAGGAAGTTCTTAGATATTATATGAACAATCATAATGTCCTATTGCCAAGTGAGGTGGATGTTGCGAAAGAAGAATACGCGAGCATAGCACAGTACGTCGTTGCACCAGTGAGCTCACCTAGGTAAGCCTTTATACAAGAGGTAGAGTAGTATCATAAGAATGATGGAGAACTCAATGATCTTAATGATCTTATGCGCTATAGATAGTACGCTGAATACAGATGTGCAATATAACACAACACCAATGCTTATTCACAAAAATCTTGTCTTGCCTTATACCTGATACACATATACCCTCTTTTCTTCAACTACATCATTAGACCCTATATTCTCCTTGAATCTTATAGCGGTAAAATCAAAAGATCATGTGACTTTAATTTGTGTGTGCCTTCGCTCATAGTTTTTGGGCCTCTGCAAATGTTCAAAGTTCCGTTCTCTCATGGTATTTTCCCAACCTTTGCGAGCATTTGCGATCAATTTATATGAAATTCAGGATTGACCTCTGTCACCTCTCGATTGACCTCAAACTCTGTGTCGTCCTTCCATACCGCAGTAATTCTGCATGCCGCAAGGCGTACCGCATCTTCAAAAAAAAGAAATATTGAACGCACGCATCAGCGCAGAACTACGGAAAATGAGAAAAGACCAAGCGTTGTCCTTGGAACTACCGCTCAAACAGAGGTCGAAAACTGGAGCAAATGTGACCTCGCGCGATGCCTCGTCAACCCTCATAACCTCAATGGCCCGCCCGCCCTTCCACTTTCTGCAGCTACAGAACCTTATTCCTTGGCCACCTTACCGGGTAAACTCACGGAAACGATGAGTTTTTCTGAAAGCAACTTCCAAATCGTCATTCCGAAAGATACAAATTACGGTATGGGCACGCCAGACAAACAGATGCTATTTCAAGAATTTCCGTACTTGTGTGCTACGAGCGCCGCTGCTGTCTCAGATTCACAGTCCAAGGCTAAATCCGACAAGACATCCTCACCCAAAGGGTCGGAGAAAAACTCATTATTACCCGAAGAGTCGGAGATAGCGTCATTATCACCTACTGGTGAGGCCGAGCGGGTCAACGAGCGGGTTTCCAAAGTCCTGAATAAGGAGAAAAAAACGTTAGAAGCGCTTGCAAAAGTCATCGACCTTGTTAACGCGAACGCGAAAGGTATTACATATGAGAATAGAAGAAGGATCGTTCTTGAATTTTCGAGGCCTGAGAATCCTTTTGACCCTGGTCGTGTTGAGGTTCAAGGTGAAGTCGGTTTATTACCTCTCGTATCACTTTTTAAATGACACCTCATCTAGCTGCGCTTCTCACTTACAAGATCCGCAACTTATGGAGTCACTTGACCATGTTTAAACGCGACGTCGGTAACCGACGCGGTCTGCTTAAACTCATCCATCAACGTGCGAGAATTCTGCGCTACCTGAAGAGACTGGATCAGAATCGTTATGATGTTATCCTTCGCCGACTTGCTCTAGACCCCAAAAGTGTTGAGGGCGAGCTGACATTGTGAATTTGCTCCTCTCCTCAATCACACATAATACTTAGTCTTGCCCCAACTAAAATAATGATAACTTCACCAAACTGAATGTGAGATGAACAGTCACAAAATATCAACTTCCGACCTCAGTTCCAATCCTCAGGGAGTCTTAGCCAACAGAGCCTATAATCACTGAACAATAACCGATGCAAAGGACAGACAAAGTAATTAACAAATGATTAACACATCTAATCAAAAGAGAGGGAAACGAGAGAATAACAATTTGACAGACGAGAACAAATGCGGCTGATGGTTGCCAGCCAACGTCAGAACTCAAACCTCCAAGAGCATTACAAGGAAAGCAAATGGAAAGCCACGAAAAACAATTTGAAAAGTCCAGCAACGACAAAGGAGATATTGACCCAATGCAAAATTGTGAATAAAGCGAAGAGGACAATGTGCATAGAGCGAATAAGATAGGAGTCGATGATGAAGTTGAATGAATAGGACAATGCAATGATGGTCGGGTATGGAATGAAAATGTAAGAGGTACCGATGCGATACGTCCAAATCCACTGAAGGGAGGAGAGCCAGGGGGGAAAGAGCCAGGGGGATCGCAGAGGAGATAATCGTAAGTGGAACCAAGAGCGTATGATCTGGCAAAGGCAGAAGGGCATACTAATGAACGGATAGCGGGATATTATGAAGAGATGATATAGATAGCATAGTTTACGATGTGTGGTTTGAAAACTGGGGTCCTGTTATCTCTCTTCTGTACCAGTAGCCCGTCCCGCTTCATGCTGGCGTCCCATCGGCTCACGCTCGAGGCGAAGCTCCACCTTCAGCCGAGACAGTTCTTGCACAAGATTGACCTGAGTTTCCTCTGGCCATCGATCAAGTGCCCACTCTCGCATATATATACTCGACTATAAGGACGTTAATACACTAGAAGGTTGATGACAATAGACGGTAAACCTTATAATATCGCTTTCCGGCATATTTCTTATGGAAGGACTCATGCCGAATTGGTTTGAGGATATAATTCAACATGATGTTCGCGGTAGGAACGAGCGCACTCTCAGGATATCCGGAGTAGTGGGCAAGGTTCGGCGACTGGACACACTGTCAGAACCGCAAGGAAGGAAAAATATGCAAATCCTACCCATTGATCATAGCCTAGAGCCAGCCTTGAAAGCCAGATAGATGCAGCAGCCATCAAAGACGGAGGTGCTGCGATTAATCGCCACTCGAGGCAGCTGATCTCCAAAAGATATTTCGCGAGGGTTCTAACCTTAACATCATAGCCATCAGCTTTACTAACTCGACGGAGATAATGCACAGGGTTAGGATAGCTAAGATTCCAGTCTAAAGTTTTGAGAACATAACGTTCCGCCTGGAGAATTTCCGATTCGGTATAGGTTGAGTCGGCACAAAGCAGGAAGTTCGATACAGCAGGTGAGATGATTTCCTCAAATTTTGATGCGATGAATAGACAAGTCACGCCCACCAGCTGAAGTTTCGCAAGAGAAACAACACGAATAGAGAGGAAACGATCAATAAGATTGACGCAAAGAAATAAGGTTTCAGGGAGAAGGCGGAAGCGGACATGGACCTGAATGAGCCAGTCCATGAGAATCCCACGCATTTTCCACGCAAGCTCTCTCTGGCTTTCCATGTAATGAGGGTTAGGCATCGTGGTGAGCTATGCCAGAGATTAATGTCATAATGCCATGGATAACAGCAATTACAAACCTCCACCTGGCGCAGATATTTGAATATATCCACAACGTATTCACTGACCATCAAAGGATCGTCAACGTCATCGGCATCAAGGTCGTCCCACGGCGAGTTCTCTGGATCAGCCTCAATTTCATTGGCATAGGCTTCGAGCTCAGCATTGATTCGAGCAGTAAGGAAAGCTTCCTCAGTGGTCTGTTTTTGCTCCGGGGGTTCCGATGATGTACGTCGCCGCTTCATGCCACGATGATCCTCAATATCGTCCTCTTCTGCCTGCAGCTGAGCTTTCGTTCGGCTCTCCCGGACATAAAGTTGTTTAGATGGCTGTCGTGCAACTTTCGTTGGCAGCGGTCCGCGTTTGATGAGGCCGGGTACAACGGGAGGGTCGACGACCATGGCGTAATCATCGCCAACAGGCTTTCCAGCTGCTTTCATTGGTACTACAGTAGCCTCCTTTTCCTTCCCAACAACGCGAGATGCGGGGGCCCTGGCGATTTGTTTGGTGCCAACTGTCCGCAAAGGGGGACGAGTGGCCGAAGGCTTTGTCTTGAGTACGACGCCATCAAAAGACTCCTTAGTATTTTCTTTCTCTTTTCCCTTCACAACAGTGTTTTTGGATCTGTTGTTGACGACGACTTCCCCAAGAGCTTCGCGCTTTCGTTTGACAGCAGTGGGGTCTGCCTTAACATCACCAGTGGTGGACTTTGCCCTTGATGCTGCTGTCGTCCGGGTGATCCCGCCGAGTCCAGTAATACCTGCTCCAGACGGTGGTTTTGCTCTCATCGCTATTCGCGAGGGTCTAGCATTTGCATTTTCATCGTCCTTGAGAGCAGTTGAGCGGGTTACCCGCCCTGCACGGCGTGTCTATATACTAGTCAACGAATGTGAGCAGAAGGATAGCTACATGAGCATACTGGTATAGCTGACGACATAACAAAAACCCCTCAAAAAAGTGTCGTGAAAAAGAGGACTGTAGATGGTCGCAGATGATAGGATGCAATTACCATCTTCAAACAAAAGGTATATCCAACCACACGTGACATACCAAATACGTACAATTAACTGAAACGCGTCTGTCACGGGATCGTCGCCACCTCTGGAGTGTTCTTGGTCCCTTTCCTCTAACACAATGGGTTTCAAAGCAGCAATAGATCAAATATTCGCTCTGATGATGAATTTTTGAGTCTGTAGAATAAGGCTCAGACCCTGAAAACACAGAACTGATATATTCAGTCTACCTCTAGATAATTATGTAAATAAAGTTGAAAACAATGCTGAGTGTCTACGCTGGGAGTTAGCAACAAGAATATTGCTTTTTTTAAATTTAGCAGGTAACAAGTTACGCTACTTAAATATTAGAGAAAGAAATGAGTAAAATGAAGAAGAAAGATTGTGTTGCTGCTTGACTACGTATGCAAACAAGGAAAACAGAAAGAGTCAATTGCTTATAAGAAAGAGATGAGATTGGAGAGGCATTCTCCAGAAATGAACCTGTTGCATTCGAAGAGAGTATAGAATCTGGTTGTCGCTGCAAGGACATTCGTAACAATGATTGTGAGAATAATAAGATAATTAAGATAAATAATAATTCCTCATACGTCGTGATTGTTCAGCCCACCTGTATTTTGATAGACATGAAACTGTACTTCAAATTTCTAACAAACTTCAGGTTATACACAATATTTTGTTAAATAGCCATTGGTTCAGTTTCTGAATTTAGGCTACGCTTATGTAGAAAACAAAGATAAAGTATCGCTGAAATTACCCTATCAACTTCCGTGATGACTTCATCACAATTCTGGGTCGGAAGTCTTTCCGATCTCTTTTAGGCAAAATATTGTCTCATATGACTTATTCCACGGTATGTTCTTATTCTTCGTCTTGTATCCTCTTTTGACTGAATGGCCTCAGACACTATTATCTGCACTTCAAAGAGGCCTTTAGACCCAACACTCCTCAACCTCGAGGAAGATGAGGCAACGTTCTTTAAATTATTGACTGGGATCCAAGATGAGGAAGAATTGAAGAAGCATATAATTCATGTTCAAAGGAAGGCATATCAGGCATGTCTTAACCGGAATTCTACCTCAAGTTGCCTTCACGTGCTTAAGACTTTGGTGGTAGGTTTATGGATACCCATGTATCCAAGCTTTTGCATTTACGAAGTGAATGATACCTGACTCTGATATCCGAAATCGAACTGATACGTCCTCTAGACTGAAAATATCACGTCATCCTACATACAAACAAGTACTTGAGCTCCATAAGTCTCGCCCAGGCGCAATCCTTCTTGACATTGGGTGCTGTTGTGCGTAGCTCTATCTGACTCACTTTGCTCGGTCTCATGTCTTTGATCTCAGTTGGAAACGATTTGAGGAAAGCAGTTGTTGATGGCTGGCCTGTCGAAAACGGAATTGCCTCTGACCTCCGTTCAGGTCCGTTTTTGCCCTTCTTGTCCTGAATTGAGACTCAGTTGATCGTTCTAGAATTCTGGGAGTGTGGTCATGAGCTATTTAAATCAACATCAGAAACTTTCCCTGCTGCTTTTATATCCGGTGATGTCTTCAACCCTGCCCTGATAGAGCCCAGAGAGCCATTTTACTCCGAGCCGACCGCACCTCGTCCTCCCGGCCTAAGGATCTTGAAATCTCTGACCCCATTACAAGGACATGTCTCAGCCATACATGCCTCGTCGTTCTTCCACCTATTTGAGGAAGAAGAACAACTGAAGTTGGCTCGCCAACTTGCGACACTTCTGTCTCCCCTGCCGGGATCCACCATATTCGGAATGCATGGTGGTCGACCCGCGAAGGAATTTAGGACAGAGGTGATCAACTCTCGTGGCAGTCATATGTTTTGTCATTCTCCTGAGTCATGGACAGACCTGTGGGATGGCGAAATTTTCAGGAAAGGAAGTGTTGAGGTTGAAGTCAAGTTGCTTGAACGCGAGCCCAGAAGGTTCGATCCACCGGGGATCATTATGTACTTGTTGGTTTGGTCTGTTATCCACCGTTAGAATAAGATTGCGTGGGGTATTTTTGGGCTATGTACCGTGGTCAAACGACAACTTCATGTGCAACGTTCAGTGCTGCAATCGAGGAACCCGGCCCGCCGGCGATATTGGTGACACAAATTATCACTTGACTTCAGAAGAAAACGTCGTTGTTATCTCAAGAGCTTGAGACGTTGCTGTCATATAATAGGCCCCTGGAAAACTCCCATGCAGGTTGATCAAATCGTTTTGGCGGACCCGTCCTGTGAAGTCTGTCATGATCAAATGTTGAGCGGCCCAACCGGATTTTATCTACCACGAAAGTGACCTGGAAACTATCTCGAAAATACAAGTTGTTTGCCTGCTCGGCAATGAAGGAAGATGTGAAATGTTTATATGTGAAGGCATGATATGATACTGCTAGGCAGTGGTTTTGGCTGTCTGATGATCATAAGTGACCGGTATTTCCATCGGGCTGTCAACATCAAAGAGATTGAAGTGATGCCTACTTATCACGAAAACAAAAGGAAACTCATCCTCGATCTATGATCAGCCTCGACCGCATTCCTTGTTCCTCCTATCCTGCAACATCTAGAGAGCATTTTTTGCGCGGTCTTTTTTCCGGCTTTTTTTGGTCCATATTCTTAACCGGATGACATCAATATTTCCTGAGCCTCATAATCTCTGACTTTCCAAAGATTGATCGACCATTTCCTGGCACAAGTGTGAAGATGACTTCTTTGGTCACCTGAATAAATAGATGCTCTTCGATTCCAATTACAGTCTATTTTCAGGCGCTATTTAAGAGCTGAGTTTCATAGCTCAGGTAGAAAACAGCCCTCGTCCTGTCCCATCAGCGACGAACATGCAGAGCGACGACATATCTACGAAACAAACTTTCAAGAAATTTGAAAGTTTGTCGGTTGGCAGCAGCTCTTCGAGCTCACTCGCACAAACAGCCGTAAAAATACGAGATGCGGTGCATTATATTGAAAGTATAAAGGAGCGATTTCTAGAAGACGAATCGGAGGTGTATGATGAGTTTTTATTGTTGATGAACGAGTTCAAAAATCACTCGTCAGTCATGCGTCGTTCAACTACTGATTCACTCATGAAATGATCGCCATGCAGTATGAATACGACGGACGTGGTCAAGAGGATCAAAATGCTTTTCTATGAGCACCCGGACCTTATAGCAGGTTTTGACTATTTCCTTCCACCAGGCTATTCCACCTCTAATCAGGTGGCTGAGACGACTGAAGAAGAAGAGACAGGTGATGGTAGCGATGGATCTAGCACCGCAAGTCCTGGAGAAAGTAGGTAAAGCAGCAAGATTCTGAGTATTGAGCCTCACATGATTAATACATGCAACAGGCTCGCGATCAGCCACTCCAACACCAGGTGACATACAGAATGAAGAGAAATTGTGTGGAGAGTCTACTATCACCTACATCCAGCGAGTAAAGCACCAGTGTGATGCAGAGACTTGGGAGCAGTTTATGCTTATTCTATCAAGACAGTATGATGATCAAAGCCCTCTCGATGTGGTAGGTATCTACTCACAGGACTTCATCTGCACATTTCACGTTGAAAAATGGGAAATTATAGGAGGAAATGATCAAAGATGTCGAAGAGCTATTTGAGGATCATCCTGAGCTCATACCTGGATTTCGAACATTCTGGACAGAGGAAAGGCAGGAAAAGAATTCCAAATCTTCAGGAAAGCACATATCAGAGACATAAGACGAATCTGGGTTAGATAAAAACAACAACTAAGTCATTTCAGATCCACTGCGCCTACAGATTTCATTTTCAGTCTTTTGAACAGGACGGAGGTGTTTGTAGGGTGTTGTTTATCTTCGATGTATCTGACACCCAAAGGGATCACCCCATGATTGATTTTTGATGGTTACTTACAGCAAGAAAGACTCCTGCAAAGAATCTCTTTGTAATTGAGAGCCTGAAATGATGTCTGCCTCGTTCGTCCAAACTGTTGACAATTTCGGCATCGAGGCGGGCCGTCTCATGACCATATTCTCTCACCTTAGGAACCGTCCAAAGATTGTCATCACAAGAGACCTAGGGCCCGAGGCTTCGGCACTGATTACACCCAAAGATTCCTACGAGGTTGATTCTGGTGTATCTTTATGAGTAGCGACTGTGACCTAATTTTCATCCAGGTCGTTCAATGGCAACAAGGCAAAGCATGCGGGAGGGACTGGATTTTGGAAAATGTCCGTGGTGCCTCGGCGTTAATCGTCACTATTATCGATAAGGTGAGCGGGTTTTATCGTCTAATCACTCAAATCATCATTATTTGTAGGTGGACGCGGAAGTGTTGGATGCAGGTAAACCGAGCGGTTCGGATCCACTTTAGTCTAATACTTGATCCCAGCTGGAGATAACCTTCGAGTTATCTCAACGATGTCTGTTGGCTATGGTATGTCAAATTGCTGGAGAAACTCCCCTATTGATGTAATCTCTATCAGAACATTTAGATGTGCGAGCAATTGGGTCTCATGGAATCAAGATCGGCTATACTCCTGATGTGCTAACCGATGCAGGTACATCTTTTTGACATGATCTTGCTTTGCGCTAATTCATTTCGAGTTGCGGATTTATCTGTTATGCTTGCGCTCATGGCGGGAAGGAATGTTCGTGAAACAATGCAAATTGTTGATCAAGGCAGAGTAAAGCAAAACCTATTTTATCTTGAACACCTCTTATTAGGATTACCTAGTGGCCTAATTTCAGCTGGGCCCCTTTCCTGTTCTGTGGTCCGCAACTTGGCGCTTCTCCTGTTTCTCTGAGACGTACTGCGGGCTTCATCGGTTTCGGGAGAATTTCACAAGCCACTATCAGTCGTCTTGTTACCTTTGGGATTACCGATTGCCTTTACACCAATAACCCTGAAAGCAAACCAGATACGGATCGGGATCATGCGCTACGTCAGAAATTTGGACTGCAGACATTACGGCGTGTTAATTTAGATCAACTCGCTCAGGAGAGTGACATAGTATTTGTGCTTGCACCTGGTGGCCCGTCGACATATCATATTGTTAATGAAGCATTCCTGAAGAAAATGAAGAAAAGCTCCATACTCGTTAATGTTGCAAGGGGATCGTTGGTAGACTCAGATGCTTTAGCGAAAGCACTGAGGGAAAATTGGATTTGGGGCGCCGGTATCGATGTCATCGAGGGTGAACCTAATATTACTCGAGAACACCCTTTAATCAAGGAACCTAGGTACGTGTTTTTTTTACCACGAATTCTCAAACCTGTTGAACTCTTGATGTCAGGTGTGTTGTGCTACCTCACATCGGAAGTGCCACCATCCAGACTCGAGTTGAGATGGCATGCCTAAGCATTCGGAATGCTCTTTCTGCTCTACAAAATAAACCCATGCCGCAGGAGCTCTGTCTTTGAATGTATTGGTTTAGAGAACTGTAATCTATATGATAACCGAGTTGATCATAACAAGTTCATCGAACTTGATAATGTTACATCAAAGCAAATCAGAGGTTCGAACCAAGTACATGTGGCAGAAAGATACTGAAATGCCCATAAACTTGTTTGAGATCGCGCTCTTGATGATTTTGGCACTAATGCCTCTGCCTCCGCCCTCATCAACCGCCGCAAGCACTGCCGCCTCGGGTCATCAAGGTTTTGAGTGCCTTGAACTCAAAGATCTACTTTGAAGTATCGCTTCCGTTTCCATCGATGACAGCCTGAGAATGATCTTGGAGGTATCGATTCTGGATCTTGCCAATTGTAAATGCTCATATGCAGCTATCTTGCCAGTAGATGGATAATGCTCTTATGGATCAAATTGAAGGTATGTTTTCTTTTTTTCTCATCCTCTTTTCTGTCCAATGGCATTATAAATTGCTATCGATATTAACCATAAACAGGAGGAACTTTGCCAACATAGATTGTAGTAAAGATTCAAGGGATAATCAGTCTAACCTGACTCCTCTTTAAATAATAGACCATGTGAAGTTCCGTAGTGATAATAATGCAATACATGTTACATGCCAATCAGGTCGTGTTCTTGTGTATAGGGAGGGGCATGATGAACAGGCGATAAATGTTGTCTTCTTCCCTTTCCGTCCCTTTTTCTCTCCCAGCGTACGAGGTGACAGTTTTCTGGATGAATGAATTGCCTGACTGGTCCGTCAAACCCCCACTAGAACCTCGAGTGCCTGATGCACCAAGTTGCGTTATTCCATGCACTAGACTGGCCTCGATATGACGTGGGTTGAAGAAATGCTAATGAGACGGATAGCCGGTTAGTATCAATGCGCCTGGAGTTGATAATTTCGACTCACATGATTCCAGCGATCGATGACGGCCACAACGCCTTTCGTTTTGCCCTTTTTCATTTGTTGACGGATGACACTTGTGCTGACGGAACCTGACAGCGTATTCAGAGATAAATGACGATTATAGAGAGTCAATTCGAATATCCTCACCCACGACGGGTAGTATCGAGACGATAGGCAGCCTTGCCCGATGTTCTTGCTGTTCTGTGAGCCGTCCGGCTTCCTTCACCTCCTCCAAAAACCTGGCCAACAAAAGGAGATATTTCGGTGTCAGTGTAAGGGCCTCTCACAGCTGTGATGACAGTAGCACTTACCTCGTCCAATCAGATTCGCTAACATCGTGCGAGGCAAACGGGTGTGGAGTAACTTGTGAAGGTGGTGGTAGGGCAGGAAAACCATGTGTCAAGAATTTCCCTGAGGCGATCAGGAATGTGGGTTCGAAAGACGGATATTCCTGCTGTGGGGCTCGCCGAGAGAAAGGCATAGAAGGCTCCGTCGAGATGGCATAGGTAGCATGCGAGTGACTGGAGAATGAGGGATAGTCGCCAGGTTCAGAGTTGAAACTTGGACTGGAATATGCACTCGAGCTCGAAGACTGAAGCTGAATTAACTGGGGCTGCTCGGGTGCCATGCCTGCCGTTTTCACTGAGCCCGACGCTGTTGGAAATTGCTCTGTTTCACGGTGACTATAGTTCGGGGGAGGATGGTTGGGAGGTGGGTGAGCAGAACCGTTCGTACGTGAGGATCTTTGGGGGGAGAGAAATGTTCCTGGGTTATCGAAGCAACTGCCATCGATATTAGTATCGGCATTCGAGGCATTGCGAAAAGGATTGCTAGATGCGCTAGTGTTTGAATCGATACTCGGGTCCATCGTAGTGTAATGATGGGGGAAAAGAATAAAGAGTGACCAAGACAACCAGGTTTCATTGAATAAAAAACCAATGTTCTCCTTTTACAGTTTTCAAGTGATTCTGTCGATCTTTAGTCGAATCAACAGAGCCCGCTGTCAACTCAGATAGCGTCAGTCTATGCAGACGCGGTAATCAGTGTAAACTACAAACCCACTCTCATTTTTCGATTACAGAATCAATTTAGCTGATGTGAACATGACGACATCAACAACACAATAAGTCATGATCGAGACTCAACTATCCACCTCCAGGCACTGGTTTACGAGAAGCACCCGACGTTCAGTTGGTCTTACGCAGTAGAGAAAAGGAGATGGTCAACCTGGACAAAAATATTTAGCAGACGAGTGGACCATGCCAAGGTTGTCACCCTGGGCAATGACATTAGACTAGATGTTACCAATGGTCATTGTGCCTCTGAGAATTGTCAACACGTCCTCTAAACATGGCCTTAGTCGTTATTGATTTCGTCCCGATAAGATTCACAGGGACCACGAAAACACTTGGGTCGATGATAGGCAAACACCAGAAACCAAAACGGCATTAGCGCGTGGATCAGGAAACTCACAGGTCAACAAGTGATGGACGGTGTATTACCATAGCTAACGACCGTGTAGATGAAATTTGCGTGCATGTATTGAATGATTTCGGTTTACACTCACATAAAAATACACAAGGTCAAAACTTGACAATCCATAATTGATGTAACTTACATCCAATATGCTTAGATTATATCTATTTTGATTATGATCACTTTTTTGCTTAATAACGTCTGGATTAACGTAGGGTGCACTTTGTAAAGAATTTTCATAAACCCATTTTTGTATACTTCCCAAGGTATTGGCAATCTGCAAGATGGATCTCAGAACGATCGTCTTCATTTGAAGATCTTACATAAAAGGCGCCATGAGAGCCACCACTTTTGATAAGACTCAATCCAATTATGCCTCTTGAACAACAGGTATAGTTGACAGCATCAGTTATGGTTTTTTTAGGCTGTTGAGTCCCTGACTTCCAAGCTCCAGGAACTACTTACACAATTACTTCCTGTTTGCTCACAGGATGGACCAATGCCACTGGCGAATGTGAGAGAGAGCGATGATTTCCGAAAACTGAACCCGGGCCAACACCATTGGATAAGCCTCTAGTAATGAATCTTCGAGCACCCCCGTGAAAAAGATACTAGAAGTGAAGAATGACTTTTACAGGTACTATGGGACATCCAAGGTTTGTGTATGAAGCAGGAGATGATCGATGAGGGAACCGACAGACAATGAACTCTTCATACTCTTTGTCCGTGGCGAACATACACCTGGACCACCCTGAGGAACGAGAGACTCCCAAGTGTTCTAAGCTCTTGAAGCTTCCCTGGATAGTCTAAGGGGCAGCGGTTCTGACAAGGATGCGGCTAATAAACCTCGAAGATTTGTAGGCCTGTTGAGTCAACACCGATATATAAAGTATGAATTTTTGATTAAAAAGACATTGATGAAAAAGTGTGACGTGATGACCCACGTGGTGCTCGAGATCGGTGGATATTCCACAGCCTCGTCTGGTTTCTTCTCAAACATCCGGCAATGGACAAGCAAGATAGCGAACACGTAGAAGCCCCTCAAGCAGTATCAGCAGTCTCAGACTCCAGTTCTCGGCGGCCACCCTCTCCGGTAGGAACGCCCCGACCATTTCCAAAAACCGAGCCTCGCCCAGAGACTGATATTGCTGCTTCTGCATTGTTGGAGTCGAAAAACGGTAAAATTGGCCGACGTTCACCACTACCAACTGACATGGTGGTGAGCTTTCCGGATGTAAAGTCTACCGCAATGGCTGTCGATGACTCAACCCCTGTACAACGGTCTGGCAAACAGTCCCCAAGCGGTTCCCAGAATCCTTTATCTGCAGACAAGCCTCTCAATGTCACAGACGCCCTCATTTATCTCGATGCAGTCAAGAGACAGTTCCAAGACCAGACCGACGTTTACAACCAGTTCCTAGATATCATGAAAGAGTTCAAGCATGAACTGTGAGGATTCATTTCACTGTATTGCCATCTGTAGCTGACGATTTCAAAGCATTGGCACCCCTGGTGTCATCAAGCGTGTATCACAGCTCTTCAATGGCCATTCAACCCTTATCCAGGGCTTCAATACATTCCTCCCTGTTGGTTACCGCATCGAATGCTCGACCGACGCTCACGACTCTGGCTATATCACTGTCACTACCCCTTCTGGTACTATGATGCAGACTACCAACAATGGTCCAGGGCAAGGGCCAATTTTATGGTCAGTTGGACCTGCGTCTGCTCCTTCTGTGGGTATGTTTTTTTCGTTTGTGTGCACTGTCATTTTCTGATCATGTGATTAGCTTTCCCAGACACAAGTGCTCGAGCTTCCCCAGAAGCAAATGGAGTTTTTAACGGTCAAGCTATCCAACCAGCTGTCCAGTACGTACACAAGATCAGGAATAGATGTGACCCCGAGACGTATCGACAATTTCTGGATATCTTGTCGCGCTATCATCATAAACCGGAGACCACTGATGAGGTATGACGGGATTATACTCTGCAAGCATTCATTGAATGACTTGAGGCATAGGAAGAAGTGTCCCGGCAGATTGCATTGCTGTTCAAGGATGCCCCGGATCTCAGAGCAGATTTCCGTAGTTTCATGCCAGAACAAAGTCGTCAGTTTCCTGATGAATTACCGCTTCAAGATTCCCCTGTTCAACGAACTGAGACGCCCTTGAATGACGCACGAACTAAGCGGAAGCTTGATGCCGTCGCTAACGCTGCATCTTTACCAGCAAAGCGTAAGCGCAAGATACCAGAGAAAGAAAGTGTACCACTCAAGCTGGTACAGGTCGTTGCGGTGCGCATCGCGCTCATTTCTAGTCTCTATCTCATCTACCATTCATAGACAAAATCTCATCCAAGTGCAGAGCGTACCACTCTTGGATATGGAAACAAAGCGGCCGTCAACCCCTCCTCTCCTCGCGTGGCTCACAGTCAGATTCCATCTGCTGTATCCCGACCTCTGATCCCAACCGATGAAACGCATTTCTTTGAGCGCGTCAAGCGGGCTCTCGACAATCGTGAAACATACAATGAATTTCTTAAGGTTGTGAATCTCTTCACCCAGGATTACATTGACACTGCTCGGCTTGTGAAGGAATCCAAACATTTTCTTGGGGATGGAGATTTATACCGACAGTTTAAAGATATCCTAGGATGGGACGAGTTGAAGGAACGAGAGTACCTGCTGGCTGAGTTCCAGAATAATTGGACCCAGCCAACTCCCGTGCAGGTACTAAGTTGCGTCAGCCGCATCAATCCAAGCGTGAAATACGGCAGTTATAGACGTCTGTCACGCGACGTGAGTAGTATAACTATTGTGGAAGCCAAAATTGACATTTTCTTCAGGAAGCAAATGTCATGTGCTCCGGGAGAGATGAGATGTGTAGAACTGTCCTTAATGACGAGTGGGTTTCGCATCCAACGTGGTCGAGTGAAGACTCGGGTTTTGGTGCGCACAAGAAAAACATCTACGAGGAAGCACTTCATCGAAGTGAAGAGGAACGGCACGAATATGATTTTCACATTGAGGCTATAATGCGTACTATTACTATTCTTGAGCCCCTTCACAGTAAAATTGCACAGTTTAGCGTCGAAGATCGTGCAAATTTCAAGCTCAAGCCCCATATAGGCGGTTCATGGAAAGCCATCAACACCCGGCTTATCAAAAAGGTCTACGGTCGCGAACTGGGGTTGGAAGTCATCAATTCCATGCAGGATTCGCCCGTCCTCGCCATCCCCATCGTCCTTAAACGCCTCAAACAGAAAGAAGAAGAATGGAGGCGGTCGCAGCGCGAGTGGAACAAAGTTTGGCGTGAAGTTGATGCCCGAAATTATACCAAGAGTTTAGATCACCAAGCCATTCTTTTCAAATCGAACGACAAAAAAGCCATAACGCCCAAATATCTCGTGAGTCAAATCGAAGGAGCTAGAGAAGAACAAATGGCCAAACGTGCGTCGTTGATAGACCCCTTGTTCGCCAGAGCAAGGCCGCGCCACCAACTAGAATTTGTCGTCGATGACGTACGAATTTTACAAGACGCTTTGAAACTTACCTTCTCCTTCCTGGACCGGACTCAAGGCCAGATCAGCTTTACCGAGCGCAAACGGATTGAAACTTTTCTTCGTGTCTTCACTCCGTTATTCTTTATAATGGATCCAGTGACATTCAATACTACATTTGTGGTGCAAGAGACGAATGAAAGTGATGGAAGTGATGATGTGGTGGATGAAATGGAAGTATCGAGTGTTGCCAGCAGTTCAAGAAGTGTCAGAGGCAGGAGAGGAGCAGGCAACAATACATCAAGTGGAGGGGATTTGAGAAAGAAGCTGTTAAAAAGTGAGCAGGCGAAGAGTACAAGTAGGAAGACTCGTGCACAGGAAGCGGCTTCATCGCCTGCTGTGTCCAGATTGGCGTCGCCTGTGTTTGATAATGATGATTCTGCAGCACAGGCTGCGTTGGCAAGCAAGAGGAAGAGGAATATTTTTTTCACCAATACGACATTCTATGCGCTCTTGCGATTGGTTGAGGTAAGTTTACCTTCTGTTTGTCATATTACGATTAGCGTCTAATGCGATGGAACTTCATAGTTGTTGTACTCCCGGCTTTACTTCTTCCGAGATCTTGCAGCTAAGCTTGCAAAAGAGGTGTCCGATAGGCGTTATCCAAGCAAGGAGGCAATGCAAGCTGGAATGGCGAATCAGGCATCAGAAGCAATCACGAGTTTTGGAGAGAGAGCTAAGAACCCTGAACACTACTATGAGCTCTTATTGGTCTCATTAGAACGGTTGTTTGATAACGAAATCGAACAGCACGCGTTTGAGGATCAGATACGATATATGTTTGGGACCAAAGTATGTTTCATCGTATCTTCGTTGACGATAGAAGGAGTTGAACAATTTCGGCAGGAGGCCTACAGAATCTTCACCGTAGACAAACTCATCGGAGGGATAATTAAACAGGTGCAAGTCATCATTGCTGACTCGAGGAGTCAGGAGTTATTGGAAATCCTGAAACGTGAAAGGAGTCTAGCCAACTTCACGTCTCAAGATCAGATCAATAGCCGTAGAAGCACCGAGAAAATTCTTGGACCCGACGAGAACCTTTTCCGGATTGACTGGGTAAATATGATAGACTTCTATTTGTCTGCAACAGGAATTGACCATTTACGCAGATGTCAGATTCTAAAATGATGACAATACAGTTAATCGGCAAGGACGACTCCAGTTTCGATGACGCTGAGGTTTTGACAGGACGCTGGCAAGCATATATTGATTCATACGTTTCGGTTTGTATTTTATCTTGCCAAAATTTCAATAGCTCACACCGATACAGAATGAGAGTACCGCGGGGGTATCAAGCGCTCGAGTCAACCCATCCTACCTTCGCAGGTGAGTCAAACTCGTCATCTGGTCCCTTTGCCGTTTTCGATCCTATATTACAGAAATATACCCGCGAAAGTGCGTGATGCACAACTCGATATGATCACACAAGACGGGCAAGAGATCAAAGTCTGCGTGCGGACATACAGACTCTTCTACGTGCCCAATAAAGAAGACTATCTGTGGAAATTCAGGAGCAAGGCCGAGATGGAGGTGACTGCTCTGAATCTGAAAAAGAGGAACAAGTTAAGGAAGAGATGGTTGGAGCAGTCAAAAGCCATGCCCCCTGCATTGTTTTCGAAGCAGAAGGGCAGGGAGCAGGATTCAGAGATTGTAAAAGAAGAGACAAATCATGATGGTCTGAGCTTCAGTGTTGGTGCTACTAGTGCTGCAAATGTGGCAGAGGGTGAGCAGCGAGAATTAGGCGAGATTACGCCCGAGTTATCGCATCCTGTGCTCCAGACTGGGTAAATTTCTTACACCTTGCTTATGTTTAGATTACCCGTAATTGCTTGTCCATCGCACTTGTAATATAGTATTGTCGCTAGCCACATATGGTCTTTCGGTACCATTTCATCTATGTTTAGTTCATGTTTAGCTTGTCCATCCGAAATTCTCCGGCACAGCCACGGTGTTCTTTGGTGGGGCTGTGTCAGAAACAGTATGTTTTTCTCTTAAAGCAGATCCGGAAAGAATGACATGTGAGGAATTGTGAGAAATTGTCATGTTGCAAGGGGCAACTTCAGATCTGAAATGGATCTGATTATATTTGTAGACATGATAGAGGGGTGGGTTCAAAAAAGAGTGATAGAATGATGGTCTTTGAAAGAGGGCCATCTGCAAGAGTCGATTAAGGTGGGCGTGGTGGGCGTTGGTCTTACGGCAAAGAACATAAGTCTTGACAAACCAAAATACAGAGGTAATCAGGAGATAGATACAGAGGAGAACAAATCAGAAAATCAGCACAGCCACTATGTCAAGTACAGAAGTTGAACATTATGACAAAAGATGCGAGGCGATCGATGGAACGGTTTAACAAAGGGAAATAAGGCATCATGTATCATGCCTTACTATCTGAGAAGTCAATGATTTATTATATTTACATGCGCACGCGCTGAAACGAGTTAATGCTGTGGCAGTGTCAATGATGTTTGAAAGTTAACGGAAGCAGACGCACTCTGAAGTCGCTTGCTGTAACACTCAGGGTTCGAGTTTCTCTCTGAGCTCAAAACCTAACAAATCATGTCAACACGAGAGAACCGTGCTGGTATTGATAGGACCCACCGACGCAAAGATTGCAGCCGACACGAAAATATTGGATACAGATAGATTGTGATCAGTCGTCGAAGTCGGGGGCAAGGTATACCATTGTTATTGAGTAGAGACCTCAGCGTCAGGGCACGGGTCTTCCAGATTTCCTTCTCAGTGGTCAACTTCTCTACAGCTTTTTCCAGCGCAACCTTTTGCTCAAGTTTCTTCATCCTGCTCTTTCTAGCTGCTATCGTGTTTTTCTTCCTCTTGGTATCAATCTCTTTTTGATTCTTGGTGGGATTATTAGTCCGCTTCTCCGGCTCCTCTTTTTCTTTTCCTTTCAGCGGAAATGACGTGCCGGGTGTGACGTATTGCGTCGTCGAAGGCATCTCGGGAGAGCATGTCACGTGAGGGACGGCATACATCCCTCCAGTAGACTGGGAGGCGCAAGCTGAATCAATGGAGTATTCGTACACAAGTTCGTCTTGCATCTTCAGTAAGTCGTAAATCGGTGAACTGAATCATTTATATAGTAAATTCACCCGGTGTAAGATATAACCGGCTTTATTGTCACGGCTGTGCATAGCTGTGCATTCAATTATCGGTATTTTTCTTCTTCCGTTACTAGTTCATATTGCGGCTGGCGGTCACGCCAAAGATGTACCAAAGATGTTAGTGGCTTAAAACCTGGTGCCAAGTATGCATTCTGGAGCACTGAGGTGCTCACGGCACTGCTCTTGATGATAAAAGATGGACTAACAGTGGATAAATCCTGTCGTCATCAATCGTTCACATTTTTACTTGATTCTTGCTTGATCTGGATATGACTGGGTCATCACTAATCAAAATGGACACACAATGCCAAATTTGTAAAATCAGCTTTTTTGGCCTATAGTCATTCGGTCCAATATCAATTTCAATGATTTATACTAGTTCAAATGATGGAAATTTAATGATAAAACTGATCTCCCGATGCCAATGTTCCTCTCCCTAACGATTTCGGCCGTTGCAATGCCCTGCTTCTCAACATAACCCACAAAATCAGATACACCTCCGCCAACTCCAAAATATAACACCTTAGCTGCCACAAGACATTCTCCTTTCTTTCTAATAGCTACCTCTTCCATCAAATTGTTTTGGGAACCACAACAGGCTAGTCGCATTGTCTCAGTGAGACTAGGAAGGCTATCCGTCCGATAGATCGTTTCTGATGTCAACACGATGTCAAACATTTGAGGATGAAGTCTTGCAAGCTGTGGAGAGAATGAGGACCAAGAACCAGAGAAAAAGCGAATGGTGATGTTGTAAATGATTCTGAGAGAGTACAAGAATGCCGCCTTAAGGGAGGCGGATATGAGAAGTTCAAAGGGTTCTGGGGTACTTGGAAAGGGAAGATCCTCGGCATCTGTGCCAGTAGCATTGGAAGCGCGATAATTCTGGGAAGCAGGGGAGAGATCTGAAGAAAATGGAGTTCAGAAAGTACATCACAAGCAGAGATATATAATTACACCATGTTAGGAAGATATTAGGGAGTGTTACAAGTTCTAGGACGGAGTCGTTATAGTCTTGAAGGTAAACCACGGTTTCCGAAATTGGAGTAGAAGGTGGCGAAGAAAAAATGTGGTAGAGTACATAAAGTGTTGGAACTGCCGTTCCGCAACCAAGCTATCATGAGAATTCAATAAGGACAGTGGAGGGCAGCAGTAAAGTGGATAGTTCACTTCAAGGATATGCTTGCCTTGGAACCCCTTGGCGGCTTGGGTCAAGTCGAGATACTCGACAAGATCAGTACTACATTCCCAAGTCTTTAAGCCTCCCTCGTAAATGCGTGGTATAAGATCCGAAGGCGCTTCGATAAACTGTAATGCAGATGCATGTCGATGTTGCTTCTCTTCTGAAATTTCAAACGCTTGAGGGAGATCAGTTGCAGTACCCTCAGAAATCAACTGAAATCTCGCATCAAAAAGGTCTCGCCGAGGAAGGGTAATGGTTTTGCTCCCATTGCGAAGGGAGACATTCAATGGCGAGCATGATATCAATGAGGGGAGAAGATTAAGCTATCCTTTTCCCCACACATGAGCGGATTCAAACTATCGAAGGGCGAAGAAGACGCACAAGGTCATCGATGGAGATCTCTCTGAACTGTGCCTCGGGTAGAGATTGGACATCGTCGCTATTTTCTTGTTGATTCGTTCGTAAGTCTTGAATGACGCCAGTATCAGGATCGTCGATCGGATCGTCAATGTCAAAATTGAACCTGAACATGGAATAAAAATTGGCGGAGGAACAAGAAATAAATTCCAAGGCCAAATTTATAATAATCATTATATCCCGAATGATATGGGGCACATGGTGTAGTTGGTTATCACGCTCGCTTAGCATTAGCATTTGCGAGAGGTGTTGGGTTCAATTCCCAATGTGTCCATTTTGAGATCTCATTATTTTTGATGCAGTCCTTTGCAGCTTCTTGAATAGCTTTTGTCTCGAGGCCTGTCGTCAACTGCTGGTGATGACATTGAAAGGCATCTGAGCCAAGATGCTGGGTGTGAGTTGCAAATGTGGAGGACTTTGATGATCTGGCAAGGCCTCCTGTCCAAGATGTTCTTATGAATAGACAGGTCAAAATTACATACCATGTAATAGAGACAATCAAAATGCAATTACTTTGCTGACAAATTACTAAAAGCCTCAAAATCCTCAGGATAATACAGGTCAAATGCAGTGGGAGCCGAATTCTTATAGCTTTTACCAGACTCAGAGAGAGAAAAGCCTTGAGCAAAGTTTTGAGTGAAGCATCTCATCATAAAGCATACCAAGCGAGAGACTTTATTTACCACCAGTGATATGATAAATATTACTACAAGAATTCGTCCCAAATTGCACTGCACTCCTTTTTTATTGATAATGTGGTGCTCGAACGCAGTCCGCGGCAGCGTATATGCTACACTACGGAGTCCAATTTTACAAATATACAAGTGAACTCGCAACTTATCTCGAATATTGAGGGAACAGAAAGAAACCGAAATAAAAAGGGAGAAGGAAAAACAAAAGACATGCATCAGTCTTCCGATTGATAGGTCAATCATCGGCAATTGTTCAATATATGTAATCCCATTTTGATATTGTCAAACCCACAAGAACACGAGTGATCACTATTGGGAATAAATCATATGTCTAAGTCACCTCTAAAGTACAATGGCTGGATTTGCTTCATTTTGTTTAACCTCAGAAATTGATGACCCCCGCTGGCGCTGTGGTTGAACATGCTGATCAATGCAAGATGCTATAATTGTTGGTTCTCAAGATTCCTAAAACTCCTCAATATCATATTGTGGCGTCACAAAATAACATAATGCCTAATCTAGAAAAATATATGGACACATTGGGAATTGAACCCAACACCTCTCGCAAATGCTAATGCTAAGCGAGCGTGATAACCAACTACACCATGTGCCCGATAAGCAAACATGTGACTATTGAACCATATACAATCCACTGATCTTTCTGTTCTGCCGCATGCGTCTGTACGCAAGAACCATTACCCTCGGTGCCACTTTGGCTGGCCTTGCAGTACCTGGCGTTCTGGGCTGGGGAGCTGCAGGGCACGAAATTGTTGCTACCATCGCGCAGATTTACACTGAACCTGATGTATTGGACAAGCTATGTCGGATTATGAACGCAAGCCCTAGTATCGACTTTGTTGCTGGCAACACTAGTGACCATGATAGTGGCGGGGATGCAGAACTCGTTGGCCTGTGGGCAGATCGTAAGGTTCTGCAGCCCACGGACGGAGATTGGCCATGTCACCTTGCGTCTGTTGCAACGTGGGCAGATAAGTACAAGTATAGGATGCGCTGGTCAGCCCCTTTACATTATATCGGTGCTGTAGGGGATCATCCCCCGGATGAGTGTCTGTTCCCAGGTCCTGAGGGTTGGATGGGGAGACCAAACATCAACATTCTGGGAGGCATTTATAACACATCTAATATTCTCCTCGATTATGTCGACGGCGAAATCGACAATGTAGGACTCGCACAAGAAGCCCTCAAATTCATCATCCACTTCATTGGAGACCTGCACATGCCACTCCATCTCGTTGGACGTGATCGAGGAGGGAACAGTGTAGATGTGTGCTGGGAGGGAAGAAGGATGAATCTTCACTCGGTTTGGGACGGGTACATGATTGCGAAGGCGATTCGTCAGACGCCATATAATTATACGAGGCATTTGCCTCATGGATTTGAGCAAGTGGAGAAGAGTTTGAATGGAGCTATCTATGATTCATTCCTGAGGAGGATTATCTGGGAAGGTGTCGAGCAGAAGTGGGTGGAAGATCTGGATGAGTGGATTGCATGTCCTGCAGAAGCCGAAGAAACTGTGGGGTCAACTCTTCACCGATTTTTCCTGCCTAATTGGATTACGAAGAGAACGGTTGACGTGGCAGACACAGAGTTTATTTGTCCCTATCACTGGGCTAAACCAATTCATGCACTCAATTGCGAACTTATCTGGCCGAAGGAGCTTTCTGGAAGTGATCTACAACCCCGACGCGCCAGGTGTGCCAGGTTCCCTCACACCCTTCTTCAGGACAACGAACCCCCATATGAGCTCGATGACCCACCATACGAACTTGACAACCCAGGTTATACAAAACCTATTGAAGAACGTATGCTACTGGAGCAATTCTTGGCTCAGGGTGGTGTCCGACTCGCCGCAGTCCTAAATCACATCTTCACAGATCGGACGTCCCTGTAGTTATCTTATCTTATCTACTTAATCAATGAACTTTTTAAAATGACTCCACCATCTTGCCTCCACACCGCTCACGATGCCCATCCACGGACTTAAGTCCATGGGTAAAGCAAATCCCCCACATTTCAACATTGAAGACGTCATTAGGCCGAATATCCTGAGATTACAACCCTATAGATGTGCTCGAGATGACTACAACGAAGGCATTCTCCTCGATGCGAACGAGAATGCTATGGGTCACTCTATTTCTAGTTCAGGCCATCAATTACCGAACAAAATGCCCAACAGCTCGGATAGCCTCCCAGCTGATCTCGCAGGCACCTTGGACCTCGATTTACATCGATACCCAGATCCGTCTCATCCGGAAATTAAATCACGTATAGCTGACCTTCGTAGACTACCTTCGCCGGATTATGTGTTTCTTGGTGTGGGCTCAGATGAGATCATCGATTTGGTTATGAGAGTATGCGTTGGACCGGGAAAGGAGAAGATACTGATCACACCTCCAACATATGGGATGTACGCTGTCACAGCACAAGTAAATGATGCGGGTGTTGTCAAAGTTCCTTTGGAGCTGAGCGGAAAAGATGGAGAGGGAGGAGACAATGGTAGGTTCAGTGTTCGTGTTGATAAGGCATGTAATGTTTTGTTCTGTGTTGGTTTCAATTTGTGAACACTGTCCCAAAAGATTTTGGACGCCGTTGCTGCTGATCCGAGCATCAAACTTATTTTCCTTTGCTCTCCTGGAAATCCTACAGGCACCCTGGTCTCCCTCAATGCCATACGTGCCATATGTTCTTCACCCAAATTTAGCGGGATTGTCGTCGTCGATGAAGCTTATATTGACTTTGCAAACCTAATGTCCAATGAATCCATTTCCGCCGTTTCGCTGGTCAAAGAGTTCTCAAACCTCGTCGTGTTGCAAACAATGTCTAAATCATTTGGACTGGCGGCTATCAGACTTGGAATAGCGCTCGCACAACCACCGTTAATTCAAGTTCTCTCGAATACAAAAGCTCCATATAATATATCCACTCCTACAGCTTATCTGGCGCTGTCTGCGCTTTCTCCTTCATCTCTAGCCGAAATGCAAACCAAAATTCGCACTCTGACGTCCAACCGATCTTCATTATTAGAAAAATTAGCTTCATCTGAAGCGACGACAAAACATCTCGGACAGCCCATTGGCGCAGGACAGGGTAATTTTATCATGGTCCCTGTGCTGAATAAAGACGGGTTAGGAAGACTGGATAACAAGAGAGCGGAAAGCGTGTATAAGACGTTGGCAGAAGAGAATGGATTGGTGGTAAGATTTAGAGGGAATGAGCTAGGTTGTGAGGCATGTTTAAGGATTACAATTGGGACTGAGAGGGAGAACGAGGAGGTGGTCAAGAGACTGGGTAAGGTGTTAGGAGAGATTTAATTGGATGTCTGTATTAGGGTAACGTATGCGAGGTGAATCTACATGGATGGCCCATACATTTCAGACACGGATGGCAGGGGATGCTACGAACTCGAAAGCCTGTGTAGCCTGTCAAGAAACGATAAAAGATGATGTCCAGAGACCAGACATCAACCCTGGTACTTCTTGCGCTGCAGCATCTCCGGGGACGCATAACCTGTTGTCCCACAGAAAGTCTCCATAATTGTACTCGGATCATACTCTCGGGTAAAACCAAAACCACCCAGCTTAATCCGGCAAAATGTTCATCCAATAGCACAGTTGGAAAATTTGAGGTCCCGGTGAACGATTCTTACCTCGTGGAGGCAGAGCTAACCGAAGATGATACGAGTCTCATCCTCGGAAAGACGACTCTTCTCGTCAAATAACTCACCATCGCAGCAAAGTTCGGTGACGATCCAGATTGATGATTCTGTGACAATGACTTTGTACATCTGGATAATATATGGGTGATGGGGTTGGCGGCGATGATGATGTATTTTGTGAGTGAGGGCAGCAGACACAGACTTTGGGATTTGCTTAATAGCGACGCGGGTCATGTGTGTCCGTACGCACTTGATAGTAGGCTCCTTGGGTTTTAGATGAGTCCTGAATCTGGCCGTGGTCCTGAGTGTCACTTGTCTTCACCAACGACCTTTCCAAGTGTATAATTGTCTACAATTCGGATTTTCGACGACAAAAGTGTTCAAGGCTGCTTCAAGACTGCGCGCGGTGGTTCTGGCTCATGGAGCCTGAAGTTCGATGATCACGGGCAGACAGTGTTGTAACAGCAATGAAAAAGGAAGAAAGGAGAGTGTGTAATACCTTAACCAGGTG
>Ga0153922_1000072_pt1 | contig 38913 bp, 40 predicted proteins | sample TSNJ006MetaG_FD_104723 | JGI IMG/M metagenome (GOLD analysis project Ga0153922, IMG submission 104723) | Attine ant fungus gardens microbial communities from New Jersey, USA - TSNJ006 MetaG | ecosystem: Host-associated > Fungi > Mycelium > Unclassified | place: USA: New Jersey, Brendon T. Byrne... | reverse complement strand
CGTCGCCACAGCTGGTCTCCCGTGTTGCGTCGTGCATCGTGCAGACAGCAGCGCTGCCGCAGGAACGTACTGTAAATGTTACAGTATTGGAGCCAAGACGTTTCGGCGGGAGGGAATTCTGCGAACCTAGCCAGCGACTATCCACCGGCCGCCTGTTCGCGCGCCCACCGGTAGTCCGCCTTGCCGGCGGGGCTTCGCTGGACCACCGGGCGAAACACGACGGCCTTGGGCAGTTTGTACCGCGCAATCGACTTGGCGGCGTGGTCGACCAGTTCGGTGGCATCGGTGCGGGCACCGTCGACAAGCGCGACGACCGCGACCACCTCCTGACCCCAACGCTCGCTGGGCCGACCGGCCACCACGACGTCGGCCACCGCCGGATGAGACGCGATCGCCGTCTCGACTTCCTCGGCGAAGATCTTCTCGCCGCCCGAATTGATCGTCACCGAGTCGCGGCCCAGTAGCACGATCAAACCATTGTCTAAATGGCGCGCCCGGTCGCCCGGCACCGCATACCGCACGCCGCCGATGATGGGGAACGTCGCCGCGGTCTTCGCGGGATCCCCCTTATACCCCAGCGGCACATAGCCTTTCTGGGCGAGCCAGCCGATGGCCTGATGCCCGGGGGGGAGGATCGAGCTCAGGTCTTCGGCGGCGACGCAGGTATCGGGTCCGGCGTTGAACGTGCCGGTCGACACCGCCCCGGACGTCGACATGTGATGCATCTGCGCGCCGGCCTCGGACGAGCCCACCCCGTCGATGACGACGGCGTTGGGAAGCGCCTTGATCAGCCGCTCCTTGATGGTCGGGGTCAGCAGCGCGCCGCCGTTGGCCACTACCGCTAACGAGGACACATCCGCGGTGCCGTTCTCGATGCCTTTCTCGATCGCCCCGAGAAGCGGCCGTGCGATGGCGTCGCCGACCACGGTCACCGCCGCAACGCGTTCACGCTCGATCGTGCGGACGACATCGTCGGCGTCCATGCCGGCGACTTTGGACGCGAAAACAAGCGACTGCCCCGTCGTGATCGCCATCATGGCACCCCACTGGGCCGCCCCATGCATCAGCGGCGGCAGGATCATGATCTTTGCTCCGGGATTGTCTGCCGCGCGTTTCACGATCTCCTCGTAGGAGCCCATGACCCCCCCGCCGACGAGATCCCGACCGCCGAACGACGTCACGAAGATGTCGTGCTGGCGCCACAGCACCCCCTTGGGCATTCCCGTTGTTCCGCCGGTGTACAGCACGTACAGGTCGTCCGGCGACGGCTGAACCGGCGGGGGCTCGGGCGAACTGGACGCGATCACGGCCTCGTAATCCACGGCGCCGTCGAGAAGGTCATTGCCTGAGCCGTCGGCGATCTGGATCAGCACTCTGAGGTTGGGCAGATCGGGAAGCACCTCGGCAACGCGGGGGGCGAACGCGGCGTGGTAAATCAGCGCGCTGGCGCCGGCGTCGGCGAGCAGGTACTGCAGCTCCGCCTTGACGTAGCGATAGTTCACGTTGAACGGTGCGACCCGGGCGCGCCACGACCCCAGCATCGCCTCGACGTACTCGTTTCCGTTATAGGCGTAGATGCCCAACAGGTCCTGGCCGACCTCGTGCCCCGCAAGCAACGACCGCTCGGTGTGGCACCCGAGTCCGCGCGAGTGCAGAAAAGAGGCGAGCCGGGTCGACCTGTCGGCGACCTGCGTGTACGTGAATCGTCGGTCGCCCTGCGCGATCAGCTCACGGTCACCGATGGCGGCCGCGACGGCGTCGGCGACCGCGGGCACCGTGTACTGCGGCGTCGGGATCACGGTTGCATCCATGCCCGGAGTAGATCATCTGTCGTGGTTACGGTCGCGAGCAGGGACAGCGTGTAGTCGATCACCGCGTTGCCGTAGCCAGTCGGGAAGCCGGCCACGGCGTCGCGCGGCAACACCACCTGGTACGCGGCGTTGACGGCATCCATGACGAGGTTGGGGATCGCGACGTTGAGCGAGACGCCGACTGCGACGATCGTCGACACACCAAGGTTGCGCAGGATCGGGTCGAGCTCGGTGCCGCCCATCGGCCCGACACCGTGCCATCGAGTGAGCACGATATCGGTCGCTTCCGGCCCGAGCTCGGGAAGCAGCGTCGCGCCGTCGCTTCCGGGTGCGATGTCGATGTGTGCGCGGTTGCCCGCGAAGATCCTGGCGTTGTGATTGGCGCCGAGCCCGTCGGGCCGTCGCTGCGCCAGGCAATGCACGACGCGAACGCCCGCGGACCGGGCGGCAGGCAGAAGGCGAACGATGTTCGGGAGCGCCCCGCGGCGTGCCTCCTCGGCGAGAACGGCCAGCCCAGCGTTCGGGCCCATGACCGCTCCCTGGCACTCCTGAGTGACGATGGCTGTCTTCGCGGGTGCAGCCAGTCGCGCGAGGTCGGCCATCATGCTTCGTAGAACTGCGTCGCCCACTTCCGCAGCGCCATATAGGGTTTCGCGTCGATCTTCGCCAGCGGCGGGCGCTCGATGTACTCCTGGTAGCGCCAGATGTCGAGGTCCTCCCAGACGGTGCCCAGGAACTGCTGCTCCACCTGCTGTCGCACGTTGTCGGGCGGCACGTCGGAGGTCTCGCGGTCGACTTTCGGCCACCAAATCGAATAGAACATCGTCGAGGAGCCGTCCTCGACCGGCGTCACCGCGAAGATCAGGCGATGATTCGACGACCCTTCGAACGCGCTGATCGCGCCGCCCAGACCGAACATGTTGCTGTGAATCCGCAGCGCCATCTTGTTCGGATCGTCCCCGCGGGCGTCCGGCCATCCGGTGATGAACCGCCACTGCTGGTCGACGATTCGCCAATCGAGGTTCACCGGCGTCACCGTGGCTTTGTGGACGTAGTGGAAGTGGGCGCTGTCCGGCCCGTTTTCCGCGACGATCTGCGGATGCACCGGCTCATTGTCGGTGCGGCGGGAGAACTCCGGGTAGGGCCGGTAATACGCCGAGGGGTCGGTATCGAACTGCGGGAAGGACCTGAAGATGTCCGGCATCTCCCACTGCGGTTCCTTTCCCTGGGGCTGGTGCCAGGCGAACACGCAGCCGTACTGCTCTTTCAGCGCAAAGGTCCGCAGTTTGAGGGCGCGGTTCGGCCGGTCGGGCTGGTAGGGGATGTAGCGGTTGCTGCCGTCGGGACCCCAGCGCCAGCCGTGGAACGGACACTCGACACAGTCGCCGACGACCTTGCCGCCGTGGCCGATGTGGGCGCCGAGGTGGCGGCAGTGCGCCTGCAAGAGGTGTAGGTCACCGGACTCGTCACGGTAGGCGACGAGGTCTTCGCCAAAGTAGCGCAGCGGCCGCACTTCACCGCGGGGGAACTCGGCCGACCAGCCGATCATGAACCAGCCGGTGACCTTCCAGGTGAACGGGACCTTCATACCGAACACGTTACAGTATATGTTTCCGCGTATCTTCGGGGATCGAGTGGGCACTCGAGGAGAAGGGTCAGGGTTTGGCGAAGCCGTTCGCGGCCAGGACCTTTTGGCCTGCTGCGCCGGTGACCGCGTCGACGAACTCGCGCGCCAGGTCGGCGTTCTTGGATTCCTTCAGCACGGCGATCGGATACGTGTTGACCGCGGCAGCGGATTCGGGGAACGGCACGGAGCTGACCTTGCTGCCGGCGGCGAGGACGTCGCTGCCGTAGACCAGCCCCGCGTCGGCCTGGCCGGTCATCACCTTGTTGAGCACGTCGGTGACCGAGGACTCCTCGCTGACGGGCGCCAACTTCACCCCGGTGGCCTGCTCGACTTTCTGCGTGGCCGATCCGCACGGCACCTGGGGCGCGCACACGACGACACTGAGGCCGGGTTGCGCCAGATCCCGGAACGAGGTGATCTTCTTCGGATTGCCGGGTGCGACGGCGATGGTCAGCGTGTTCGACGCGAAGTTCACCGGGTTGCCGGCGAGCAGACCGCCTTCGGCCGCCTTGTTCATATTCGTGGTGTCGGCGGACGCGAACACGTCGGCAGGGGCACCTTGGCTGAGCTGGGTGACCAGATCCGAGGACCCGGCGAACGAGAACTCCACATCGGCACCCGCGTTGTCCGTCTTGAATTGGTCACCGATCTCGGTGAAGGACTTCTTCAACGAGGCCGCCGCGAACACGATGATCTTGCTGGGTGTCGAGGGTGTAGTCGACGAACCGCACCCGCTGACCAGTGCCAGTGACAGCACCGCGGCCAGCGCCGGTCGGCACAAGCTTTTCATGAGGTTTGTCCGGGCGTTTCGACAATGACGGTGGTCGCCTTGACGACAGCCACAGCGACGCTGCCGGGCTCGAGTTTCAATTCGCGTACCGCATCGGCGCTCATCAACGACACCACAGTGAATGGCCCGCACTGCATTTCGACCTGAGCCATCACATGGTCGGTAACGACTTTGGTGACAAGCCCGGCGAACCGATTTCGCGCCGAGCTGGCGACGCTGAGCGGGTCCTTGGGCGCCGCCGCAGCGTTGGCCTTCGCGAATTCGGCGAGCACCTCACCCGCGATGACTTTTCGTCCGGACGGATCGCGGCCGGCGAGCAGACTGCCATCGTCGATCCATCGCCGGACGCTGTCGTCGCTGACTCCCAGCAGTTCGGCGGCCTCGCGAACCCGAATCATCGGCACCGACCCAATATATCCGTAGATGCGGTCGGCTATAGGGTTTTATTCCGTATCTGCGGTCCGGCTTGCCATCGTCGAGTTCGGCGCGGCCCAATCGGTCGAGACGAGCCGGTGCTGGATCAGCCATTCGTCACCGACCCGAACGAAGGTGTCGCGGTAGCGGCCGCAATGGTCGAGCCCGATCTCGGTGACCACCGTGAAGTAAGACGCGAAGCGGCCACGGTCCGATGTGAGCTCGAGGGATCGGATGTTCGTCAGGTTGTGCCGCACAATGCGGGCCACGCCCGTTTGCGGCGGCGCGACGCCACCAAGGAACTCGGCGATGGCCGCCCGCCCGCGCACGGGAACGCGACCCCTGAGTTGGAGTTCGCCGTCCTCGCAAAAGGTTTGAACGAACTCGTCGAGCCGCAGTGAGTCACCCGACCAGTTATAGCGGGCGAGAGTATCCCGGATGTGTTCGCGCGCAACCAGTTCCAAGAGCTCCATCCGGTTATCCCTGCTTCGCCTCGAAGACATACGACGCGACGGACGTCACGCGGTCGTCGGCGCCCTCGTCGTGCATCACGGTGCGGACCGCGACGACAAGTCCGTTTCTGCTGCCGGCGCCGAGGATCGGTTCACCCTCGATGCGGAACGGGCCGAGCTTGCCACGCGCAACGAACATCACATGCGACGAAACACCTTGCAGCTGATCGGTTCCCGTGATGGAGGCGGCCAGCTCGAGTGCAGCGGTTTCCAAGATGACGAACTGCGGCCCGATGTGCAATGCAGCGTCGGGTGAGGCCACCTGGTCCGTCAGTTCCGGCAGCGTCCAATGGCCGTCGGCGCGGCGCTGACCTCCGAACACCTGCCAAAGCGGCGGCAGGCCGGGGGAATCTTCCACCTCGATCGGCTCCACCGCCATCTTCTCGAGACCCGCGGGCGGGGTGCCGATGCTGATTCCCTGGCCCTCGGTCAACGCGAGGACTCGACCGGGCTCGTCCGCGTCGACGATTTTCGACCGGCTGTACCCCATTTGCCGGCCGCGTTTGAGCTCCTCGGAGACGATCTCGATGCGACGGACGTCACGGGCCGGATCCAGGATCTGGCAGGAATGGATGACCGGGTTGGGCACCGCCTCGAGGTCGGACATGTGACCGCCCTCCGGCGACGCGATTCCGAGCACCGCGAGCAGAAGGCCGCCCGTCGCGTTGCGCATGTCGCGGCGCAGCGTCACGGTGTCGTCGCTGGGCCCGACGTTCATCGCCGCGTAGCTGCGACCGATGTAGCGGTAGCTCAGCAGCCCGCCCCAGCGGCGCCGGAGCTCGGCGGCGTAGGCCTCGGGCTGATCGGTGAGCTCACGAATGTCGAGCGGCATTGATCTGACAGCATAGGTGCGGAACTGCGGCTACAAGCTAGGGGTGTGGCGTTGAGCGGTGATCGCACGCTTGCCGAGTTGGGCTACTACCTGCTGGCCGGCGCCGGGGGCGACGGGCCGGCGACGCTGATGGATGAGGCCCGGCGGGGTGAGGAGATGGGCTTCGGCACGGCGTTCATCTCCGAGCGGTGGAACGTCAAAGAAGCGGCGTCACTGGTAGGCGCGGCGTGCGCGGTTACCAGCCGGATGCAGATCGCCACGGCCGCAACGAATCACAACACCCGCCACCCGCTGATCACCGGATCGTTGGCCGCTACGATGCATCGTCTCTCGGGTGGGCGGTTCACCCTGGGCATCGGCCGTGGGGTGGCCGCAATCTACTCGGCGTTGGGCGTGCCGTCGGTAACGACCGCGCAGATGGAGGACTTCGCACAGGTGATGCGCCGGCTGTGGCACGGCGAAGTCATCGTCAACCACGACGGACCCATCGGCAAGTACCAGGTGCTGTTCCTCGATCCCGACTTCAACGAGGACATCCGGTTGGCCATCGTGGCGTTTGGGCCGCAGACCCTGGCGCTCGGCGGCCGCGTGTTCGACGACGTCGTGCTGCACACCTATTTCACACCGGAAACGTTGCGGCGCTGCGTGAATACCGTGAAGCAAGCCGCCGAGCAGGCGGGCCGCGACCCAGGCAGCGTGCGGGTGTGGTCGTGCTTGGCGACGGTTGGCGATCACCTTCCTGAGGAACTGCGGCTGAAGAAGACCGTCGCCCGCCTGGCCACCTATCTTCAGGGCTACGGCGATCTCATGGTGAAGACAAACGACTGGGATCCCGCTGTCCTGCAACGGTTTCGGGAAGACCCGGTGGTCACGTCGATCGCTGGCGGGATCGACCACAAGGCCAGTCCCGAACAGATCGAGCACATCGCCACACTGCTGCCCGCCGAGTGGCTGGAGCCGTCGGCCACGGGGTCGGCCCAGCAGTGCGTCGACCGCATCGGCAAGGAGTTCGACTATGGAGCGGACGCCGTGATCATGCACGGTGGCACTCCCGATGAACTCGCGCCGATCGTCGAGGCGTACCGGCAGACCTCGCGCTCAGGGTGATGGATAGCATCTTGCTCGTGACCGCAGCCTCTAACCGGTAGCCAGGCCCCCCGCCGTTTCCAGTTCCTGCAACGCCGGCTCGACGGCGTCGGCCATGTCACGGATGTCGTCGCCGATCTCCGGCGTGGTGACAAAGCCGAAGTCGACGGACCCTCGGTAACTGAAGCAGGTGACATTGAGCCCCACGTCGAGCACCAGCGGGCCCACCGGCATGAGCCGCTCGACGACCGCACCGGACAGAAACAGCGGGAAGTCGGGCCCTGGGACGTTGGAGATGACGAGGTTGACAGGCGCCAGCGAGCGACCGATCCCGCTTGCGGTGTAGGCGCGAGCGGCCAGCGACAGCAGTCCCGGCGGCGTCGTTTCGGCCAAACCCATGATCTGGTGGGCGCTCAGCGCCCTGGCCATTTCCTTGGCGCCCTGCGAATTCGCGTAGATTGCCATGATCCGCTCGGCCGGGTCTGCGACGTCGGTGGCCAGCGCAACTGTCATCGTGCTGATTTGGTTGCCGATGTCTTTGTCGCCCTCGGCGCGCGTGGACACCGGCACCTGCGACACGATCGGCTTGCCGGGCAACTCATCGCGATCCGCGAGATAGCGCCGCAGCGCTCCGGACACCAACGCCATGACCACGTCGTTGACCTTGACGCCGTACGCCTCCTTCACCGCCTTCACCCGATCCAGCGGCACACTGGCGCCGGCGATCCGGCGGTGCGGTGAGATCGGCGCGTTGAAACGTGTTGGGGGAGCCTCGAAATAGCGCGGCGGCTTGTTCGTGATGCCCCGCGTGGCCAGCTGTTGGCGCACGGTCTGCTCGATGAGCCGCGTGATGCGGTAGGGAGTCTTGATCCCCACATTGATGAGGCCACCCAATGCCCGCAACTCCGGCCGGGGAATGTTCACGCCGACCAGCGACCGGTCCACGTCAACGGTCGGTGCCCGGGGCTCGGGGGCGGCGTCGAACAGGATCTCGCTGAGTCCGGCCCCGGACACCCCGTCGACGACGGCGTGGTGCATCTTCGTCACGACGGCCGCACGTCCGTTCTCCAGTCCTTCGATGAACCACAGCTCCCACAGCGGTTTGGACCGGTCGAGTTTGTAGCCGATCAACCGGCCCACAAGTTCGTCGTATTCGCTGCGCCCGCCCGGCGACGGGACCGCGATGTGGCGCATGTGGAAATCGATGTCGAGGTCGTCGTCCTCCACAAACCACGGCCGGTCCAGCCCCAGCGGGGCGCCGGTCACCCGCCAGCGCAGCTGCGGCAACTCCGGCAAACGGGCTGCGATCAGCTTTCTGACGGACTCGAAGCTGAAGTCGGGCGCATCGGACGGATCGCAGATCGCCGAGGCGCCGATGTGCATATGCCAGGTCGGCGACTCAGCAAACCAGAATGCCGCGTCCGCGCTCGACAACCGATTCATATCGCGAGCCTACGACCGTGGCGGTCGGCTCACGGCGTGATCAGGGTGCGGCTGACCGGTTCCGCCGCGGCCTGGCGGGCGCTGAGCCCGCGCTGCAGTGCGATCAGAAGGGCATTGCGCGTCTCGCGAGGATCGATGAGTTCGTCGAAGCCCAGGTGTTCGGCGGACCGGTAGGAGGCCTCCAGTTCCAACTCGCGCAGCTTGGCCGCGACGTCGTGTTCGGCGTGGGACGCCCGGCTGAGCGCGGCGGCGCTCATCGCGCCCATCGTCGCCCCCGGGTAGGCGAACGTCGCGACCTGGTCGTCGAATCCGAGCAGCGACATCACCATCGAACCGAACCCGTATGCCTTTCGCAGGGTCACATGAAGCTTCAGCGTCGTGGCCGCCGTTTGCGCGGCGAACATGCGTGCTCCGCTGCGCAACACGCCGCGTTGCTCAGACTGGCTTCCGGGAAGCATGCCGGGGTTGTCGGCAAGGAAGACGATCGGCAGATGGAACGAGTCGGCCACAGTGATGAAATGTGCGCCCTTGTCGGCCGCGTCGGCGTCGATGGACCCGGCCAGCACCCGCGGCTGGTTCGCCACGACCGCGACGGGCTCACCACCGAGATGTGCCAGCGCGCAGATGATCGCCCGCCCGAACGTCGGCTGCACCTCGAACCAGTCCGTCCGATCGAAGACCACGTCAAGCACCGCTTTCATGTCGTAGATACGGCGGTTGTCGCGGGAGACGATGTCGAGCAGCTCCGGCGTGTCGCGCGCGCCGGCCGTCTCGTCGGGCGGCAACGCGCACGGGTAGGACCACGCGCTCGACGGAAAGTACGTCAGATAGCGGCGGATGTCGTCAAGCACCGCTGCGTCGTCGTCGTTGACGTTGTGGATCACGCCGCTGGGCACAGCGACGCCGGGCCCACCCAAATCCTCCTTTGAAATTTCCTCTCCGGTGGACTCTTTCACCACGGGCGGTCCTGCGGTGAAGATCGCGCCCTGGCGGCTCATGATCGTGAAGTCGCACACGGGGGCGACCAGCGCGCCATGTCCGGCGGAGGGTCCGAGCACCGCCGCGACGGTCGGGACCCGGCCAGAGCACTTCGCCTGAGCGAGTAGATCGGTGGGGGTGCGTCCGTAATGGCCGCCCGGACGAAAGCCCGCCCCCTCGAGCAACATGATCAGCGGAATCTTGTTGCGCAGCGCAAGTTCGGCGAGCCGATAGCGTTTGGAGTTGCTGCCCGGCGCAATCGTGCCTGCCAGGGTGGTGAAGTCCTCGGCGCCGACCATCACCGGACGGCCGTTGAGGTAGCCGGAGCCGGCGACGATTCCGTCGGCCGCGGCCTGCCCACCCACCAGTGTGCCGAACTCGGAGAACGTGGCCTTGTCCAGGAGGCGTTCGACGCGTGCGCGAGCGTCGAGTTTGCCGTCCTGCCGGTGCCTGGCCAGCCGCTCGGGACCGCCCATGGCCCACGCGTGCCGGCGGCGGCGGTCGAGGTCGCCGAGCGTGTCCTGCCAGCCGTCGTCCTTCGTCATGCGTCATCTCCCATACTGAATGGCTTACTGTATCTCGCATGAGGATCGACACGGCCCTGCCGGGCTCCCTCGCGCGGATCCCCGAGGACGTGTCGAGGCTTGAAAACCAGGGCTACGACGGATGCTGGTCGGCCGAAATAAACCATGATCCGTTCCTGCCGCTGACACTGGCCGCGGAGCACACATCACGAATCGAGCTCGGCACCAGCATCGCGGTGGCGTTCGCACGCAACCCGATGACCGTCGCCAACGTCGGTTGGGACCTTCAGGCCTACTCCAATGGCCGGTTCATCCTCGGGCTCGGATCCCAGATTCAGGCCCACATCGAGAAGCGTTTCAGCATGCCGTGGAGCCATCCAGTGCGTCGCATGCGCGAATTCGTGCTCGCGTTGCGGGCGATCTGGTCGTGCTGGCAGGACGGCACCAAACTGCGCTTCGAGGGGGACTTCTACACCCACAAGCTCATGACGCCGATGTTTGTGCCCGAACCACAACCGCACGGCTTTCCGAAGATCTTCATCGCCGCTGTCGGTGAAGCGATGACCGAGATGTGCGGCGAGATCGCCGACGGCATGCTCGGCCACGCGTTCACGACGAAACGTTATCTCGATGAGGTCACCATCCCCACGTTTCAGCGGGGAATCAAGCGCTCCGGTCGCGATCGGCGCGACTTTCAGCTGACGTGCCCGGTGTTCGTGGTGACCGGTGAACGGGAGACCGATCTCGAGGCCGCCGCCGCAGCGACGCGCAAACAGATCGCCTTCTATGGATCGACCCCCGCATACCGCAAGGTGTTGGAGCTGCACGGCTGGGGCGACCTGCAGGACGAGTTGCACTCGCTGTCCCTGCGGGGGGACTGGGACGCGATGGGCTCGCTCATCGACGACGAGATCCTCGACACGTTCGCGGTGGCGGCGCCGATCGACGAGCTGGCCGCGAAAATTCGCGTTCGCTGTGGCGGCGCGATCGACCGCCTCCTGGTGGGTTTCCCGAAAAGCATATCGGGGGCCAGGGTCGGCGCCATCCTGGACGAGTTGCGCACGCCCTGCTGATCAATTGGCAGCGTTTGGCAGTGCGCGGCGTGGTGGTGGCAGTGGCCGCTGAGCAGCATCGAGGGTGTTCGATCCGCCCACTCGAGTCGTAGAGGAGCACTCGATGACCGCCCTGACCACCCGCCCGTTGTCTACCTCCACCGACGCGCTGCTGCGCTTCGCGCTGCGCGCCGACGCGACGCTCACCGGTTTGGCCGGCCTGGCCGTCGCGGCGTTCGCCAACCCGCTGTCGACGATCGGCGGCTTGTCGCCCACGACCGAATACCTGATCGGCGCCGCCTTCGTCTTCTACGGAGTTGCGGTGTACTACCTGGCCGCGCTGCCCAGCCTGCGCACCATCGGAATCGCGATCAGCCTCGCGAACGCGATCGGCACCGTCGCAATGCTCGCGATCGTGATGACCGACGCCGCGCCCTTAACCGAAACCGGGATCGCCTTGACCCTTGCGACGGGTGTGTACACCGCGTTCTTTGCCTACCTGCAATACCTAGGGGTGCGCCGGCTGCGTGCGTGACTCCCACATGCGCCGGTGCGGAGCCTCGCCAGGTGGTACATCAAGGCGAGCCGCTCCGCACCGGCTTTGTCATGTCGTACAGCTTGCTCCGTCAAAGCTTACGCAGCCGCAGCCGGTTGATGGCGTGGTCGGCGTCCTTACGCAGCACCAGCGTCGCGCGCGGTCGCGTGGGCAGGATGTTCTCGATCAGGTTGGGACGGTTGATGGATCGCCAGATCTCGCGGGCGGCGGTGACGGCTTGCTGGTCATTCAGCGAGGCGTAGTGGTGGAAGTGCGAAGCCGGGTTCGCGAACGCGGTGGAACGCATCGTCAGAAACCGTGAGATGTACCACTGCTCGATGTCTTCGACGCGGGCGTCGACGTAAATCGAGAAGTCGAACAGATCCGAGACCATAAGTGTCGGTCCGGTCTGTAGAACGTTGAGCCCCTCGAGGATCAAGATGTCCGGGTGGCGCACGGCTTGCATGTCGCCCGGAACGATGTCGTAGAGCAGATGGGAGTACACCGGCGCGCACACCTTGTCTGCGCCCGACTTCACCGCGGTGACGAACCGCATCAGGGCCCGGCGGTTGTAGCTCTCCGGAAAGCCCTTGCGGTGCATAAGGTTTCGTCGACTCAATTCGGGGTTGGGATAAAGGAACCCGTCGGTGGTGACAAGATCGACTCGCGGGTGGTGTTCCCAGCGTGCCAACAGCGCCTGCAGCACGCGCGCGGTGGTGGACTTACCCACCGCAACGCTGCCCGCGACGCCGATCACGAACGGCACGGGCCGCTGCGGTTGGTGCTGCTCGCCGAGGAATTCGTTCGTCGCGGCGAACAACCGCTGGCGCGCGGCGACCTGCAGGTGGATCAACCTGGCCAGCGGCAGGTAAACCTCGGCGACTTCGGTCAGGTCGAGCTGCTCACCGAGGCCACGCAGCCGGAACAACTCCTCTTCGGTCAGCGGCAAAGGCGTCGACTTGCGCAGTTCGCGCCATTGCGCCCGGTCGAACTCGACGTACGGGCTGGGCTCGCTCGGCCGCGCCATGGGGTCATCCTTGCAAGGGCTGGGGCTCGACATTGGGCCGGGGCTCTAACATTGGGCCGGGTGGAGTCCAACAGCCCGATCCGCGTGCCGGACCGCGAAGTTGTCGAATACGAGGTTGTCACCAACAAGCCATGGTCGGGGTTCAACTACTACCTCGGCGGGTACCGGTCGCGCGTCGCGGTCAACGCGGACCTGCGGCAGCAGATGTCGAACCTGCCGAGAGCAGCGGCGTCCGCGCAGGCCAGAGGCTATTTCACGCTAACCGTCTAGGGCAGTGTGCTATCTACGTGCCATCCTGAACGCCTGATCGGCGGCTGCCGTCGGCCCAACCGACACAGCGACGTCACCACCACAATCAGGTGGTGAAACACCACCTTCCTGACTGGATGCCCGGTTTGGTCAGGGGATGGATCTGGGTAAAGGTAAAAGAGCCTTGCATCGGGAAGCTACAGCGATCGCGCGGGGTTGCAGATACATGAGAGCCAGCAGAAAGGGGTTGTGCCATGCTGAAGAAGCTCGCAGGCGCTGCCGCAATCGCGGGCGCCCTCGGGTGGTCCGCAGTCGGTCTGGGAGCCGGCGTCGCGAATGCCGCTCCAGTTCCTCAGGTTGTCCCCGCCACGGTCCACAGTGCGCCGCTACCGGCAGATGACGGTGACTGGGGCTGGGGCGGTCACGGCCATGGCCATGGGGACGGACCCCGATGGGGCGGACCCGGCTGGGGCGGACCCGGCTGGGGCGGACCGGACTGGGGCGGACCCGGCTGGGGGGGCCCGGTCGCGTGCGGCAGTGTCGGTTGGGCCTCAGGCTGCATCTGACACCGCAATACAAGACGGTCGCCTTGGCCTACCTCATGGCAAGGTGACCATCTTTTTATTGACACCTAAAGTCAACAGTCGGGTATAGCGGTACGCCTCGTCCGTCACACGCTTGGGTGGCAGGCCGACGAGGACATGCTCGCTATCGACGCCTACTGCCACGCCGAGGAAACCGTGCAGCAGGTCCCGTTACTGACGCACCGCGTCACCTAGGCGGCGGTGGACCGCGCATGAGCGGTCTTGGTTATAGCGCCGTGCGTCTCAAGCAGTTTGAGGACTTGTTCGCTGTTGACATCCTCGCGTTGGCACCGGCGGCAGAGCTCGGTTACGGCTGTTTGTAGCACATCGAGGCGCGCGAAAGCTTCACTGAGGATCGTTATCCAACTGTCGTAATCGCGGTCGTCGCAGCCCATGTCGAAAGGCACCATGCCCATCCTGATCACATCTTTCTAAAATTCGGCGCTCAGCGCGTGCAGACTCGTTTATGAGCGGGGGGTAACCCGTGGATCAGGCGTCTAAACCGAAAATGTCGCCCCGAAACGTCGCGAATCGCGATTCTATTACTCCGTCAATAGGATTGGTCTCGGCAGACTGGTGGCCGGATGAAATTTAAGACTGTGTCAATAGCATTGGGCCGGACATCCGGCCTTAAGGAGTTCCCTTTGGGCTACTCCCTCTGGGCTCTGGTCATTGTTTGGGATCGGCTTGAAAAATTCCACCGCGGCGCGGAGCTGTTCAAGCGTCGTGCTAACGGCCTCTTTGGCTGTGGCGGATTTGGGGTCGGCTTTGTGGCGACTTTCCGGTCACCAGTCCCTAGTCTCGGGAGGGCAGCCGTCGAGTATGGCCGTGCTTCAATGCGTGCATGACCAGCGACCAGCCGTGGTGGCTCACGATGCCTCCCGCCGAGCTAGCGGCGACGATCCTGCCGCTGTATTCGTCTTCTACCAATGAGCTGGAGGAAAGTAGAATCAGAGCGATCGCCAAGTGGTGTAAGACGGGTAAATACCGCGAACCGGCTGGATATAGCTCCCGTAGTGCGAGCCGAATATTCGAAGATCCCGATTTGCGGGCGGTCGCCGAAGCCACCCAAGTTCTCGAACACGCATCCCTGCTGATGCGCTCCTTTCCCATCGACGGTGGCTCCTATGTCGGAGTAACCCGGTTGGGGATGCACGCGCTGCAGACCAACACCGTGCGCCAGCATCTCGGCCTCAGCGCCACCCCATCGCGACCTGAGTCCGTCTAGCTTTCAAACTGACCCACTACCCAGCCGTCAAGAGGCGGGGCGCGCTGGCCGAGGGCAGCGCGTGGCGCGCGAGCGCAGGCAGTGCGTTTGATTACCAGTCCGCAGCTTGCCGCGCCTGCTGCCTTCATAGGCTCGGCTCGGCGTCGACGATGACCCACTGCTGTGTGTCGCTGCCGCAGGCGGCGTTGGCAGCCTTCTGCCGTAGCCAGGCGCCCAGGGGCAACTGTGCAGTTCTTCGTACGGGTCGGTGGGCCAGTGGATGGTGCAGATGCTGCCGTCGCGGTGGCGGACACGCTTGTCCACGGTTGAGACTCCTCGTTGGTTGTGAGGTGGTGGTGGCGCTGGACGCGGCGGCCCCGGCTGGGGCGGTTGGGCTGCTGGGTTTCCTGTCTTCGCCGTTGTGGCGGGCCTACATCAGCACCGACGAGCCGCTGATCCCGTCAGCGCTGCGGGAGTAGCGCGCTGCGGGAGTAGCGGTTGGCGAAAACAACGGCCCGACTACCCTCGAAGCCATGACCGCAGACTCTGCGACCACTTCGGCCGCACCCGGCGCCGAGTATGCCGAGACCGCCAGCGCGGCCTTCCGCGCAGCACTACAGGTGATGGAGTCCGTCGAACCGCGGATCGCCGCCGCAACGCGTAAAGAGCTTGCCGACCAACGTGATTCGCTGAAGCTGATCGCCAGCGAGAACTACGCGTCGCCGGCGGTGCTGCTGGCGATGGGCAATTGGCTGTCGGACAAATACGCCGAGGGCACGATCGGCCACAGGTTCTACGCCGGCTGCCAGAACGTGGACACGGTCGAATCGGTGGCGGCCGAACACGCCCGCGAACTGTTCGGCTCTCCGTATGCCTACGTGCAACCGCATTCGGGTATCGATGCCAACCTTGTGGCCTACTGGGCGATCCTTGCCGCCCGGGTCGAGGCCCCCAGCCTCGCCGCCGCCGGCGCCAAGCACGTCAACGACCTGTCGGAGGCGGACTGGGAGCAGTTGCGGGCCAAGCTCGGCAACCAGCGCCTGCTGGGCATGTCGCTGGACGCCGGCGGCCACCTCACGCACGGCTTCCGGCCGAACATCTCCGGCAAGATGTTCTACCAGCGCAGCTATGGCACCGACCCGGCCACCGGCTTGTTGGACTACGACGCGGTCGCCCGGGCGGCGCGCGAGTTCAAGCCGCTGATCCTGGTGGCGGGCTACTCGGCATACCCGCGCCGGATCAACTTCGCGAAGATGCGCGAGATCGCCGACGAGGTAGGGGCGACCCTGATGGTCGACATGGCCCACTTCGCCGGCCTTGTGGCGGGCAAGGTGTTCACCGGCAACGAAAACCCGGTCCCGCACGCCCACGTCACCACCACGACGACGCACAAGTCGCTGCGTGGCCCGCGCGGCGGGCTGGTGCTGGCGACCGAGGAATACTCCGACGCCGTCGACAAGGGTTGTCCGATGGTGTTGGGCGGCCCGCTGCCGCATGTGATGGCCGCGAAGGCGATCGCGCTGGCGGAGGCCCGTCAGCCCGCATTCGGCGCCTACGCGCATCGCGTCGCCGACAACGCCAAGGCGCTGGCCGACGGCTTCCTGCGGAGGGGTGCGCGACTCGTCACCGGCGGCACCGACAACCACATCGTGCTGTTGGACGTGACCTCGTTCGGGCTGACCGGCCGGCAGGCGGAATCGGCGCTGGTGGACTCCGGCGTCGTCACGAACCGCAACGCGATCCCGTCGGATCCGAATGGCTCCTGGTACACCAGCGGCATCCGACTCGGGACCCCGGCGTTGACCACCCGCGGATTCGGCGCCGCGGACTTCGATCGGGTCGCGGAGTTGGTGGTCGATGTGTTGACGAACACCCAGCCTGTTTCCGGGCCGCAGGGCAGCTCGAAGGCGAAATACACGCTGGCCGAGGGCACCGCGGAGCGGGTGCACGCCGCTGCGGCCGAACTGCTGTCGGCCAACCCGCTGTATCCGGGTCTGGTGCTGTAGGGGACGTCGGTAGGGGCATCGGCGCGCCGCGGCGAGGCGGCACGTCACGGCGAAGCGGCACGCCTATAGCGCGCACCGCGCCAGTACACCCCGCGACGGCGGGTAGTTTGCGTTTGAGTCTCACCCCGCCGGTCGCGGTCGCCGTCGAGCGCGTGCTGGCTGAAATCGCTGGCGTCGGGGTCAGCCATTGCCGGACGCTTCGCACTGGTCATCCGCGTCCTCCTGCTCCTGTTGCTTGACGGCCCGTAGCAGGACGTACGTCATGACGAAGTACCAGCCGGCGAAGACCGTCAGCGGGATCCAGAATGCGAGCACGCCGTCGTAGGCGAATGGGCCTTTGGTGAAGCAGATCACCAGCAACCCCGGCATGAACAGCAGGGCGCACCAGATGTTGAAGTAGCCCACCCAACGCGGGAAGACCGGACTCTCGCGGCGGTCGCGGAACACCGCGATGGCGATGGCGATGGTCTGGACGATGGCGGGGGCGCCGAATCCCACCAGGGCCAGCCAGCCGAAGTCGCTGATCAACTGCGTGTCGACGGGGTCACGATCGGGCCGGTAGGTTGCCGTCGCCATCGCGAGCATCGGGAACACGAAGAGCAGGGTCACCGTCACGCCGCTGGTGAGCTGTACCAGCGCCATCGGCGACCAGCGCCCCTCGATGCGGTACATCTGCAGCGTGATCACGACGGGGAAAAAGAACGCCAGCCCGGCCGTGAGCATGGAGATCACCAACCCGACCCTGATTCGGGTCTGGTTGTCGGCGTAGAAGCGCGCGATCTCCGCCGCGGATTGATTCGGGGTGGGCGGTGGAACCATGCCCGCGATGACCCAGAAGCCGAAGCCGAAGAAGACCATCAGGGCAGGCCCGGCCCAGATGCACCATCGTTGAGTCGTCGCGTTCATGGTTCCTTCATGCCCTTCATTCATCTCGGATTTCGATTAGCGGTGCCGATGAAGCTTGCGGAACGTCAGCGCGCGACGACTATCGACTCCCGGGGTGCATGTAGGACGGTATGTTGGCGAACGAATCGGGATTAACCGACATCCAGCTCCACGGCACGAAGTACGAGACCGCGGCCCACACCGCGCAGAATCCGACAACGGCGAGCAGGGTCACCGGAACCCGACGGGTAGGCGACCACCGCTCGATTCCACGTTCGAGGAATGAGCGTCCGCGCGGATCGTCCGTCGCCGACATACGCAGCGCGGTGAACCCGGCAGCATAGACGGCAACGAAAAGGCTCTCGTAGACGGGAAACTGGAATTCCGTGCCGGGAAAGAGCGTCAGCGCTCGCCACGTCCTGGGAAACGCGTAGACATGTGTGCGAATGAATAGTTGTTCGATCACGATGTCTACCAAGAACATCGACACGAATGCGACGCTGAAGGCGCGGACATTGTTGATGCTCGGATACCGCCGACGCAGCGCGAGAATGATTCTGCATTCCAGGGCCGCGAGCCCGATGCCCAGATAGAGATATTGAGGGACGTACCATGCCAGGCCCTCGGCATAGCGGGTCGGACCTTGCGCGAGTGGAAAGAAGGCCAGCCAGGAACCGAAGTTCCAGGCATGCGCGTTCCACGCGAACGTGTAGTGGAAATAGTTGATGAGCGGATCGATTCCAGCCGCCAGCAGCGAGCCGACGACGATCATTCCGTCTAATGTGAGTCGGCGGGTCTTGACCAGAGGACTCAACAGAAACACCCAAATCGTGCCGGCCGCGATGAAAAGGCTGCCGACCTCGATGAATCGGAGTACCAGGAGAGGACCGCCCCCGAACGTGTCGGGCCCGTAAATGGGGGCGGCACCGAACTGCGTGTCCGAGCCGATCCAGCGCCCCCACGCTTGAACGATGAAGACGATCCAGAGCGCACCGGCCACGGCCCAGAGGGAGACTGTGCCCTTGCGTTCCTCGCCGTCGATCGGGTCCTGGCGCTTGATGGTGGCCGATTGACTAGTCACTTACGTTGTCTTCCTCTGGATTCGAAGCCCTGCTACCGGTTACCGATGAAACTGACGGCGGTGCCACTGGGAGCCGGCAGCCCGAGCATTTTCGCGACGAGCTGGCTGGCGGGGTTGCTGATCGCCATCGGCGCCTCGGGTGGGAGCAACCCGGCGTCGATCATCATGTGGGCGGCGCGAACCATGATGATCGCAAGCCGGGTGCCGGCAAGGGTTTCGTAGTAGTCGATGTTCTTCACCGTATGTCCGGTGATCTCTTCATATCGGGCGATGGTTTGTGCGGCGTCGGGGATCCCGGCCGGCAGGGGCACGCCGATGCCTTCTGTGTGGTGGCGCTGCAGGAACAGCCACCAACCGAGTTCGAGTTCACGACTGGCCAGGGCCACCATCTCCCAGTCGAGGACCGCGGCGACGGCCAAGTCGTCGGAGAAGATGAGGTTACCCACCCTCGCGTCGCCCCAGTTGAGGACTTTCTGGCCCTCGTCAGCGGGCTTGTTTTCATACAGCCAGGCGAAGGCCGATTCGATCGTCGGGTTGGGCTCGCCCTCGGCCGCCCACTCGAAGATGCTCTTCCAGAGGGCGAGTTGAGCATCCAGACCGCTGCCCTGCTCGGCGGTGTCGAGTGATTCTAGCCCCAGCGCGCGCCAGTCGGCGTTGTGGATCTGCGCGAGCGCGTTGATACTGTTGTCCCACAAAAGGCTTCGCTGCTCTTCGCTGAGATCCAGGACCCACCCTGCGGTGGTGAACGGTGGATCGTCAGCGGGGATACGGCCGTCAACGCGTTCCATGACCAGGAACGGTGCACCCAGAATTGAGGGGTCTTCCTCGTAGAAGTAGATTTTGGGGGCTGGGACTGGGGTGTGGTCGCCGAGCGCCTTGATCACCGTGGCCTCTTTGCGGAGGTTGTAGTCGCGGAAGACTCCGGGACCGCTGGGCTGCACGCGTGCGACCATCCCTTGGGTGTGCTCGACGCCGTCGGCCACCCAGGTCACCTGGAACAGGACGGTCTCGTTGGAGAGGCCACCCGCGCCGGGGACGTGGGTGTTGGTGACCCGAACATTCTCTGCACCAGCGGTTTTCGAAGCCCACCAGGTTGCGAGGCGGGCTGAGGCCTGCGCTGGATCGATCTTGTTTTCGAGTGCCATGATTTTCTACCTTTGTCCGTTCTTCTTTGACTTGGCAGCCGCCAAGCGGGTCTTTGCGCGGGCGATTAGTCCGTTGGCGCGCTTCTTCTTGAGCAGCCACTTGGCCGCTTGCTGTCCGGGGATGCCGCTGATGCCACCCGTCGGGTGGGTGCCCGCGCCACTGAGGAACAGGCCGGGCACCGGAGTGTGGTAGCTGCCGAATCCCGTTGCGGGGCGCAGTGGTCCGAAACGCATCGATGCGGGGTCGACGTGGTAGACGTTGCCGCCGGGAACATTGAAGCGGGTCTGGAGGTCGGGGATGTTGAAGACCCGGCGTTCGAGGACCATGGAGTCCAGTCCCGCGTAGTAGTCGGCGGCTGCCTTGAGGGCGCGATCACCGATCGTCTCTCGCATGTCTTCCCATGACTCTTTGGGATGCGCGGGCGTGATTCCGGACCAGTACCAGAACGTGTCTTTGCCCGCCGGCGCCTGGGTTGGGTCCAGAGCGGATGGGATGATGCCGATTCCGCATATCGGGTCCGGCCAACGGCCGGCGATGGTGTCTTCCCACGCCTTGATGTGGTCCTCAAATGTCTGCCACGCAACGATCGGTTCACGCAGGTTCAGCCCATCCTTGCGCCACTTCTGATGCCGCGAGAGTGTCAACTGACCGTCGAGGGCTACGTCGATCTTGAGGGTGGCGGCCTCGACGACATCGACCGGGATAGCGTCGGCGCGGCGTTGCATCGTGTCGTCCAGAACGCCGCGGGGGAGCAGATCACACAACGTGGCTTTCGGGCTGCACGACGCCAGAACGTAGGGCGCACGGAGTTCTTCGCCGGTGTCGAGTCGGACGCCGCTGATCCTTCCGCCGTCCAGCAGCAACTCGTCCACTCGCGCGGACAGCCGGACGGTCCCGCCGTGGGCCTCGAACGACCGTTGCATGGCCGCGGGCAGAGCGCCGGATCCGCCTGCCATGCGGGCAGAGTTAGTCCGCTGGCACATGCCGATGTAGATCAGTGCCCAGGCGGTGCCGTCCTGGGTCATCCAGCAGAACGGTGGCATCGACGCCAGCGCGCCGCGGATCAGCGGGCTGTCGAAACGCTCGGTGATGAACTCGGCGTGCGATCGTGTCAGCAGGCTCGTCAGCGGCAGCAGATCCTTGCGGCGCCGCGCGGCAACCGGGATCGCGTTGAGGATCGTCTTGCCCGATGGTCGGGTCGGGTGGCCGGTCATGTACGGTATGACGAGGTCCATTGCTGCGTCGAGGCTTTGGGAGAATTCGAGGTAGGCGCGCGCGTCTTTTCGGGAGAAGTATTTGAGCTCCTCTGCTGTTCTCGCCGGGTCCTTCCAGAACGCCAGGGACGGGCCTTCTGGATCGAGGTGGACGTGAAACGGGTCGGCGATGATCTGCTTCAGGCCGTGCCGTTGTAGCTCGAGATCCGCCTCGATGGTCGTTGCGCGGAACATCGAGGCCTGGATCCCGCCCTCGTTGATCAGGTGATCGGGAGCATCAGCGAAGATCGCGTTCGTGCCGAGCATTCCACCAGAAGTCGGCGAAGCCTCCAGCACGACGACGCGCTGGCCGGCCTTGGCGAGATAGGCGGCGGCGGTGAGGCCGTTGTGGCCGGCACCGATGACGATGACATCGTGGTCAGTCTTCTTGCTGATCATGGGACGAGATCTCCTTGTGTCTTGGTGGCGCGTTGCTTCATCGCTTGCTGATAGCGGTCGAACCACAGCTCTTGGTAGGTCGCGTAGGCGATCCGACCCTGCTGGTCCTCCCAGCGGTAGACGCTGTCGTGGAACGAGGTGTTCGGCCAGGCCGGCAGCGACGCGCAGGCAATGGCCTCGCCGCGGAAGTGATACACCTCGCCCGCCTCGTCCTGCGCCTCGATGTCCTGGCGGAGGGGCAGATATGTCCGTGGGTGGTACTCGAGTACGTTGCGGCGAACGCGTGTGATCGCCCGGGTCTTGTCGCCGCGCTGAATCCAGGCGTAGTGATGCGACAGCCGGTCACCGACGTCGTAGAGGCCTGCCCACGCAGGGTCGGTGTCAAGTGGCTCGAAGCTGATCTGATTGAAGATCAGGTCCGGACCGAAGTACATGGGCGACCAGCCCACGGGCGGCACCAGCACCGCCCCACGCTTTTCCACCCGGATCTGGCGCCATGAGCGATCCCGCGGAGCGTAGCAATCGATCGCGTGACGCTGGCCGTGCAGCACCAGCTCGCCTGTCATGTGCATGAATTGCTCGGTGCCGCCCGGCTCACGGCTCAGGTCGTGGTGATGGTCTTCCTCGCCCGGCATGACGTGGCCCCGTGCGAGCAGTGGCGTAACCGCTTCTGCAACGACGTCTACGGTGGTTTCGCCGTCGTCACTTGTGTAGGTCACCCGGGCGGTGCGGCCGGGCTCGACGAAGTCGATCGTCAAACCATTGGCGGTGGTGATCTTGTTGCCTTTCACCGTCGGCCACGGCATCGTGATTTCGTAGTCGATGAAAGCCATGTCGGTGTACTCGACGTTGTCCGTTCCCTGGAAGATGCATACGCCGCCCTGCGACAGCGGGAATGCGGGCTGATAGCGCACGTAGAGGAATGCGCCGATCCGCGCCTCGGGAATCGAGAAGCCGAAATAGTGGGTGTGGATGAGATGGGGATCCCACTGCTCACCGTCATCGGGCAACGGCAGTAGCAGATCTGTCTCGGGGGGATGGGTTCCCATGGGCACGGTGATGTCCCTTTCAGGCTGAGGCGTGAGTCGCGCTCGCCGGCGGCGACGCATCTGTCGAAGATGATGGCCAGACAAGTTCTGTCAGCTTTTGTCTCAGCGTTCCCGCCATGATGTCGGCTTCCGGACGGACGACCGAGAGGCCGATGATCCACACCGAGAAGAGGGCAAGCCCGAGCGTCGCCAGGCACGCAATGTACGTCCACACGTAGGAAACGTTGTCCTGGTTGAGCGCCCACCACATCGGAAATGCTGTGGCACCGTTAGCAATACCATCGGCCATCGGAATACACGCGATCACGGCAAGCTGCTTCCACCACGTAGTCAGATGCGGCCGAAGGTGATAGATCAACGCACCAGCCAGCATCGGCATGACCGGGTTCACGAACCCCCACCACAGCGGGAAACCCCAGGGGTTCAACGGTTGATGTCCGTAGTAGAGATACGTGTGTGCGAGGATTCCCGGAGTCTCGAGCAAAATATCCACGACGCAGTCGAGCGCCCACAGCGCGAACAGGTTCTTCATGGTTACGCCAAGCTGAAACAGCTTGTAGGCCAGGTAACCGAGTCCGCCGACGTACCAGGGATAGACGAAGCAGATGTAGAGCGGCATTGTCCGGCCGAGGACCGCGAAAGTGCCCAACGCCCCGTTCTCCTTGAGATATACGAGGCCCAGGACGTCGACGATCGGCTCTAGCCCCGCAGCGAGTGCTCCGCCGATGAGGCAGTACAGCAGCAACGGGCCCTTGCCCTTCAGGATCTTTCGGACCGCGATCGCCAACGCGATGCCCAACGGAATGAAGATGAAGACATTGAAGATCGTCTCCGGGGTCTTCGGCATCACCTCCTCGACCGGTGGCTGCGGGATCGCAGCAAGGAGCGTGGTGAGCATTGTCTCGATCTCCCATCCGCAGTGACCCCTGTCACCTGCATTGGGGACCAGGTTATCCTAGAATGAAAGAACTATCAACTATGAATATTCTTTCAATCGCGTTCTCTTTCACTCTGGAATGATGGGTGCTGTGGTGGATACCTCGGACCGCAACGCTCCTACGCGCAGCGATCGTCAGCGGGAACGCACGCGAGGAAAGCTGCTCGATGCCGGCCGCACACTGATCGCGGAGCGAGGTGTGGCGGGACTGCGTATCCAGGAGATCACCGAGCGCGCCGATGTCGCCCTGGGCTCGTTCTACAACTATTTTTCGACCAAAGAGGAATTGGTGGAAGTAATTGTCGGGGAGAGCCTTTCGGCTCTGGCTGCGGCTACCCTGCCGTCGCAATGGGGGGACGCCGACCCTGCCGAGGTCGTTGCCGCAGCGATCCTCCGCGTTGTTCGACTCGCCTTCGATGACCCGGACTTCGCGCGGCTGGTCGTGAACCTCGCCCATTCCGACGACTTGTTCCTGGCCGCGACACATCCATATGCCCGGATCGCGCTGGAACGCGGAATCGCCGACGATCGGTTCGACGTTGTCGACATCGAGGTTGCCCTCACCGCGATCATAGGCGCAGCTTTCGCGCTCATCAGAGAGTTACTCAACGGCCACCACACGGCAGGCGCCGAGGTTGCGTTCGCGCAGCTGGCCCTCGCGTCCCTCGGCTTGCGCCCGGGCGAGGCGGCCGCTGTCACAAAAGCGGCCGCATCTCGACTCAGCGGATAGCGCGGAGCACACCCTACGAGCAGTGCTCCGCTGAGCTGATTCAGCAGCCCGATCCGGCATACTGCGCCGTCGAAATCCGCGTACAGCAGCCGCGCCAGCTTTAGACGCGACTCGTAAATGACATGCGACGCCTCAGACGCGGAGGGAATCCCGAGTAATGCTTCTGGCCGCGATACCACCTGAACGTTCGCCACGGCGCCGCGTCGACGAGTAGATCGCTCGTCGCGAGATTCCACCCCGTCGAGAACTCACAAAGGGTGTCGATGTTCCGAACTGAAACTATCGCCTCAGCGGGCCGTCCAACGCCGCGCACGCCCTAACGTCTCACTCCGCGCGCACAGTACAACGCATTCCGACCAGCGTGTCTCAAGTTCACTGCACAAGTGCAGGCTTGGTGCAATCAATCGTGAGAAAGTGCGGTCAAACTCGAGAACCTGCAACGCTGCGGAGAATTTTACGATTTCCACAGACTTGGGTTACTGTAACTGCATGGCACAGAAACCTGTTCTGACGCCACTGATGGCGGAACTGGAACCGGTAGTCGGCGAGAACTACCACCGGCACTTCAACACAGCCGAACCGTGGTACGCGCACGACTTCGTGCCGTTCGACCGTGGCGAGAATTTCAAGTTCCTGGGCGGGCAGGATTGGGATCCGTCGCAGGTCACGCTGCCCAGGCACATCACCGACGCGCTGGAAATCCTCTTGATCACCAAGGACAACGCCGCCGGTGTGCACCGCGAGTTCGTGGAGCACTTCATCCTCGAGGACTGGTGGGGCATGTGGATCGGGCGCTGGACGGCCGAGGAGCATCTGCACGCGATCGTCTTGCGGGAGTACCTCGTGGTGACCCGTGAGATCGATCCGGTGGCCAACGAGGATGTGCGCGTCGAGCACGTGATGAAGGGCTATCGCGCCGACCACTTCAGCAAGATCGAGACGCTGGTGCTCATGGCACTGCGCGAACGTGAACACGCCGTGTTCTGCCGACGGCTGGCAGCGCAGATCGACGACCCGACGCTGCGCAGCCTGATCGGAAGGATCGCCAAGGACGAGGAACGGCACCTGCAGTTCTTCGAGAACCTGGTACGCGAGTGCCTCAGGCTCGAGCCCGGGGAAACGGTCGCGGCGATCGCCGCACGAGCAGCGGAGTTGCAGGTCGTCGGCGCCGACATCGACGCGTACAAGGACAAGGTCGCCAACGTCGCGGAGGCCGGCATCTTCGACGAAAGCCTGAAGCTTTCGGGCGTCTCGGACTCGATCGCGGCGTGGGGCCTGACCGACCGGGCGGAGCTTGCCGACTTCGTTCGCTGAACCGTCTGCTCTTCGCCCGAGCGGCTCCTGGCTGGTGCACGGCGCGCCTGCGAGGCGCGGATGGCGCCGCAAGGGTAGCGTCACATTTGATGGCTAGCGACACGCTCTGCTATCCGGGTGGTACCCGAGCTTCGACGCTGACGGGACCGGCCCCGGTCCCGGTACCGCCGCGACCGCCCAGGCGCCTCCGCGGGGCCGCGCGGGCTCGAGGAGCTCCATGTGACCGATTCGTCACCTGTCCGGACTTACGTTCTCGACACGTCGGTGCTGCTGTCCGACCCGTGGGCATGCACCCGGTTCGCGGAGCACGAAGTGGTGGTTCCATTGGTGGTGATCAGCGAGCTGGAGGCAAAACGGCATCATCATGAGCTGGGCTGGTTCGCCCGGCAGGCGCTGCGTCTGTTCGACGATCTACGTCTAGAGCACGGCAGACTCGATCAGCCGATTCCAGTTGGGGCGGAGGGCGGTACGCTCCACGTCGAACTCAATCACAGCGATCCCGCGGTGCTGCCCGCCGGGTTCCGCACCGACACCAACGACGCGCGCATCTTGACCTGCGCGGCAAATCTCGCGGCCGAGGGTAAGCGAGTGACGTTGGTGAGCAAGGACATTCCGCTGCGGGTCAAGGCCGGCGCGGTCGGGCTGGCGGCTGACGAGTACCACGCGCAGGACGTAATCGTATCCGGCTGGACCGGGATGGCGGAGCTGGAAGCGTCAGCGGCCGACATCGACACACTGTTCGACGAGGGTGAGATCGACGTTGAGGCCGCACGAGATCTCCCGTGTCACACGGGAGTTCGGTTGCTCGGCGGCACCTCGCACGCGCTCGGCCGGGTCAACCCCAGCAAGCGGGTACAGCTGGTCCGGGGTGACCGGGAGGTGTTCGGACTGCGGGGCCGGTCCGCCGAGCAGCGTGTCGCGCTGGATCTGCTGCTCGACGAATCGGTGGGGATCGTCTCGCTCGGCGGCAAGGCGGGCACCGGCAAGTCGGCGCTGGCGTTGTGCGCCGGGCTGGAGGCCGTGCTGGAGCGGCGTACGCAGCGCAAGGTCGTGGTGTTCCGGCCGCTGTATGCGGTGGGTGGTCAAGATCTCGGCTACCTGCCCGGCACCGAGAGCGAAAAGATGGGTCCGTGGGCCCAGGCGGTCTTCGACACGCTTGAGGGGCTGGCCAGCGCCGCAGTCCTCGAGGAGGTGCTGTCGCGCGGCATGCTTGAGGTGCTCCCGTTGACCCACATCCGCGGCCGTTCGTTGCACGATTCCTTCGTGATCGTCGACGAGGCGCAGTCACTGGAGCGCAACGTGCTGCTGACCGTGCTGTCGCGCCTGGGCGCCGGCTCTCGTGTGGTGTTGACGCACGATGTCGCGCAGCGGGACAACCTGCGCGTGGGCCGGCATGACGGTGTCGGGGCGGTGATCGAGAAGCTGAAAGGCCACCCGCTGTTCGCTCACATCACGCTTGTGCGCAGCGAGCGGTCGCCGGTCGCGGCGCTGGTCACGGAGATGCTCGAGGAGATCAGCCCGGGTGCTCTGCCGTGATCGCACGTTGACGCTGCGCAGAGTCAACGCGACTGCCCGGTAGGCTGCCCGGGTGGCGAAACGACCAGCCAACCGGGCACGGCCGTACTGGCTCACGCTGTGTGCTGGGGCCGGGGCCGCCGCGGTGCTGGTGGTCGGAGGGCTGACCGGGCACGTCAAGCTGACCAGCAGCGATAACGTCGACTGCACGGCGGTCAAGTGCATCGCGTTGACGTTTGACGACGGACCCAGCCCGTACACCGACCGGCTGCTGCAAATCCTGAAAGACAACGACGCGAAGGCGACCTTCTTTCTCATCGGCAACAAGGTGGCGGCCAACCCGGCCGCCGCAAAGCGCGTCATGGACGCCGGCATGGAGGTGGGCAACCACACCTGGGAACACCCCAACATGACGACGATTCCGCCCGAGGACATCCCGGCGCAGTTGGCCAAGGCCAGTGACGCGATTGCGGCTGCGACGGGGCAGCGCCCGACGCTGATGCGCACGGCGGGCGGCCTGATCAACGACAACGTGCTGGCGGAGGCGAAGAGGCAGGGCCTGGCCGACATCAACTGGGATGTGATCCCATTCGACTGGGCCAACGACTCCAATACCGCGGCCACTCGGTACATGCTGATGCAGCAGATCAAGCCGAACTCGGTGGTTTTGTTCCACGACACCTACTCGTCGACGGTCGACCTCGTCTACCAGTTCATCCCGGTCCTCAAGGCCAACGGCTATCGCATGGTCACCGTCAGCCAGATGCTCGGTCGGCGTGAACCCGGTACGAGCTACGGCAGCCGGGAGAACGGACCGGCCGTCAACGACCTTCGCGACATCCCGCCCGCCGAGATCCCGACCCTGCAGAACACGCCGTCGCCCACCCCGATGCCGAATTTCCCGATCACCGACATCCCGAACCAGAACTCGGGCGGCCCGAACAACGGGGCCTAGCTGAGAGGGCTAGGAGTCGCCTGGCTTGACCTTGGCCATGGCCAGCACATCGAGGCGCTTGTCGAGCTCTTCCTCCGACAGCTTGTCGCCGATCAGCCCGCGGTCGATCACGGTCTGGCGAATCGTCTTGTGCTCTTTGAGGGCTTGCTTGGCGACCGCCGCGGCCTCCTCATAGCCGATCGCGGAGTTCAGCGGAGTCACGATCGACGGCGACGACTCGGCCAGAGTGCGCAGCCGATCCTCGTGTGCGATCAGGCCGCTGATGCAGCGGTCGGCGAACAGGCGGGACACGTTGGCCAGGATCTTGAATGACTCGAGCAGGTTGCGCGCCATCATCGGGATGTACACATTGAGTTCGAACGCCCCGCTCGCGCCGCCCCACGCGATCGCGGCGTCGTTGCCGACCACCTGCGCGGCGACCTGCGTCACCGCCTCGGGCAGCACCGGATTCACCTTGCCCGGCATGATCGAGCTACCCGGCTGCAGGTCGGGCAGCTGGATCTCGGCGAGCCCGGTCAGCGGGCCCGACCCCATCCACCGGATGTCATTGGCGATCTTCGTCAGGGACACCGCGATTGTGCGCAGCGCGCCGGAGGCTTCCACCAGTCCGTCCCGAGCGGCCTGGGCTTCGAAAGAGTTTCTTGCCGTGCGCAATTCGGCCAGGCCGGTCTGCTCCTTGAGCACCTCGACCACCTTCTCGCCGAAGCCGTCGGGCGCGTTGAGGCCGGTCCCGACGGCCGTGCCGCCGATCGCCAGCTCGCCGAGCCGCGGGAGAGCCGCGCGAACCCGCTCGATGCCGGCCTCGATCTGGCGCGCATAGCCGCTGAACTCCTGACCGAGAGTCACCGGCACGGCGTCCATCAAGTGTGTGCGCCCGGACTTCACCACCGTGCGCCACTGGCGAGCCTTGGTCGCGAGCGCCTCATGCAGCACCTCGAGCGCCGGAATCAGCTCGCGCACAGCGGCTTCCGTCGCGGCAATATGTGTCGCGGTAGGAAATGTGTCGTTTGACGACTGCGACATGTTCACATCGTCGTTGGGATGGACGGTGACACCGGTGCGGGCCGCGATGCTCGCGATGACCTCATTGGTGTTCATGTTCGAGCTGGTGCCCGAACCGGTCTGGAACACGTCGATCGGAAACTGATCATCGTGGCGGCCGTCGGCGATCTCGGCTGCCGCGGCGATGATCGCGTCGGCCTTCTCGGCACCGAGCAGACCGAGGTCCTTGTTCACCTGCGCGCACGCGCCCTTGAGCAGACCGAGCGCACGGATCTGGGCCCGCTCCAGTCCGCGACCCGAGATCGGGAAGTTCTCCACGGCCCGTTGCGTCTGCGCCCGCCACAGCGCGCTCTTGGGTACCCGGACTTCACCCATCGTGTCGTGCTCGATGCGGTATTCGTCGTCGGCAGTGGTCTTGTCGACGGCAGTGTCGGCTGACATCTTTTCTCCCCAGTTGTCGGTTACGGCAGCGGATAGATCGCGTTGGAGTCACCGATGAAGTCGATCGCCGAGTACTCGTTCAGCTTCGACAGCCGGTGGTAAGCCTCGATCATCCGGACGGTGCCGGACTTGCTGCGCATGACGATCGACTGGGTAGTGCAGCCGCCGCTGTAGTACTGGACACCCTTGAGCAGGTCACCGTTGGTGACCCCGGTGGCACAGAAGAAGACGTTCTCGCCGGACACCAAGTCCTCGGTCATCAACACGCGGTCGAGGTCGTGTCCGGCGTCGATCGCCTTCTGCCGTTCCGCGTCGTCTCTGGGCGCGAGCTGGCCCTGGATCGCGCCGCCCATGCAGCGGATCGCGGCGGCGGCGATGATGCCCTCGGGTGTGCCACCGATGCCGACCAGCATGTCGGTGCCTGAGTTGGGGCGGCACGCCGAGATCGCGCCCGCCACGTCGCCGTCGGAAATCAGCCGGCAGCGGGCACCGGCGTCCCGCACGTCGCAGATGAGCTGCGCATGACGCGGCCGATCGAGGATGCATACCGTCATGTCCGATACGGACAAGTTCTTGACCTTGGCCACCCGGCGGATGTTGTCGCCGATCGGCGCGGTGATGTCGATGGCGTCGACGGCGTCCGGACCGACGGCGATCTTGTCCATGTAGAACACCGCCGACGGGTCGTACATCGCGCCGCGTTCAGACACTGCGAGCACCGAGATCGCGTTTGGCAGGCCCTTGCTCATCAATGTGGTGCCGTCGATCGGGTCGACGGCGAAGTCGCAGTCGGGCCCGTCACCGTTGCCGACTTCCTCGCCGTTGTAAAGCATCGGGGCGTTGTCTTTCTCGCCCTCGCCGATCACCACCACGCCGCGCATCGACACCGAGTTCACCAGCTCGCGGATCGCGTCGACCGCCGCGCGGTCGCCGCCCTCCTTGTCGCCGCGGCCCACCCAGCGGCCCGCCGCCATCGCACCGGCCTCGGTGACCCGGACCAGCTCCAAGGCGAGGTTGCGGTCGGGGGCTTCACCGCGGCGAGCTTTAGGCATGCGGCGATTCTCCCAGAGAGCGCTCGCGGAGTGGCAGCTGGGATACTGGCCACGTGACCAGCCAACCGGGTCCGGTTCCCAGGGAGCAAAAGCCTCGGGTCCTTCAGGATGGCCGCGACATGTTCTGGTCGCTGGCGCCGCTGGTGGTGGCCTGCATCGTGCTGGCCGGGCTGGCGGGTATGTGTTCGTTCCAGCTCACCGGGCCGAAGGCCGGCCAGCCGCCGTCCTACGACGCGCCTGCTGCGCTCCGCGCCGACGCCGCCCAGCTGGGCTTTCCGGTGCGCCTGCCGCAGTTGCCGGATGGCTGGCACGCGAATTCGGGCAGCCGGGGCAGCATCGACGCGGCGCGCACGTCGACGGTCGGCTATCTGGCGCCAAGCGGGATGTACCTGAGCCTCACGCAGAGCAACGCGGACGAACAAAAGCTGATCGCCTCGTTCGGCACCGACCTTCACCCCTCCGGCACACAGGACGTGGGCGGGGTGTCGTGGGTGGTGTACGAGGGTGGCGCAAACGTCCGACCGGTCTGGACGACGCGGCTGGACGGGCCGACAGGCCCCGCGCAGATCGCGATAACCGGTGCCGCCGGTCCAGACGACTTCCGTACGCTAGCGGCGGCCACGCAGTCGCAGCAGCCACTGCCCGCGCGATAGAAGACAGATGACCGCACCACGGCTTTTCGCGGATGGCGCATTAAGGCGCTCGGCGCCGCTCGGCCTCGATCTGTTTGTAGAGGTCGACGTAATACGGCAGGCACTCCTGCATCGCCTTATCCGTGGTGTAGAGCGGCTCATACCCGAGGTCTCGACGCGCCTTTTCGACTGAGAAATAGTTGTCGAGGTAAAGCCGTTCCACCGCAAGTGGTTCCAGCGGCGGCGCCGGCAGCCTGAACTCGAAGTGCGCTTGCTGCCACAGGCTCATGATCGCGTGGATCAGCCGACCGGAGACCCGCAGACGCGGCCAGTGCTGGCCGCACGCCTGGACGACGGGGCGGGCGAACTCGAACATGTTCACCGGGTCGTCGTCGTTGATGAAATAGGCCTGGCCGGGAGCCGTGCCGCCTTCGACGAGATGCTGTGCCGCAAGGACGAATCCGTGCACCAGATTGTGTACGTACGAATTGTCAAGGCGCGCATGCTTGGTGCCGATCAACACCTTGACCTGACCGCTGACCACCCGCTCGAACATCTTGCGGAACAACGTCTGGTCACCGCGGCCCCAGATGCCGCTCGGCCGGATCGAGCACGTCAACAAGCCACCGACGCCGTTTTGTGACAGCACGAATTTCTCTGCCGCCACCTTGGTTTCGGTGTACAGGTCGGCGAACCGGTCGGTGTACGGCAGAGTTTCATCGCCGCCGGAGATCGCTTTGCCGCCGATCACAACGCTGTTGCTCGACGTATAGACGAACCGCGCGACTCCCGCCTCCTGCGCGGCATGCACAAGGTTCTTGGTTCCGTCGACGTTCACCGCGAAGCTGCGCTTGCGGTACTCCTCGGTGACCGACCGCCCGCCCATCAGCTCGATCAGCGCTGCGGTGTGGAAGACCGTGTCGATGCCGTCCACCGCGGCGCCGACGGAACCGACATCGCAGATATCGTCGACGACCGTTTCGAGCCGGGGATGGGCGGGCATCGGCGAGGGCACCCGGTCGAACGATCGGACCCAGTATCCGCGGTTGAGAAGCTCGGCCACGAGGTTGCAACCGACGAAGCCGGAGCCACCGGTGACCATGACCTTGCCGAGATCGGACGTCAGTGTCGGATCAACCATGCCCGGCAGCTTAACTGAAACCTGTTTCAATTACGAGTGATATTTGAGGATGTAAGTTGTTGGTCAGGTGTCGGTGCCATCGCGGCCAGCCAGCGCGTCCTCCACTCGCTTGCGTGCGCCGGCTAAGTGCTCTTCGCAGCGTTTAGCCAGTTCCTCGCCTCTTTCCCAGAGTTTCAGCGACGAGTCGAGGTCGAGGCCACCCTCTTCGAGGACCCTCACAACTTCAATCAACTCATCGCGCGCTTCCTCGTACCCCATTTGACTAATGGGTCTAGTGTTTTGGCGCTCATGCTCGGCCTTCTGCTCTTCGCGCAAGCGCTCATGCTCGGCCTTCTGCTCTTCGCGCAAGCGCTCATCGCGTGTCACAATAGTTCCTCGCCCGAACTCACCGCACCGAATGCGCCGTCGGAAAGTCGGATGCGCAGCCGTGTCCCGGCTCGAGCGTTGCCGACCGAGCGAAGCACGGCCGCCGGCCCGCCGTCGGGAATGGCCTGCACGACCGCGTACCCGCGGGCGAGCGTGGCCGCCGGCCCAAGTGTGGCCAGCCGGGCTGAGAGGTGACCAACGCGGTCCGTTTCAGCACTCACCAAGTGGTCAATATCGCGACGTACGGCGGCAACGGCACGATAAATCTCCTCACTTCGCGCGGTCAGCATCTGCAGAGGCGCCGAAAGTACCGGGCGGCTACGCAGCTGATGGACGAGCCGCTCCTCACGGCTCACCCAGTTGCGCAAGGCTCGCGCGCCGCGCCGGCACAGGTCGTCGAGCATTGCCCGTTCGGCGGCCACGTCCGGCACGATCCGTTTGGCCGCGTCGGTGGGCGTGGCGGCGCGAAAATCGGCAACCAGGTCGCACAGCGGGTTGTCGGGTTCGTGGCCCACCGCGCTGACCACCGGCGTCGTGCACGCTGCGATTGCGCGGCACAAGGTCTCGTCGGAGAACGGCAGCAGGTCCTCGACGCTGCCCCCGCCGCGGGCGAGCACGATCACGTCGACGCCGGGGTGTCCGTCGAGCTCGCGCAGCGCGTCGACGATCTGCGGCACCGCGTGAGGTCCCTGAACCACGGTGTTGCGCACCTCGAAACGAACGGCCGGCCAGCGGGCAGCCGCTACCGTCATCACGTCGCGTTCGGCGGCGCTGGCGCGCCCGGTGATCAGGCCGACGGCGGCGGGCAGGAACGGCAGCGGCCGTTTCAGCCGGGGGTCGAACAGGCCCTCGGCGTCCAACAGCCGGCGCAGCCGATCGATGCGCGCCAACAGCTCGCCGATCCCGACTGCTCGAATCTCGGTGAGCCGCAACGAAAACGAACCCCGGCCGGTGTAAAAGGTCGGTTTACCGCACACGACCACCTGGGTGCCCTCCGTGAGCCGAACGGGCGCATTGAGCACCAGGTCACGTGGGCACGTGACCGTCAGCGACATGTCGGCGGCCGGGTCGCGCAACACCATGAACACGGTCTTGGCATCGGGCCGCAGGTTGATCTCGGTGAGCTGGCCCTCGACCCACACCATGCCGAGTCGATCGATCCATTTGGCGACCCGGGTGGCGACGGCCCGCACCGGCCATGGGTGCTCCGCGGAGTTCGGCGGTGCGGGTGCGGTCACTTGGCGGACGCGCGGGTGATCCTGTTGGCCAGCAGGGTCTGGAACGGCGCGCGAGCCTTGGTGGCTTCTTCGTAGGCCAGTAGCGCATCGAGATCGGCGACACCCAATGACTGCAGCCGGGCCCGCAGCTGCGCCAATGTGAGCTCGTCATAGTCGAGCTCGACGACGATTTCCGGCGGCTCGCTGATCGCGGTGTTCTTGCCACCCGCCTTCGTGGTCGAGGTGGCCGGCTCCCGCGGATCCGTCGAATACAGGGCGAACCGCCCCTCGGCCCGACGGTCGCGGTCGCTCTTCAACGGGGTCACCCGCGCTGCCTCGGCCTCGGCCACGTCTTCGTCGAACGTGGCCCATTGCGCCTGCTCGGCTTTGGGCGGGAACAGCGTGTCGAGGGTTTCGTCGCCCTTGATCACGAGGTCAGCGACGTTCTGCTGCCATCGCATGACCAGGTGGGCCGCCTGGCTGACCAACGTCATCGGGTACATCAGGATTGTCTGCGGCAGCTTGAGCGTTTCCTCGACGATGGTGGCGGCCGCCCCCACCAGCAGCCTGATCCCATATGGTGCATTCGCCATGGCCACCAGCCTGCCTTAACAATCCCGCATGTCAAAAGCGGGGCCCTCGAGCGGCGAGAGCGATGAGCGCCCGCGCGAAGAGCATCTGGCAGGGAGTCTGATTTGGCGCCTGGGCCGCGTCGGACCGTAGGCTGGCTGCTATGCCGCCTGCGGTCAACATGGGGATTCCGGGCTCGGCCGGCGCGGTAGCACGGCGGCCCACCGGCAAGCGGGTGTTGCTGGCCGAACCCCGGGGGTACTGCGCAGGTGTCGACCGGGCGGTCGAGACGGTCGAACGCGCGCTGGAAAAGCATGGGGCACCGGTGTACGTGCGGCACGAGATCGTGCACAACCGGCATGTGGTCGACACGCTGGCGAAAGCGGGCGCGGTGTTCGTGGACGAGACCGACGAAGTGCCCGAGGGTGCGATCGTGGTGTTCTCGGCCCACGGCGTGGCGCCGACGGTGCACGAGTCGGCCGCCGAGCGCGGCCTGCAGGTGATCGACGCCACATGCCCGTTGGTGACCAAGGTGCACAACGAGGCCAAACGCTTCGCGCGCGACGACTACGACATCCTGCTGATCGGTCACGAGGGGCACGAGGAGGTGATCGGGACCGCCGGTGAGGCCCCCGACCATGTCCAGCTCGTGGACGGCCCGGAGGCCGTCGCCGGCGTGACCGTGCGCGACGAAAACAAGGTGGTCTGGTTGTCGCAGACCACGCTCTCGGTCGACGAGACGATGGAGACCGTAGGCCGTCTGCGGGAGCGTTTCCCGAAACTGCAGGACCCGCCCAGCGATGACATCTGCTACGCCACGCAAAACCGTCAGGTGGCCGTCAAGGCGATGGCGCCCGAATGCGAGTTGGTGATCGTCGTCGGATCGCGCAACTCGTCCAACTCCGTGCGCCTGGTCGAGGTCGCGCTCGGAGGAGGCGCCAACGCGGCCCATCTCGTCGATTACGCCGACGACATCGACCCGGGATGGCTCGATGGCGTGACAACCATCGGCGTCACATCCGGGGCGTCGGTCCCCGAAGTGCTCGTCCGCGGAGTGCTCGAGCGGCTGGCCGAGCAGGGCTACGACGTTGTGCAGCCGGTGACCACCGCGAACGAGACGCTGGTGTTCGCACTGCCGCGAGAAATGCGGCCATCACGCAAGTGACTGCCGCGGGAGGCGTCAGATGTCGTATTCCCAGCTTTCGGCTTCCGACGACCGCGACCGCGACCGCGAGTGCACCGGGCGCTCCTGCCTGGTGTCGGTGTCCGCGGGGGTGCCGCGGTAGCGGACCCGCGAAATCGGATGGTGAGTGCCGTTGGTGACGGCGGGCCCGTTCGGTGCGGGGCGGCGATGTGGCTGCGCCTCGTAGGCCTCGAACGGGTCGTATGGGTCGTCGTAAGAGCTGTGGCGGCTGTGACGATCGTGCGCCGGCCTGCGTTCGTAGGGCTCGCGACGGTCGTACGGATTGCGGGTCCCGTGGCCAGCCGGCGCCCTACGGCGGGGCAGCTCGACGGGATCCTCGGGTCGCCACGACGGCGGTGGCCGGCGGCGGCCTCGCTCGGGCGGCAGGTCTTCCTCGACTAACGGGGCACGAGGCCGTCGTGGTCGCGGCGGTTGCGGGCGGTTGGCGGCCGTCGCGGGCTGTGCCGAGCGGGCCGCCCTGGGTCTGTCGACCGCGTGACGGCGAGCGGGTTGCTCCTCGTCGTCACGCGTGCGGTCATGGGAGCCGCCGGTCCTTGCGCTGGCGGACGCAGGGTCCTCGTCGGCGGCTGAACGGGACGAACGGACGAACCACCGGATCAATCCGATCAGCAGCACCGCACCCGAGGTGAGCACCATCAGCGGGAAGCGCTCGATCAGCGGATACAGGCAGTTGATGACAATGTCTTTGAGGCCGGCGAGCTTCCCGCCGTGGAACAGGAAGTAACAACCCGGCACGCTGATGAACAGAATCATCGGCGGCTGCACCACCGCGGTGAAGATTCCGGACCGCCTGACCAGCAGCACGGCCACGATGCAGCCGATCATGTAGAGGGCAGCGAACACGTGGGTGAGATCCCTGCCACCGCCGGCGTCGAACGCGAAGCCGATCGCGGTCGCGGTGACCGCGATCATTGCCGCGCCCCACCACGGCAGCCCAGGCACATTGGGATGCACCGACTGAGGCTTCGCGCTCACGGCCGACCCGTCCCGCTGTGAAGACACATATAGACCGTACCGGTTCCCGGGCAAAGTCGGCTGTCAAGCGTGCTGATACCCGCATGTCGTGTTTGCCTAGACTGTGGATCCTGTGAGCCTGAACTTGGGAATCGTGGGTTTGCCGAACGTCGGCAAATCGACGTTGTTCAACGCGCTGACGCGCAACAACGTGCTGGCCGCGAATTACCCGTTCGCGACGATCGAACCCAACGAGGGCGTGGTGCCGTTGCCCGATCCCCGGCTTGCCGCGCTGGCTGAGATGTTCGGCTCGGCCCGAATCGTCGCGGCCCCGGTCACATTCGTCGACATCGCCGGTCTGGTGAAAGGGGCCTCGGAGGGCGCGGGCCTGGGCAACAAGTTCCTCGCCAACATCCGCGAATGCGACGCGATCTGTCAGGTGGTCCGGGTGTTTTCCGACGACGACGTCGCACATGTCGACGGAGAGGTGAACCCGAAGTCCGACATCGAGGTCGTGGAGACGGAGCTGATCCTCGCCGACCTCCAAACGCTGGAACGGGCGCTGCCCAGGCTGGACAAGGAAGCCCGCACCCACAAGGACCGCCGGCCGGCTTTCGAGGCCGCGGAGGCGGCTCAACAGGTGCTCAACGACGGCGGGACCCTGTTCTCGGCGTTCTCGTCGGCGTCGGGGTCGGATTGGTCACTGCTGCGCGAGCTGAACCTGTTGACGACGAAGCCGTTCCTGTACGTGTTCAACGCGGACGAAGCGGTGCTGACCGACACTGGGCGGGTGGCGCTTTTGCGTGAGCTGGTTGCTCCTGCCGATGCGGTGTTTCTGGACGCCAAGATCGAGGCCGAGCTGCTGGAGCTCGACGATGAATCCGCGGCCGAGCTGCTCGAGTCGATCGGGCAGACCGAGCGCGGGCTCGACGCATTGGCCCGTGCGGGCTTTCACACGTTGCGGTTGCAGACGTTTCTGACGGCCGGCCCGAAAGAGGCGCGGGCGTGGACGATTCATCGGGGTGACACGGCGCCGAAGGCCGCCGGGGTGATCCATTCGGACTTCGAGAAGGGCTTTATCAAGGCCGAGGTCGTCTCGTATGACGACCTGGTTGCGGCCGGATCGATGGCCGCGGCGCGGGCGGCCGGCAAGGTCCGGATGGAGGGTAAGGACTACGTCATGGCCGATGGTGACGTGGTCGAGTTCCGACACGGAGCAACAACTAGGCCGGCGAAGTAAGGGGGGCTGGACACAAAACAGCGGCCGGGCCCCGAACTCGACGACACCCACGAGTCTCGAAGCACGACCACTGCCCCCACCGAACAAGAAGCCCCCAAGCAACGCCCGGCGGTGAACCTCTGTGGACCGACTACCCGCCAACACACCCCGCCCAAACAACAGCCCACTGAACGCCTACACCGCGACGACTCAGAGATCCGGGCGGCGATGGTGGCCGCGTTACGAGCAGCGCGAGACAAACTCGACCGGCTCCCAACGCGTGTTTAGGGAATCTTCGCCCCCAGCAATCCACGGATCGCACCGAGCGTGGACTTCACCACGAAGTCGAGAACGTCGAAGACCTTCAACTGCGCGTCGGTCGGGTGATCAACCACCATCCCAATGGTGACGTAGGCGACCAGACTCAGCCCAAAAATCACGATGACGGCGATCAGGATGATCTTGTAGTAGGGACCAACGGTAACTTGGTTATCGCCGTCCCCTGATCTCATGTATGCGCCTGCGTCCGAACGCGAACGTTGTGCTCAACATGGATGCCGGCCTTGTCGCGGACGATCACCGACTTAACAGCAGGATGCCTGAAAGTCTTAACAAGTATCGTCCGAGCGGAGCGAGACACAAGAGGCAGCAAGACCAGCACGCCTATCACGATCAGTTCCCAAAGATGCAAGTTCATCTGTTCCTCGTGTCTCCCCGAACCAGCCCAGGCTACCCGTGCCTATAAGACAGTTCTCGCCAAGTCCAACGCTGGTCACAAGGGCAATATGTCCCGGACCTTAGCCAGCGCCGGGCCGCGATGACGCCGACATCTGCTGTACCGCAGCCAGCCGCCCCCGCTTCGGCGCCCCCTCCTTGTGCAACGTCGCCATCAGCGACGCCAACTGCTTAACGGCCGCCGGCCACGTCGGAACGTTCCCGTTCGAGTCCAAGATGCGGGCCATCGCGACAGCGCCCGCCGCCAAAGTCTGGTGGCCGGTCAGATCACCGAGCGTCGCCAGCTCGGCCCGCACCGCAGCCACCACGGGGCCAATTGTTTCGGCCGCAGCAGTCGACGTCGCCTGAGACGTCTCAGGCTCAGCCGCCGGCAGCGCGGGCACCGGCCGCAACGCACGTTTCCGTGCCCGCTGCGCCGCGATGTACTCCCGCTGACCCG
>Ga0153922_1000071_pt1 | contig 39236 bp, 38 predicted proteins | sample TSNJ006MetaG_FD_104723 | JGI IMG/M metagenome (GOLD analysis project Ga0153922, IMG submission 104723) | Attine ant fungus gardens microbial communities from New Jersey, USA - TSNJ006 MetaG | ecosystem: Host-associated > Fungi > Mycelium > Unclassified | place: USA: New Jersey, Brendon T. Byrne... | reverse complement strand
GTTCTGCATTCAGAAAACGGTGTGCTCGGCCTCGGCCCGTACCCCACCGAGGCCGCTGTCGACCCTGATCTGATCAACGCGGGCAAGGAGACGGTCAGCGTCCGCCCGGGGGCAGCCTATTTCGACTCGGCCACGTCGTTCGCGATGATCCGAGGCGGCCACGTTGACGTTGCGGTGCTCGGTGCGATGCAGGTGTCTCGCACCGGTGATCTGGCGAATTGGATGATCCCGGGAAAGATGGTGAAGGGGATGGGCGGTGCGATGGATCTTGTGCACGGCGCAAAGAGAGTCATCGTCGTGATGGAACACGTTGCTCGAGACGGTACTCCCAAAATTGTGGAGGAATGCACCCTGCCCCTGACGGGCGTGGCGTGCGTTCAGCGAGTTATCACCGATCTCGCGGTGATCGACGTGGACGCCAAGGGCCTTACGTTGCGCGAACTAGCGCCGGGAGTCACGGTGGACGAGGTCATTTCCCGCACCGCGGCTGAACTCGCCGTCGACGTGTCCGACACGACTTCCTAGGTTGATCGCTGTCGGCAGCGCACCAGCTGCCGCGCCACCGCCGCGATTCGTAGCGGTCCAGGCCTCTGGCAGAGGGGTAGTGGAAGGTGCCGATATGTCGCCATACGCTGTGAACATTGGGCCACCCTGCGCCTGTGAGACGGAGTCGAATATCGAGATCAGGTGATTGTGCGGCCGGGCGACCCGCCTAACCCTGCACGCGCTGCCGGATTCGGCTAGCCGTGCACACCCGACGGCGGCGCTGTCAGCCTCCCAAGGGGCGCCGCGGGTTCGCGTTGCCGAAGGAAATGTCCGACAGCTTCAGATCAGAGCCTGTAAAGGCACCAGACGTCTTGGGGCCGGACACCGGCACGCTGCTGTTCGACCACCCATTGGAGTGCCGCTTTCACCTCCGGCGAACGCTACCGACCGGGTGATCCGCAACGTCATGACGCCATCGATGCGGGGACCACCGACGTAGTGGCGTCGAAAATACGCTGGTTCTGAGCTTGTGGACGATCTGAACCGATAATCCGGCGGCATCTCGTCGGTCTCGACGAGCGTTGAGTGGATGGTATCGCCGACATCGGCGATGTAACCGGCTGGCTTTCCTTGTGCGCGTGGACAACTGGACGATAGGCATTGACTTTCCTTTTCGTGTGGTTGAGCGCTGAATTGGGTCCGGGCGGTCGCCACGTGATGGCATCGTCTGATCGCGTCATCGATCGAGCCGGGTAGATACCCCAGCACCGCTGGCGGCCAAAGGCAGCTTCCTTAATTGCTGGTGGGCGAGGACCTCTGGGAAGGGCACGCCCTAGCCAATGGACGGACTGAGTCTAGGCATTAGACTGACAGGTGGAAACCGAATCGCCGCGCCCCAAGATCAGCCGGCCCACCACCAGGAGGCACCGCATGGCAATATCCGTCATCGTCGATGGCGCACGGACACCGATGGGGCGCCTCATGGGAGCCCTCAAAAGCTTCTCGGCAAGCGACCTGGGCGGGATAGCGATCTCGGAAGCACTTGCGGCGTCCGGCGTCACTCCGAATCAAGTCCAATACGTGATCATGGGGCAGGTGCTACAGGCCGGCGCGGGGCAGATCCCGGCGCGACAAGCCGCCCACAATGCAGGCATACCGCTTACCGTGCCCGCGCTGACCGTGAACAAGGTTTGTTTGTCGGGTCTGGACGCGATCGCGCTGGCCGACCAGTTGATTCGGGCGGGCGAGTTCGACATCATCGTCGCCGGCGGGATGGAATCGATGACGAAAGCGCCCCATCTTCTGCCAAATGCCCGACAGGGATTCAAGTACGGCTCGATCGAGGTCCTCGACGCGATGGCCCACGACGGGCTGACCGATCCGTTCGAGCACATCTCGATGGGCGAAAGCACCGACCGATTTACGGCCAAGGCGGGGATCACGAGGGAGGAACAGGACCGATTCGCGGTTCGATCTCACGAACGGGCCGCACGAGCGCAGAAGAACGGAACGTTCAGCGAAGAGATCGCCCCCGTGTTCGTACCGCAACGGCTCCAGGAGCCGTTGGAGGTCATCGACGACGAGGGCATCCACGCCGACACCTCTAACGAGGGCTTGGCCCGGCTCTCTCCGGCGTTCGCCTCGCGCGGGACGATCACTGCTGGGACGTCATCACAGATCTCAGACGGCGCCGCCGCAGTCGTTGTCATCCGCAAATCCAAGGCAGTTGAACTCGGCCTGAGTTGGATCGCCGAGATCGGCGCACATGGCAACGTCGCCGGTCCCGACAGTTCGCTGTTGCCTCAAGCATCTTCGGCAATTCGCGACGCGCTGCGGAAGGAAGGTCGGACCGTCGACGAACTGGATCTCATAGAGGTCAACGAGGCGTTCGCGTCCGTCGTTATTAACTCGATCCGCTCATTGGGTGTCAGTGAAGACATCGTTAATGTCAATGGCGGCGCGATCGCTCTCGGTCATCCCATCGGCATGTCCGGCGCTCGGCTGGTGCTGACCCTGACTCGTGAGTTGGGCCGGCGTGGCGGCGGCCTCGGGGCGGCCGCACTATGTGGTGGCGGTGGCCAAGGCGACGCGCTGTTGCTCCATGTGCCGACACCCTCAAATGAAGAAATGAACCGCCGAGCCCGACGTGCTCGTTTGTCAGCTCCAGTTGATCGCGACCCAAAGTGAGTGTTGTCGACGTGTAGCGGCGCGGCTGACCGGCGGCACCTGCGCACCGGCCGGATCGTGGTGGGAGCACTCGCCGCCGGCAGTCCCCCGGGCGCACCACTGATGGTGACCATGGCCGGGGCTAACCACGCCAAGATGCCCACGGCCAGGACACATCGACACCCGCGGCAACCGCCGCTCCCGGACGCCAATCTACGGTTAACGCAGAGTGGCTGTTAGGCCACTTGTTCGCTTCGACCGACCTTCGTCAGCTGACGCCGGCCGGGGTCGGCACATCGGGTGTCCGTGCGGGCGGGCCCGGCCCATCGCGTTGTCTTCGCAGTTGCCTCCTGGTCAGAACACCCAACAGGAAGCCATAGCCGACCACCATCACGCCCACGGCTGTGAGCAACGGCGCGAACACGGTCAGCGGTGGCCAGTTGGTGTCGACGACGACGAAGTTCTTCTGCTGGCGTTCCAGTGCCGGGATGACATCGTCGCGAAAGTAATCCCTGACCTGGTCAACAGAGCGCGCCGGCGAACCATCGAAGCGGGTCAGCTTTTCCGTGCCCGGCACCGCCTTCCAGCCGCCCGTCACCGTCGACATATTGGTGATCACCTGGTACACGTTCGGGAAGTCGGCCCGCAGGGTCGCCCACATCTGGGTGGATGTCACGTTCGACGCCGAAGCCAAGTACTCGACCAGCTTCGGCACCTCGGCGCTCGCGTCGGAGAACGGCACCGCGTCCATCAGCTTGGCCGTATGGGGGAAATCCAATTCCACCAGGGCGCGCACGTCCTGCGTGGGAATACCCACCTTCTTCGCCACGCGACCAAGCAGCGCGGGGTACTCGTCGGCCAGGCCGGTGTCGGGCAGCATCGCCGGTCCGAGGGCATTGACGAAGATCGAGATGAATTCGATCCCGGCGCGATCACCCTGGACTCGGTCCAACGCGAAGACCGGGCGAGTGTCGTTGAGCAACTTCTGTCCGCCGATAAGCCGCGGGAACAGGTTTAGCCCGAACACCAGCGCGACCACGGCCACACCGACCACCGGCACGACCACCCACGCGAACCTGAGCGGATTGCGCGGCACTCGTCGCCAGGTTGCCACGACCATCGTGGTGCCAAAGATGATCACCACGATGCCCAACACCAGGAGCAAAGGGGCAAGGAAGCCGACGCCACCGCGAGCGCCCAGCGGCCGGAAGTTGACCTGCTGGCGCTCGACGGGGGCCACGACGTCTTGACTGAGATAGGTCCTGAGCTCTGGCATTGTCCGCACGGGCCGACCGTCGAATCGGGTCAATTTCTCGGTGCCCGGCACGGCGTCCCAGCCCGCCGTCAGCTTCGGCAGATTGACGATCGCCTGGTGGAGCTTCGGGTAGTCGGTCTGCAGCATCTGGTCCACCTCATCCGGCGTCATGACTAAGACGGTGCCCAGATAATGGACCAGCTTGGGCAGTTCGGCGCTGATCTCGACAAGCGGGGTCGAGGTCAGGAACGCAGTGATATGCGGGTAATCCTTTCGCAGCAACACCCCCACGTCGTCATTGGAACGTCTCGTCCGCTCAGCGATGAACCCAGTCAGCTTGGGTATCTCAGCAGCCACGCCGTCCCAATGCACCATCGGGTCCACGGTGTTCGTCGCTGCCGAGACCATCTCGATCCCTCCGCGGTCGCCGGTCACCCGATCGACCGTGAACGCCGGGTTCAGGTCCTCGACCAGAGTCTGCGCGGCAGTCAGCCGAGGAAACAGCTGCCATGACACGACGAGGATGACGACGATCACGCCGACCAGCGTCACGCCGACCCACGCGAGCGGAACCGCTTTGCGTCCCATATGCTCCCTCCGTAATGTGCTGCGCTGCTAGAGCTTTGGTGTCAAGTCCATAAGGCTGATCGTCGCCATCTTGGTCACCAGCCATCGCGATCCCTGGTGTTTCATGTCCAGGCGGTAAGCCACGTACTTCAGCGACGGAATGTTATTGGTTAGCGGGCTGGTCGCCGTGCTGTTGGTGAACACCATTGCGACGGCTTGCGGGCCGTTCAACGACTCCACGGCCACCCCGACGATCTGCGTGCTGTCGGTTACCTGGGCTTGTTTGTTGGGTGCGACGGCCGCCTGAATGAATGTGCGGTATTGCGCCTCGAAGTCGCCGCTGAGGTAGTTGGCCGCACGGTCGGCCAAAGTGTCGATCGTATCGGGTGTGTAGGTCCATAGCGCGGTGATTGCGGCCGCCGCGGTCCGCGCGACCTCGATTCTCGTCGCTGCCGCCGCTTGATCGGCCAGGTGGGGTTGCAGGGCCGCACCGGCGACCGCCGCGGATCCGATGAACAGCGCGGCGGCCGCGCCGACCGCGCCGACCAGCCAGCCACCGAACCGACCCCTGCCGCTACCGGCACCTGCCTCGTCAGCAGCCGCAGCGGCGGCTGTGTCGGCTGCGTGTTCGGGCCGGCCGGTGTCGGTTTCGGCGCCGCTGGTGGCGGCGTCACCCTGGGCGTCGCCGTCGGGCCTGTGACCAGTTAGACCATCGGGATCAGGCTGCTGATTTTCCACCGCTCCGCTTCCTGCTTGGCCGTGACCACCCATCGGTTTGCTCTTTCCAGCTGCACTTTTCCGTCCGGAGATTTCGACGTGAACTTCGTCACCACCAGCACGTCGACGCTGCCGTCGTCATTGTGTCTCGACACACCGGCGTCGAGAACGGTGCCGGTCGTAGGTTCTGCTCGCGCCACATTGATGAGGATTTCGTTGTGGTTCTGGCGGTACCGTTCAGCGAAATCACCGGTCGCCTGAGCCAATATGCGCTCGGTGTAATCGTTGGCGTGAAACGGGTCGGGTGAGGTGAATTCCGTCATGAAGGAACGAACGTAGCCGAGCGCCGCGGCGTCTTGGATCGTCGTCCGCCAACGCCTTTCATGCGAAACCAGGGCCACGGTGCACACTGATATCGCCGCCGCCGACACCGCCGCGGCCAGCGCCGCGGCCAGTGGCAGTCCCCACCGCCGCCGCGGGCGGGGCAGCGGAGCGGACAAGACAGGGTCCGCACCCGATTCGAACTTGCGTCGTGGACTCACGGTTTGGCCTCGGCCGGCTGCGGTTTGGTCACCACGGCGAGATCGTCGACACGCCATCCCGCCACCGAGTTGACAAAGGTCACCCGCATCGAAGCGGTGATGTAGCGCTGATCGGGCGGCGCGCCCCGCTCACCCTGCAAGAACAACAGCATCGTCGCCTGATTCGGCGTCGCGGAGAGCACCGCGCTGTTGGTCACCCAGTACTCGTTGCGCACCGGACCTGCCTTCTGCACCGCCTGCTGCTGGGCGGACAGTTGGGCGCTGTAGTTGTCGGTCGCCAATGATTGCGCGTCATCGAAGTCGCCGTGGATGGTCTCGGGGTGGTAGCTCAATATCTTTTCGACCATGTGGGGTCCCTGCGCGGCGATCTGTGCGCCGGCCTCGGCGATCGACCGGTCGTGTTGGCGCACAACGGTATAGCTGACCGCGGCACCGGCCGCGCATAGCGACGCCGCCGTGAGCAGCAGCGCCGCAGTTAGGCGCCGAACAGTGCGGTCCGCCCGTCGCGCCTCCACGAGGCGCGACTCGGTGCGCAGCAGCATGTCGGCGAAGGTGCGCCGACGCGAGTCCCATAACGGCCACAGCCACCCCGCGAACACCGGGGCGGTATCCACCAGGTGTGCCAGGTCTCGTAGCAGCAGCCACCACCAACCGACGGATAAATCGTTGCGGCGCGCGATGGTAATGCCGAAAGCCGCGCGCCCGAGGCTTTGGCCGTGGATGACCGGCAGCACTCGGTTGACTGCTGTCAACAGGATCGCGACCGCGCCGGTCGACACGCACACCCACCACCACGCGCCGCGCAGCGGCACCGACAGCGCGACGAGCACCGTCGTCGCCACGATCGCGGCGCCGGGCAGGGTGTCGATGGCCAGCGCAGCGGCACGTGCCGTCCATGGCGCCGAGACATCCGCCGGTTCCTTATCGCGAGTCGGCGTGGTCTGCGTGTCAGCGGCCGGCGGGGTCATTTCGCCACCTGGTCGAGTTCGGCGACCTTGAATTGGCCGCCTTCGGGCACCATCTTCACCCTCACGCGGTAGCTGTTCTCCCGGTCGGCCATCCCTGGTTGGGACACTTTGGCGCGGAAGGCCACCAGCGCCACGATCGAACCGTCGTTGTTGGTTCGTTCCACCGCCGCATGCATTTCCGGCACCTGGACGCGGACGTCGATTGCCTGATATGCCTCGGTGAGAATGGCGCTGTACCAGACGATCTGGGCGGCGAAATCCCCCGTGGCGCACTCGTTGAGCTTGCGCTGGCTGGCGGGCAGCGCGGCGGCGTCGGGCGGTTGGGTGGCCGCAACACAGTCCTTGGCGGCCGCGATGGCCGCGGCGTTGGCGCGGGCGATGGTTTGGCTGTCGCGATGGGCGCGCAGCGCGAAATAGGTGCTTGCCCCGTTGCCGGCGGCCAGCAGCGTCAGTGCTGCGGCGATGGCACCCAGCCAGCGTCGGCTCAGTCGCGACGCGCCGCGGTCCGCGGTGGCCGGTCCTGCAGCTGCGGCGTCGCGGCAGGTTAACCCGCCGGCGCCAGCATCTGCTTCCATCCGTCGTCTCCTGTTCCGCTCGAGTTGTGCACGAAGTAGCGCACGCCGTCGGGGCCGATGACCTCGCCGGTGCCTAAGGTTGGGCCGGGCGGACCGGTCGGTGTGTAGACGCACGGGTTGGGCTGCTGCCCGTTGCACTGCACGGTGCCCGCACCCGGCTGCGACAGTGGGTCGCTGATCGGCGGGGGGGTTCCGGGCAACCTGTCAGCGGGCAGCGGATTCAGCCCCGTGTCCACCGTCGGCGCCGGGATCACCAGGCCCGGTTGCACCGGCTGATCGCAGCGCGCCGCGGGCGCCGGACAGTTGCGGATCTGGTTGGGGTCGCCGTACCACGGGTTGGTGCCCAGTGGTACGTAGGGTTGGCTGCTGCGGCACTCCTGCGGTGTGGCGGCCGTCTTGCCGGGAACATCGATGCAGGGAATGTTGCGGGCCCCGCGCACGGCGTTGGCCGTGGTCTCTTGTGGAATCTTGCAGTACGTCCCGGCCGGCAGCGGCGCGATGCTGGTGTCGGCCGCAGACCGCCACTGCGGCGCGGGAAGGAAACCGGTCAGACACGGCGGCGGCTGGTTGAGGGCCAGCCCGAGGTCGATGTTGGCCTCGCCCGGAAACGCCACCGTCGTCGCCTGCGCGACCGAACCGGCCTGTGGCAGCAGCACCAGCACCTGTTCGACACCTTTGCGGTAGCGCAGCAGCAGGCCGGTGACGACCTCAAGGTTGGCTAATGTCTGCGGCAGCGAATCGCGCACGCCGCCAAGGACATCGTTGGCGGCGTCGAGCGTGGGAGCCGCGTTCGACAGGACGTTCGTCAATTGCGGATCCTTTTGGGCTGTTTGCGCGGCGACGATGTTCAGGTTGTGAATCCAGCGCTTGATGTCGTCGCCGGAGGCGGCCTGGCTGTTCAGCAGCGGGGCGGAGTTGGCGATGATCGCGTTGATGTCGGCGCTGTTCGCGGCGAACTCGCTGGTAAGCGATTGGGTCGAGTCGACCAGCCGGTGCAACGCCGGGCCCAGACCGCCGACGGCCTGCGAGGTTTCGTTGAGCAGTGAGGCGATCTTGTCCTTCGGCAGGGCGGCCAGGCCGCGCTCCACCGCGTCGAGAGCGGTGCCGATTTCTTCGGGCACCGTGCCCTTGGTGATGGTTTGTCCCGGCGAGAGGAATTTGTCCGGGTTGCCGTCGGACACCAGATCCAGATATTGCTCGCCGACCGCCGACACCGAATGCACGTTCGCGGTCGCGTCGACCGGGATCTTGTACCGATCGTCGATGCTCATCGTCGCCTGGACCCCGGTTTTCGTCGGCTCGACATCGGTGACCTTGCCGATGGTGGCGCCGCGGTAGGTGACGTTGGCCGTTCGGTACAGGCCGCCGGATGCCGGCAGATCTGCTTTCAAGGTGTACTGTCCGATGCCGGCCAGGGCCGGCAGACGCAGGTAGTACCCGCCCAGGACCGCGGCTGTGATCAAGGTCAGGATGCCGAGCAGGATGAGCTGGTTGCGGACGAATCGAGTGACCATCTCTCAATTGCCTCGTTCCACCAGCGGCCCGTCCGGCGCGTCGTTGGGGTTCGGGGTGAACCGGACGTCGGGGATCATGGTGGCCGGGTCGCGGCCCCAGGACTGCTCGAGCGCGCGCGCCATGCCCGAGACGCCGGTTCCGGTGAGGAATCCGTTATCGATGGCGCTGAGCGTGAGATCGACATTGAGCGAAATGTTGATGAAGTCGCCCCGGAATGTCTTGGGGATAGCGTCGATGTCGAACGGGGCGGTGAGGGCCAACTTCAATGCTGGCACCACGAACGGCGCGGCGCGGACGAGCTGGGCGAGCGGGCGCTGCAAGGACACCAGGTTCCGGTGCAGCGGAGTCCGTGCCCCCTCAGCGGTGTTCAGTGCGACGTCGCTGAATCGGCCCAGCGACTCGACCGCTTCGATGACGCGGCCCCGGGAATCGGTCAAATACTTGACCAGCGGGGGCAGCGCGTCCAGTGCCTTGTCGAGGGTGTTGTTGTGCTCGACCGCCATCGCCAGCAGCCGGTCGGCCGAGTCGATGGCGTGGGTGATGTCGCCGATCTGCTCGTCGAGCTTGGCGGTGAAGGTGTCCAGCTTGTCGAGCAGTGCGCGGATCTGGTCGGCGCGCCCGTTCACGATGTTGTAGACCTCGTTTTGGATCGCCTCCAGGTTCGCTACGCCCCCGCCGCGCAGGAGTAACGCGATGCTGGCCAGGGTCTGCTCGGTGGTCGGGAAGGCCGACGAGTTCTTCAGCTCGATGGTGTCGCCGTTGCCCAGCGGCTGCGGCGACGGGTTTTCCGGCGGCGGCGCAAGTTCCACGTGCTGGGTGCCCAGCAAGCTGGTTTGACCGATCTTCGCGGTGGCGTTCCTCGGCAGCTGCACGCCTTTGTGCAGGTCGACGGTCAATGTGGCGACCCAGTTTTTCAGGGTGATCGCTCGTACCTGGCCGACCTCAACGTCGGCGACGATGACCTTGCTGTTGGGGGTGAGCCCGAGGGTGTCGGGCATCTGGACGTAGATGGTGTAGGAGCCGGGCCCGCTGCCCGGGCCGCCGGGGATCGGCACGTTGGCGATGCCGCGCCACTGACCGCACGAACTGAGCGAGAGCGTGACCGCCAGCACGGCCAGCGCCCGCCAGGCCCCGCGCCGAACTCGGCGCGCCGCGCCGGCGCCGCGTGGATGCGAGTGCGTGCTTCGCACGCCTGCCGCGCTCACCGGCCCGGTCCCGTCGGCGCCTCGGCGGGCAACGGCGGACCAGCGGCACCGATCGGTGCCTCAGCCGGCAGAGGCGGTGCCACCGGTGCGGGCGTCGGCGCCACCGGGCCCGGGATCACGTCCGGCCCTGGAGGCGGCGGCGTCGCGGGCTGGCGATACCACGGCGGTGGCAGCGGGCTGCGCTCGTCGTAGGCGTTCGGCGGGCCGGGCAGGTTCTGCCCCGCCGGCGGGGGCGCGATGTCCGGGCCGCCCATCAGCTCGGACAGCGACTGCGGCGTCAACAAGTTGCCGGTGGACGGCCCAACCTGCACCCCTTGCATGCCGGGCGCCGTCACCCACCCCGGCTCGAAGTTGCCGTGGGAGAACAGCGTGTCCGGCGAGAAGATTCCGGGCACGGTGGTGTCCTTATAGCCCGGCGGCGGTTGCAGCCGCGGCTCGGAATACGCGACCTGCTTGGGCAGCGTCTCGGCGGTGGTAAACGGCATCAGCCCGAACGGCAGGGAGTTGAACTTGATCGCGTCCAGGACTGGCGTGAGGTACTGCGCGCACAGCTCGGCCGAATCCTGATAGCCCAGTCGGCTGCCGGCCTGGATCGAGCTGCAGATGAGCTCCAGCGGGTTCGCGAAATTGGTGATCGCAGGGATGAGGGTCACGTCGCCGTGGCTGGAGTGGTAGGCATTGGTGGCGTTGGCCGCGAATGTCGGAAACACATGCAGGAACGTTTCAAGATCGTTCGCGGTGTCTTGTTGTACCAGCGGGGTGCTCGCCTCGGCGAGGTTGTTGACGTCGCGGGTGAGCACTTGCCCGTTTTGGTCGAGGAAGTTGTGCAACACGGGCAGCAGGTCGTTGAGTTGCTGCACCGCGTCGGCGACATCGTGATCCGTGGGGGTCAGGCTGGACGTGAGCTGCGCCAGGTTGCCGTTCAGCGATATCAGCTGCTGCTCGTTGATTTGCACGGCAGTGAGGAACGTGGCCAGGCCGCGCAGCACCGCGAACGTCTCGCCGCGACTCTCGTTGAGCGCCGACAGCGCCGTCGACAGGCTGTTCAGCGACTTGTCGATCGCGTCGCCCTTGCCGGCCAGCCCGTCGGCCAGCGATTCGATCGTGTCACCGAACGGGCCCTTGGGCTGCTCAGGTGTCGGGCCGAGCGCCGACACGGTCTTGGCGATGCTGTCACGCAGCTCGTCCCACTCCACCGGAACCTGCGTGCGCTCGATGGGGATCACCGTGTTGTTCGTCAGCACTGGGCCACCGTTGTAGGGCGGATCCAATTGGATGTTGCGCGACGCGACCAGGGTCGGGTTAAGGATCACCGCCCTGGCGTTGGCCGGCACCTTGTACTTGTTCGGGTAGTGGAACGTCACTTTCATCTTGTCGCCGGCAGGCTCGACCTTGTCGACCGAACCGACCGGCACGCCCATAATCGCGACCTCATCCCCCGGATACAGCGCGTTGGCCTGCGCGAAGTAGGCGACCACCGTGTTCGTGGTGAGCTTGCGGTACAGCTGCCAGCCCGCGTCGGCGGCGGCCACGGCCATCACCACCGCCAGCGCCGCGGCGAGGATCGACCTCCGCGACAGCCGCAGCCCGCGAGCGTTGAAGACCGTGCTCACGGCGTCCTGGCCCCGGGTGGTGCGTTCGGCGGCAGCGGCACCGGCGTGCCGGGAACGACGCGCGGTGGCGTCCCGGGCAACCCGGCAGCCGGAATGCCGGGTGACGGTGGCAGACCGGCCGGGTTCGGCGGCAACATCTCGACACCGACCGGCGCCGGGTAACTGTCGCCGCCGAAGGGGCCGACGTCCAGGCTTGCGCAGGGCAGCGGATTGTCCGGCCGCGGCAGGCCGTCAGTCGGCGGCGTGTACGAACACGGTGATCCCGGCGGGACGGCCGGGCCCGGATAGTCCGGGGTGCCCTCCAGCACCGGCGGCGCCGGCGGCGGTGCGCCGTTGGGCAGCCGGGTGCCGTTGGGGTCGGGCCACTGAATCGCCGGTAGCCCCGCGCCGCGCCAGAAGTTTTCCGGGTCGATGCCGCGTTTTTTGAACGCCGCGTCGACGAACGGTTGCAGCGCCTGATAGGGCAGGAGGTTGAAGATCGCGGCCTTGACGTACGGCCCGGACGACACGATCTCGGACAGCGACGCCACGAATTTGCCGAGGTCGGTGATCGTGGTGACCAGGTCGTCCTTGCGTTTGACCAGCACGTCGCTGACAGCGTTCACCTGGTTCAGCACCGTGTTGAGGGTGGGGTTGTCGTTGATCAGGCCCTGAACTTGCGCCGCGACCGCCCTGACGTTGCCCAGCAGGGTCTCGATGGCCTGTCCGCGCTGGTTGACCGCGGCCAGCAGCGCCTGCGCGTTCACCAGCAGCCGGTTGATCTGCTCGCCGTGGATACCCAGCACACCCGCGACCTTGCTGGTCTCGCCGAGCAGGTGCTGGACTCGCTCATCGCGTTTGGCGACGGTGTCGGCGAAGCGCTGCACACCGTCGAGGGCGGCGCTCAGGTGCGGGTAGGTCTGGTCGACCGTCTCCGAGAGCACGTGCAGCGATTGTTTGACGGTGCCGACGTCCCAGCCGGCGGCGGCCCTGGTGGCGTCGCGGAACGCGTCGTAGATCTGGTACGGGGCGGTGGTCTGGTCCAGCGGCAGCGTCGCGCCGGGCCGCAGCGGCTGGTCTCCGCGCGGCTCGACCTCCAGCACTTTTCGGCCCAGGATGGTGTCGGTGCGGATCGACAGCCGGCTCTGGGTGCCGATGGTGTTGGCGCCGATCGTGAACCGGACCACCACATGCCCGGTGGCGATCTTCAATTCCTGCACGGTGCCGACGTCCATGCCTGTGATGCGCACCTTGTCACCGCCGCGCAACCCGCCGGAGTCGGTGAACTCGCCGTAATAGCGCGGCTCGGCGAACAGCGCCGGCACGCTGGTGAAGCTTTGACCCACCGCGGTGGCGAGCAGCGTCAGGATCACGGCCATGATCCCGATCCGGACCCGGTTCGGCGGTTGCAGTGCCCTCATTGCGGTGTGCACCTCCCGGTGGGCTGCTGCGTCAACCGGACCGTGCGCACAGGTCCGCCGGGCTGCAGGCCGTTCAGGGTCAGCGTGACGTCACACAGGTACAGGTTGATGAAGTCGCCGTAGGTGCCCGCGCCGCGGCCCAACAGCGTGAGCGCGGTGGGCAGCTTGTGCAGCAAGTCGTCAAGCTGACCGGCCTGCTCGGCCAGGGGCTGCAGCACGTTCTGCGCAGCACCGACGGTGCTTTGCAGCACGGGCCGGTTGTCGGCCAGCAGATCCGACAGCGCCCCGGTGGCGTTGCTCAAGTTCGCGATGCTGTCGGCGAGTGGATCGGCCTGGTTCGTCAGCCCGGTGATCAATGTTTCGAGGTTGACGACGGTGGCGTCGACTGCCCCGGCCTGCTTGACAATGCTGTCCAGCACGGTGTCCAGGTTTTTCACGACCGCGCCGATCGCCTCGTCCCGGTCGGCCAGGGCCGAGGTCAGCTGCGCGGTTTGGTCGAGGATGCCGTTGATGGTGCCGCCCTGCCCCTGAAACACCGTGATGATCGCCGACGCGATGGTGTTGACCTTGTCGGGGTCCAACGCGCGAAACAGCGGCCGGAAACCCCCGATCAGCGCGTCGAGATCCAGGGCCGGCGCGGTGCGTGCCAGCGGGATCAGGCCGCCCGGCGACAGCACACGGTCGCTGCCCTCGCCGGTGCCGCGCATGAGTTCCAGGTAGCGCTCGCCGATGAGGTTGGCGTAGCGGATCCGCGCGGTGCTCGACTGGTACAGCGGTAGCGACCGATCGACGTCGAATTCCACCCGCACGTGTTTGCCGCCGTCGACAAGTCGCAGGCTCGTGACCTTGCCGACCTCCACCCCGGAGGCCCGCACGAATTGGCCTTTGCGCAGCCCGCTGGCATTGGAGAATTCCGCGGCATATCCGACGGTCTTATCGAAGCGGATCTGGCCGAACACCACGATGGTGATGGCGGTGAAAACCAGCAGCACCAGCACGACGGTGGCGAGCTTGACGACGGTTGCGGTGGGTTTCATGGGTTGATCGTGTACTCCCCCACTTGGCGTCCCCACACGTACTCGATGGCCCATGGGGTACCGATTCCGAAGTGGTTGTAGGGGGCGATGCTGGCGCCGGTGTCCATCACCAGATCCGGCGCCGGCCACAGGTTTCGGGTGATTTTTTGCCAGCAGCCGGGCGCACCGCCGGGACCGCCGCGGGCGTTGACCCTGGGCAAGTTGTCGGGGTAGACGTACGGGTTGGCGGCCCCAAGAAGCTCGGCGTGGACCCGCAGGGAGTATCCGTTGCCTGCGCCTTCGGCGGCGGCGACCGCGGGCGCCACCTCGGCCGCGTTGCGGACGGCGCAGAACAGTTCGGGGCTGTAGGTGTCGAGCAGCTGTGTGGTCGGCACGAGCTGCAGAAGTGTCTGCACGAGGTGAGGTCGACTGTTGTCGAGCACGTCAGCGCCGGTGTTGGCGAAGCCGGCGGCGGCCAGCAGCGTGGCATCCAAGTTTTTTTGCTGTTCGTTGAGCGTGCGGGCGGTGGTCGTCACGTTGTCCAGGAAGTTCCAGAGGTCCGGTGACGCGTCGGCCACGGTGTCAGCCACCTGCGCCAGCTGCCCGACGTCGTGGCGCAGCTGGTCCATCTGCGGGTTGAGGTTGTCAAGGACTCTGTTCCCGTTGACCAGGGCGGTACCGAACTTGTCGCCCAGCCCTGACAACGCGTCGGCGGCTGCGCTGAGCGTCATATTCAGCTGGACCGGATCGATCGTCTGTGCGATCGAGGTCAGGGTCTGGAACACGGTGTTGATTTCGGTGGACACCGACCTCGCGTCGATCACGTCAGCGCTGGTGATCGGCGCTCCCGGCGGTTCCGGTGAGGCCAGTGCGACGTATTTGCCGCCGAATATCGTGGTCGACTTGATTGAGGCGAGGACGTTCACCGGGATCAGTGGCAGATACTTCGGCGAGACGTCCAGGGTGAACTTCGCCGCCGGCTTTCCATCGCGCTCGATCTGGCTGATGCTTGCGACCTTGCCGATCTGGACCCCGTTGAGGGTCACCTTTGACCCGGGACCGATCAGCAAACCCGCCCGGTCAGCCATCAGCGTCAGCGACTCCTTGGCCGTGAAGCCTCCCCCGAACTGCACGAAGACCAGGACGCCGAGAAGTGTCAGCAAAACCAGCCCCACGGCACCGGCCGTCTTGAATCTTGGGTTGCGAGGCGCGTTATCTGTCGGTGGCTTGGCCATGGCGGCTACACCGTGAGGTTGAAGTTGGGGTCGACGCCGTAGAGCGCCAACGAGGCAAGCATGGCCACCACCACCACCGCAGCCAGCGAGAAGCGCATCGACCGGCCGACGGCCACACCGACGCCGACCGGGCCGCCGGCGGCGGTGTAGCCGTAGTAGCAGTGGGTGATCATCACGATCCCCGCGATGACGACGGCTTCGACGAACGACCAGAACACATCGTCGGGTCGTAGGAACGTGCGGAAGTAGTGGCTGTAGGTGCCGCTGGACTGCCCGTAGAGCACCGTGGTGACCAGCTGCGGGGACAGGAACGCCATCACCATCGCCAGCCCGTACAGCGGCAGGATGACGATGACGGCCGCGACTATCCTGGTCGAGGCCAGGAACGCGATCGACCTGACCCCCATCACCTCCAGCGCGTCGATCTCCTCGCTGATGCGCATGGCGCCCAGTTCGGCGGTAGCGCCGGCGCCGACCGTGGCCGCCAGCGCGATGCCGGTCACCACCGGCGCCGCGATGCGCACATTGACCAGCGCGGCGAAAAAACCGGTGAACACACCGACTCCGATGTTGCCCAACGAGGCAAACCCCTGGATGGCGACCAGCGAAGCGCCCGACAACGTCACAAAAGCGACGATCGCGGCAGTGCCACCCACGACCGCCAGCGCCCCGGTACCCATCCCGATCTGAGCAACAAGCTGCAGCGTCTCGGCACGGTACCGGCGCAGCGCGAGTCCAATCGCGCCGACGCATGACACCGTGAACAAGACCATCCGCCCAAAAGCGTCCAGCGCCCGACCCGGGCCACCGCCGTAACGCTCGACATTGCCGACCACCCTCGGGAAGCGGGCGCGCGTGGCGGCGACATCGGACATGTCAGCGCCCCGACCCGAACCGCACACCGATGGTGGTCAGGATCACGTTGACCGCAAACAGCGCGATCACGCACAACACGACGGTTTCGTTGACAGCGGTGCCCAAGCCCTTGGGGCCACCCGACGCCGTCAGCCCCCGATAACAGCCGACCAGGCCCGCGATCAGGCCAAACGACACGGCCTTGACCGTCGCGATGACCACCTCAGGCAGGCCGGTGACCAGGGTCAACGTGGACAGGAAGGCGCCGCCCGAAACGTGCTGGAAATAGACGGTGAAGACGAAACTACCAACCAGACCGACGATGATTACTAAGCCGTTGAGCAGGGTCGCGACAAAGGTCGCCGCAAGCACCCGGGGCACCACCAACCGGCGGATGGGATCAACACCCATCACCTCTAGGGCGTCGATCTCCTCCCGGATGGTGCGTGCGCCCAATTCGGCGCAGATGGCGGTGGAACCGGTGCCGGCCACTACCAACACCGTTGTCAGCGGACCCAGTTGGGTAACAGCGCCCAGCGCCGCGCCCGCACCCGAAATATCTGCCGCGCCGAACTCGGCCAGCAAGACGTTCAACGTAAAGGTCAGCAGCACGGTCAGCGGTATCGCGGCCGTCATCGTCGGCAAGATCGTCACGCGCAGCAGGAACCAGCACTGCACGACTAGCTCCCGCGATTCCAGTGGCCAGCGAAAGAGTGCTTTACCGGTCAGCGAGCACATTCGGGCGAAGCCGCCGACGTGTTCCAGCGGACCCCTCAACTGGCCACCGACGTAGCTGCCGAGCCCCGTCGAGGTCGTCATGGCAGCCTACTCACGACGGCACCGCCCCGCCCGTCAGGCCGCCGACGTAGCCGGTGAGTCCGGGCTCTGTGGTCACAGCGATGCCCACCAGCGAGCGGAGGGCATCGGTGTGCAGCGCCGGGCTGACCGGTTGAGTTGGGGGCTCATGATTTATCCTTCGTCGGTTGAGCGGTGACCTGACGGATCCGAGTTGCCGCCGGCGACCATCGACCGTGCGTGTGGTAACCGGTTGGAGGGTTGTGAACCCGGATCCAGGGATGCGAGATGCTGCGATGGGGGTGGGCATCGTGTCCACCGGGGCGGTTCATCGCGCTCACTCAATCGTCTGTCGTTTTGCGCCATAGCCTCATGCACCAGGGCTATTCGGCGACCGAGATGAGCGCGATGGTCCGCAGCAGGGTCACTGTATGGGTGAGTAGGCCTTTGATGACGAGCTTGCGGGTAAGAATCGCGGTGATGACAGATATTCCGCGCTTCGTGAAGAATCCCACTGGGACCAGCCCACCGGCCCTCATAGGCAGCCGCGAAACATCGAGGATCTGGGCGATGGTCGCGATGACGGTGACGCTCGGACTGCCAACGACGTCGTTGGAGACGGCCGCGCCGTCGCTGCCGAAGCTGATGGTGCAGGCGCTGTCGGTGTCTTTACTGCAGATTGCGACGGGCCGCGGGATCTTTCGGGCAGTCTTTGTTCGCGACGGGAAACTTTTGAGATTCTCGTCGAGGAGGGTCCCGACGATGCTGGCGACGCCATTCGCATCTTCTTCGCCGTCGCTGAAGCGTACAGGGTAGTGGTTCGTGTTGGTGGGTGGCATGATTGGGCTCCTAACGGGGTCGGGGGCCGGTGGGTAATCACATCGGAGGTCGTGTTGGCAGGGTGATCGGTTCTCGCCGCGTTTTCGCTCGAGTCGCGGTTGGGCTGAGGTAAGCGGGTTGGTGGGCAACAACACACAACCCAACGGGTGAGTTCGTTCGGCGATGGGTGACACGCGAAGGGGTGACCAAGCGTCTCGCGTAGAACCGTCCGGTGTGCTTGATGCCCTTGAGGAATGGGGCAGACCATGCTCACCGCGAAGTCGGCGGGCGGCTCTACCGCTCCTCAGAGTGTCGAAGTCGCCTACCGAGGAGCAACACGATTCTGACGACGCGACGCCGACGGATCGCTTCGAGGTCTCGATCCAATATCTCAACCCGGTCTAACCCAAAACCCGGGCCAGTCGGGGCAGCCAAACTCCCCCGCGGCCTGTGCCATCGACGTGGCGCTGGGATCCAAGCCGCTGCTGCTTGTCCTCCGCGGAGTAGGCACCCTCAGGGTGATAGATCTTCCACAAAGGCATTGTTTCCTCCTGAATAATTGTTCGGCTTGCGTCTTGGCCCCGTTGCGTTGAGTAAGAGCGGGCGCTCGGACGAAGAACCTGGTTAATTGCTCGATTCGAGCCGGTTCCTAACGCGTCGTCGATGTCCTTTCCCTTGGGGTGTCGCGGTCTACGACCCGGTGAGCCTCGGACTCAGGTGGTGATCGAAATGGATGGCTGGCGAACGTGGCGGTGACCCGGGCCACGTTCGCCAGCCGGTGTCTACTACATCACAGAGGGCATCTCATATCAAGACTCACTTGTATTTCTATACCTACCCCCTAGTCTGGGTTGCGCGCCCCTGAGCCAGCGAATCACTCTGCGCCGGTCCGCCTGGGCACACCGCCGGGCCGATCGCGGGTCAGCCGACGCTGCTGAGCCAGACAAGGCGGTGCGCGCACGGCCGCCGCCGATGCGGGTTCTGGATGTCGACATACATCGACCGCCGATTCCGGGCAGCCAAAGCTCGTTCAGGCACGCACCAGACCCGGTTGGCGGAGATAGGTGGCGGCCGCCGGCCGCTCAATCTAGGCCAAGATAACGGTAAAAACAGAGTCTTTGCCTACGGGTGGTTGGTGTGAGGCGTGGTGGTGGGGGGTGCGTTGACGTGTTCTGCATTGGAGCATACGATCAGTGGACTTGGATGGCTTGATTTGGGTCACATGAAGGGAACGAGATGACCAAGCGCGCTACCCCGACTGGGAATCCAACCAGTCCTGGTTGATGTTTGGTTTCCCCTCATTCCCGGAGCCGATGGGGGACTAGATGCTGCGCGACGCCGTTCTGGGCGCTTGGGAGCTGGTCTCCTACACCGAAGGGGACAACCACGGCGGCCCGGTTACCTATCCGCTCGGACCGGATGCGTTGGGCCTGATTATGTATACGACCGACGGTTACATGTCCGCACAAATTATGCGCCGCGACCGACCCGCCTACGATCGTCCCGAAACAGGCGGGGGCACTCCCGAGCAGGTTGAGGCCGCCGCCGCGGGATACCTCGCCTACAGTGGCCCATTCACCGTCGACGAAATCACCGGCGTGTTACATCACCAACCCAGGGTCTCGCTGCTACCGAACTGGCTCAACCACAACCAAATACGGCACAGCAGGCTCGAAGGAGACGATCTAACGCTATCCGCCGTCACGGAGGCGCCCGACGGTGCCGAAACGATCAGCACACTGGTCTGGAAACGGGCGCCTAAACACCCCGCGTGACTGACACGATGGACTCCCAACCGCGAGCGGCGGTCGCCGCGTCCGAAGGGCTCAGGACCGAACCGACGCCTACCGCGCGCGGCGACCGGCGAACCCTGCGAGCGGCTTCGGAGGCGGCCTTAGTGGCATGGGACGCGACCGCAGAAGAACACCACGAATCACCCGCTCTAGCTTCGGGACTCGCTTGTGGCACGTCGCTGAGGATGCATAGGGTCCAGTCCCGGCTTGCGTTGTGGGACAACACCATCGGATACAGCTCACCACTGACCGCGACAGCTTGACAACCCGCCGAAAGGCCCGACCGGAGCACGCAGGAAAAAGCTGGACAGGCCAGCAGAAAACACGCGCCACCACCGACAATCAAGATCACAAATAATCGGTGCGGCCCAACCTCGGCCCATCCGTGGATTCAGGCTAAACATGAGCAGTGCGCAGTTGTCGAAACTGGTGGCCCTTCACGAGAAGACAAAGGGCCATGACTGGGAGTTCACCTTCGCCGAGCAAAACCCCAAGTTTCCCAGCAAGATCAAGATGCCCAAGAACGGCAAGGGACCCCTTGCGGTTCCTGGTGCGCGACTATGTGAAAAGTGAGTCGGAGAAAGACGAACGCACCCATGGTTTCTTCGAAGGTGCTGTTCGATCCCGCGAACTGACCCGGGTCGATTGTTGCCCGTCACTGAAAATGCAGATGACGGCGTCACTGTGAATGCGGGAGGATTTCGGGCGGATCGGGGTTCCTGATCGGCTTGGTGATGGCGTCGTCGTCACGTTGACCGTGTGATCGGCACGGTGACGGCCCGCCGCGGGCATGCGTATACCCCGCGGGCCCCTGATTTTCAGGGGCTGCGGGGGGCAGAGGAATCGGCCGCCGGTGTAGGTCCCGATCAGCGTCCAGGGCGGGTCGCGGAACCCGAATCGTTGCTTGTCGTGAACCGCCGCCGCGGCCAGCACGGTCAGCGTGTCATGTTACAGACACAATAACGGATACTGCTGAACACCTCGACCGCGATCGAGATGAGCCGCCGGTTGGCTTGGGTGATCAGCCAGTGCAGGTGATCGGGTGGGACGCGGCGCAACCACCGGCGCACGGTCGATTCAGCCCGGGCGATCCGTGCGGCGATGCGACGGAATCCGACCATTCGCGCTGTGTATCAACGCGTTTCCGATGACCGCGGTGGTATCGGCGCGGCGAACCTGCAGCACTGCGGGCAACAGCACCTGAGCATGCTCGAATCCGCACCGTCCGCGGGCCCAGGACCGGCACCGTCATGCCCGGGACCCGCCGCAGTCCGGGCATGCCAGCGTGCCTGAGGCCAGGCGACTCTCGGCGTCTGGCGCGGACAGAGTCACGATCACGGCAGCGGATTCCGCTCATAGTTGTCCACTCTTACCTGGCACTACGCTGCCACACGAGTGGTCAATTGGTGTTGGGCGGAACGGCTTTCGCCTACACCGTCACCGCCGATGCCGACGACCGGCCGCACCGTCACCGCGGCGAACACCGATCGCGGTATGTGCGAGGGCGGCGACCATGGAGCGCAGCTCTCGCCACGAGACGACAGCCACGCCACCGTCTTCAGTGGCGGACACAATGGCGGGCTTGTTGGGGTCGGCATGGCGGAACACGTGCTCGACATAATTCGGCCGCGCGCCAGCGAACCAGTCCCAGGCATGGTCGCTTCGCCGAGGACCGGACCGTGGCCGGACTCGGAGACGACGTCGTAGTAGCGCCAGATCTCCGACCAGAATCGGCCCAGATTCTCCGTCGACCACGCCCATAGGTGTTCATGGTTCTCGGACTCGCGCCCATGCCGGGTCACGACTGACGCGCAAAATCGGTATTGTGCGCGCGGCGGCGATCGCTGAGGAGCTGGGCTCCCAGACCGGGACACACTCAGTGGTGAAAGGGTCGATTCAGCAGATAGTTGCGAAGGTGACAACGAAGATGGCTGGACGGCTCGTCAGCATCCGTCTACCGGTCGGAGATACTGCTATCTCTCGATCGTAGGAATCTGGTCGGAACGCCCAGCCACCTTCTCGCCCCCATACTGGCTGGTGCTGGTCGGGGTCGTCAGAGCATCATCACAACGGACTTCGTCTGCGTGTATGCGTTGAGAACCTCGTGGCCCATCTCGCGCCCCCAGCCGGACTGCTTGTATCCACCGAAGGGAAGCGAAGCGTCGAGGATGTTGAAGCAGTTGACCCAGACGGTGCCGGCCTGGATTTTCTTCGCGAAGGTGTGGGCCTTGGATACGTCCTTGGTCCAGATACCTGCCGACAGGCCGTAGATGGAATTATTTGCGACAGATGCGGCTTCGGTGGCGTCGTCGAAGCGGTCAGTGACCAGCACGGGGCCAAAGATCTCGTCCGTAACGACGGACATCGCGGGTCGCGTGTTCGTCAGGACGGTCGCCGGATAGAAGAACCCTGGCCCCGAGACCGGTGAGGCGCCCGCCGTTGGGACTGCGCCGTCGGCCAGTCCCTGCTGCACGTAGCCCGATACGCGCTCGAGCTGTTCGGAAGATACGAGTGGGCCCATCTGCGTATCGGGAAGCAGACCGTCACCGACCTTAATGTTCAGGGCGGCTTCTGTGACTCCCGCGACGAGGTCGTCGTAGATGCCGCTCTGTACGTACAGCCTCGAGCCGGCGCAGCACACCTGGCCTTGGTTGAAGAAGATTGCGTCCGCTGCTCCAGCAACTGCCGCCTCGACGTCGGCGTCGTCGAACACCACGTTCGGGCCCTTACCGCCGAGCTCGAGAGTGACCTTCTTCAAGTTTCCTTCTGCTGCGCGAAGCACGAGCTTGCCGACGTGCGTCGAGCCGGTGAAGGCGATCTTGTCGACGTTTTCGTGTGCGGCCAACGCCGCTCCTGCGGTTTCGCCGTAGCCGTTGACGATGTTGACCACCCCGTCGGGCAGCCCTGCCTCAGTCAGCAGATCAGCGAGAAAGATCGCCGACAGCGGAGTCTGTTCGGCGGGCTTCAACACCAAAGTGTTTCCGCATGCCAACGCCGGTGCCAGCTTCCACGAAGCCATCATCAGCGGGAAGTTCCACGGGATGATCTGGCCGACAACTCCCAGCGGCTCGCGGAGCGTGTAGGCGTGGAACTGAGCACCGGGAGCGTACGGTGTCGACAAACTCATGGTGTTGCCTTCGAGTTTCGTCGTCCATCCTGCCATGTAGTGGAACAGTTCGGCAGCCACAGCAACGTCCGCGAACTGTGCCTGCAGCTTCGGTTTTCCGTTGTCGAGGGACTCCAGGTCGGCAAGCTCTTCGGCGTGCTCCTCGATGAGATCGCCGATCTTCCACAGAATCTTGCCTCGGCTCGAGGGCGTCAAGTCCCTCCACGCGCCATCGTAGGCGGCGCGTGCCGCGCGCACCGCTTCATCGATATCGGCAGCATCGCCCTCCGCGACGGTAGCCAGTGTCTTTCCGGTCGCTGGATTCGGCGTTTCGAAGGTCTTGCCCGACAGGGATTTGCGATGTTGCCCGCCGATGAACAGGGGAACCTCGCGTGAGAGAAAGTCGGCTACTCGTTTGCTGGTTGTCTCGGCCATTTCGGTTGGCCCTCCTTGGTCTAGATCGCCACCGTTCGCCCGCCAGAGCCGGGCGCGATGGCTGTGTTCGGCCGAAGTATTGGTCGACCGTGGTGGATTTTTTGCTTGACTTCGGCAGGGTTCGTCGGTGGACGCGTGATCCCAATCAGTCGCGCTTCACGACGCTCGCGGACATGGTTGGGCGACACGCTAATATGCGTGTGAGCATACATAGTCAACCGATCGACTGCTCGTTCTGGTAAAGGCGGCACGATGCGCGCCGCAATTCGCGCGGACACATTAGGTGTCGCCGTCAAGTGCCTACGCCGGGCGCGAACGGGAACTGCGCCGGCAACTGCTCGGTCAGGCTGTACGGGCTCGCCTTGTTCTCCTCGACCCAGCGCTTCTCGCCGACGGATTCGAACGGCGGCGGAACCTCGCCCTGCAGCGACCACAGGTCGGCCGGCAGCTCGTCGATGGTGATCTCCCAGTCGTACCCGCGGTCCTTCACCCAGGGCTTGATCAGTTCATCTGCAGCCGTGATCCACCATTTCCGGATCGCCGGTGTCGGCAGGGTCCGCGCCATGTGATCGATCTTCAGACGCACGAAGTTGTCGCGCGACTTCCCGGACACGTAGAACGAATCGGCGGGGATCTCCTCGAAGATCGTCACGACGTAGAAGCGGGGGATCGGGACTTTGGCGTAGAGATTTGTGATGGTCTCGGCGAACTGGTGCTTGTCCTCGGGCGTGTAGGCATTTTCGGGCGTGTAGATCTTCCACAGTGGCATGTGAAACTCCTCAGGTTGTTCTCCTCGTGCAATTCGTGTGCTGTATCGAGCGTGGGATCCGATGGGGAGCTCCGCTGAATACGCTTCCCGGCGGGTCGGTGTGACGCCCGCTGGTTACTCAGTGCCTCGATCGGGTCATCCAGCTCCTTTCTTTCTCAATGCCCATGGCAGGTATGCGCGCGTGTTGGCAACCCGTGCGCCGGAAGGAATTGACGACCGTATGCGGAACAGGGCCACACGTCGCCCGACTTCTATCTGTAGTGATCCGGATCACGTGCGTTTCGCGAACCACGCTACCACAACTTAGTCTGTAGGTAAGATTCAGTTGCAAATTAAGATTCGATCTGCGGGCTCCGCTCGCGCGTTCTTACAGACGGGAGTGCGACCTCCCGGCGTGTGGAGCGGTGTCTGAGACCTACACGCTCGAACCGGGTTTCAGACGAGACTCGTCCACTAGACGACCTCCAGATCGAGATCGTGTCCACAGGTCACATGGTGCAGGTGGCTGTATGGCGGTGACGGCGCGCTAACGACGGCCCGCTCGTCGTCCAGGACGGTCCAGTACCTCGCACCCGACGGCAGACGCACCGGAGACGTTCTCATCATCGCCACCCAGGATCGGCACCTGGAAACGACTATCCACCACATGCATGCACCACACCCCCTGGCAGGTGCCGCAGAACCCACCGCGTGTCGCTCTACGCAACGTCACACGACACGCCAGCAACCCCAGGAGAACGGTGGATGTGGTTGTGCTGGTGGAAGAAGCCGGCGCAGAACTGGCGGGCGTGGGCGCGCGAGACGAATCGGTCGGGGAACTGTACTTCGGGGTCTTGAACTGCGCTTGGGAGAACGGGTTGTCGTTCGATACCGGGGTCGGGAGTGGGAGCGGGTCACGCCCAGATTGGCCAGCATGGCCGAGACGGGTTTGGAGGTCATCGAGGTGCGCCGGTAGGCGTGCGCGGTGTGTGGGGTGGCTCCGTTGCGGTCGATGGCCTCGGCGACGAAGTCGGTGGCCAGCAGATTCAGCGCCCTCGAGGCTGCGCTGCCTGGTATTGCGTCAAACCTGCTGGCCGAGCGGCCTCGAGCGTTGAAGACCGCCGGAGTCGTGGCTCGGATGAGTGGATCGCCAGCGGGGTATCAGCTAACCCGCGCGGAGCGGAGCTCGCGTCAGTGATGCGCGAGCTCATCGGCTGGGGCGTCGCTGAATTGCGGCGAGGGGACGAGCACGATGTCTACCGCAACCGTTGGTTTGCGCAAGCAGTCGAGGCGTTGTTGAAATCAGAGACGGTGCAAGGTCACTGGTCTTTGATCTTCAGTTCACTGGCGGAGGCGCCACCGCAGTGTTGATTGCCGAGCCTGAGACAGGGGTCCGGGTCTTGCGCGGTGCAGATGCCGACAACTCAACGGCACACGCCGTAATCATTGGAGATCCGCAATCTCTAGTTGATCTGCTCAGCGGCGCTGGCCATGTGGATAGTGTCGAGGTCAGCGGAACACTCGGCGGGGTCGGTCGCCTGCGTGCACTACTCGCTCGGGCGGCTAGAGATCACACCGTCGCAGGCAACTCCCAGATGTAGTCGGGGATGGGGTCGGGGCACAGGTAGTCCTTCATGTGCTCCCGGAACGCGGTGACGATCGGGTACGGACGCAGATGTGGCGACACGCTGTCGACCTCGCCTTCACTGTTTTCCGTTATCACGATCGCGCCTTGGAGAGCGTGACCATCGATCTCACCGCTGAAAACGATTACATAGCGACCGTCGGGCGCTGTGAACTCGGTGACATCCTTCGGAGGTCCGAAGCCCATGATCGCGGTCGCCAGGATCCTCGCCACCACGTCGCGGCCGTGGATCTCGTTACCCACGGTCGCAAGTACGGGCGAATGGAAGACCACATCCTCCGCCAGCGACGTAGCCAGGAGCTCAGGGTCCACGTTCTCGAAGGCGACGGTGATCGGGTGCTTATCCATGATCTAACTCCTGTGCGCTGAAGCTGGGAGGGCATGTGGTAGGTCGCCCGTGGCGACACCGCACGATCGTACGACTATTACTTTACTTTCTCCACTAGAGCAGACTGAGTCTCGATACACAATTTAGTCTGGCCATGTGAGAGTCCGTCTCTCGATCGCCACACCGGCGATTAAATAGGTGAGTCCTTGACAGCAACTTAGTCTATGATAGAAACTCACTCTCGGTAGGCCGCCGGTCAATCGAGCGCGCGAGGCCGCCGGGAAACCGGTAACAGAACAAGGGAGCACAGCGTGACCGCAACCGCGTCAAGTTGGTCCAAGTTGAAGAAGACCATCGACGTGTCAGACAGCTCCATGGCGTACGTTGAATTGGGAAGCGGCGACCCGATCGTGTTGCTGCACGGCAATCCCACTTCGTCCTTCCTGTGGCGCAATATTGCGCCGGGGCTGTCGGATCTTGGACGCTGCGTCGTCCCCGATCTCATCGGAATGGGCGATTCCAGCAAGCTCGCAAGCTCCGGCCCGGGCAAATACCGCTTCGCCGATCACCGGGCGTACCTGGACGCATTCCTCGACGCGGTCGGGGTGCACGGCAACGTAACGCTGGTGGTACACGACTGGGGCTCCGCGCTTGGATTCGACTGGGCAAGACGAAATCCGGACTCGGTGCAGGGAATCGCCTACATGGAGGCGGTCGTCACGCCCATGCAGATGGAGGAGTGGTCCGCCCGCAAAATCTTCGAAGCGATGCGTTCGGCCGAGGGCGAGAAACTGGTCCTCGAGGGCAACGTCTTCGTCGAGAAGATCCTGCCTCGCAGCATCCTGCGGAAACTCACCGACGATGAAATGGACGAATACCGCCGCCCGTTCCGGGAGCCGGGAGAGGATAGGCGGCCGACACTCACGTGGCCGCGCGAGATGCCACTAGACGGTCAGCCGGCCGACATCGTCGACCTCGTATCGCGATACCGCGATTGGTTGAGCACTTCGCTGGTGCCGAAACTGTTCATCAACGCCGACCCCGGCGCCATTCTCACCGGCCGTATGCGTGAGGTATGCCGGCAATGGCCGAACCAGACAGAAGTCACCGTCCCCGGGGTGCATTTCATACAGGAAGACGCGCCGGAGCAGATCACGGCCGCTATTCACGACTGGCTCTGCGAGATCACCAAATGACCCAGCACGACGACCGTCTACCCGCCCGGCATGACTGCAGCAGCATGAGTGCAGCGCCGACTCGACTAGGAGATCACTCATGAGCGTGCCCACGGCCGATTCGATCTACGGCACCACGGGAACTGCCGATCCACCGGTTCACTGTTCGACGAGGAATGGTGTCGCCACGATTACGCTCAACAGGCCCGACCGGCTGAACACGATGAATGACGAGATGCTCCAGCAGATGCTCGTCACGCTGGAGAGTCTTGCAGGCGACGAGGGCGTGCGCGTCGTGATCGTGACGGGTAACGGCAGGGGATTCTGCGCTGGCGGGGACCTGTCGGCCGGTACCGGGGGAGGTATCGGCGGCGACATCGGCGCCGAGGAGCGGATCGGTCTCATGCGTCGATACATGACCTCATCCCAACTGCTCCACGACATGGGCAAGGTCACCATCGCCGCGGTCAACGGCCCCTGCGCCGGCGCGGGATTGGCCTGGGCTTGTGCCTGCGACCTTAGGTTCGCGTCGGAGAGTGCCGTCTTCCGAACCGCCTTCCTGTCCGCAGGCGTATCCGGCGATTTCGGGGGCACCTGGACGCTCAGTCGCATAGTCGGAAATGCGGCGGCGCGGGAGCTGTATCTGCTCAACGGCAAGGTTTTGGCCCAAGATGCTAACAGGATGGGACTGGTCTCGGCGGTCTACCCGGGGACAGAACTGCTTTCCCGTGTGCAGACAATAGCTTCGGAGATCGCTGCAGGTGCCCCGCTCGCCGTCACGGCAATCAAACAGAACCTGAATGATGCTGAGTCACGCAGCTTCTCGGAATCTCTGGACAACGAGATCCGCAGACACGTGCAATGCATGGAGACCGAGGACGGCAAGGAGGCTACCGCAGCATTCCTGGAGAAGCGCCGTCCTCAGTTCCATGGGCGGTAGCAGTTGGGGCCCTGTGTTTGATGGTGTCGTTCCTCGGTCCCCCCGAGCTGGAGACCGACAGTAATCGACGGATTCGAGGCGAGGAACTGATGCCAGTCCAATCGACGTATGCGTCGTAAAGTTCCCCCGGTTTCCCGGAGACTTTGCTATCTGGGATTGGCTGGCTGTGGTTGGAGGGAGCCGGGTTCGGGGTGGGGTTGGCTCTTCAGCCACCCCGAACTTGTGGATCGACGGATGTGCTCTACAGCTGGCGACTCTCACTCCGAATAGGAGCGGCTTACATGGCGGATACCAACCTCCGGTTCTACTTCGATCCTGTCTGCCCATTCGCCTGGATGACCAGCAAATGGGTGCGCCAGGTCGTGGCGGCGCGAGACTACAAGGTCGAATGGCGATTCATATCGTTGCGAGTCATCAACAGGCACATCGACTATGACTCGCACTTCCCACCGGAGTACTTGCAGTTCCACAACGCCGGACTCAGAATGCTGCGCGTGGCAGCTCGCGCCAGAGCAGAACTCGGTCCGGCGGCGTTGGACGAGTTGCAAGCGTCGTTCGGAGCTCACATCTTCGATCGGCAGCCCTGGCGAGACCTTCAGGAACGAAACCAGACCGTAGGCAGTCCGGAGCATGTCGCACGGATTCTGGCTCGTGTTGGGCTGCCCATCGAGTACACCGAGTCGCTCGACGACACATCTTTGGATGCGGAGATCGAGGCGGAAACTGCTGAAGCGCGCGCCCTCACCGGAACTGATGTGGGTACCCCGATCCTGCACTTCGAGCCCCCCAAGGGCGTTGCGTTCTTCGGTCCCGTGATCAGCAGGCATCCCACACCTGACCAAGCGGTCGAATTGTGGGATCACGTCCTCGGCTTGGTGCGGTTCGGCGGGTTCGCCGAACTGAAACGCAGTATGCGTGAGCGGCCCCAGCTCGAGGTGTTCGGCGTTTCGCCGGACGACGTCGGGACCCAGGAGGACTGGCACCAGGGTAGCCGTCGGCTCAAGCATTAGCGGACCCTGCTGCCTCCGTGCTCCGGGCGACACGTCGCGCAATCAGTCCGGTCTATTGTGTTTGTCGGACCAAAATTTGAAGGTGATCCGAAATGGCGGACCCACGGTCACTTTGTACGACACCGCGATCGCTATGTGGGCGAGTTGCTCGGGTGCCAAGGTGTCCAACACGTCGGCGGTTGTCGTCTCCGAAGCGATGGATCGTGCAATCGAGCACGGTGTCCGAAGTCGATCTTAGGTCGGATGAGGTCGACGACGCGACTAAGGGTCGAAATCAGTTGGCGGGGAGCACCGTTCAGACGTTGCTTGCCGCAATGGATTGATGTTTTACGCGGTTTCGTGTTTGATTCCCCGGCGCCCCTGTCGGTCGCGCCGCCGATGGCGCACGCCCTCTGGGCGACCGGGTTGCGGTGTGCGCCCGACGAACCGGCGGTCGGCACGGCAAGGGCCCATCTGCGATTGTTAGGCAAAGGGCCCAGAGTGCGTCGCTGTAGGCGATCCTTCGCACGCCCGGCGGAATCGATGCCGGATGGGGCCACGTTCGTACGAATGTTCGTGTGGCGGAGGGGAAATGTGATCCTTGACATCTTGGAACGATCGGAGCAAGATGAGATCTGCGAACACGGAACGACTGGTACAAGATCGCGGTCCTGCACAGCGCGCTCAAGTCCGTACGTCCCACACTGCCCAGTCAACAATTTGGAGAGACATCGATGTCTGAAGTTGCGGCGCTGAGCGCCAACGTGATCGCCGCCCAGGCTGATTACGATGAGCGTCTTGAGCGCCAGAGGTTCCGCAAGGTTGTCGGAAAACTGACAACAGTGGTCATCCACTGTTTCGACCCCCGGGTCACTGGCGGCATTCCTTATGCGGTCGCTGACGCATTGCCCGATCAGGAGTACCCGGGCGAGATCTTCGAGTTCACCGACGACAACGGGAAGACGCAGTTCGGCACTACCACTACGATCTTCCCGGTCATAAACGCCGGTGGTAAAGCCGACGATGGCGCGCTGCGCTCGATCGCTGTCGCGTCCCACTTGTTCGACATCGACAACGCCGTTGTCGTGCACCACACGGATTGTGGAGGCACGCACTCTTCGCCCGAAGGTTTTTTCGAACGGTTCAGGGAAGAATTCGATCAGGACCTTAGCGAGCGTTGGAAGCCGGATGACATCGGCTGGATCAGAAATTTCGAGGAGTCGCTGTCACTGGATGTCGGACTGATCCGCGCTTCGGTCGGAACACCCAAGCACGTGAATGTGTACGGATTCGCCTATGACATCGAGACCGGCAAGCTGCATCTGGTGGCGAAAAGCCCGGGTGACCCATCCGCGCCGCGTGGCGAAAAGTGGCGTTAACGGAAACGCCCTACGGACCAAAGGCGAGCCTTCGACAGCTCGTATTCGAGGCACGAGCACCGGTCGCTCAATTACCACTTACACCATCACCATCTCCGGGAGGCACACGGTCATCATGGCGGACAAATTCTTTTCCCAGGCCTGGACCGACCAGGCGCTGAAGGCTGAGCGGGCGGCAGCCGACGTTATCTACAAACGTTTGAACAATGCCAAGACGTTTTCGCACGTAATTGCTTTGGAGGTCGCCGACCGGCCGGGGTTGGTAACCCATATCCAGTACGCCGAGGGACGTTCGGTGATGTGGACCGCGACAGAACTTTTCGACGAGGGCACAGTGTGGAGTCGCTTCGCTGCCAACCTCAGTGATTGGCGGACTGCCGCCGAAGGCAAGGCGAAAGCAAGCAACCTCGTCATGGCAGGGAAGGTCAAGCTTGTGAAGGGCGCCATGAAAGACGCGCTCGCAAACGCCCAGGCATTCGATCGTCTCGTTCAGACGTTCGGTGAGGTCGACACCGACTGGGACGTCTGACTTCTCGCGCTGTCGGGCGGAGGTGCGGCCTCCGAAAGTTCTCCGATAGACGCGCGGGTAGCCCGACGATGCGCACCTTTTACCGGTCCAGACGCCCAGTGCGTCTGGACCGGTGAGGTCTCATCGGTGACGTTTGTTTGCGTTGCGATTGTCGGCTACCGCCGAGGTACGGCCTTGTCCTGGTGCCAGGACGTCGAGACTGATTTCGATGATCTCGTCGAGTTGCCGGCGCGGTGTGCCCGACCGCCACATCAGGCCCAACGACTGTCGTAGGGCAACGAAGTAGTTCGCGAGGTGGTTGACGTTAGCTGCTGCAGGTAGATTGCCACGTCTCCGCGCTTCGATAAGGAACGTCTCGATCTGATCTACCTGCTGCTCGAGCGCCAAGGTGACGCTTTCCTGCACCGCTGCAGGTATGTTGCCGGCTTCTCCGAGAGTGTTAGTGACTAGGCATCCGCCGGCATCGCCGAAGCCTTCGAGGGCGTCGAGCGTTTCGGCGAGATATCGACGAAGTGCAAGCGTCGGCGGTAATTCGTTGTCCGGTATGAGGCGAGCCATCATCTGCGGGCAGTACGTTTCAAGTACCCGGAGGAAGAACTTTTCCTTTGATCCGAAAGTTGCGTACAAGCTGCTTCGGCTGAGTCCAGTCGCTTTGGCTAGATCGTTGATAGATGTGTTCGCGTAGCCGCCGCGGCGGAACTGCTCAGTCGCGCAGACCAATGCCGTGCTCTCGTCGAATTGCTTCTTGCCGGCCACGGGAATCTCCTGGTACCCAAACTCGTGCGTGTCACGCTACCTCAACATTACAGACTGTGCGTTCCAGGATCGAAATGCATCGCCGGAGCCGTCTTCGAGTGCGTTTTCCGGTGGCCTTACCTAGCTTAGCTAAGCTAAGCTAAGTTATGTTCTGATCAGTCCATAACTACAGCTTGCTGGGCCGATGGTCAAATCCCGACCAGCACCGCCCCACCCGGCCTGGTCCGGTTGAGTGCTATGCCCGGTCGCAAGCACACCGGTGTGAGCAAGCGTCTCAGACGCCATCGTGATCGCTCCGGCGCGTGCTCGCGCGGGCCGCCTCCAGGGCCAGGAGATGGGTTTGCGACGTTGACAGTCACTTTAAAAATATATAGTGTATGGTACATGATGATTATCACCAGGTCTGGGTGATGAGGGCCGACCTGTCCGCGTTCCAGCCGATGCGTCACAGCCTGTTTATGCAGTCGATGGGCTTGACATTCGACACGATCGCGGGTGACCGGGTCACCGCACACCTGGACGTGGGCGCCGACCAGCACACGCCCTGGGGTGTGGTGCACGGCGGGGTGTTCGCGGCTGTCGTCGAGTCGGTCGCTAGCGTGGGCGCCAGTGTGGCGGTGGCGGACCGGGGCATGTATGCGGTCGGCCTGAACAACAGCACCGACTTCCTGCGCCCGGTCGCCAGCGCTCACCTCGACGTGCTCGGCATCCCGATCCAGCAGGGCCGAACCCAGCAGCTGTGGCTGGTCACCATGGCCCACCCCGGCGGTAAGGATGTGGCCCGCGGGCAGCTGCGGCTGCAGAACGTACCGTTACCCGCTGAGGCGGGCGCCCCGTGACCCGCACCTATGCCCAGATGTGTCTGGTAGCCCGGGCGATGGACGTGCTGGGGGAGCGCTGGACCCTGTTGATCATCCGCGAGCTGGGCCTGGGACCGCGCCGCTTCAGCGACATGCTCGACGGATTGCCTGGGATCGGGACAAACCTGCTCTCGGCACGGCTCAAACATCTCGAACACCACGACGTCGTGACCCGGATCCCGCTGGGCGGCCCGGGGCACAGCCACGCCTACCAACTCACCGAGCGGGGTGAGGCGATCACCCCGATCCTGGCGGGGCTGGCCCAGTGGGGTGCCGGGCTGGAAGCGCCCCCCACGGATTACGCCGACCGCACCCGGTGGGCGCTGTTCGCGATGCGGGCGGGCGCCGCAGAGGCCGGCGCTGTGTTCGACACCGTCACCGAACTTGTGGTCGGTGAGGAGACGTTCTGGATGTACGGCGACGGCACCCAAAACCAGCTTCGTGTTGGTCCCGCGCCGGTGCGGCCCGGGCTCCGGCTGAGCTGCAGCCGCGCAACGCTGCACGCGCTGGCCGCTCACCGCGTCTCCGTTGCTGCGGCCGCCGCATCCGGTGACCTCACCGTGGACGGCGACATCGACACAGCCACAGCATTTTTCGCTGTGTTCGCGCTGCCCGAAACGGCGGCTGACGTGGCGAAACCTCGACGAGGAAAGAAGCGGCGATGACCCGACCGGAGGCACTGCAGTGCCGGGAACCGCGCGAGGCCGGCGATCTGGCGGTGCGTGACTGGGACGGCGAGGCTCCGGTATTCGTGATGCTGCACGGATTCCCGGACAACGCGCACATCTTCGACCTGCTGGCGCCCGAGCTCGCCCAGGCCGGGCGCGTCGGGTCGTGGCGGTGAACTTTCTGGGTTTCGGGGGTGGCCGCGCGGCCCAGGCGGGTGACGACAGCGGTTTTACCTTCGATCTGACCCATAGTCGGTCCCTTCGGGATTCTGGCTGCGCTACGCGGCGATCGAGCCATGCCGCACGAGCGCCGTACCGCGTTATGAACGACACGGTACGGAACCGGTAGAGTGTTCTGTACTAGTCGGTGAAGAACGGCCTGGACGGGCGCGCCGACCGGCGAGATCTATGGGCGCTCGCGGCGTTACCCGTTGCCAGCGCGTCGGGGCGCCAGCGCCCACCGAGCAACTGGGTTTGACAAATCTAGCGCCTGCCTGTTATAGTGAGCAGTATAAGTTCCGTTCACAACACAAGGAGAAACATGACTAATCAGTCCTCAACCATCCCGACCGGTATTCCCGACGTCGCCCAGAAGTTCGGTGAGCAGCTGGTTTCGGCGGTCAAGCAGAGTCAGAGCCTTGCATTGGACGCGGCTCGTGCTTTTGCAGGGACGTGGTCGTCGGTGCCCTCGAGGCTGCCCGAGATCCCCAACGTGGTTGCGTTGCCCGACGTGCCGACGGTCACGGCTTACGGCTTTGACCTCGCCGCCGAACTACTTGCCGCGCAGAGGGATTTCGCTGTCGCGCTGGCGGCGACGTTGACTCCGGACAAAACTGCATGAGTAATAATCAGCGCTAGATACCGCGCGCAAAGACGACGGGAGAACGGCGATGCCAGAAGACTCAGCGACAAGTAGCAATCTTCTGGGTGCGTTCATCCGCGCGCAGCGACAGATGGCCAATCTGTCGCTGCGCGAGCTGTCTGCGATGACTGATGTGTCGAACCCCTATCTCAGTCAGATCGAGCGGGGGTTGTCCGACCCCTCGGCCCGGGTGCTGAACTCGATCGCCCAGGCACTCAACATCTCGGCAGAAGCACTGTTCGCACAGGCTGGCTTGATGTCCGCGTCGACCCAACCCGACCACGATGCAACGGAAACCGCAGTGCGCGTGGACCCCCGACTCACCGAGCCGCAGAAGCGGGCGCTGCTCGCCGTGTACCGCAGCTATATCGAAGCGAACGGTCATGGGTCAGCGGACCCTGTGGCGGATATGTGACTTAGTCACGTAGGCAGCGAAGCTGACCGAACAGGTTCGCGGAGGGACTTTCGAGTCGTACTGGTTCGCAGGTCTACATATCGGGCGTAGACATCTGCACTGCAACATGATTGCTCGTCCAGTTTTGGACGATCTTGATGGTGCGATCAGGGGTCGCTGGCGAGTGTGATCCGTCGGCTTATTCCCGGAGATCAATGGGTTCGTCGAAGGGCTGGCGGATTTCCTTGCCGTGTTTCCCGTGAAGACAAGGCAGGGCACATGCTCGGCCGGCCCAATGGACCCGTCGGTCTGCCGGTGGCCTCGATTCATCTAGTCCTGTGCGATGTCGGTGACTGTCATCTCGATGTTCTCGGGACCGCCGCGAACTTGATTGCCCTTGACCACGGGTGACGGGATCAACTGGCTTGATTTCTTCGATTTGCTCATGCTCCGAATGGTGCCGCGCTGGACACCCAAATGCTAACGGGTACGACGATTTTCATTTCTCTATAGCTTTTCTTGTTCACACGAGTTCTATAACCTACCACCGCTACTGCGACGAGCTGATGGCGAGGTTGGTCTCCGATGCCGCCTTCCTCCGCAAGCCAGCCTTAAGCGGTTTCTGACAGAAGTGGTCGATGCTCTAGAGGGTTGGGGCCATCCGGGTGGCTGCCTGGTGACCAACACGTGCGCTGAAACAGGCGGGACTCCTGAGTCAGCCCAAAGGCGCATGGCCCGCGCGCTCGAGCAACAAGCCGAACAGATGGAGGAGTACCTGGCCGGTGCCCGACGGTTGGGGCAGCTCCCCGAGTCTGCGGAAATTGCACACCTCGCCAATTTCTTCGTTGCCCTGCGCCAGTCTCTCGGGGTGATGTGGCGCGGCGGAACGCCCCGTCGACATCTTGCCGAGGTCATCGACGTGAGCCTGTCCGTTCTCCCTACCACTCGAAGCGACTTTGCTCCGACGCGGTAGCTCAAGATGGCGGATTGAGCTTGGCAACGCAACCGCCGGTCACTCGCTTATGCGGCGGGCACGCTGACAAGCAGGAACGAGATGTTCTGGTGGAAAACGAATCCGAGTCTCATATAAAGGTCGATCGCATTCCGATTAGACCGCTCGACATGAAGAAACGCCCGTTGGCTACGACGCCTGATATCGGCTACGACCGCACGGACGACCTGGGTGGCCAGACCGCGCCCCCGATAATCGGGATCGGTGCACACCGCGCTTACCTCGATCCAGCCCGGTGGGTGCATCCGATGGCCCGCCATCGCGATCAATCGCCCCCGGTCACGGATACCGACATAGCCGCCGAGGTCGACAGTTCGTGGGAGGAATGGCCCCGGTTTGGTTCGGGCGACCAGGTCGGTCATCTCCGGTACGTCTCCAATTCCCAGCGTCACGACGGACTCGTCATCGCGGGGCTCGACGGCGGCGTCAATGTACTGCGCGGCATGGATTGTCGACACGACCGGCCAACTGGTCGGAGCACTGACACGAGTTCCGGCGATGGCCAAGTCTGCATGGGCTCCAGCGAGACGGGCCAACGCTGTCCAGTCTCGCGCGCTCGGCGCGTCAGGTAGTCCGGCGAAGGGGGCTACGTCGACCCGGTAGCGCCGGGCTGCCCCCAGCTCATCGGCGAGGCGGGCGTGCGGCCCAGTTAGGGCCGTCCAAACCGGATTGTCGAGGACCGCGAGTGAAGAGTTGGGGGTGGTGATGTTGGTCAAGGCTGGCTCGTCAAGCACCCAGCCAATGTTAGGGCGTGACTACACAAGACAAAACCACCTAGTCGACGGCTTTTTGGGCAGCAAACGACGGGCGTTGTCACTCATCAGTTCATACCCTTGAGGATCCGATGCCTGTGCTGCGCGAATTGGGTTCCAACTGCGTCATTCCCGATTGGCTGGCACCTTCGGCCGCGGCGCGCCGTCAGGCGCAGTGGATCTTCGCGGTACACCCGGTTCAGTACCAGTGTTGCGCTTGCGCTGAGACCGTCCCGGTCGCTCAGATATAGGCACGTCAAATTGGTTCCGAGGTTGATCATCTCGGCGATGGCACCGGCACTTTCTGCGATCGCATCTTCCATCGCCAATTCATATCACCACGATTTTGTAACGCGATGGTGCCAAGCGGTGCATTCGCCTGCCGCTCGTTTGACGGCCAACCGTGATCATCACTCGGCATGCCGCAGACCAGCAGGCATGGATCGGATGCGTTGGCACCCCAGTGGGGGCGGGATGCGCGGCAGCGTCGCTCGACGATTACCCGGTACGAGTCGTCGGGACTGTCTCGTCTTGGGGCCGTGCGCTGCTTGTCGAACGCTTCTTCAGACGGCCCTTCAAGCGCGCACTCTTGCGCATCTGAATGACGAGGTTCGTGGACGTGATCATGGGGATCACCCCGAGAAATGTTCGCTCCGAGGGTGTGGCGCCATGCAGATGTTCCAGGCTGCCGAAGATGTAGAAGCAACCCATCGTGAAAAAGGCAGCGGGGATGCAGTACGCCAGGAAGGACCTACGGTCACCGATGACCTGGTTCGCGAGGTCCAATTCGTCATCCGCCATTGGTTCGTCCTTGCGCAACTTCCGCAGCACCGCTCGGAAGCTTCCGACGTCGTCGCTGAGCGGAAGGGGGTCTCGACTCAGCAGCCGTTTGGTGTACACGAACGCCCCGGTGGCGAACACCACTTCGAATACGAGAGCGAGTATCGCGAGAAAACCCCACAAGCCCACATTCATCGTGTCACTCCGGTGTTGGCTGCCGCCATCGGCCGCAGCGGACGAGGGCGAACCAGTGTCGGCCACCAGAACCACTTCCCGAGGATGCTGAGGAGCGACGGCACGACGAACGAACGCACGATCAGCGTGTCGAGCAGCAGGCCGATGCATACCGTCGAGCCCACCTGGCCGATGGTCCGCAGATCGCTTGTGAGCATCGCCAGCATGGTGAACGCGAACACTAGACCAGCGGAAGTCACCACGCCGCCCGTGCTTCCGAGCGCGCGGATCAGGCCGGTGTTCAACCCGGCACTCGACTCCTCTTTGACTCGGGCGATCAGCAGTAGGTTGTAGTCCGAACCCACCGCCACGAGGATGATGAACGTGATCGGTAGGACCAGCCAGTGCAGGTGCAGGCCGATGAGGTGCTGCCAGACGAGCACAGACAGACCGAACGCCCCGGCGTAGGAGAAGGCCACCGTGCCGGGGATGACCAAGGCGGCCATCAGACTTCGCGTGATGAACATCATGATCAAGAAGATCAGCACGAAGGCGGCGACCGCCACGATAGCCAGATCGGATGCGCCGTATTCCTTGATGTCCTTATCGGTCGATCCCGAGCCGCCGATATAAACTCTCGCGCCGGCCAACGACGTCTCTTTCAAGATCGTGGTTATCGCCTCGGGGAATGCGTTGACATGGTCCACGCCTTCGGGGCCCATGGCGTCCCCCTCGTGGGTGACGATGAACCGAGCAGCCTTGCCGTCCGGCGACATCAGGAGCTGCATACCAGTCTTGACGTCTTCGTTGTCAAAACCTTCATGGGGGATGTAGAAGAAGTCATCGCTCTTGGACTGGTCAAAGTCGAGCCCCACATTGATCTGGTCGGCGAAGGTCTGGTCGGTCTGGGTGGCCTGCAGATGCGAGGGACCGTAGGAGTTGACGATGACAGCCTGGAGTGCCTGCGTATCGTCCCTCAGGATCTTCAACTGGGTGACCAGCTGGGGGAGGAGCCGGTCGACGGCCTGGAGATCGGTGACGGTGTTCGCGATCTCGACGTCGAGGCTGTCGATGCCGTCGAGTCCGTCGAACAGCGATCGGAATGCCCAGCACATAGGAACGTCGAAACAGTGGCGCTCCCAATAGAAATAGCTCTTGACCGGACGGAAGAAGTCGTCGAGATTGGAGATGTCATCGTTGATCTCGTCGGTGACCTGCTGCAGATTCTGCGCGGTGAGCACCGTCGCGTGCAGGTCGTCTGACAACTGTTGCGTGAGGGCGACCGTTTTCCCCAGCACCGCTACGGTGTCTGCCTGGATCTGCGCCTGCTTGTCGGTATCGGCGTTCTGCTGCTGGTTGAACGGCAGCTGTTGACCGTTTCCGCTGCCTTGGGTGGTGAACAGGTAGGGGACTGTGGCATGGTCCAGTGGTCGGCCCAGGGGTCGGGTGATGCTCTGCACCATGGCGACGCCGGGAAGACGGATGAGTGCTCTGGCCACCCGGTCCAGCGAGATGAAGTCTGCCGAGTTCCGCATGTCGTGATCCGACTCGACCATCAGCAACTCGGTGAACAGTTTGCTCTGCGCGAAGTGTCGATCGGCGGCCGCGAAACCCTGATTAGCAGGGGCGTTGGCCGGCTGGTAGGCGCGGTCGTCGTAGTTCTGTCGGTAGCTTGGCACGAAGATCGCCCCGATCATGACGACAGCGGCACTGGCCGCGAGGATCGGCTTCGGCCACCGCACCACGCTTGCCCCGATCCGCCGATACAGGTGTCCCTTTACCAGCCGTCTCGGGTCGAAGAGGCCGAAGAGGCTGCCCACGGTCAACAGGGCCGGGCCCAGCGTCAGCGCGGCCGCGATCGTCAACAGCATGCTGATGGCCACCGCGGGGCCCATGGTGTGGAAGTAGTTGAGTCGCGCGAAACTCAAGCAGTAACAGGCCCCCGCGATCGTCAGGCCCGAGCCAATGATGATGGGCGTCACACCTCGGTACGCGGTGTAATACGCCTCCTCCCGGTCTTGGCCGGTCTGTCGCGCCTCCTGATAGCGACCCATTAAGAAGATGCCGTAATCCGTCCCCGCTCCCAGGGTCAGCGAGACGACGATGTTCACCGCGAATGATGAGAGTTCGATCATCCCGAGGTGCCCGAGGGTCGCAATAACTCCTTTCACGACGAGCAGCT
>Ga0153922_1000070_pt1 | contig 39431 bp, 36 predicted proteins | sample TSNJ006MetaG_FD_104723 | JGI IMG/M metagenome (GOLD analysis project Ga0153922, IMG submission 104723) | Attine ant fungus gardens microbial communities from New Jersey, USA - TSNJ006 MetaG | ecosystem: Host-associated > Fungi > Mycelium > Unclassified | place: USA: New Jersey, Brendon T. Byrne... | reverse complement strand
GGTCCACCGCCAGTTCCGCCACCGGGTCCCCCCCCGGGTCCACCGCCAGTTCCGCCACCCGGTGTGCCACCGGGTCCGCCGCCGGGTCCCCCGCCGCCGATGCCCACTTTCGGCCCCCCACCACGCAAACGCCGCTTCCGGCTGGGCGATCCGCTGTCAATCGTGTTCATCGTCGTCATCGTTCTTGCGCTGGTCGCGGCGGGGCTCATCGGCGCCGAGTTTTACGCGCGTCATGTCGCCAACCAGGAGATCACGGACGCAACGCTATGTGAAACCAAGGATTCGGCGGACACCGTGTCGGTGTCGTTCAGCAACACACCGCCGGTGCTCTGGCAGTACCTGACCGATCAATACCCCAAGATCACCGTCACGACAGGCACCCACATCCGCAACGCTCAAGGCATGACGGTTCACGTCGAAGTCGACGACATCAACATGAAGGGCGACGCGACCAAGAAAGGCACCATCGGGTCGATCAACGCGACGATGAAATGGACGACGCAGGGGATTCTGCAGACCGTCAAGGACTCCATCAACGCCTACCTCCCGGATGCTCTCAAATCTCTCGGCCTTGACAGTCTTGTGCAGAGTGTGACGACCAACCCGTCCGCCGGCACGGTGACAGTTCAAGGGGGATTCGGGTTCAGCCTCACCGTGCAACCGAAGGTTGACAACGGGGGCCTTCGGTTGGTGATCCCGGATAACGGCATCCAAACCCTCATCGGCTCGATCCCGAAAGATTCCGTGCAATCGGCGCTCGACGACAAGACCAAGGCGATCACCGACAACAGCCTCAACATCAAGGTCGTCGAGCCGGTCGAAATAAGCAGTGACGCGGTGACTTTGCACTTCTCCACGACAAACGCCGCGATCCCGCTGCAAACCACCGATCCGTGCTTCGCGAACCTATAGGCCGTCGAGCACCGCTCGGGTGCCCGAAAGGCCAAGCCGGGTGGCACCGGCGTCGAGCATCGCGAGCGCGTCTTGTGCCGAGCGGATTCCGCCGCTGGCCTTGATGCCCAGCCGGTCGCCGACCGCCCCGGCCATCAGCTCAACGGCCCGGATCGACGCGCCGCCGCTCGGGTGAAAACCCGTGGAGGTCTTGACGAAGTCGGCTCCCGAGTCCGCGGCGACACGGCACACGTCGACCAGTGTCCGCGGCCCGCGCAACTCCAGCAGCGCCGCCGACTCGACGATCACCTTCAACCGCGCGTCCGGAATCGCGTCGCGCACACCGGCGATGTCGTCACCCACCGCGCGCAAGTCGCCGACCAGCGCCGCCCCGACGTCAATGACCATGTCGATCTCCGCGGCGCCCGATTCGACCGCGAGCGCGGCCTCGTGCGCCTTGACCGCCGTCAGGTGCTTGCCCGACGGGAAGCCGGCCACCACGGCGATCAACGGCCCGCCGGGCGGTCGCGCCGAGACCGCCACGCCCGCCATCGACGGCGACACGCACGCCGCGCACGTGCCGAGCTCGACGGCCTCCGCGACGAGGGCGGCCACGGCTGCAGGGGTGGCCTCGGGTTTGAGCAGGGTGTGATCGACCAGCCCGGCGAGCTCGGAGCGGGTGAGCACTAGCCGGGTGGCTCGGTGCCGCCGGGGTTGCAGCCGGCCTGCAGCATCTTTGTCTCGTCGACCACCGGGCGCAACGGCTCGAGATTCCAGCTCGTCTTGCCGGGCTGGACGAGTTCGGCCCACTGCCAGTGGCACACAAACTGCGCGCGCATGCTTGGCGAGTTGGCGTCTGGCGCGTCGGCCAGGACTTCCGACCACGCCTCATCGGGGATGACGAAGTCGATGCTCGCCTCCCGCCCGGCGGGCGTGGGATACACGTGCAGGCTGGACAGCCCGGCCCCGCGGATCCACTCGGTGTGATCGATGTACGGCGGGGGCGGCGGCGGCTGTGCATGCGCGGGCGTGACCGCGCCCACAGTGGCCGACAGCCCAACGACCGCCGCCGCGGTGAGCCGCGCGAAACGCATCCGCTAGCGCGACTTCCCCTGGATCTCAAGGAGTTTCGGTCGGACGTCGACGAGGTAAACGCCCGCGGCGCAGGCCGCAATGGCGACACCAAAGACGCCCAGCGGATAAGACAGCAACGCCGTGGCGGCCAGGATTATGAGCCAGACAGGCTTGGTGAGTTTGCCCGTCGCAGTGTAGGCATCACTGCGCTGCATCGCGGCGTGGACAAACGCATAGGCCGTCACCAGAAAGACGGCGACCCACAAAACGAACAAGACGGTGCCCACTAGGCCCTGAACCATCACTGCTCCAGCCTAAGCGGGCACCGTCCCGTCGTCGAATGGGTTACTTACTTCTGGGTGACCTTCTTGGCGGCCTTCTTGACGGGCACCTTCTTAGGGGCGGCCTTCGGGGTCACCTTCTTGGCGGCCTTCTTCCCCGGCGCCTTCTTGGTCGCCTTCTTCGACGGCTCGCGGCCGATCAGCTTCGCGGCACGCTCACCCACCGCGCGGGTCTGGCTCGCGACGTTGCCCAGCGCTTCCTGGGTCAGCTCGACGGTCTCGCTGAACCGCTTCTCGGCCTGCGCCCGACGCTCCTCGAACCCCGGCTGATTGCGCAGCCGCTCCAACGCGGCCTCCCCGCGTTCGACCAGGTCGTTGTAGAGCTCGGTGGCCTGCTCGCGGTAGCCCTCGGCGGCTTCGCGCAGCTCGTCGCCGGTCAGCCGGCCGCGGAACTCCTTGGCGCGCTGCGGCAGGTCCTCCTGCAGCTTGGCGATCCGGTCACGGGTCTCCTCGACCCGACCGGAAGCGTCGGAACGCGCCTCGCCGGCGCGGTCGCGCAGCGCGGCCACGATCTCGTTGACCCGCTCCAGGGCCAGGTCGGCGGCGCCGACCGCGGCAAGCAACGGAGCTTTCAGGTCCTCTACGGTGGGGGTGGTCCTCTCGGCCATGTTTATTTCCTTTCGATCAGTGACGATTCGTGTTGCTCGATTTCAGTGGTGGTTGACAGTCAGGCAGGCGACGACTCCTCACGCACAGCTTCATTCTGTTGACAGAACGAGGAGTAGATGTCGAGCAGAACCTGCTTCTGCCGCTCGGTGATCGCCGTGTCGTTGATGACCGCGTGGCGTACCGCGCTGGGCTCACCGGGCTCGAGAATCCCCGCGCGAATGTAGAGCACTTCCGCGGAGACCCGCAACGCCTTGGCGATCTGGTTGAGCACTTCGGCAGAGGGTTTGCGCAATCCGCGCTCGATCTGGCTGAGATACGGATTGCTGACACCGGCCTTTTCGGCCAGCTGCCGCACCGACACCTGAGCAGCCTCACGCTGCGCCCGGATGAAGCTGCCGATGTCCTGGGCGGCGCTACTCACCACAACGCCAAGATTTGTGGAGGCAACGGGCACCTCTGGCGTGGGCATAACTCACCACCTCACGGACGGGTGTCGGTTACGGACAGTTGCACTCTACGATGCGGTGCTAACTTTTGCAAGCAGTCAGTTAGCGTTGCCTTAGAAAAGTAGCTGAGCGACCGTGTAGATGATCAACCCGGCCAGCGAGCCGACGACTGTGCCGTTGATTCTGATGAACTGAAGATCCCGTCCGACGTGCAGTTCGATGCGACGGCTGGCCTCCTCGGCGTCCCACCGCTCCACGGTCTCGGTGATGATCGCGGTGATCTCCACGCCGTATTCGGACACCAGGTGCTTGGCGCCGCGGATGATCCAGTTGTCGACCTTGTCGCGGAGGTCGGCGTCGTCGCGCAGCGACTCCCCGATGTGCACGACCGAGTCGGCGATACGGATGCGCAGTGCGCTGGACGGGTCGTCGACCGATTCCAACACGTTGCGCTTGAGCGCCGTCCACGCCGTCTCGGCCGCACGGGCGACCTCGTCGCGGGCCATGATCTGCTCCTTGACCGCCTCGGCCCGGGCGATCGTCGCCTCGTCGTGCTGCAGGTCGTCAGCGAATTCGAACAGGAACCGGGTGGCCGACCGCCGCAATTCGTGGCCCGGGTCGCGGCGCACCTTGTCGGTGAAGTCCATCAGTTCGCGGTGAATGCGGTCGCCGACGAGGTGATCGACCCAGCGGGGCGACCAGCTGGGCGAATCACGCTCGACCACCCGCTGGATGACCTCGCCGGCATTCAGAGACCACTGGAACGCCCGGTCTGCCAGCAACTGGATCAGCGCCTCTTGCCGGTTCTCGGCCAGCAAGGAGCCGAGCACCCGGCCCACCGGCGGCCCCCATTTCGGCTCGGCGAGGCGCTTGACGATCATCCGGTCGAAGACGTGCTGCACATCCTCGTCGCGCAGCATCTCGACGCCCACCCGCAACACGTTCGAGGCCTCGGAGGCCACCCGGGTGGCGTGGCTATGGTCGCAGAGCCACTTGCCGAGCCGGCTTGCGACCTGGGCGTCCCGCAGCTTCGTTTCCACTACCTGCGGCGACATGAAATTCTCCCGCACGAACGTACCCAAGCCCTCACCGAGCTGGTCCTTCTTGCGCTTGATGATGGCCGTATGCGGAATCGGGATGCCCAGTGGGTGCTTGAACAGCGCCGTGACCGCGAACCAGTCCGCGAGTGCGCCGACCATGCCGGCCTCGGCGGCCGCGCCGACGTAGCCGACCCAGGCGGGCGCCGCGTTCGCCTGGGCCCACTGGCACACCAGGAACAATGCCGTGGCGCCGACCAGAAACCCGATCGCCAGCAGCTTCATCCGGCGCAGCTGCCGGCGACGCTCGGCATCGGCGCTGGCGTCCACCGCGAACATGTCGCCCAGGTCCGCCCTGGGCTGGTCATCGTTCAGGCGATGTGCCACCACACCATCATCCAGGCAATCGGCGGAGGCGTCGTCTAAACCCCGGTCGCGGGTCGTTGAGGGCCGTAATATCAACAGGGGCTAACGAACGGATCCGCAAAATTGGTAGAAGGAATCCCGGCAGCCACCGCGAAGGTTGACGGTCGCAAGCGCCGATGGCACAAGCACAAGGTGGAGCGCCGCAACGAACTGGTCGACGGCACGCTGGAGGCGATCCGGCGGCGCGGGCGCTACGTCAGCATGGACGAGATCGCAGCCGACATCGGCGTATCCAAGACCGTTCTGTACCGCTACTTCGTCGACAAGAACGACCTCACCACCGCGGTGATGATGCGGTTCGCGCAGACGACGCTGATCCCCAACATGGCGAAGGCGTTGTCGTCGAATCTGGACGGGTACGACCTGACCCGCGAGATCATCCGGGTGTACGTCGACACGGTCGCGGCGGAACCGGAGCCCTACCGGTTTGTGATGGCAAACAGCTCGGCGACCAAGAACAAGGTCGTGGCGGACTCCGAGCGGATCATCGCCCGGATGCTCGCGGTCATGCTCCGGAGCCGGATGCAAGCGGTCGGGATGGACACGAGGGGTGCGAACCCGTGGGCACACCTGATCGTCGGGGGTGTCCAGTTGGCCACCCACACGTGGATGTCGGATCCGCGGATGAGCGCTGACGAGCTGATCGACTACCTGACCATGCTGTCGTGGAATGCGTTGTGCGGCATCGTCGAAGTCAACGGATCGCTGGAGACGTTCCGGTCAGAACCGCACCCGTCCCCGGAACTGCCGCCTTCGGGGTAGTTGGCTGGGGCTGCGGTTCGCCGAATGTAACGGCATGGCGGGATTTCGGCGCCGGCGCGTGCGTGAGGTTACGCTCGGCGCGGTTTAGTAGGTGTAGAAGCCGCGGCCGGACTTCTTGCCCAGCATGCCCGCCTCGACCATGCGCAGCAGCAGCGGCGGCGGCCCGTAGTGCGGCTCCTTGAACTCCTCAAACATCTTGTCCGCGATCAGCTTCAGCGTGTCCAGTCCGACCAGGTCGGACAGCCGCAGCGGCCCCATTGGATGCGATAACCCCGCGACCACCGCTTTGTCTATATCTTCCGCTTTGGCGAACCCGGCCTCCACCATCCGGATCGCTGAGAGCAGGTATGGCAGCAGAAGGGCATTCACGACGAAGCCCGACCGGTCCGAGCAGCGCACGACCTGTTTGCCAAGTACTGAGCTGGCGAAGTTCTCGGTGCGCTCGAGGGCATTCTCGGCGGTCAGTAAGGTGTTTACCAATTCGACCAAGGGCAGGACAGGGACCGGGTTGAAGAAGTGCAACCCGAGCACACGGGCTGGATTCTGGGTGGCCGCGGCCAGTTTCATGATCGGGATGCTCGACGTGTTCGAGGCCAGGACGGCGTCCGGGTCGGTGATCACCTTGTCGAGGTCGGCGAAGATTTTACTTTTGATCAGCTCGTCCTCGATGACCGCCTCGATCACCAGCTGACGGTCCGCGAGATCCGCCAGATTGGTCGTGAAGGTGATTTTGCCTATTGCGGCGTCTCTTTCGGGCTCGGTGATCTTGCCGGCGCTCACCCCGCGCTGCAGCGACTTCACGATGCGGGAGTGGCCGGCCGTCGTGAGGGCCTCCGTCGGCTCGAAGACCACGACCTCAACGCCGGCGCGAGCGCACACTTCCGCAATTCCCGCGCCCATCTGGCCGGCACCGATGACACCTACCCGCTCAATCTCGGTCACGGTAGTTCGTTGTCCTCCTCGGGTGCGGGCCCGTTCCCCTTCCAGCAACAGGCCCCGCCCAACATGCTCGGGCGGGGCCGGTGCTGTCAACTCAGTGGCTCAGGCTTGTCAGTGGAACTGACCCTCTTCGGTCGATCCGGTTAAAGCGGTGGTCGAGGACGCCGGATCCACGGTGGTGGCGATCCGGTCGAAGTACCCCGCACCCACCTCGCGCTGGTGCTTGGTCGCGGTGTAACCCCGCTCCTCGGCGGCGAACTCGCGCTCCTGCAGCTCGACGTAGGCGGTCATCTGGTTGCGGGCGTAGCCGTACGCCAGATCGAACATCGAGTAGTTCAGCGCGTGGAAGCCGGCCAGCGTGATGAACTGGAACTTGAAGCCCATCGACGCCAGCTCCTTCTGGAACTTGGCGATGGTCGCATCGTCGAGGTGCTTGCGCCAGTTGAACGACGGCGAGCAGTTGTAGGCCAGCATCTGGTCGGGGAACTCGGCCTTGACGCCCTCGGCGAAGCTCTTCGCGAGCTCGAGATCCGGCGTGCCGGTCTCCATCCAGATCAGGTCCGAGTACGGAGCGTAGGCCTTGGCCCGCGCGATGCAGGGCTCCAGGCCGTTCTTGACCCGGTAGAAGCCTTCCCTGGTCCGCTCGCCGGTGATGAACGGCCGATCGCGCTCGTCGACGTCGGAGGTGACCAGCGTCGCGGCCTCGGCGTCGGTACGGGCGATGACCACGGCGGGAACATCGGCGACATCAGCAGCCAGGCGCGCAGACGTCAACGTCCGGATGTGCTGCTGGGTCGGGATGAGCACCTTGCCGCCCAGGTGACCACACTTCTTCTCGGAAGCCAGCTGGTCCTCCCAGTGGGAACCGGCGACGCCGGCGGCGATCATCGCCTTCTGCAGCTCGTAGACGTTCAGCGCGCCACCGAAGCCGGCCTCACCGTCGGCGACGATCGGCACCAGCCAGTTATCCACCGACCGGTCACCCTCAACCTTGGCAATCTCGTCGGCGCGCATCAGCGCGTTGTTGATGCGACGCACCACCTGCGGCACCGAGTTGGCGGGATAGAGGCTCTGGTCCGGGTAGGTGTGGCCGGACAGGTTCGCGTCACCGGCGACCTGCCAACCCGACAGGTAAATGGCCTTCAGGCCCGCGCGGACCTGCTGAACGGCCATGTTGCCGGTCAGCGCACCAAGCGCGCTGACCCATTCCATGTCATGAAGCTGCGCCCACAGGATCTCGGCGCCGCGACGGGCCAGAGTCTGCTCCTCGACGACGGTGCCCTGCAGGGCGACGACGTCGTCGGGAGTGTAGGTCCGGGTGACGCCCTTCCAACGAGGATTGGTGTCCCAGTCGTGCTGGATCTGTTCGGGGGACTTCGGCGTGCCAACGGTGGACATGCGGGCGGCTCCTTCGGGTTGCTCTTCGCCGCTTGTTAATGCACGGGATGGCTTAGCGGCTGTGCTATATCGACGATGGCACAGCACATATATGCAGGTCCACTCGTTTTGACTGCCAATTTTAGTTACGGTGTCGGTCGATTTTGCGAATCTTGCAAAGCAGCCCGGCAACTGTACCGTTTCAGTTCCTACTCACGGGTAACGTCGTTCCCGCAGGTCAACCGGGTTAACGGAAGTATCTGAATCTTTACAGTGCGAAGATCGACGCAACGGCCTTGGGTTCGTCGCCGACCATGTATGTGAGAGTGGTAACAGTCTTCTTCGCAAGCGCTTCGCCGAACTGATCGGTCGAGCCCGGCTTGTGAATGTGCGCGAGGATCTCCAGCTTGTCGCCCAGGCCGACCGGCGCCTCGTGCTCGAGGGTGACGCGGGTCGGCCCCCGGAGCAGCTCCGGCGTGGCCGACAGATATTCCTCGACGACGCTCCAGTACACGGAGTTGTTCATGTGGTCGAACAGATCGATGTCGGTGAACCGGACCGGGAACTCTCTGATCTGGTCGGCGGTGTCGCGCGGCTCCGGCTTCAAGTACGCCTTCCAGCGCAGCCGGCCGACGTCGGTGGTGCGATGCAGCCCCTCCAGGAAGTCGTCGGCGATGCGCGACGGCATCTGGGTCTCGCGGTTGATATTGATCCAGAACGCCTCGGACTCGATCAGCCCGCCCTTGCGGCCGTCGACGCGAACCCGCATCTCACACCAGCGGTTCGACGTGCCCGAACACCACCGGCGCAGCCGCATCATGTCCTGGAATTCGATCGGCCGGATCAGGTCGACCATGGTCCGGCGCACGATCCACAGCGGATGGATGTCCTGAAAGCCCAGCTCTCGCAGCTGGTCCTGGCCGATGTCCTGGATGTGCCGGGCGGCGGCGTCCAACCGCAGCCGGGCGGTCGCGTCGATGTCGGCGACGCGCACCGGCCACTCCCGGTCGAAGACGTCGGGGTGCGGGTCGGGAACCGGCATCATCACGTTGTCGAGGCTCATCGAGGTGGATTTTGCCAGTCCGCGTCGGCCGAAGGCCAACCAGCGGCGTGTTGCTAATGGTGCGAATCAATCCTTAACACGACGGGTACGCTGGTCAGAGTGCCGAAGACGTTCGTCGGGTCCAGGGTCCGCCAGCTGCGCAGCGAGCACGGTTTCAGTCAGGCGGCGCTGGCTGGAATGCTGGAGATCTCGCCCAGCTACCTCAACCAGATCGAACACGACGTGCGCCCGTTGACGGTGGCGGTGCTGTTGCGGATCACCGAGGTGTTCGGCGTGGACGCGACTTTCTTCGCCCCACAGGACGACACCCGGCTGGTGGCCGAGCTGCGCGAGGTCACGATGGATCGCGACCTGGGCATCGACGTCGACGTGGCGGAAGTCGCCGAGGTGGTCGGCACACATCCGGCACTCGCCCGCGCCTTTGTCAACCTGCACCGCCGCTACCGGATCACCACCGCCCAGCTGGCCGCGGCGACCGAAGGCCGGTTCAGCGACGGCAGCAGCGGCAGCGGGTCGATCACCATGCCGCACGAGGAGGTCCGCGAGTACTTCTACCAGCGGCAGAACTACCTGCACGAGCTCGACACCGCCGCCGAGGACCTCACCGCGCGGATGCGCATGCACCGCGGCGACCTGGCCGGCGAGATCGTGCGCCGGCTCACCGAGGTGCACGGCGTGACCATCGTCCGGCGTATCGACCTCGGCGACAGGGTGCTGCACCGCTACGACCCGGCGACCAAGACACTGGAGATCGGCAACCACCTCTCGGCCGGGCAGCAGGTGTTCAAGATGGCCGCCGAACTGGCATACCTGGAGTTCGGCGACCTGATCGACCAGATGGTCGACGAGGGCAAGTTCACCAGCAACGAGTCGCGCACCCTGGCGCGGCTGGGCCTGGCCAACTACTTCGCGGCCGCCGCGGTGCTGCCGTATCGCCAATTCCACGACGTCACCGAGGATTTCCGCTACGACATCGAGCGGCTATCGGCGTTCTACTCGGTCAGCTACGAGACGGTCTGCCACCGGCTTTCCACGCTGCAGCGGCCGTCGATGCGCGGGGTGCCGTTCTCATTCGTCCGGGTGGACAAGGCCGGAAACATGTCAAAACGCCAATCCGCCACGGGTTTTCACTTCTCGGCCAGCGGCGGCACGTGCCCGCTGTGGAATGTCTACGAGACGTTCTCCAACCCCGGCAAAATCCTCGTGCAGATCGCCGAGATGCCCGACGGGCGGGCCTTCATGTGGGTGGCGCGCACCGTCGAGCGGCGCGCGTCGCGCTATGGTCAGCCGGGTAAGACGTTCGCCATCGGCCTGGGTTGCGAGCTGCGACACGCACACCGGCTGGTGTATTCGGAGGGACTGGATTTGTCGGGCGACATCGCGACGCCGATCGGCGCGGGCTGCCGCGTCTGCGAGCGAGACAACTGCCCACAGCGCGCCTTTCCGGCGCTGGGCAGGGCGCTCGATCTCAACGAGCACCGCAGCACGGTGTCGCCGTACCTGGTGCGCCCGACATGACGGCCCCCCGCCTCGACCCCGGCGGGCTGCGTGAGCTCGGTCCGGTCAACTGGGCGATCGCCAAGGTCGCCGCGCGGCGGGTTCGCGTACCCGAGATGCACCTGTTCACGGTGCTCGGTCAGCACCGGTGGTTGTTTCTGGCGTGGCTGCCGGTGTCGAGTGTCTTGCTGTACCGGGGCAAGCTGCCCAAGCAGGACACCGAGCTGGTGATCCTGCGGGTGGGACACCTGCGGAACTGCGAGTACGAGCTGCAACACCACCGCCGCCTGGCCAGAAGTCGCGGCGTCGACGATCGTCTTCAGGCCCTTGTCGTCGAGGGCCCCGACGCCGAGGGACTGACCGACCGGCAGCGGGCATTGCTGAGCGCGACCGACGAATTCGTCGTCACCCGCTCGGTGTCGGAGGAAACCTGGGCCGCGCTGTTACGTCACTTCGACCGTGCGCAACTCATCGAATTCTGCATGCTTGCAGGGCAATACGACACACTCGCGGCGACGATGACAACGCTGAGGATTCCGCACGACTTCCCGAAGTAACGGTCGGCTACACGTACGTCGCCACAAGGATGCACAGCGTGAACACGATCGGTGAAATCGGCAAGCACCACACGAACGCAGCCAACACATCGGACTTCTGCCGGTGAAGGCGCCAGCCCATGATCCCCGCGGCAACGCTGAGCACCGCTAACATCGCGGAGACCACCAGCACCCACCGGTTGACAGACGTGGTGGAGATCGCAAACGAGATCGCGACCAGCCACACGATGTGGCCGATCACCAACCCGCCGACGCCGGCAACGGCGATCGACCTCAGAAGTTGATCATGTGGCCGATCAGGCCGTGAAAGCATTCCTGCAGCGCCTCGGACATCGTCGGGTGGGTGTGCACATTGCGGGCAAGCTCGGTGGCGGTCAGGTCCCACTTCTGGGCCAGCGTCAGTTCGGGAAGCAGCTCGGAGACGTCGTGGCCGATGAGGTGTCCGCCGATCAGCTCGCCGTACCGTCCGTCCGCGATCAGCTTGACGAAGCCGCTGGGGTCCCCGACGCCGTGCGCCTTGGCGTTGGCCGTGAACGGGAACTTGGCGACCTTGACGTCGTAGCCCTCGTCGCGGGCCTCCTGCTCGGTGAGGCCGAAGCTGGCGACCTGCGGCTGGCAGAACGTCGCGCGCGGCAGCATGCGGTAATCACCCAGCGGCATAGTCTCGGCGCCGGCAATGGTTTCGGCGGCCACGACGCCCTGCGCCTCGGCCACGTGGGCGAGCTGGAGCCGTCCGGTCACGTCCCCGATCGCATAGACGTGCGCCACGTTGGTGCGCATGTAGTCGTCGATACCGATGGCCTTCGCTTTGGTGATCGTCACGCCAGCCTTGTCGAGGCCGTAGCCGTCGATGTTGGGCGCGAAGCCGATTGCCTGCAGCACCTGGTCGGCCTTGAGTTCTTCGGAGCTGCCGTCCCTGCTGACCTTGACGGATACCGTCGCCCCATCATCCTGGATCGACTCGACCTTCGTGCCGGTGAGGACGTTCACGCCGAGCTTCTTGAACTGTTTCTCGATCTCCTTGGACACCTCGGCGTCCTCGTTGGGCAGCGCGCGCGGCAGGAACTCGACGATGGTGACGTCGACACCGTAGTTCTTCAGCACGTAGCCGAACTCCATGCCGATGGCGCCCGCGCCGGCGATGATGATCGAGGAGGGCAGGTCGCGCGACATGATCAGCTCTTCGTAGGTGACCACGTTTTCCGACAACGACGTGCCCGGCACCAGCCGGGTACTGCTGCCGGTCGCGATGATCACGTCGTCGAACGTCACGGTCTCGGCGCCGCCTTCGTTCAGGTCGACTTCCAGGGTGTGATCGTCGTTGAACCGTCCGTAGCCGTGGATCTCGGTGATCTTGTTCTTCTTCATCAGGAAGTGCACACCGGCCACCCGCCCCTCGGCGACCTTGCGGCTCCGGTCGAACGCGATGCCGTAGTCGAACGTCGCGTCACCGCTGATGCCGAACAGCTTGGCTTCCTTGGTGAAGATGTGGGCCAGCTCGGCGTTGCGCAGCAACGCCTTCGACGGGATGCAGCCGACGTTGAGACAGACGCCGCCCCAGTATTTGGGCTCGACGACAGCGGTGTTGCGGCCCAACTGGGCGGCGCGAATCGCCGCGACGTAGCCGCCGGGGCCGGCTCCGAGGACGACGACGTCATAGTGGGAGGTCACAGAACCACCCTAGTGGTGATGGGACGCACCACTCAGACAGCACCGTGGGAGGTCACAGAACCACCCTAGTGGGGATGTTGCGGATCAGTTCGCTACGGGGGCTACGGGGCCTACGGGGCTACGGGGCTACGGGGCAAGCCTGACCCGCTTCGGCCACCACCACCGGTCCGGCGGGTGGTGGCGGCCGGCGGCCATCGGCATAATCGGTGCCGCGCAGCGGCGGGTCACCTTCGAGGGACTCCAGCTCTGCCGCGGTGAACGCCCGGCCGCGGCTCAGGAACCGCATGCCCTCGGGGGCCTCCATCGAGAACCCGCCACCGCGGCCGGGCACCGCATCGATGACCAGCTGGGTGTGTTTCCACGCGTCGAACTGCGGGCCCGAGATCCACACCGGCGTGTCCTCGACGATGCCGAGCAACACGTCGCGATCCCCGACGATGAACTCGCCGTCCGGGTAGCACATCGGCGACGACCCGTCGCAGCAGCCGCCGGATTGATGAAACATCAGCGCGCCGTGGCGATCTCGCAGCTTCTGCAGTAGTTGTGCGGCCGCGTGGGTGATGAGCACGCGCGGCGGCGCGCTCGTCATGGTGCTCCGGGCGCCGGGCCGGGCGCCGCGACACTTAAACCACTGCGACGACACGCCGCGACCAGCCGCAGAGGTTTACGTCTCGGCGAGAAGGCGGCCGGCATCACCGGCATCACCGGCATCAGAAGAACCCTTGGGCCTTGTCGCTGTACGACACCAGCAGGTTCTTGGTCTGCTGATAGTGGTCGAGCATCATCTTGTGGCACTCACGGCCGATCCCCGACTGCTTGTAGCCGCCGAAGGCGGCATGGGCCGGATAGACGTGGAAGCAGTTCGCCCACACCCGGCCGGCCTTGATGTCGCGCCCGGCCCGATACGCGGTGTTGCCGTCGCGTGACCACACCCCGGCGCCCAGCCCGTACAGCGTGTCATTGGCGATGGAGATCGCGTCGTCGTAGTCGCGGAACGACGTCACCGCCACCACCGGGCCGAAGATCTCCTCCTGGAAGATCCGCATCTTGTTGGTGCCGGTGAAGATCGTCGGCTGCACGTAGTAGCCACCGGCCAGGTCGCCGCCCAGCTCGGCGCGTTCACCCCCGGTGACGATGCGCGCGCCCTCGGACTTGCCGATCTCGATGTAGGACAGGATCTTCTCCAGCTGGTCGTTGGAGGCCTGCGCCCCGATCATCGTCTCGGTGTCCAGCGGATCGCCCTGGCGCACCGCCTTGGTGCGGATCGCCGCAAGCTCCAGGAACTCGTCGTAGATGTCGGCCTGAATCAGCGACCGCGACGGGCACGTGCACACCTCGCCCTGATTGAGGGCGAACATGGTGAACCCCTCGAGCGCCTTGTCCTGATAGTCGTCGGCGGCGGCCATCACGTCGGAGAAAAAGACGTTCGGGCTCTTGCCACCCAACTCGAGCGTGACCGGGATCAGGTTCTGGCTGGCGTATTGCATGATCAACCGGCCGGTGGTGGTCTCCCCGGTGAACGCGATCTTCGCGATCCGGTCGCTGGACGCCAGCGGTTTACCGGCCTCGAACCCGAACCCGTTGACCACGTTGAGCACACCGGCCGGCAGCAGATCACCGATCAGGCCGAGCAGATACAAGATCGACGCCGGCGTCTGCTCGGCCGGTTTGAGCACCACCGCATTCCCGGCGGCCAGCGCAGGGGCCAGCTTCCAAGCCGCCATCAGGATCGGAAAGTTCCACGGGATGATCTGGCCGACGACCCCGAGCGGCTCGTGGAAGTGGTACGCGACGGTGTCCTCGTCGATCTGGCTCAGCGAGCCCTCCTGGGCGCGGATCGCAGCGGCAAAGTAGCGAAACTGGTCGACTGCCAACGGCAAATCCGCGTTGAGCGTCTCGCGGATCGGCTTGCCGTTGTCCCAGGCCTCGGCAAGCGCCAACGACTGCAGATTGGCTTCGATCCGGTCGGCAATCTTGTTCAGGATCGCCGCGCGCTCGGCGGGCGCCGCCTTGCCCCAAGCGGGAGCCGCCGCGTGCGCCGCGTCCAACGCCTTGTCGATGTCGGCCCCGGTCGAGCGCGGGATTTGACAGAACGTCTGCCCGGTGATGGGAGTCTGGTTCTCGAAGTACTCGCCGCTCAGGGGGGGCACCCACTCGCCCCCAACGAAATTGCCGTAGCGCGAGTCATACGACATCAACGAACCCGAAGCACCGGGACGGGCAAACACAGTCATCGCAGACTCCTTCGTCGTGCTCCGTGTAACACAGCTCACAGTACTCCGGCGACCGCACGTGCCAGCCGCGCGAAGAGCCGCCCTGACACAATCACACTCATGGGCTCCCCCGACCCGCACCGTTGGCTCGAGGACATCACCGACGAGGCCGCCCTGAACTGGGTGCGCGAGCACAACGACCCGACCCTTGCCGAACTGTGCGATGACCGCTTCGAGCAGTTCCGCCGGCAGGCGCTGGAGGTGCTGGACACCGACGCCCGGATTCCTTACGTCGTCCGCCGGGGCGAGCACCTCTACAACTTCTGGCGCGACGCCGAGCACCCCCGCGGACTATGGCGGCGCACCACGCTTTCGCAGTACCGCAGCGAGTCGCCGGACTGGGATGTGCTGATCGACCTGGATTCGCTGGCCGCCGACGAGGGCGAAAACTGGGTGTGGGCCGGTGTGAACGTGATCGAACCAGACTTCTCGCTTGCGTTGATCTCGCTCTCACGCGGCGGCGCCGATGCCGTTGTTGTACGTGAATTCGACATGAGCACAAGGGCGTTCGTCGTCGAAGGATTCATGTTGCCCGAGGCGAAGACCCGCATCGACTGGGAGGACGAGGACACGGTGCTGGTCGGCACCGACTTCGGTGAGCAGTCCCTGACCGACTCGGGGTATCCGCGGCTCGTCAAGCGGTGGCGCCGCGGCCGGCCGCTGTCGGACGCCGAACTGCTGTTCTCCGGCACCCACGTCGACGTCGCCGTCGCCGCGTCCGTCGACCGCACCCCCGGCTTCAAGCGCACACTCGTGAGCCGGTCGATCGACTTCTTCAACGAAGAGCTCTACGAGCTGCGCGGCGGCGAGTTTATCCGCATCGACGCGCCGCCGGACGCGATAGTGTCGACACATCGGGGCTGGCTGCTGATCCAGCTGCGTAGCGACTGGTACACCGGCAGTGCCCAGTACCGTGCCGGCTCCCTGCTGGCCGCTGACTACGACGAATTCCTTAGCGGCACAGCGGAACTGCAGGTGGTGTTCGAACCCGACGAGCACACCTGCCTCAATCACTACGCATGGACCCGCGACCGGCTGGTGGTGGTCACGCTTGCCGACGTGGCGAGCCGCGTCGAGGTCTTCACCCCGGGCAGCTGGCGATCCGAGCCGGTGCCGAACCTGCCGGAGTCGACGAACACCGTAATCTTCGCCGCCGATCACCTCGGCGACGAGACCTTTTTCGACTCGAGCGGTTTCGACAGACCGTCGCGCCTGCTGCGCGGGACGGCCGGGAGCGAACTCGAGACGATCAAGTCCGCACCGGAGTTCTTCGACTCCGAAGACCTCACCGTCACCCAGTATTTCGCCACTTCTGAGGACGGCACGGCAATCCCCTACTTCGTCGTCCGCCACCGCGACGCCGACGGTCCGGGCCCGACTCTGCTCGGCGGCTACGGCGGTTTCGAGGTCGCGCGCACGCCCGGCTACGACGGTGTGATCGGCCGGCTCTGGCTGGCCCGCGGGGGTACGTACGCGCTCGCCAACATTCGCGGTGGCGGCGAGTACGGACCGACCTGGCACACCCAGGCCATGCGGGCGGGCAGGCACAAGGTGGCGGAAGACTTCGCCGCTGTCGCACAGGATCTGGTGAAGCGAGGTATCAGCACCGTCGAACAGCTCGGCGCTGTGGGCGGTAGCAACGGGGGGCTGCTGATGGGCATCATGCTCACCCAGTATCCGCAGTTGTTCGGCGCGTTGGTGTGCAGCGTGCCGCTGCTGGACATGCGCCGATTCCATTTGCTGCTCGCCGGGGCGTCATGGGTCGCCGAGTACGGCGACCCCGATGATCCAGCCGACTGGGAGTTCATCGAGAAATACTCGCCGTACCACCATGTTTCGCCCGATCGGCACTATCCCCCGGTGCTGATAACCACGTCCACCCGCGACGACCGGGTGCATCCCGCGCATGCCCGCAAGATGACCGCAGCTTTGGAGGCGGCCGGGCATCAGGTTCGGTACTACGAGAACATCGAGGGCGGCCACGCCGGCGCCGCCGACAACAAGCAGGCGGCTTTCAAAGCCGCGTTGATGTTCGAGTTCCTCTGGCGGACTGTCGGGGCGGCGTCACCAGCAAGCCGCCCAGTATCGTGACGACGACGCCGAGCACCACCAGCGCCCCGCCCGCGGCCAATGTCAGGTTCAGCCAACGGTGCAGGCTGTCTTCGGCGTCGCTGACCATCGCGTCGGCGATCGTGCGAACGTTGCCGGTGGTCTGATTCAGCGCGGTGTCGAGGTACCGACGACAGATCTCCAGCGCCGCCCAGCCGCCGCCACCGACAAGGAGCGCTGAAACACCCAGCGCGGCAAAAGCCTTCCCGCGCCGGCGCGCCACCGCCAGCGTCAGGAAGGCACCGAGGACCGTCAGCGCCGCCGCCCCGACGCTCACCCACGGCCCCCATCGGGCCAGCGGGCTCAGTTGCCCCGGCCGTAGCGTCGTCGTAGCGTCCGGGGTCAGCGGCACCGTCACGCTCGACGGCAGGTCGACACCGATGTTGCTCAACGTCTGCTTGAACGACGTGTTCGACAGCATCTGGCCGATATCGATGTCCCACTGGCCCCCGTTCTGCCGTGCCGCATCGGTGAACAGCCACTGGTGCGCTACGCGGTTAACGTCGGCGAACTGTCCCGGGAAAGACGGACCGGCGGTGTAATCGTTCGCCACCCCGCGCACGAGGGCGTCGGGCACGCTGTATCCGCGCTTGTGCGCGATGGCCACGACCTGCGTGGTTAGTTCGGATGCCATCGCTTTCTGCAACGCGGGATCGCGGGCGGCCGAGAATGCCAGGGCGGCATAGCCGTCCGCGTCGATCACATTACGTTGGGCCCACCCGGCGGGCACGGCCACGGCCAGCGCGGTGGTGGCGATGATCCAGCACAGGACCACCGCCACCAAACGCATCGGTGGTCGAGCCTACCGGTCGCGCGCGACGCGCCGCGGACGGCGCAGCGCCATCCACATCATCTGCCTGGCCATCCGGGCCGCTGCCTTCGGTGACGACGAGTAATAGTTGACGCCCGAGCCGACCTTGATGCGTGGCTGGACGACGGTCTCGACCCGGCAGTACTTGCGGATCGTCTCGGCACCGCCAAAGCGCGCCCCGATGCCCGACTCCTTCCAGCCGCCCATCGGCGCCGTGGTGCACATCAGGTTCGCCACCACGTCATTAATGTTCACCGCACCGCAATCCAGCAACAGCGCAGTGTCTTTGGCGCGCTTGACATCGCGTGAGAACACCGACGCCGACAGCCCATAGGGACTGTCGTTGGCCAGCTTGACGGCTTCCACAACGCTGCCGACCTTCATGATCGGCAGCGTCGGGCCGAAGGTTTCAGCGGTCATGCACTCCATCGAATGGTCCACGTCCACCAGCACGGTCGGCTGGTAGAAGCTGCCCTGGCCGGCGATGCGCTCGCCGCCGGTCAGCACGCGGGCGCCCTTGGCCTTGGCGTCGGCGACGTGTTTCTCGACGACCGCCAGCTGCTGCTCATCGATCATCGACCCGAAGTGGGGACCGTCGCCGGCACCGACCTGCAGCGCCTTCACGTCGCTGACCACCGCGTCGACGAACTCGTCGTAGACGGCGTCCAGCACGTAGACGCGTTCGACCGACACACACATCTGGCCGGCGTTGAACAACCCTCCCCACACCGCGGCGTGCGCGGCCAGGTCCACGTCGGCGTCGTCGAGCACGATCATCGGGTCCTTCCCGCCCAGCTCGAGGCTCACCGGAGTCAGCTTGCGCGCGGCGCGTTCCATCACCTTGCGGCCGGTCGCCGAGGACCCGGTGAAGTGAACGAAGTCGACGTTGTCGATGACCGCCTCGGCGGCCTCCCGCGCGCCCTGCGCCAACGCGAACACGTCCGGCGCACCGCACTGGCGCCACCCGCGCACAAGCACCTCGGCGGTCAGCGGCGTGCGTTCGGAGGGCTTCAGCAGCACCGCGCAGCCCGCGGCCAGTGCGCCGAGCGCATCCATCATCGCGTTCGCGACCGGGAAGTTCCACGGCGCGATGATCCCGACGACCGGGCGCGGCCGGTAATGCACGGTGATCTTCTTGACCGCCAACGCGGGCAGCGGCGCCGGCCGAGTCTCGGGTGCGAGCGCCTTCGCCATGGTCTTGATCAGGTAGGACGTGATCATGACCAGCATCGGCACTTCCTGAATCGCGTCGGTGCGCGACTTGCCGGTCTCCTTGATCAGCAGCTCCTCGATCTCATCGCGGTGATCCCCGAGCCACACCGCGAATCGGGCAAGCACTTTGGCCCGGCCCGCCGGTCCTCGTTTCTCCCAATCCCGCTGAGCCTGCGCGAGCCGATCCGCAATTCTTGGGACATCCGCTGGGTCGGTCCAGTGCACCTCCCCGGCGACGTCGCCGGTGGCCGGGTTGCGGATCATTCCCGTCGTCCATGGCTTTACGGGCTTTACGTCGGGTGTGGCGGTCATCACGTCATGCTATGCCGAGCAGATAGGCGGCCTGCCCGAGGTGCTGCGCGCAGTCGTCGACGATGCTGACCAGCCGCATGCTGGCGGTGACGGGCGGATCCCAACCCTTGTCGATGATGCGTGCCAGGTCGGCGTCGCTCTGCGCCGTGACGACATCGAGGGTCATGTCGTGCACCGCGTGGTAGTAGCCCGCGAGCAGCTCCGGCGATGCCTGTACCTTGCCGACGGCGTCGGCGCTGTGCCCGTAGCCGGTGTCGTGGCGAGGGAGGTCCAATCCGAACCTGTCAACCCACCCGTCGCGCGTCCACACGTCCCCTGGACTGGTCAGTGTCTTGGCGATGTCGCAGACCTGGACGTCCTGCACCCGTGCGCTGTGCCAGATCAGCCAGGCGATGTTGTTGGCCTGCGGCGTCGGCCGGTAGGACGCGAGCTCGTCGGTGAGACCTTCGGTCAGGTCGTCGACGTGTTCGATCAGACGGGTGAACGAGTCGCGCAGAAGCTCCTGCGCTGCGGTGAGGTTGGCCATACCGCCGAAGCTACCGGCCACGGCCGCTCCTTGAGTCTGGCGCGCCCCGCGTTGCGACCTCAATCCGCACCGCGCGCCGCCCCCCGGGCCAGCCCAGCGATTTGACCGGCACGGCCTGCGCGGCGCGACAAAATACAGAGAATTCCCGATGTTTGCGCCCCACAGTTCGGCGCACGCTACCCAGCATGCGCCCAAGGAGTCCGAAGGGGTCCGCAACAGCGATCGCACACCACCAGTGATCCAAACCATCGAGAGGCCCGAAATGACCGCAACACCAGAAACCGTCGATCGTGTCGCATCGAACAACGATCCTGCCCGCGAAGCCGGGGTCCCGGCGCCGATTCTGATTACCGAGGCTGAGGTTGCCTTCAGCACCGCGGCCGCCCTGCGGATGCGGCCGACGACAATGCATCGCTGGACCGAGGCGATCTCTGTGGTTCTCACGGCGGCGCACCGGATGTTCCTAACGTCGACGTCCGATCCGCGCACACCCACGCGCCAGTACCCGAAACATTATGCCTTCCTTGAGAATTCCTGCCTGGCACGCGAGATGGATCGGCTATGAGCCAGCCGTGTGGGGTTTCGCCCGTCATGCCTTTGGTGCGATTTGGCGTTGCAACGCGTGGGCGGCGGCTTGGATGCGGTTGTCCACCCTGAGCTTGACAAGAATCGAACTGACGTGGCAGCCAGCGGTTTTGGGGCTGATGTGCAGCGCGGCGGCGATGTCGGCGTCGCTGCGCCCGGCGGCGAGCAGCTCGAGCACCTCACGTTCTCGGCGGGTCAATCCGTTGGGGTCGGCGAGGGTGTCCGCCCGGCGGGCGCGCGGGGTGCGCCCCCGCAGCGCGGCGAGGCGCTGCTGGGCGCGGCGGGCCGCAGCCCGAGCACCCAGCCTGCGGAAGGTGGCCAGCGCCGATTGCACCGCGGCGATGTCGCCGCCGAGTTGGGCCAGGGCCGCGTCGTAGGGGCAGCCTCGATTGGTCCACGCGGCCGCGGCGGCTTGCCAGTCCCCGCTGATCTCTAAGTCGAAGGGGGTGATCGGGCCGTCGGTGGTGGCGTCGGGTTCACCGCCGGCCACGTGCACCCAGCGCCGTAGGTCCCCGACCAGCCACGGGCTCGCGTCCGGGGAGATCGCCGGTAGCCCGTGTTGGGCTTCGGTGCGAGCGGTTTCGTCATCACCGGCCAGCCAGGCGGCCTCGGCGCGCGCCACCCATACGAGCCCCAGCAGCCGGGGGTCGGCGGATCCGGCGGAGCTGACGGCCTCGTCGAGCAGCGGCGCCACGGGTTGCTCGCCGCGGCGGGCACGGATCAGAGCGATCGTGACGAGCGGCATGATCCGATGCAGCGCGCTCAGCCCCGGGCGGGTCAGCACCTGATCGGCGGCCAGCGCCGCGCCGGCCCAGTCACCGCTGTGTAGCGCGGCTAGCGCACCCGCGCCCGTCACGAATTCTCGGAACATGCCGAAGCCATGGTTATCGGAGAACGTCGACGTTTCGGCGAGGTAGCGCTCGGCACGATCGAGCTCGCGACTTAACACCGTGAACCAACAAATAATCAAGCCCATCAGCGCGGCTTCTTCGGCCAGCCCCTCGGTGTCCATCGCGTCTCGCCAGGCAGCCTCCAGGTTGTCCCACCCGGAGCCGGTGGACAGCACCGTTTCCAGGGTGGCGTAGAAGGTCGCTCGGGCCACCACCGTATCTGCGCCGAATTGGGCGCCGAGCGCCATCGCCCGCGCCGTGTACTCGGCGCCTGCGGGGTCGCGGCGCGCCATGGCGATCTGCGCCATGTTTTGGACCGCTAAGGCCAATTCCTTACCCGGCCCCACCTGTTCCAGCAGGCGCACCGAGGCCAATGCGGCGTCGCTGGCTTCGCTCGTGCGCCCAAATCCCAACAACACCTCGGAGAGCCGGCGCAGATCCTCGCCCTCCGCGAGCCGATCACCGAGTTGGTGGCGTATGTCGATGGCGTGGCGCCAGCCAGACGCCGCAGCCTCGGCCTGCCCGCAGAGAAAGCTCTCGCACGCGTGCTGCTCCAACCAGAGCACCTTTTGCTGGTCTGGGGTGTTGTGGGCGTGGCGCAGCACAAGCGCGTAGAGCTCGGCGGCTTGGCTGTGAGCCCCCAACGCCGCGGCCCGCTCGGCCGCAGGAGGCCCATATCGGATCACCGCGTCATCGTCGCCGGCCTGATCAGCGTGAAACGCCATCGCCGCCAACACAGCCGGGTCGATGGGTTCTGCTGCCAACGCGGCCATGGCGCACTTGTGCAGCAGCCGACGCTGGTAGTCGGGGATCCGATCCAGCGTGGCCCGCCGAGCCAGCTCATGTCGAAACCCCACCACATCCCGGTCGGCGACCAGCACACCGGAATCAAGGCATTCGGTCAAGGCAGAGCCTGCTATCTGGTCCACGGCTTGCACCAGCGCTGGGTTGGCGCGCGGGCCACACACGGCCACCGCATGCGCTGTACGCCGGGCCGCCGCAGATAGGCGGCCCAACCGGCCCCACACCGCCTCGGCGGTGCTGCGCGGCAGCACATTGCTGGCCAACACGTCCGGGCCGGCGGCCAACACCTCGGTCACAAAAAACGGGTTACCGCCGGTGAGCTGGTACAACTGATCGGCGTTAACCCCACTGCCGGCGGCAAGCACCGCAACCGCCTCCCGGCTCAGCGGGGCAACACCGATCCGGGTCAACGCGCCACACGAGGCGATATCACCCAGCGCGACACTTAGCGGGTGCTGTCCGCCGAGCACCTCGTCGCGATAGGACACCACCAGCAGCAACGGCAGCGTGCCGATGCGCCGGGCCAAAAACCGCAGCAGATCCAGGGTTGCCCCGTCGGCCCAGTGCGCGTCCTCGATCACCCACACCCACCGCTGCCCGTCGCGCCACACGCCCAGCAGCCGGCGATACAGCGCCGAGGTGTCGCCGGCGTCAACGGCCGCGGCCAGCCCGGCCGCCTGCGCATCGCTCAGCCCGGCCAGTGCGTCGATCAGTGGTCCCAAAGGACGCGGTGTGGCCAGCGGGTCACACCAACCCCGCAACACCCGTAACGATCCATTCGACCCGGCAAGAAACCGGGCGATGACCGCGGTCTTGCCGACCCCGGCCTCCCCCCGCAGCAACACCACCCGCCCCTCACCCCGGCGCACCTGGCGGGCCAGCCCACCAAGCTCGGCCAGCACTGCCTGACGCTCCAACAAGCTGTCCACCGGGCCCTCTCTCACCCGAATCCTCTACGGCACCATCAAAATCGGGTGCCGCAGACAAGATCGGGAATCAGCCCCACGCCGCCCGCGAGTGCGTGGGGACGGATCATTTTGCGGTGCTTAGCGATGGGTACCACTGTGACGTTCATTGACGGGGCGCCGCACGAGTAGTTCACTACTCGACTTCGCCGCGGGCGGCCCTCCGGGGTGACACCAGACGGTATGCCGCGGTTGGTGATCGGCGACCCCCGCGCTCAAGGCGACAGCGTGATCGCGTGCTCCGGGCAGTTCTCTTCGCCGAGGACCGCGTGGTCCTCGAGCTCGCCGGAGACGTCGTCGACGAGCAGCTTGGAGTGTCCGACCTCGTCGGCGTCGAAGATGTCGGGCGCAAGCGTGTAGCAGCGCCCGTGCCCGGTGCAGCGCTCCGGGTCGACTTGGATCCGGCTCATGGCGCGGCCGCCGGGAACGTGAGCGGTAGCGCTTCCACCGAGCGCAGGCCGCTGGTGTATTTGAGCTGGACGCCGGGTGGGATCTCGTAATCCGGTATGCGCCGGTGGAATTCGCGCAACGCAACGCGCAGCTCCAGGCGGGCGAGGTGCGATCCGAGGCACCGGTGCGGGCCCCCGCCGAATGCGCGGTGGCGGTTGGGGTTGCGCGCGAAATCCACGACGTCCGGATCATCAAACTCGGCCGGGTCGGTGTTGGCCGCACCAAGCAACGGGCTGATCCGCTCACCTTTGCTGATCGGGCATCCGCCCACCTCGACGTCCTGCATGGCAACGCGTGCGACGCCTGGCACGGGGGTCTCCCACCGCAACATCTCCTCGATCGCGCTCGGCAGAATGTCCGGCTGCTCGATCAGGATCCGACGCTGGTCGGGGTGCTTCGCCAAGTAGACGAAGAAGCAGTCCAGCGAATCCGTCACGGTGTCCAGCCCCGCGATCAGGAACAGGAAACAGATGTCGAGCAGCTCCTGGCGCGACATCTGTCGACCGTCGACGTCGGTCGCGATCAATGCGGACAGCACGTCCTCGCGCGGGTCGTCGAGGTGGTCGTCGATGGCCCGCTCGAAATACGCGTAGATCTGGCGCGCCGCGGGCGCCGCCGCAATTGCATGTTCCGCAGCCCCCACGGCAGCTTCCGGGCGGATCACGCCGTCCTTCCATACCAGGAACTTGTCGAGGTCTTCCAGCGGCAGGCCGAGCAGCTGCAGAAACACCGTGCACGGCAGCGGGACCGCGAACTCGGCGTGGAAGTCGCACTCGCCGCGATCGGCGAAGCCGTCGATCATCCGGTTCACCAGGGCAGTGACAGCCGGCTCTCGCCCGGCCATCTCTCGCGGCGTGAAGAGTGGGTCCAGGACGCGGCGGTACTTCGCATGCTCGGGCGGGTCGACCTGCAGCGGGATCAGCGGCCGCACGTTGCCCAAGTCGACCGCATCCATGTTCGAGGAGAACAAGTCGGTGCGCTTGAGCGCCATCTCGATGTCCGCCAGGCGGCTGAGCACCACGGGTCCCTGCGGGCCCGACCGGAACACCGGACTCGTCTCGCGCAGCATCTTGTACATCGGCTGCGGCTCCTCGAGCCCCACCGCCGACTGGTCGACATAGCCCTCGGTTTGTGTCATTCCGACAGCGTGACACCAGCGTTGCCGTCGATCAATGCCCTGCGGAACGGGATTTTCAGGCCGTCGTGCCGAAACAGACCACGCTGCGCGCTCCCCGCCCGGCAGCCATGTCGGCGAACGCCGTCTCGACGTCGTCGATACGGGTCCGCCGCGTCACGAGCGCCTCAAGGTCGAGCAGGCCGCGCAGAGCGAGCCGCGCCAGCACAGGGATGTCGCGTGCCGGGTCGCTGCCGCCGTAGACGCTGCCGCGCATCGATTTGCTGTCGGCCATCAACGACAGTGCGGGGAACGTCACCGTCTCCTCCAGGCCGGCGGCGCCGACGACCGTGACCGCGCCACCGCGACGGGTCGCGTCGTAGGCGGCGCGGATCGTCGCGGGCTTGCCGACGACCTCGATCGCGTGATCCGCCCCGGCGCCTCCGGTGAGATCGCGCACGGCGGTGGCCAGGTCGGTTTCGCCCGCGTTCACCGTGTCCGTCGCGCCGTTGGCCAGGGCGGCCGGAAGCTGCGCGGCCTCCCGGTCGGCGGCAATGATTGTCGCGGCGCCGGCCAGCCTGGCGCCCTGGATCGCGGCCAGACCCACGCCACCGCAGCCGACAACGAGCACGCTCTCACCGGGGCGCACGGCCGCGGTGCGGATCACCGCACCGACGCCGGTCGCGACGGCGCAGCCCAGCAGCGCGGCCTGATCGAGTGGCAGCGACGGGTCGACCGGCACGGCGGCGGCGCCCGGTACCAGCGTCTGTTCGGCGAGCGTGCCCGCGCCCATCGCAGGCCACAGCGGCCCCTGGGCGCTTTCGGCGTACGGCGCGCCGAACGCGTGGTTCAGCCCGTGCGGGCACAGTTGCGCCTCGCCGCGCAGGCAGTGCGGGCAGGACCGGCACGGCACGTTCCAGGTGAGCACGACGTGGTCGCCGGGCCCGACGGTGGTGACGTCGTCGCCCGCCTCGACGATGACGCCCGCACCCTCGTGGCCCAGCGTGCACGGCAGCAGCGCGGGCATCTGACCGTCGCGCACCGACAGGTCGGTGTGGCACACGCCGCTCGCGACGATCTGCACGCGAACTTCATCGGCGCGGAGCGGCCGCAGGGCGATCTCCTCCACGGCCGTGGGCCGGCCGACCTCACGGAGCACGACCGCTCTCATACCGACTTACCTTGACGAGACCACCGCACCGGGTCAAGGGTGTCGCTAAGGAGGTGCCTCATGACATCCTCGACAGCACTGGGGCCGCTCACGATCGGTGGCGAGCAACAGCCGGGCGGCGCGGGCACCTACCCCGTGCGCAACCCGGCGCGGCCCGCCGAGATCGTCGGCCACGCTCCCGCCGCCGACCCCGGCCAGCTCGATGCCGCGGTCGCCGCGGCGCGCCGGGCGCTCGCCGGGTGGCGGGCATTGAGCATCGGCGAGCGGACCGGCGCCGTCGGGTCGGCGGCGACGACGGCGGCCGAACAGCTGGCCGGCCGCGACGCCGCGCGGCTGTACACCCGCGAGCACGGCAAGGTGCTGTCCGAGGCGACCTTGGAGATCGACATGGCACCGATCGTCGCGTCGATGCTCGGGGGGATGGCGCAGGCGGCGCTCGCGCCCGAGCAGATCGACCCGCAGTCGCTCTATCCGCGCCTGCATCGCGAGCCGTATGGCGTTGCCGCGCTCGTCATTCCGTTCAACTGGCCGCTGGCGGTGATGATGATGAAGCTGGTGTCGGCGCTGGCGGCCGGCAACACCGCGGTGGTCAAGGTGCCACCGACCTGTCCGCTCGCCGCGCTGGAGTTCGGCGCGGCGTTCGCTTCGGCGCTGCCGGCGGGGGTGGTGAATATGCTCGCGGGCCCGGGCATCGAGCTCGGGCAGGCACTGGTCACGCACCCCGGTATCGATGTCGTCTCGCTGACCGGGGGTGTCGCAACCGGGCGGGCCGTGATGGCGGCGGCCGCGACGCGGCTCACGCCGGTGCTGCTCGAACTCGGCGGCAACGACGCCGCGATCATCGCACCCGACCTACAGGTCGGTGACGAACTCGTCGAGCAACTGGTGACGGCGACGTACACCACCGGCGGCCAGGTCTGCATGGCGATCAAACGCCTCTACGCCCCGCGCGGGCGGGTCGGTGAGCTGGCCGAGGCGGTGCTCGCACGGTGCGAGCGCGAGGTCGTCGGCGACGGCCTGGCCGACGAGGTGACGCTCGGCCCGCTGCACACTGCCGCCGGGTGCGACCGGGTCGCGCGGATGGTCGCCGACGCCGAGGCACACGGCGCGTCGGTGCGCACCGCCGGACGGATCCGCGAGGCCGACACGGACTCCGGGGGCTATTTCGTGCTGCCGACCGTCGTCACTGATCTGGCGGCGGACTCCGCGCTGGCCACCGAGGAACAATTCGGGCCGGTGCTGCCGATCTTCTCCTACGACACGATCGACGACGCCGTCACCGAGGCGAACGCCACCGACTTCGGCCTCACCGCATCGGTGTGGACGAATGACGACGCGCTCGCCGACGGTGTCGCCCAGCGGCTGGTGGCCGGTACGGTCAGCGTCAACTGCCACGGTATGGCCGCCCAAGATCCGCGCCTGCCGTTCGGCGGCGTCGGCCAGTCGGGCATCGGCCGGGAGCTGGGCACCGACGGGATCCGGGCGTTCACCCAACCCCGGGCGTACGTCCGTCACCCCGCGCCGCAGTAGCGAGCTGATCGCCGGTTGTTTTGTTATTGCATCTATATAGCAGCCATGATATAAGTCCTCAAGTGGGGCAGCCACCACTTGACGACCGTGGCACCGGTCTCATCGGCGAGACCCTCGATCAGGCGATGGATTTGACCGCGCGGTATCTGAGCGACCGAACGCACCTGAGCGCATCGGCCGGGTTCCTGTTGAACAGGGTGAGTCGGGAAGGTCCGGCCCGGCTCACCGCGCTGGCCATTAAGGAAGGGGTCAGCCAACCGTCGATGACTCAGCTGATCCAGAGGTTGGAACGCCAGGGTCTGGTGACCAGGCTCGCTGACCCGGACGATGGCCGCGTCGCCCTCGTCGCGATCACACCGGCGGGCCAGGAGCTGCTTGATGACCGCATGCGAGCCCGCCGTGAACGCCTGGCGGTGTTGCTGGCGACGCTCTCGTCGGAAGAGGCGTTCGCGCTGTGGCTTTCCGCGCAAGTCGCAGCGCCGATCCTGCGTCGCCTCGGCAAGAACGCCGATTTGCTGGCGGCAGAAGATGGCGGCCAAACCAGCCGCCGGGAGCCTTCCTCAATTACGCCGCTGACCCCACGGGCATCGGCGACTGAGCCAGTACTCGGGGTGGGGTCGCGCCACCAGGCAGGTGGTAGCTGACTTAGCAAGCGCTTCAGAGCCTGAGAAATCAATCCTTAGTCGAATACGGAGATTGCGATGTCGGTGAGTTCTCGCGAAGCACGACCGCTGCTAGAGATCGGCACGTGACCGATGGGTTGGCGGAAGGTGATTAGGTGAGGGCTATGCCAGTTACCCGCATTGTCAAACGAGCGTGGATACCGCTGGTTCTGGTGGTCGTGCTGGCCGTGTCGGGGTTGATGGTCATGCGGCTGCACAAGATTTTTGGATCCCAGAACCTCAATGCTGCGGGGGTCAATGTGAAGATCGTGCAGTTTCACCCGAAGATCCTGGTCTATGACGTGTTCGGCCCGGCAGGGAGCACCGCCGTGATCGACTACTTCGACGCCGACGCCAACACGCACAAGGTCAATGTCGCGCTGCCGTGGTCGCTCACGATATCGACGACGCTGCCCTCAGTCAGCGGCAACATCATGGCCCAGAGCGACGGCGATCAAATCGGCTGTCGCATAACCGTGGACGGGACTGTCCGCACCGAAAACAGTAGCGACGGAGTCAACGCGCAGACCTTTTGCCTGGTGAAGTCGGCATGACCGAGACGAACGTCAAGCACGCCACGCAGCACACTCGCCGCCCTTTGGTGCCCCATGCGATCCGCCTGCTGGCGGTGCCAATCATCCTGGCCTGGCTGTTCATCACCGTCCTGGTGAATACCGTCGCGCCGCAATTGGAAAAAGTCAGCGAGGCGCATTCGGCGCCGATGGCCCCCATGGACGCCCCGTCGATGCAGGCGATGCTGCGGATGGGGCATAACTTCGGAGAATTCAGTTCCAACAGCACGGTGATGATCGTCCTCGAAGGCCAGGACAAGCTCGGCGATGACGCTCACCGCTACTACGACAGCATCATTCATGAATTGCAGCAGGATCCCCAGCACATTCAGCACATTCAGGACTTCTGGGGCGATCCGTTAACGGCGGCGGGGGCCCAGAGTGCCGACGCCAAAGCCGCCTACGTGATGGTGTATCTGGCCGGTAATCAAGGCACGACATTAGCCAACCAGTCCGTGGAGGCTGTGCGCAAGGTGGTGAAGGACACCCCTGCGCCGCCCGGGGTTAAGGGCTACGTCACCGGCCCGGCGACGACCGCCGACGATCTGCACGTGATCGGCAACGCCAGCATTGGGAAGATCACCATATTTACTCTCGGCGCGATCGCGATCATGCTGCTGATCGTCTACCGCTCCGTGATCACGACCGTGGTCCAGCTCTTTTTGACTGCGCTCGGGTTGGCCTCGGCGCGCGGAGTCATCGCGGTTTTGGGCGCCCACAACGTCTTTGGGCTGACGACGTTCGCGTCGAACATCCTGACCATGCTGGGAATCGCGGCGGCGACCGACTACGGGATCTTCCTGTTCGGCCGCTATCGCGAGGCGCGTCAGGCTGGTCAGGATCGCCAAACCGCCTACTACACCACGTTTCATTCGGTCGCTCCGGTGATCATCGGTTCGGGGCTGACCATCGCCGGCGCAGTGGCGTGTCTGAGCTTTTGCCGGCTGCCGTACTTCTCCACGATGGGCGTCCCGGTGGCCATCGGCATGCTGGTCGTGGTGGCGTCGGCGATCACGCTGGGGCCGGCGGTACTTTTCGTCGGCAGCAACCTCGGTCTGTTCGAATCCCAAAGAGCTCAGGGCCGATTCTGGCGGCGGGTGGGTACCGCAGTGGTCCGCTGGCCCGCACCTATCCTGGCGGCCAGCGCGGTGGTGGTGCTGATCGGCATGGTCGCCCTCCCGGGATTTAAGCCTGGCTACAACGACCGCTACTACCTGCCCAACAGCGCACCGGCCAATCTCGGATACGCCGCTGCCGACCGGCACTTCTCCGAGGCCCGGATGAATCCCGACATTCTGATGGTCGAGGCCGACCACGACATGCGCAATCCCGCCGACATGCTGGTGTTAGACAGGGTTGCCAGAAACGTCCTGGCCGTCGTGGGTATCGCCATGGTGCAAGACATCACCCGGCCCTTGGGAATTCCGATCCAACACAGTTCAATACCGTTTCAGAACAGCATCCAGGGTCAGACGACCATGCAGAACAATCCGTACCAGCAAAATAGCTTTGCGAATTTACTGAAGATAGCCGACGATCTGCAGTTTGTGATCGATAACTTACAACTCCTCTACGGCGTTTTTCAGCAGATCGTGGCGACCACTCACGCCACTACCTTGGATACCGAGCGACTGCAGAGCGACGTCAACGATGTGCGCGACCACATCGCCGATTTCGATGACTTCTGGCGGCCGATCCGCAACTACTTCTACTGGGAACCGCACTGCTTCGACATTCCGATCTGCTGGTCGCTGAAATCGATTTTCGACACCATTGACGGTATCGATGCATTAGCCGATGACACCGGCAAGCTCACCGGCGATATCCAACACCTCGACACGCTGTTGCCGCAGGTGCTCGCACTGATACCGCCCATCATCCAAACCCTGAAGAGCACCAAGGCCTTGACGCTGTCGACGTACCAAACCAATGCTGCGAACATCAACCAACAGGCGGCGCTGAACGACACGGCGATCGTCATGGGGCAAAGTTTCGATACCGCCCAAATCGGCGACCTTTTCTATCTGGCTCCGGAGGCCTTCACCAACCCGGAGTTTGAGCGGGGACTGAAAATGTTCCTATCACCCGACGGCAAGTCCGCTCGCTTCTTCATCACCCACGACGGCGATCCGGCGACCACCGAAGGCATCGCGAAGGTCCCCGCCGAAAGAACCGCCGCCCAGCAAGCGCTCAAGCAAACGTCGTTGTCGGAGGCCAAAATTTATCTGGGCGGCACCGCCGCCACCTACGCGGACATGGCCCAAGGCGCTAAATACGACCTGATGATCGCGGTCTTGTCCGCGCTCACTCTGATCTTCATGATCATGTTGATCCTCACCCGGGCCCTGGTCGCCGCTCTGGTCATCGTCCTGACGGCCGCCAGCTCCATCGCGGCATCCTTTGGGCTGTCCGTGCTCATCTGGCAAGACCTCGTCGGTCTCAAAATGTACTGGGTCGTGGCATTGATGTCGGTCATCATCTTGTTAGCTGTCGGATCGGACTACAACCTGCTTTTGGTCTCCCGGTTCAAAGAGGAGATTCACGCCGGAATCAAGACCGGATATATCCGCGCCATGGGAGGCTCGGGTGGCGTGGTGACCGCTGCCGGCCTGGTGTTCGCCGTCACCATGGCCTCCATGCTCGGCAGCAACCTGCGTGTGATCGGCCAGTTCGGTTCCACCGTGGCCATTGGCCTGCTCAGCGACACGCTGATCGTGCGCTCGCTACTCATGCCGTCGATCGCCACGCTGCTGGGACGGTGGTTCTGGTGGCCGCAGGTTGTCCGCCCTCGCGGCGACAATCGCCTGCGCCGGACCCGGCCGGCAACCGGCGACGTCGACACCGCGGCCATCCCGACCCAGCGACAGCCAACGGAGTAACTCACCGACCCGGTCGATGGGGCGCTGTGGTGCGCGGGTTGTCCTTCGCCGCGGCGTATTCGCGGCATTATGTTTCGTCGACCAACGCATCGTCACATGCCACAAGTGGCGTTTCCTCGCGCGCCCCCGATAGGTTCGCTTTTTTTACATAAATAGCATTGACAGGCGCGGAAAACCGACGATAGTCGTCAGGTATGGCGTTGCTGCCGGACCCTGCACCTCGCGCCCGCCAGCACGTGTTGATCTCCGTCGACGACCACGTCATCGAGCCCCCCGACATGTTTGAAGGTCGGCTTCCGCGCGCGCTGGCCGAGGGGGCGCCGAGGGTCGTCGAGACCGCCGACGGGCGGCAGGTGTGGCGCTACGAGGGACGCGAGTACCCCAACATCGGGCTCAACGCGGTGGTGGGCCGGCCACGCGAGGAATGGAGCATGGAGCCCGCCCGTTTCGACGAAATGCGCCGCGGCTGTTGGGATATCGAGGCCCGGGTCGCCGACATGGACCTCGCCGGCATCTGGGCGTCACTGAATTTCCCGTCGCTGATCGCCGGGTTCTCGGGGACGGTGTTCTGGAAGAGCGACGACCCCGAGCTCGGGCTCGCGGTGCTGCGGGCATGGAACGACTGGCATCTCGAGGTGTGGGCCGGCAGCCACCCGGAGCGGATCATCCCGCTGCAACTGCCGTGGCTGGCGGACCCGCGGCTCGCCGCCGAGGAGTTGCGCCGCAACGCGGCGCGCGGCTTCAAGGCCGTGAGCTTCCCTGAGCTGCCGGCCCAGTGCGGGCTCCCGAGCCTGCACACCGGCGCCTGGGATCCGTTCCTGGCCGCGTGCGAGGAGACCCAGACGGTGGTGTGCCTGCACACCGGTTCGGCACAGTGGGCGCCGATTCCCGCGCCGGACACCCCCTTCGAGACCATCACGACACTGTTCCCGGTGAACGCCCTTGTCGCCTGCGCTGATTGGCTGTGGTCGGGCATCCCGGTCCGTTTCCCGCGCCTGAACATCACGCTCGACGAGGGCGGTCTCGGCTGGGCGGCGATGCTGGCCGACCGCGCCGACTACGTCCTCGCCCACTCCGCGTCGGGACGCGAAGGCGGCTCCTGGAAAAGCGATCTGCTGCCGAGTGAGGTGCTGCGGCGCAATTTCTGGTTCTGCTCGATCGACGACCCGTCCGCGTTCGGCGCGCTGGACGCGATCGGGGCCGACCGCATCCTCGTCGAGAGCGACTACCCGCACGCCGACTCGACCTGGCCAGACACGCAGGAGGTCGTCGCGCGCAACGTCGCGAACCTGTCTGCCGACGACGCGGCGCGGATCACCCACCGCAACGCCGCCGAGCTATTCCGCCACCCGCTGCCCGACGAGGGTTGGCTGGCCTAGGGCTGCGCAGGTGTAGGAGGCCACAGTGCTTGATCTGCTGATCCGTGACGCCGAGATCGTCGACGGCACCGGCGCGCCCGCGCACCGCGGTGCGGTGGGCGTGCGCGACGGGCGGATCGCCGCGGTCGGCGACGTCGACGAACTTGCCGCGAAAAGCGTTGATGCACAAGGGCAGACGCTCGCCCCCGGGTTCGTCGACCTGCACACCCACTACGACGCGCAGCTGTTCTGGGACCCGACGGCGAGTCCGTCGGTGCAGCACGGCGTCACCACGGTGTTCGGCGGCAACTGCGGATTCACGCTGGCACCCGCCTCGGCCGACCAACACGATTACCTCACCCGGATGCTGGCGCGGGTGGAGGGGATGCCGCTGGAGGCGCTGCGGGCCGGGCTGGACTGGCAGTGGTCGTCGTTCGGCGACTGGCTGCAACGGCTGGACGGCCGGGTCGCAATCAACGCCGGATTCCTGGTGGGTCACAGCGCGCTTCGGCTGGCGGCCATGGGTGACGACGCGGTCGGCGGCGAAGCAACCGAGGCACACATCGAGCGGATGGTCGCGCTGCTGGATGATGCGCTCGGCCAAGGCGCGCTGGGCTTGTCGACGTCACAGTCGAACACCCACAACGACGGCGCGGGGCAGCCGGTCCCGTCCCGCAGCGCCTCACGCGAGGAGCTGCTGGCGCTGGCGGCCGGGCTGCGCGGCCATCCGGGAACCACGCTCGAGGCGATCATCCCGGGCTGCCTGTCGGGCTTCACCGACGACGACATCGCGCTGCTCACCGGCATGTCCGTGGCCGCCGACCGGCCGCTCAACTGGAATGTGCTGGCCGTGTCGGCGGCGAACCCGGCCGGGCACGAACGGCAGCTGCGCGCGTCTGAGGTCGCCGCCGCGCGCGGCGGCCGGGTGGTCGCGCTCACCATGCCCCACGCGACGAAGATCCGGTTGTCGTTCCTGTCCGGCTTCGTGCTCGACGGGCTGCCCGGCTGGCGCGACACGATGCACCTGCCGGTGGCCGAGCGGCTGCGGGCGCTCGCGGATCCGCAAGTGCGCCAGCGCCTCAACGAGGGCGCGCAGTCCGAGGAGGCCGGAATCCTTCGCGGCCTTGCCAACTGGGCGCGGCTGGTGATCGTCGAGACGTTCGCCCCGGAGAACGCCGACGCGACCGGCCGCAGCGTCGGCGAGGTCGCCGCGGCCCGCGGCGGCGAGCCGTTCGACACGCTGCTCGACGTCGTGATCGCCGACGAGCTGCGCACGGGGCTCTCGCCGGCGCCGTTCGGTGACGATGCGGCCGACTGGCGGCTGCGCGCCCAGGTGTGGCGCCACCCGGGTGCGGTCATCGGCGGCTCGGACGCCGGCGCCCACCTCGACATGATGTGCGGTGCGATCTACACGACGTCGCTGCTCGGCCACGGTGTGCGCGAGCACCAGGTGGTGACGCTGGAGGAGGCGGTCCGGCTGATCACCGACGTGCCGGCCCGGCTCTACGGGTTACGCGAACGCGGCCGCATCGCCGAAGGCTGGCACGCCGACCTGGTGATGTTCGACCCGGCCACCGTCGGCCACGGTCCCGAACACACGCGCTACGACCTGCCGGCGGGGGCGCCGCGGCTGGTCGCCGACGCGCAGGGCATCAGCTCGGTGTGGGTGGGCGGTGTCGAAGTCTGCCGTGACGACGCCGCCACCGGCGCGATGCCCGGTACGGTGCTGCGGTCCGGCCGTGACACCGAAACCGTGGCGGCCGGAACCTCATGACCAACCGGGCCCCGCTCGACGAGTTCGACCCGGCAGAACTGCAGGACGGGCTGCTTCAGGCCGTGGAGAACGTGCACGAGCGGCTGCGCGAGGCCCGGGATCGGCGCAGCGTGATGCCGGGCAACCCGTTCGCGGAGACCTCCGGCCAGGAACTCGCCGTTGCGGGAGTGACGGTGCTGGCCTACGACGAGTGCCACACGGTGCTCACCGACCCGGACCGTTTCTCGTCGTCGATCTACCAGCAGGTCATGGGTCCGGTCATGGGCCACACCCTGCTCGAACAGGAGGGCGCCGAGCACCGGGCGAGCCGGGCCCTGGTGTCGCCGACCTTCCGCGCGAAGCTGCTCGAGCGGTGGCGCAGCGAGCTAGTCGAGGTCGTCGTGCACGACCTGATCGACCGGTTCGCGCCGCGCGGGCGGGCGGATCTGGTTCGCGAGTTCACGTTCGCGTTCCCCGTTCAGGTCATCGCGCGGCTGATGGGACTGCCCCGCGAGGATTACGTGCGCTTCCAACGGCTGTCGATCGAGCTGCTCAGCGTCGTCTACGACTGGGACACCGGGATCGCGGCGTCGGTGGCGCTGAAGGAGTACTTCGGGGAAATTCTCGCCGAGCGGCGGCGCGATCCGCAGGACGACCTGATCAGCACCCTTGCACAGGCCGAGCTCGACGGCGTGCGGCTCTCCGACGACGAGATCTTTACCTTCCTGCTGCTGATCCTGCCGGCCGGGGTCGAAACGACCTACCGGGCGTCGGGCAACCTGCTGGTCGCGATGCTCACCGAGCCGTTGCTGCTGAACACCCTGCGGGCGGACCGCGCCATGCTGCGCGGAGCCATCGAGGAGGCGTTGCGGTGGGAGCCGCCGATCAGCACAGTCGTGCGCGTGGCCGCCCACGACTGTGAGCTCGGCGGTATCGCGATCCCATCGGGCACCAACGTCAGTGTCAGCGTGGCGGCCGCCAACCGCGACCCGAAGCGCTACCCCAACCCGGACCGTTTCGATCCGACCCGGACGAACATTGCGCATCTGACGTTCGGCGCCGGCCCGCACCTGTGCCTGGGTATGCACCTCGCCCGGATGGAGACGGCCGTGGCAATCGACACCCTGCTGGACCGGCTACCCGACCTCCGCCTGGACCCGACCGCGCCCAAGCCGACGATAACCGGCGTGGCGTTCCGTTCGCCGGCGGCGCTGCCGGTCGTCTTCACGCCCCGCTAAGTCGCGGTCAGTCGCGCAGGGTGCGGCCCTGGGCGTCGGGCACGTTGCCCATCAGGATCATGATGCCGTCGATCAGCCCCCAGAGGCTACCGACGCCGCACGTCACGACGCTGACCACAAGCTGGAGGACACCGATGTTGGTGTAGCCCAGGTAGAAGCGACCGACACCGAAACTGCCGAACAGGATCCCCAGTATGCCGGCGACCACCTTGCTCTTGTCCGACAGCGGGCGCCCGTAGGCGTCCACGCCGTATGCGGCGCCTGGTTGGGCGGCCGGATAGCCGCCCGGCGCCGGTGGCGGGTACTGGGCCGGTTGCCCGGCATACGGCGGTTGCTGGCCCGGGTAGGGCGGCGGATATTGCCCGCCCGGCGTCGCCGACGGACCTTGCGGTTGTTGGGGGGAGTACTCGGACCCGGAGAACGGAGGCTCTGTCACGCAACGATGATGTCCTACGAGGCCACCGGCGTCTAGCTTTCGTTCAGCTTTCGCGCCAGCCGCCGCGGAACACGGCCACAGCCTGGCATGACCGACCGACTCCGCCGTAAAGTCCAATAATGACCTTCGATCTGCTAATCAACGGCGGGACGATCGTCGACGGTCTCGGCGGCGACCCCCACACCGGTGACATCGCGGTGTCCGACGGTGTGATCGCCGCGGTCGGAACCGTCGGCGGCGAGGCGACCCGGGTGATCGACGCGACCGGGCTGTTGGTGACGCCGGGCTTCGTCGATCTGCACACCCACTACGACGGCCAGGCGATCTGGTCGGACCGGATGACACCGTCGTCTCATCACGGCGTGACCACCGCGGTGATGGGCAACTGCGGGGTCGGCTTCGCGCCGTGCCGGGCAGAGGATCACGACGTGCTCGTTGATGTGATGGCCGGGGTCGAGGACATCCCCGGCGTGGTCATGGTCGACGGGCTGCCGTGGGACTGGGAGACCTTCTCGCAGTTCATGGACGCACTGGAGGCGCGGCGGCGTGACATCGATGTGGCCGCATACCTGCCGCATTCGCCGCTGCGCGTGTACGTGATGGGACGGCGCGGCGCCGACCGGGAGCCCGCAACGGCGGCGGACCTGTCGCGGATGCGGGCGCTGGCCAAGGAGGCGATCGAGACAGGCGCGATCGGCTTCGCGTCCTCGCGTTTCGCGTTCCACAAGACCGGCAGCGGGCAGCTGATCCCGACCTACGGCGCTGCGCAGGAAGAGATCGCCGCCATCGTGGCCGGGGTCGCCGACGGCGGCGGCGGCTTGATCCAGTTCGTCCCCGACATTCCGGCCGGCGGCTATGAGCCGGTGCTGCAACAGGTTTTCGAGGCCGCGACCGACGCGGGGCTGCCGGTGACGTTCAGCCTGGCGACGGGCAACAGCGGCGACCCGATCTGGCCCGACGCGATCGCCATGATGGAGAAGTACAGTGCTGTTTCGGGCGCGCAGGCGCCCGCGATCACCGCGCAGATGTTCCCGCGGCCGATCGGTTTGGTGATCGGCCTGGAGCTGACGGGCAACCCGTTCGTCTTCTACCCCAGTTACGAGGCGATCTCGCATCTTCCGCTGGCCGACCGGGTCGCCGAGATGCGCAAACCCGCTGTGCGGCAACGTATTCTGGCCGACAAGCCGCGGGGCGACGGGCATCCGCTGCTGTATCTGGCGCAGGCGTGGGACTGGATCTTCCCGCTCGGTGAGACGCCCGACTACGAGCCCGCCGCGTCGACCAGCATCGCGGCCCAGGCTGCCGCGCGCGGGGTCAGCCCGATGGAGGAGGCCTACGACCGGCTGCTCGACGAGGACGGCCACGCGATGCTGCTGGTGGCGATGGGCAATTACGAGAACAACTCTCTTGACACCGTTGGAGAGCTGCTGCGGCGCGACGACGTCGTGCTGGGGCTTGGCGACGGCGGTGCACACTACGGAATGATTTGCGATGCAAGCTATCCCACGTTCCTGCTGGCCCACTGGGCTCGGGACCGGTCATCCGGGCGGATGAGCGTGGCGTCGGTGGTTCGCGAATTGACGTCGGTGCCCGCCGGCGTGGTGGGGCTGGCCGACCGCGGCCGAATTGCGGTGGGCTACAAGGCCGATCTCAACGTCATCGATCACGCCGGGCTGCAGCTGCACCGGCCCACGATCACATACGACCTGCCCGCCGGTGGCCGGCGGCTGGACCAGACGGCGGACGGGTACGTGGCGACGATCGTGTCGGGGGAGATCATCACCGAGAACGGCCGACCGACCGACGCCCGTCCGGGCCGTCTCGTGCGGGGCCGCCAGCCGGCGCCCGTTGGTTGACGCCCGGGGCCGGCGAAGGACTTAGTCGACCGGAACGTCAAGGATCGGTCGCTCGACGCCGGCACCGGGGCCGTCGAAATGCCACCACTCACCGGAATACGGCGTGAATCCACCGGCGCTCATGGCCGTGCGCAAGCGAGCGCGGTTCGCCTGAGCTTCCGCACCGACGCCGTCGGTTGCAAACGCCATCCCGCGCGGCGAGAAATCATCGAGATCGGTTCCCATGTCGAGCAGGGTGTAACGGCCCACCCCTTGGTCAGGTGTGCCTTGCTGCTGGATGCGCGCGATTGTCACATCGACCGAGCGTCCCGTCTCGTGGCTGCGCGCATACGGGCCGGGCCGCGCCACCCACGCCGGGTTCGAAACCACCTGAAACATCTTGACCTGCACGTCGTGCGGCCGGTAGCCGTCCCAGAAGACGAGGGCCTCACCCTGCGGGCGCAGCGCATCCGCGGCAGCCGCCAGACCCGGGGCAAGCGATTCGTGCACAAGGCAGCGGGCGTCGGCGGGGTACAAGGGTGTGCCAGTGAAATTGTTGGGCGTTGCGTAGCGCAGGTCGATGATCGCGTCGCTAACGACAGTTCGGACATCAACGAATCCGGCAGCGCGCGCCGCGTCGCTCAGCGGGGGCACCTCGGGGCTGAGTGGGGCCGTGGTCGCGACGGGGCGGACCGATAACGGGCCAGGTGCCGCAGGTCGCACACGGTAACCGCCGCAGCCCGCACTGGCCGCGACAGCGGGCAGGGCGATCAGGAACCCGCGACGCCCGATAGCCACCCTTGCATTGTCGCTGGTCTCTGGTCGATGCACGAAATTTGACGTCCGGCGCGGTCTCGGTCGTGGACAGCGGGCGGGCGCGGGTTGGGACATCACCGAAATCCCCACCGACGAGGGCAAGCTCTACCTCGCGACGGTGCTGGACCTGTTCTCACGCAAGCTGCTGGCCTGCCCCACCAGCACGCACCCAGACGCCGAACTCGCGTGCGACGCGATCAAGATCGCAACCACGATGCGCGGCGGCCGCGCCGTGGTCGACGGCGTGCTGCCGCCGCGCTGCCTGAGTTGCGGCGCGACGGTCGACGAGATCGACGCGCTGTGCGGTTGGTGCTGGGCCGGCATGAATTTCTTTGCGCCGCCGTGGTGCGCGGTTTGCGGCCTGCCGTTTCCGCATCCGATGGGCGAGGGCGCGATCTGCGGCGACTGCGCTCGCCAGCATCCGAGCTGGGATCGGGCGC
>Ga0153922_1000069_pt1 | contig 39694 bp, 38 predicted proteins | sample TSNJ006MetaG_FD_104723 | JGI IMG/M metagenome (GOLD analysis project Ga0153922, IMG submission 104723) | Attine ant fungus gardens microbial communities from New Jersey, USA - TSNJ006 MetaG | ecosystem: Host-associated > Fungi > Mycelium > Unclassified | place: USA: New Jersey, Brendon T. Byrne... | reverse complement strand
GCGCCACACACGCACCCGGGCCCACACCGTGGGCGGCGAGCAGGTGCGCCAACCGGTTGGCGGCCTCATCGAGTTCCCGATAGGTCCACGAACGCTGCCCGCACACCAGCGCCACCGCCGCCGGGGCGCGGGCCACCTGTTCGGCGAACACCGCCGGAATCGACACCGGCGCGGCCACCGGGTGGGCCAACACCGCGCGGTTACCGACCTCAGCCAGGCGGGCATGCTCACCCTCATCGAGCAGATCCACCGACGACAACGACCGCCCCGGATCGGCGGTCATCGCCGCCAACACCCGCTCCAACCGCTCCGCTAAATCGCCGACATCACAATTCGAAAAGAATTGTCCAGCACCCGCCGTGCTGAGAAAAAGCTGATCATCGTCTCTAAAAAAGACCAACCCAAACTGGACGGGGCCCGCATGGGTCAAGGTTCCCGTTGTCGCAGCACCAGCAAAATACCCTGTATGCGTGGCCGGAATGAAATTAACAACTACCCGATTCGACGCCTGCCCGGAGCCGCGGAGACGCGCCTTATAATCAATAGCGTGCACCGGGAACCGCTGATGCTGCAGCGCTTCCCGCATTCGCGTGTCGACGAGTTCACAAAAACCAGCAACCGCCGACCCCGGCGAAGCTTTCAAGACGAGTGGCACAAACCCGGAAATCATTCCGGGCACCGTCAGTATTTCCGGACGCACACGCCTGCTTACCGGAAAATCGAGCACCACCTCCGAACTCTCAGTGTCGAACGCGCGCACCAGCAGCGCGCACGCCGCGGTAATCACCGACGATCGACGCACGCCCAACGCCCGCGACAACTCGTTGATCTTGGCAACGAGGTAAGGGTCCAGTTGAACCGGTGCGGAAGACTCTTCGTCGCGACCGCCCACGGCCGAGTGCGCCAACCGGTACCGCCGTTCGCTTTCCGGCGGAAGGTTGCCCGCCCAATAGGCCTGATCATCGAGATAATCGGTGGACGCTTCGTATTCTAATTCGCAATCAATCAGATCGCTCAGGGACCCAAAAAAAGCAGGCGGAATCGACGCGCCCGAAGCCATTGCAGAATAGATATCTGCGATCCGATGACAAACAAGAGTAATGCCGATTCCGTCTACCACTATATGATGGCAGCACGCGAACAAGTAAAATTCATCCACCCGTGTCTGCAACAACGCAAATTTGAACAGCGGGCCATCAAGCGCCATCAGCGTGCGTTGGATCGATGATGCCAGCCGATAGGCGTCCTGTGCAGGGTCCTGCGAGCCTATGAGGTCATAGCGAGGAAGCTCAACGTCCGGGTAATCAACCGGCTTTTGGTAAACCTGGCCATCCACCTCGAAAAAGGCGGCTCTAAGTGGCTCGGCCTCGCGCACCGCTTCAACGATCGCCCGCTCAAGCAAACCTGGCTCGATCGTGCCCTCGATTCGCAAAAGCTCACCCAGCTGCCACTTCGCACCGAAGCTACCCGTTTCCTGCGCAAGCCAGATGTCCAGCTGTCCCCGCGTCAGCGGAAAGATCCGATCAGCACGACTCATTGAAGTGCTCCTAGTAAGCAGAACGAGATTTATGTCAGTTCTGTTCGATGTAGTCCTGACACGCAGCGCGTTCGACTTCGCCGCAAACCACCCGCCAGTCGGCTGGAAACATCGGCGAGGGCCGCACACACGCTGTGTTGCTCCTCGTCGTTGACCAAGACGAAAAAGCTCCCATCGTCATCGTCGAACACAATGATGCTCATCAGTTCTCCAGACCATCGAGCCTAGACGAGCAAACCTTGGAGGAATCTTACCCGAGGGCACAGGGTGCGCCCGGGGATTCGACAAGATTCCTGATGTGACCTATACGTCCCTCCCCAGACACGCAATTCGGTCCGGTTCGCCGCGAACCAGCCACCAGCCGGCTGGCGCATCAGCGAAGGCGGCCGAGGGCTTGGCTACGTCTTAACCAATAACAGAAAGCTGCCATCGTCGTCAAACAGATTATTCTCGTCGTCGTCAAACAGACTAATGCTGACCGGTTGGCCAGACCATCGAGTCGAGATGAGTCGAACTGGTTCGAACGTACTGCAGGCAAACCGGGCCCGTCCGGCGTTTCGACGACAAGCCAATGAACACGATGTGATCGGCCGGGTTTGGATCTAAGCCTCGATCCACCGATGCGTCGGGTGGTGTAGGGACTTGACCGTTTGATCTTGTTCTGCGGCGGTTTCGCGATGGCGGGCGTGGCCGGTCCGCTGGTCTACCCAGCTTTTCCTCGGTTTTTGGTCGGGCCGTGTCGGGCGGGTCAGGCGGGTTGCGGGTGGAGGTGGCCGATTATGTTGCGCCACAATTGAAGCCATGCGTCTGCCCAGGGCCAGTGGCGAGGCAGATGCAGGACGGGTCGTCGTTGCGGGCGGGCCAGGCGGGCGGGAAGGTCGACGATCTTGCGCCGCAGGGTGGCGCCGCGCGCGACGGCGTGCTGCTCACCGGCCAGTGTTGCGGCTGCGCGCAGCAGGTTGTGGGCGATCGCCGCGCACAGGATCCAGGCGGAGTTGGCGCCGAAGCGGCCGGAGGGCATGTGCGCCAGCGGCCCGTCGATCAGGTCGGCGAACACGGTTTCGATGATGGCGTGGCGGCGGTGGGTGATGTCGGCCTCGGCGACCGGGTCGGTGGAGTCGGTGAAAAACGGGTGATAGCGCCACACCGGGAACAGCGCGTCGGGGTAGCGGGCGTCCTTGACGCGGCGCACGATTAGCCGGGCGGTGACCGCGCCGCTGGTGGACGCGAAAGCGGTGTAGGGAATTTCGGCGACCTCGGCATCAGAGATCCAGACCCCGGTGTCGGGATCACCGACCGCGCCGGGATAGCGCACCGGGGTCCAGGCGTGCTGTGGTATCGCCTCGATCGCGGCTTGCACCGTGGTGTTCTTGGTCAGTACCAGCGAGAACCGGGCGCCGGCGCGGCGGCAGGCAGCTACCACCGCGCGGGTGCCGTAGGCCGAGTCGCCGCGCACCAGGATCTGCCCAGTCACCCCGGCGGCGCGGGCGGTGGTGATGGCTTGGGCGACCATCCGGGCCGCGCCCTTGCCCGAGCCCGACCTGCCCGCGCGCAGCCGCATCCCCGCGATCACCGGTGCCGCGGTATCGGTGCTGATCGTGGCCGCCGGTGGTGAGAGACCCTTGCGCAGCACCGACTCCAACTGGCGGGCGTGGCCAAAACTGAACTCCCGCAACAGGGTTCCGATCGTCGAGGGCCGGGCAGCCCGGTCTGCTCGGCCAGTGCCATCACCGGCACCAGTCCGGCACACGACACAAGGTTGTCGTCGTCGAACAGCGCCGAATCGGGCAGAAAGTTGTGCGACACTTGCACCGGAAGTGCCTTTCTCAAGCCGGTCAGATTGTTGTGTGCTAACTCCAATCATCCCAGCTCAGAAGGCACTGCCGCGAATGGCTTCGCGTCACGCCGGCGGCGCGGAAGCCTTTCCGCGCTAAAACGGTTTCGTGTGGCAAACTCGGCCCGCCTTCGCGGACCACCTGCTGTGTGTGCCTTGTAAGCGGACGAGTTCACCGTTCACACCCCGGGATCCTCGATACTTGCAAGTGCAGGGACAACGAAGTGTTAGTCGTGGAATCCGAGGCAGCGAAAGCGTGGCACGGCGGGTGACTTACCCTTCAGGGCGTGGAATCCCCGGCGCGCGCTGCTTTCAGCCCTGCCATCCGTGTCGACGGCCTGACCAAACGGTTCGGCCGTGTTGTGGCCGTCGAAGATCTGAGTATGACCGTCGCGCCCGGCGAGGTGTTCGGGTTCCTGGGCCCCAACGGTGCCGGCAAGTCGACGACGATCCGCCTGTTGCTCGGATTGATTCGCCCGACCGCAGGCAGTGCGAAGATATTCGGTTGCGCGGCGGATGACGTCCGTCGGTCCCATCGACACATTGCATACGTGCCCGCTGATGTCGCGCTGTGGCCGGGACTGACGGGCGCCGAAATCCTTGAGCTGCTTGGCTGCGTGGGCCCCGGTGTCGACGCGGCCTACCGCGACGAGTTGGTCGACCGTTTCGATCTCGAGCTCGACAAGCCGGCCAGGACCTATTCGACCGGCAACCGGCAGAAGGTGGCCCTTGTTGCTGCATTCGCGACACGGGCTCCGCTTCTAGTGCTCGACGAGCCGACAAGCGGCATGGATCCGTTGATGGAGCGAGAATTTCGCGGCTGTGTCGCAGAAGCACGCGAACGGGGCCAGACGGTGTTCCTCAGCTCTCATCAGCTGGCCGAAGTAGAAGCCGTATGCGACCGGGTAGCGATTCTACGTGCCGGGCGACTCGTCGAAGTTGACAGCATCGCTGATTTACGCCGGTTGCGCCGGACCGTAGTCGAGGTGTCCTATCGTGGCGTTCAACCTTCCCTCGAGAATATTGCGGGTGTGTCAAGTGTCGAGCAGCTGGACGGTGAACGGTTGCGGTTCAACCTGGCTGGATCGCCGGTGGCCGCGCTTCGAGCGCTCGCCACAGCCGACATTACCGCGCTCACGATGCGCGAACCGACACTCGAGGAGATTTTTCTCGCCTACTATGGAGCGGCCGCACGATGACGGCCGCCACCCTGCCCGATTCGCGGGTGGCCGCCCGGCCGCAACTCGCGCCGGGCCGGGCTGTGAGCCGGCTGGCCGTGCGCCAGCTTCGCCGTGGTGCCGTGGTGGTCGCCTTGATCTGCGGGGGTATCCCGGCGGTGGTCGCCAGCCAATACCAGCCGATCGGCCACTTGCTCGATGAATCAGGTTTGCGCGCACTTGCTGAGAATCCCGCCATAAGGATCTTGTCGGGCCCACCGGTCGCTCTCGCCGATCCCGGCGGTTTCACTGTGTGGCGCACCGGCATACCCGTTTCGGTGTTCGCGAGCGTATGGATCATGCTTGCCGCCACACGTATTACCCGCGGCGAGGAGGATGGCGGGCGGTGGGATCTGCTCCTCGCGGGACGCCTGCGAATGGCCGATGTGGTTGTGCGCTGCCTGGCCGCCCTCGTTGGATCCGCGACGCTGATCGGGGTGGCCGTCGCGGCGGGCCTTTTGGCGGCCGGTACTGAACTGACCGGGGCAGTGATCCATTCGGCCGGGATCACGTGTGTTGCTTTGACTTTCGCGACGACAGCTCTGCTCGCCGCGCAAGTCATGCCGAGGCGATCCGCCGCCACGGGACTTACGGTCGCAGCTCTGGGCGTTGGCCTGATGCTGCGCATGATCGCCGATAGCTCGCATCAACTGGCATGGTTGGCTTGGGCGACGCCGTTCGGGCTGACAGCCCGCGCGGCGCCATACGCCGACAACCGGATCGCTCCGCTGATCGTGTTGGGCACGTTTCCGATCATGCTGGCCGGTGCGGCCCTTTTCGCGGCACGCCACCGCGATTTGGGCGACGGGATTGTCGCGGTGCCGGATGGCCGTCCTCCACGAACTCGATTGTTGCGGTCGATCGGCGGGTTCGCCCTTCGCCGGACCGGGCGGACGACGCTCGGGTGGGCGACGGGCATTGCCGCGTACTTCTTTCTCGTCGGCGCCGTGCTCGCCTCGATTGTCGAGTTGTTCCAGACGAACCCGCGGTTCGCTGAACTCGCCGCGGCCGCCGGGTGGGGCGGCCATGATTTGGTGAAGGTCTTCGCTGCGGCTCTGTTCAGCCTGCTCGCAGTTGCCACCGGGCTGTACGCCGCAATGCGTCTCGCCGCGATGGTCGCCGACGAGAAGGCCGGTCGATGGACCTTGCTGTTCGCCCAACCAATTTCGCGCGTACGTCTGGTGTCCACTGAGATCATGGTCACGGTTGGTGGGGTCGTTGCCCTCCATTGCTTGGCCGCAGTCGCCGTTTGGAGCGGCGCTAAAATCACCGGCGCCCCACTGCAGTTGACCGATTCACTTGGGGGTGCGCTGAATTCCCTTCCCGTGGCATTGCTCGCGGCCGGGGCCGCCGCGGTGGGCGTCGGGTGGCTCCCGTCCGCTGCCTTCGCGATCGGTGCACTGCCGGTTGTGGCCGGATTCCTGGTGAACGGGATCGTGCAGGCCACGCACGCCCCTGGCTGGGTTGTCAACCTGTCGCCATGGTCGCACCTCGGCGCCGTACCCGACACGCCGCCTAATTGGGCGGCCATCACCATTTTCCTGCTCATCGGCGCGATCCTGACCGCACTCGGAGTGTATGGGTACGTCCAGCGCGATTTGGCCGCGTGAGCAAAGGACACCGCTAGTGAACGTCAACATTTTCGTTGATCCCGCGTATCAAATGCGCGGCGTGGGTCGCAGGCTGGTGACCGAGGCACTGGTCCGCTGGCCTACGATGGATGTGGACCAGCAAACGCTATTCCTAAGATGGCTTGAAGTTCCGGCTCGCAATGGAGGAAATATCCAGATGGGATTAATACCGAATTTCTATGAAGTGAAAGAGGGTGTCGAGGAATCTATCGAACTCCTCAGGCGTGCGGTCGCCGCACTGGAAAAGCTTGCGGCAGAACAGAAGCGCGCCAATGACCTGTACGCCGAAGTGAATCAGGTTTCACTGCCGCAAGCTCGAAACGCGACCGAGCTATAGCCATGAGCAAGCGCAAGTCGGCCGTGGGGAAGTTTCGTGCCGGGCTACCAATCACGAATCGGCTGCGCTTCGGCAGCGGCGTCCCTACTTAGTCCGATGTCCAGCCGCATGCAGACAATCCCCTCCAGGCGCAATTCCTCGGCAACGCCAAGAATGACGGCAGGGTTGATGTCGGCCCACGAAGGCGGCACCTGAACAGTCCCAAACTTGGCAATCCTGGCGGCCAGAGCGTCGCGGCGCTCAACATAGGACCACGGCTACGTACCCATGCCGTGACGCTTCGGCGCCGGGGCCTGACGGACGAACAGGTGATTGAAGCCGCCAATTTCTACACTGCCGGCCGCTCACTGGCTTGGCTTGCTGTCCGCTACAGCGTCTCGCCCATGACCGTCTCCAGGGCCCTGCGTCACCACGGTCTGACGCTCCGTCCGCGTCCTGGTTGGTCGTGAGGGCCTGCGCCTCCGAGTATCAACAGGTGTGTGGCCTATTGTGAGCAGAATGTGGGCGCAAACTGTTGTGCTCGGGGCTGGGTCACCGTCTATTCATCATGCTGGCTGAGCGGAGGACCTGGTCCCGGAGGCGCACGCGGTCACCGCGCGGGTGAAGCTGATCTACTTCCCGTCCCCACGGACCGGCCATTTGCGTAGTCCTGCCGAGCGCTTAACATTTGTATTGCAACGCGATGGAGGCGGAGTGAGCGGACTCGAGAACCTGGACTTCTTCACCGACAAGTCGCTCGTCGATGACCCCTACCACTACTACGACGCGATCCGTCATTGCCCAGTATGGCGTGAGCCGGCGCACGGCGTGGTGATGGTGTCGGGGTACGACGAGGCCGTCGCCGTGCAACGCGACCCCGACCAGACCTTATCGGTGTGCAATATAGTCAGCGGACCATGGTCGGGGATTCCGAGCGAAACCGACAGTGATGACATCTCAGATCTAATCGAGCGGCACCGCCACACGGTTACGTTCAGCGACTACTTCATATCGTTTGATCCTCCGAAGCACACCGCGCACCGCTCGCTGTTGAACCGGTTGTTTACGCCGAGGCAGCTCAAGAACAACGAGGACTTCTTGTGGCGTCTTGCCGACGAGCAACTCGACCGCTTCACCGCGGAGGGCAAGTGCGAGATCGTCATTGACTACAATTTTCCGTTCACGCTCGACGCGATTACCGACCTGCTGGGCGTACCCGAGGCCGACCGTGAGCGATTCCGCCGCGCTGCGACAGCCAGCAGGCTCGAAGGCGAACGCAGCGGCTTCGTTGGCGTGAAAGAGGAGTGGTTCGTCGAGTACGTCGAGGATCGGCGGCGCGAGCCGCGCGACGACGTCCTCACCGAACTTGCGCTGGCAAAGTTTCCCGACGGCACGACACCCGGCGCGATCGACGTTGCCCGCGTTGCCACGTTCATGTTCGCCGCCGGCCACGGCACGACGATCGACCTGCTGAGTCTCGCCATGCTAATGCTGGCGGAGCGACCGGACTTGCAAGAGCAGCTGCGCGAGGACAACTCAAAGATCCCCGCCTTTATCGAGGAGATGCTGCGCTTCGAAAGCCCGATCAAATCGAACTTCCGCATGGCGCGGCGCACCACCAGGATCGGCGACGTCGATGTGCCAGCCGGTACCAGCGTACTCGTGATGAACGGTGCGGCAAACCGCGATCCACTACGGTTCGACGAGCCCAACGAATTCCGCCTCGACCGCCCAAACATATTGCAACACATCGCATTCGGCCGTGGTATTCACACTTGTCCGGGCGCCCCGATTGCACGCGCCGAAGTACGGGTGAGCTTGGAACGAATCCTTGACCGGATGGCCGACATTCGGCTTTCAGAGGCCGAACACGGTCCGGCAGGCGATCGTCGGCTCAAATGGGACCGCACCTTTCTGTTTAGGCGCCTCAAGGAGTTGCACCTCGAGTTCACTCCGGTTCAGTGAGCCGTTCCATTGCGAAGACCGACGGGGTGAGCTGCGTTCGACAACGGTATGGCCGGCGATCGGCCCCGGCAGGAGTGTGATCAGACCCTATGGTCGGTCGTGCAACAGCGTGCACCATCGCCAGACGGTGAGGACCTGAGACTTGCGCGGGTGGTGCCGTCATGCGGTAGTGACCTCGCGATCAGACGATGCCGATCACGCCGGGCGTGAAAGCCGTTGGTGAATCGGTGAATCCGGAAATGAACCGTACGCGGCTCGTACGCGCTCGACCGCTTTGGGGAGGGTCCGGCAATGCCTGAGGATTGCCGGGCCTCAAGGCACACCGAGCTATCCCCTCCGAAGCGACCCCTGGCCGGGTCGACAGCGATACCGTGGCTGCTATGCCACGATCATTCAACTTATCGATCGAATCCCCGACCAGGGTTGAACAACTCCATTCGGCGTTCGCTCAGGAGGATTATTGGCTGGCGCGGCTAGCGGCCTTCGGCGGCGGGGTCGACAAGCTGGACTCGCTAACCATCGGCACCGATGGCTCTGTGGCGGTGGTCGTCGTCCAGGACGTACACGACCAAGGGCTGCCCAAGCTGACCGCCAAGTTCTACCCCCGTAATTGGCGAATCGTGCACAAAGAGACGTGGAGCCCGATCGGTGGCGGCCTGGTGCGCGGGGAGGTCAGCATCGCGTCGCACGGAGCGCCGGGATCCGGCTTCGGCACCGCTTTGCTGGAACCGGCGCAGAACGGCTCGCGCCTGAATTGCACGGCGACCGTGGAGTTCAAAGTCCCGTTGATCGGCGGCACGATTGAGAGCTTGATCGGCCGCGAGTTGGACAATTCGTTGTTGGGGCTCCTGCGCTTCACCGCGAAGTGGATCACCGAGCATGCCTGACGGCGGTTGTGTCGCGGTGTGGCACACGCCGGTAAAAGGCAGACATCGACGTCGCGCCCGCGCGCTGAAACCGTCGCACACGTGTGAGCTGCGGATACGTGCGGTGGTCCCGGCTGGGTTGCGCGTGGTGCTCATTCTCGGAGCGCTCGGTCCACTCAAGCGGTTCGCTCATGGCTGCGATTAAACCCCCGTCACGGGCCGCCCCCGTGAACCAGTTCATCCACGATGTCTGTCGCCGGCGCGGCGGATGCCTGCCGGAACTCGGTGCCGGCCCACAGGCTGGTGCCCTGTGGATCGCCGCTTGTGGCTGCCCCGGCCAGCATTGGACCCGCGAGGTAAAAGACGTTGGGAAAGCCGGTGACGGCCTCGTGGTCGTGCTCGTCGATAAACCGGTTGCGCAGTCCACGGGCATATCGTCCAGTGAACGCGCGAGTAACGGAGGTCTCGGCGAAAGCCGGATCGGTCAGCGCGGCGCGATGAACGGCTTTGGTCCCGGCCTCGTTGGCGAGCAGGAACGCCGTCCCGAACTGTCCGGCGACGGCGCCGGCTTAAAGCACATGGTTGAGATCGGCGGCGGTAGCCAGCCCACCTGCGGCGATGACGGGCAGTTGGCAACGGCCGGTGATCGAGGCCAGCAGATCTTCCAGGGGTTGTGTGGGGGCCGGCGCAAGCCCGTCGAAGATGAAGCTGTGTCCGCCGGCCTTCGGCCCCTGGGCGACCAAGGCATCGAACCCACGGTCAGCTGCGGCCAATGCTTCATCCCGATCGATGGACTCTACCTCGGCGGTGCGGGATGCCATGGCGGCCCAGGCATCACGTCCATTCCCGGCTACAACGCCGCCTACCAGGCACTCGAGGACATCTCGATGATGACGTAGTTGGTGACCGGGATTTCGACCGAAACGGGTGGCAGAGCGTCCAAGCCGAACGACGACATCGCCCGTTGAGCTGCCCGCGTCTTCGGTGGTCCGTGTATGGCTACAAGTGGCCAAGCGCTACGGTCAGGAGGACGACAATGGAGGTGGGAGTGGCCGGACAGGTACCGATGGTCGACTACTTGGTTCTCGACGACGGCGAGCCGCATCTCGTCGCTAACGAGTGCGCTAGCTGTGGCGCCCGGTTCTTCGACCGCCGAAACGCCTGCGCCAAGTGTTTCGCCACGCAGTTCACTACCGTCCCGATCGCGACAGAGGGCACGGTGCGGGCCTTCACGATCGTCGCCTTCGCCGCACCAGGCGTCCCTACCCCGTTCGTGGCGGCTGTCATCGACTGTGACGGCACGCAGGTCCGCGCCAACCTGACGAACATCGAGCCGGATCCCGAACACATCCGCAGCGGGATGGATGTGCGCCTCACGACGTACTCGCTCGGAGAAGATTCCGAAGGCACGACAGCCGTCGGGTTCGCATTTTCGCCAGCCGTCTGATCGCGGTCCCAGACACGACCACCACCATCACCTCAGGTAAGGAGCACCGCCGATGAGCGCGAGCGACGATGTCTGGATCCTCGGTATCCGGATGACAAAATTCGGAAAGCACCCTGACCTCGACACTGTCGACCTGGCAGCCGAGGCTGCCATCGGAGCACTCGATGACGCCGGGGTCACCATGGCCGACGTCGGGGTGCTCGCCGCCGGCAACCTCATGAACGCCTCTGCCGGCATCGGTCAGCAGTTGCAGAAGCAGATCGGTCAGACCGGCATACCCGTCTACAACGTCGCGAACGCCTGTGCCACCGGTGCGACAGCGCTGCGAACCGCAATCATGGCCGTCAAGGCCGGAGAAGCCGACTACGGCATGGCAGTCGGCGTCGAGAAGCTCGCAGGCGCGGGTCTTCTGGGCGCGGGCGGGGTCAAACGAGGCGACGCGAAGACATGGAGCCCGTCGGGTCGCTACGGGGCGGTTGCGCCGATCGACGGGCGGATCGGCACCGAGACCATGCCGGGCGTCTTCGCCCAGATCGGCATCGAATACGACCATAAGTACGGCGGTTTGAGCTTCGAACTTTTCGCGAGGATCAGCGAGAAGAACCACGCCCATTCGACCCTCAATCCGCTGGCCGCCTATCAGAAGAAGTTCACGTTGGAGGAGATCATGGGCGATGTCATGATCGCCTACCCGAACACGCGGCCGATGTGCTCGGCCAACTGTGACGGCGCTGCAGCCGCGGTTGTGTGTAACGGCGAAACCCTCAAGTCGCTGTCTCTCCAACAGCGGCGGCGGGCGGTGAAGGTGTCGGCGTCGGTGCTGACCACGGACCCCTACGAGGAAGGCTGCCAGGTGTTGCCGAACGTCAACACACTTACCCGCAACGCCGCTGGCACCGCGTACGAACAAGCAGGCGTGAGCCCGGGCGATCTCGATCTCGTCGAGTTGCACGATTGCTTCGCCACGGCCGAGTTGGTGCACTACGACAATCTGATGCTGTGCGAAGAGGGCGGCGCCGCAGAGTTTTTCAACTCGGGCGCGACGTGGCGCGACGGCTCGACACCGGTGAACGTGTCAGGCGGCCTGCAGTCCAAGGGCCACCCCATTGCCGCGACCGGTATCGCCAACATCTGGGAGATCTGCCATCATCTGCGCGGCGAGGCCGGTGACCGCCAGATAGCAAACGCAAAGATCGGCCTGGCCCACGTCATCGGCCTCGGCTCGGCATGCGGGGTGCACATTCTCGAAAGATCAGCGGCGTAGCCCTCGCCTGGTACTAAACCCAGGCCACAGACACCACGCCAAGCGCGCCGCCCTTCGAGCCTTTCGCCCGCACAACCCTGTCGATCGAATAGACGCGTCCGCGACTGTCGCTTTTGCGGTCTCAGGAGATCTGGCGATCTACGGCGAGGTGATCGCAACTCGCAACAATTTCGTCGCATTCGTCGCCATGAACGGTTGGTCTGGGGCTTCGAGCAGTGTCTGGCGCGCCGAGGTGGGGCTGGGCGTGGGGGGATGGAGCGCCAGTGTCGTTGCGTCGGTGCGCGGCAAGGAAATCATCGACGATGCGGGCGCAGTCCTGGTGGTCGATGCCACGCAAACCGATCATCCACGCGAACAGCAGCGGCCCCATAAGCTGGCACACGGCGAGCTCGGGGTCGAACCCGTTTAATTGGGCCTGGGCTTGGGGACTTTGCAGGATCGCCACGAACGGTTGCTGGTAGTGGTCGATGACCCGGGACTGCAGTGTGCTGCTGGATCGTTGCCAGTCTTGGGCGTCGTCGGCACCGCTGTCGGTGGACCGCAGCCCTATCCAGGCCAGGGTCGTCGGATGCAATGGTGCCTCTTCGTACAGGGTGGCTTGGCGGCACACCATTTCGACCAGCCGGTCACGCAACGACCCCGTCGACGGCGCCGACGTGACCGACGGCAGGCTCCGTTCGAGCGTGGCGGCCAGCAGATCAGACGAGCAGCCGAAGTGGCGGTAGAGAGTGGTGCGGGCGACCTTCGAGACCTTGGTGACCGCGTCGATCGTTACGGCCTCGATCCCCCCGGTGCGCAGCAGCTCGACCGCCGCCTCCAGCAGGCGGGTCCGTGAGCGCAGCCAGCGGGGGTCGACGTCGTCGTCGTTGTCAGCCGGCAATCCGGCGTCCACTTCGGTCATCGCAGACCACCTCGCCACCGGTGTGAGGTTGGCGTAACCAACCGCGGCCGATGTGCGCTGGCAGGTCTTGCACGAGCCTGCTGAGGGTGCAATCGGCCGCACCCGGCGGGGGCGATCAACGGCCGCCGCAGTCGTCACTGGGGTGAGCCAGTCGAATTGCGCCAACAACCGGTGGGTGCGGTGTCATCTCGCTCGTCACTTGGGGAATCTCTAATCTCCAAAACTCCGTTGAGAACTATCTGGTCGCAACGCTAGGAGGCTGGAGCGGGCTAGGGACAGCCGCGTTTCGCCGGCCTGCGGACATTTTCCGCATGGCTGAGGCGCGCCGTCCCCGACGCGTTCGATTCCGCGTGTCACAGCCCATCGCCACTGTCGCTTTTGCGATCTCAGGAGACCTGGCGGTCTACCACGAGGTGATCGCGGCTAGGGGGACGGCCCACCCCACGGCATGCGGGAGCACGTATCCCGGGAACTGTCGGTCTGCCGGACCGACACTAGCGGGCTCAAAGCAGCCTCAGGTCCCCGGAAGTGATCGCAAGCTTCATCTAGCGTGATCTGCCGCTCAGTAGAGCATCGGATTATCACACCCCGGTCTCAATACCGACCGTTTTTTTCTGATGTTTGGTTGTGCCGCAATGGGTTGGTGTATCAGTCGATGTGATCTGGAGTTTGTCCCAAGCTGGTGGCACTTTTGACATGACCCGAGTCGCGCGCTGCTTCGGTGGCTGAAGCTGGTCTCGTTAGTACAAGCTACGCGGTAAACGCGTACGGGCCGAATCGCCCCCACGCCACCACGGCGGCCAGCGCGAACAGCAGCACATTCATCGCGACCATCGGCACCTCACCTCGGCGGCCGTGTAGAACCGCCGCGCCGACCATCACGAGAAGTAGGCCGATCGCAGCGATCGGGACGAGTACCGGCGCGATATGCACAACGGCGGGCGCAATGAGCCCCACGGCGCCGCACAATTCCGCGGCGCCGATCCACCGGATCTCGGCCGGGCTGAACCCCTCTGCCCAGCCCATATTGCGGGACGCGACGAGTTTGTCTTTCGACACCCCCAACTTCATCAACCCGCTCAGCGCAAACACCACCGCGAGTGCGCTGGCGATAATCCACAGTGCCAGGTTCATTTTGACCTCCTCACCTACGAGCGCCGAGGCTAATCGCAACCGTGCGAGCCCTTGCCGCTAAGCAGCATTTGCGGCCATTTCTGGATCGTCTTCAGCCTCAGGTGGCTCATCGCGCGCGGTCGGCGGGCGTTAACATGGGTCCCGGCGCCGTGGCTAGCCGAGTAGATCATTGCGGGCACGATGTGAGCGAGCCGCATCGTCAGCGACTCCGGTCAACGCAACCAATCTCGGACACGACGCCAAAACGCGAGATGGGCAGACGATTCTGATGCATACCGTAGAAGGACACTGACACAATGACATTGACGACGCCAACGCCATGGCACTAGAGCTTCCTGACTGGGCAACCGACTGGAAGGTAGCGTTCTTCGCGGCAGAACGGCGCTTGTCCCCGCGTCTCGAGCAGGCGATTCGCACCGACGCGTTCCTCGATGCGATGACAGTCGCCAATTCGCTTAGCCGACTTGCCAATCGGTCGGCGGACGGCGCACGCTACTCGATCGCAGACGCGCTAGGCCTTCCCACATCGCGGCAAATTGCCCAGCTACAACGCAGCATCGACCTGCTCGTTGAACTGCAGCAGTCGGCACGAGCTGGCCGCGACGACAGTCCGCCTCCCTCATGACCGGGCCAACTTCAACCACCGGTCTGGCCGATCACGCTACGGCGATAGCCGGTCGCGAAATCCGACGGGTCGTCAACGGGCTGCGCCTAGCGGCCGGGCTGGACCGGCCCGGTGTCGGGTGCACACCGCGTACCGTGATCTGGTCGATGGGGCGCGCCAGCCTGATGCACTACACAGCCGGAGCCGACGCCGGCCGTCCCGCGATTCTGCTGGTGCCCAGCCTTATCAACCGCAGCTATATCTGGGATCTGCGCCATGGCGACAGCTTCGTCGAGCATCTCCTGGACGCAGGATATGACGTTATGTGTCTCGACTGGGGCGAACCCGATGCGCGCGATGCACATAACACCATGTCGACATACGTCGACGACTACATGACGGCCGCCGTTGCCGCCGCGACACGCCGGTGCGCGTCGGTGCCCATCGTCATCGGACACTGTTTCGGCGGTCTGATCGCCGTGCTGTGGGCAGCGTCCACCGACCAGCAGCCGCCAGCGCTGATAACCCTGGCAGCACCCACCAACTGGGACGAGGTCGGACCGCTGTCCTGGTTGACACGGCAGGGCCGGATCGAACCCGAAGACGTCCTCGACGAAACCGGTAACGTGCCACCGGCGGCGATGCTGGCTGCCTTCCAGATGATCCGACCGCTCGGAGATCTCGTCACTTACGCCACCCTGTTCGACCGCTTGCATGATCGGGAGGCAACACAGGCGATTTGGGCGCTCATGGCATGGGCGCGCGGACACATCCCGTTTCCCGGCACCACATTCGTTGAAATGATTCGCAAGCTCAGTCGCGAGAACAGCCTGACCACTGGCAAGGTGGCGTTCGGCGGACGCATACGAGAATTGTCCAGCATCACCGCACCCTTCCTGAACATCTACGGCAGCAAGGATCACGTCGCGCCGCCGGACTCGGTCAAGCCGCTCACCGGGCTGGTCGGATCGCAGAAGGCCGAACAGCGGGAACTCAACGCGGGCCACATCGGATTGCTCGTCGGAAAGACGATGCGGGGCAAAACCATGCCGACGGTTGTCGGCTGGCTCGACGAGGTGTTGACGTGGCACCAGATCACTCGACCCTCCGCCCAGCGCTCAAATCGCCCCAAGCCCAAACGCCCACGCGTCGAGGCGAACGGTGTTCACCCTAAAGGGGTAACCGGTGAGCCCAAGGCCCGCTGAAGCAATCCAGGATCGCCTGATTGCGGCGCTCGGCCCATATATCGCCAGCGAGACAGTCGCCGTGGGAGTGGATCTGGGGATCCGCACCGAGGCTGCGGTGCGGCGCGCGCTCGCATCGGGAGGGGACATCATCTCGGCGGTGATCAGCCGCACGACGACCGTGATGGCGTGCCGGCAACGCAGGGGCGTCATGAACGCACGACCTTTTGAAGGTGAAAAGGCCTCGCGCACAGCAGGCCACAGAATCCGACCGGTCGTTCACTGGCACCGAAGCGGCAATGGTCCCCCGCTGCTACTGCTCAACGGGTGGACCGCCAGCGGCCTGGCGTGGCCGGAGACATGGTTGCGTCGCCTGGAAGAAAGCTATGACGTCATCCGGATCGACAATCGCGGGACCGGGTGGTCACGTTCGGCGCCTTCGCCCTTCACGATCGCTGATCTGGCCGATGATGCCCGCGATGTGCTCGACGCCAGTGATATCGATCTGGCTGCCGTGCTGGGTATTTCGATGGGCGGGATGATCGCGCAGGAGCTGGCGATTCGCCACAACCCGATCGTCGATAAGCTCGTGCTCGTCGCGACGAGGCCACCCACCCCGGCGCACACCCCGATGAGCCGCGACGCGTTGCGCCTAACAATGGGCCGACCGCCACGCGACCGGCCTCTGCGGGAATTCCTTATCACGACGTGGGCGCAGACGACAGGCAACGGCTTCGCCGCTGCCCACCCCGAGATCTTCGACGAACTCGGCGACCAGATTATGCGGCGAATCACACCACGAAGCGGCCGTATCAACCAGATGAGGGCGATCATGTCCTGGCACGGGCCGCAACGACTGCGCCGCATCAGCGCACCGACGACCATCGTTCACGGCGACCAGGATCCGTTGATCGCCGTTGACAACGGCCGGAGACTGGCCCAACTGATCCCGGCCGCCAGATACGTCGAACTGGCCGCCGTCGGCCACCTCGTTGCCCACGAGGCCGGTGACACCCTCATCGGAGCACTGTCGCGGTGAATCCCGGCCGCGCCATGTAGTCGCGTCGGCACCATCAGGCACTCGACAGCGTCAGGCTTGGCATGTGCGGGCTCGGCGAGGCAGTTCTGGCCGGGCAGCGTCCAGTGGTGGCCGACCGTGCCGGGGTGTGGTGTCGGGCCGCGCGGCGCGCTCGCCCAGCCGCTATTTGATAGATGACTATCACTTAGTGTAGGATGTGACGATGCACACACGCCAGCGTCCGCTGCGCACCGACGCGGTGCGCAATGCGGCGCGCATCGTCATCTCCGCGCAGCGGGTATTCGCCAGCGCCGGCTCCGAGGCGGCGATGGAGGATGTCGCCGCTGACGCCGGTGTCGGCGTGGCCACGGTGTATCGGCGCTTTCCCACCAAGGACGCGTTGTTGCGGGTGGTGCTCGATCGCCGTTTCGACGAGGTCGTGGGTGCCGCGCTGGAACGCGCGCAGCACGAAGTTGATGCCCGCGACGCGATGCGTGCCGCCCTGCGGGGAGCAGTGTCGTTCATCGCCGGTGACCCGAACACGATGGGCGCCGCGATGAGCAGCGGGTTGATGACGATGGATCTGGCCCAACGATTTTTTGAACCGGTGGCGGCGATCGTGCGCCGTGGTCAAGACGATGGCGTGTTCCGTGACGACTTGGTTGCCGAAGACGTGCCGCGGATTGTGCTGATGCTGGTGGGCACGCTCCCCTCGTTTGAGGTGGGATCCGATGGGTGGTGTCGCTACCTTGACCTGATCATCGACATGCTCACCGCCGATCGCAGCCCGCTTTCGGCGGTCAGCCCGGTGCGTGACCACCAGCCGCCGTCGCTGCTTTTTGACCTACCGCGTGAGCCATCAGGGAAGTGAGGTCGATGATGGGTGATCAACAGTGCAGCACGGTATTGCTGGAGGATCGGCCACCCGCGCCGACGGAATGGGAGCGCGTGTATAACGCGGCGCCACCGCAACTGAGCTGGCCTGCGCTGCAGCGATTGTCGGCTGACGATGTGGACACCGCCGCCGAGGCGCTGAGCCAGGCCTACAGCGCCGTCACGGTCCTGCCTGATCCGGGGGCCAAGGACCTGCACATGGAAGTGGCCATGTGCAGGTTACCCAACCTGAGCCTGGGTGGCTTGGAGATTTCGAGCTCTACGGTCCGCTCGAAGCGCTATCCGCTGATCGCGGTGTGTCTGCCGGTCACCGGGCAGATTCTGATCACCAGCAGCTGCGGCAGCGCGCAGGTGTCCGATGGCTCGGCGGCCGTGGTTTCGCCGGGTAACCCGGTGGTCGTGGAATATCTGACCGACGATTGCCGCATGGAGACACTGCTTTTCGAGCAGTCCGCAGTTGAAGCCGAGCTAGCCGGGATGTTGGGCGCGCCTGTCACCAAGCCGTTGCGCTTCGACCTGCGATTCAGCCTGTCCGGCGCATCCACATTTTCGCGAGCGTTGACGTTGTTACACAATGAGCTGACCGACCCGGCCGGACTGACGGGGGTGCCCGCGATGTCCAGTCAGCTGGGCCGCTTGATCATGGCGGGTCTTCTTGTCAGTCAAACACATAACTACACCGAGGAACTCACCCGGCCCAGGGCCGTGCCAGGCTCCAAGCCGATCCGCAACGCATTGGAGTTCATTGAGAGTCAGCCCGCGGAGATCGAGACGGTCGCAGACATTGCTGCGGCGGTTGGCCTGAGTGTGCGCGCTCTCGACGACGGGTTTCACCGCTATGTGGGCACCCCGCCGATGGCCTACCTGCGTCAGGTACGGATGGCGCGCGCCCATGAGGAACTCCTAGCCGCGGACCCGGAACTAACAACGGCAAGCGCAATCGCGCGCAAATGGAGTTTCGGCCACTATGGCCGGTTCGCGGCCGAGTACGCGCGCCGGTTCGGCCGCAAGCCCTCCGAGACGTTGCGTGCCCTCAGCGGCTAAACTCCGCTCAGTGGTCTTACCAGCTGATCCGGTTGTGGTGCAGCATCTTTGATAAGTGTTGGATTGCGGCGGCGCTGATCCGTTAGGCGGGCCACCCTTGCGCACAGCCGCGCGGGTATGGCGGGTGCAGGCGCTATCCCGCGCTGAGGTTGGCGACCGCCTCAAACGCGTCAAGGCTGGTCGGCTTTTGGACTTCGATGTGCAGCACTGTGCAGATTCGGCCGAACCCCCAGTAGAAGCCGATCAGCTGCAGAATCTCCACGATCTGGCGCGGCGGGTAGAACCGCTGTAGGGCGGCGAAGCGCCGCGCGCTTACCCGGGGTCGGTTCAGCACGTCGGTCACGAACCCGATCAACACGTTTTCGGCGTCGGGCAAGGTGGTCGGGTCGAGCGCGCGTTCCCAGATGGCTTGCCGCAGACCGGGATCAACGCCGGCGGCTACTGAGATCGGGATGTGCTGCTGGTATTCGAATTCGCATCGACCCTTGGCGGCAACGCTGAGGATGACCAATTCACGTGCGCGCTCGGGTAGTTCCAAGGCGGTGAACTGGGCTTGGGCCAGCCGCAGAAAGTGCTCGGTGAGCACCGGCGAGTGGGCCAGCATATCGATGGCGCCAACGCTGGGCATCGCGGCGAGCATGCCCGCCAGCGGCTCGGGAATCTCAGCTGGATCGGGATAGCTGATCTGGGCCATTCTTGGGTCGACTTCAGTGCAGTCCGGCCATCAGTTCGGCCAGGTCGTCAGGGTTAATCATCGACGGCGGCATGGGTGGTCCCCAATGATTGGGCGATTTGTCCACTCCCCAAATGCCGGGTTCCCAGATCTGATCGTCAATGACCTCGTCCATGTCGGAGTAGTACTCGGTCATGTTGCCGGCGGGATCGCGAAAGTACCAGAAGAAGTTCGACCCGATCCAGTGGCGGCCGATTCCCCAGACGTGGCGCTCCGGATGCTCGGCGAGCACATCCTGTGCGCCGCGGCCGATCTCGTCGATGTCTTCGACTTCCCATGATGTGTGGTGCAGAAACGGCACCGGCGCTGCCTGGACCAACACGTTGTGGTGATCAGGCGAGCATCGCATGAACGCGCCGATGTCTTGAACCTCGTCGCTGAGTCTGAATCCCAAGCCTTCCATGAAGAACCGTTTAGACGTCGCATAGTCGGTGGACCCGAACACCACGTGACCCAACTTGCGGGGGCGCACCCGTGTCTCGCGGTACAGCGCTGGTGCCCGCACGTCGGGGCGTCGGATATCTCCGGGGTAGTTCTGCTCGGCGACGTGCCACTTCTGCTGCAGCGGCTCGGCCACCGCAATCTTGACCGCGATGCCGGTCGCGGGCTCAACGGTGGCCAGTTCGCCGCCGTCCACGCGCGCGTCGACGTCCAGGCGGGCGAGGCGGGACTGGATGCTGTGCAGGTCGTCGCGGTCCTGGGCGGCCACCCCGATTTCGACGAGCCGGCGGATCGGTGAATGCACGAGGATCAGCTGTTCGCCGCCGTCCACGGTGCTGAACCGCCGCTCGGCGGCCGTGTCGGGCGCCTGTACCGGGGTCAGACCGAAGTCGGCGTAGAACGTCGCGGCTTCATCGAGGCTGGGCACGCCGATCTTGAGGTGGGTGAGCCGGTGTAGTGACACGTCACGCGTCCTTTCGTGGTGATGGGGTCTGCGGGGAGGCGGCCACAAAGGTGTGGCGCATCTCCCCGACGCCCACCAGTCGGCTGACCAGCACGTCGCCGGGCTGTATGTAGCGTGGGGGTTTGCGGGTGGTGCCCACACCCTCCGGTGTTCCGGTGAAGATGACGTCGCCCGGGCTCAGCGGAAGCACCGAGGACAGCTCGCCGATCAGCATGGGAACCGAGTGGACCAACTCGGCGGTGGACGCCTTCTGCATCACGTCGTCGTTGAGAAGGCAGCTGATCTGCAGGTCACCGGGGTCGTCGAATTCGTCGGGCGTGACCAGGAAGGGGCCGGTGGGGCTGAACCCGGGAAACGACTTGCCCATGCTCATCTGCGGCAGTTGTCCGAGCAGTTGGGTGGTGCGTTCGGAGAGGTCCTGTCCGAGAGTGAGCCCCGCGACGTAGTCCCAGCCCCGTTCGGCAGGGACGTGAAACGCTGTGCGGGCCACCACGACTACCAGCTCAACTTCCCAGTCCACGGTGTCGGTGGGCAGCGTGACCACACCGGTGGGGGCCGCGAACGAGGAGACGTACTTGGTGAACACCATGGGCCATTCCGGCACCTCCAGACCGCCTTCAGCGGCGTGACCGCGGTAGTTGGCACCGATGCCGAAGACCTGTTCGGGCCGCGGCACCGGCGGCCCAAGCTTCTCGGGTGAGTACGGCTGGGGTGTACCCGGCTGTTGGGCCGCCCACCGGCAGAATTCGTCCCAGCGTCGGTACACGGCTTGCGGGTCAGCCGAAAACGCTCCTCCACTGGCCTGCTCGACGTCGACGGCGCCGCCGTCGCGGAATAGGGTCAATCGGCCGTCGAGATTTCCGATGCGCATATTTCACTTCACCTTTCGGTTGTGGCAAGAATCTGATCGAACGCGGTGTTGAGTACAGCGGTGGGATCGCTGACCGTCTCCGCGCAGCGGAACGCGACGAACCTGTCGGGGCGGACCAGCACCGCGCCGGCCGAGCTCACGCCGCACTGTTTGAGCCAGGCGCAGCGAACGTCAACGTGGTCGACGTCGATTAAGCCCACACGTGTCGTGCGCAGCGGAATGTTACGCTCAGCGGCGATTTTCGACGCGGCTTCTACCCAGTCCAGACCGTTTTCACCGGTGATTAACACGAAATGGCCGCCGTGCACCAGCGATCCCAGGGCGATGCGCCGTCCTTCGCGTTCAACCCATGCATGGGGCAGTGAGTTTCCGGGCCGGGTGCTTGGCTCGTAAATCCGAACCTGGTCGATTCGTGCCGGCTCTGGGGACATGTCATCGACGATGGCCGCAGACCGGTAGGTGTAACCGAAGTCGATGCCGTGCTGGCGGAATTCGTAACTGTGCGACGCCACGGCCTGGCTGAGCTGGTGACGGCGCCGGGGGGAATCGGGCAGGTCGTCCCACAGCGGGCGTAACGATTCCCAGTTCTCCTCCACCGATTTCGCCGGCGACAGTCCCAGCGCGTCGACCACCGTGTCGTGGTTCATCGCCGCGGACACCGCCGCGAGGATATTGGCGAAATCAACGGGCCGGCGTTCGGCTTCGTAGGTATCCAGCAGGGCCGCTCCGGCGCGTCCTTCGAGTACGGCGGCCAGCTTCCAGCACAAGTTGTATGCGTCGTGGATGGCACTGTTGAGGCCGAGTCCTCCGGTGGGTGGATGCCGGTGGGCGGCGTCGCCGAGTAGATACACCCGGCCTTGGGAGAATCGTTGCGCTAGTACGCCTTCCATCACCCATTTGCTGACGCTGTGAACGGTGGGAGCGAAATCGGGTATTCCGAGCGATTCACCAACACGTTTGATCACTTTGGCTGGGTCAGAGGTGTCGGGATGCTCATACGGGTACGGCAGCACAGCCAGCCACTCTTCTGATCGCGGTCCCCAATGGTCAGGGCCGATGCCGAACAGCACACACCCGTAGTCGAGGTGTTCGGGAACGTCGGGGTTGTAGACCCAGCGGATCAGCGGGTCCTCGTCGCTGAAGTAACGCGACAAGTCCGCGGAAAAATGGGCGTTGACTACGTGGCGCAGGTTGGTGATCCCCTCCATCGGGATCCCCACGACGTCTCCGATGGTGCGCCCGCCGTCGGCGCCCAGCAGATACGAACACCGCACCCGGTACTGCTCGTCGGTGGAGCGGTCCAGGATCGTCGCCGTGACACCCTCAGCGTCCTGGTCGAGATCGATCAACTCGTGAAAGAACCGAACGGTTGCTCGTGGGTGTGACTCGGCGAAGTCCTTCAGGATGGGTTCCAGGCGTATCAAGGGCAGGTTCGCCGACGGACACGGGCTGGCGGCGATGTAGTCGGGGTCGGTGTAGCCCCCGCCCCACCCTTCAACAGAAGCAAGTCGCCGTCCGTGCCGCTGCGGTGGGCCGTCACCGGCCAGACCTGAGTACCACGCGACAGTTTGCATGTTCTCCAGCGGTGTGCTGCGGGCCAGGATGTTGGGGGCCACTCCGATGTCGGTGAAGATCTCCATGCTGCGCTGGTTGAGCAGATGCGCCTTGGGCAGCCGCGATGTCTCGGCGTAGCGCGACACCAGCAGTGTGTCGACACCTAACTGCGACAGCAGCATTGACGCGGTCAGACCAGCGCCGCCACCTCCGACGATCAGCACCGGGACAGTGATGTCGTTGGTCGCCATGTTCTTTCTCCTTAACACGGTCGTGCAGCGGACCACCCGCCGCGGCAGTTAGAGCTGGCGGGCGAACCCACAGATGTCGCGGACGGTGGCGGCGTAGACATCGGGCGTGGCGGCACGGAAGAACACGTCACCGGTGTGGACGGTGCCCGCCACGACGCGCCCGACGGCGCTGACCCCATTGCGTACCAGGCGACGCTGGTAGCTCAGGCCTTCATCGCGCAGCGGATCCAGTTCGTTGACCGAGATCACGTGTGGGGGCAGGCCGACAAGCTCGGCGTCGCTGCCGCGGTGGGGCCAACACAGCGCGTCTGCGTCGTGGGCTGCCAGCGGGTCATACAAGGTGCCCATCACCTCCAGCAGTGCGCAGGAGATCAGATAGCCGTCGTTTTCTTCCTGTGACGGCAGGTCGGCCGGCTTGTCCCACGGGCTGGCGATCATGGGGGCACTGGCATACACGCCGTCGGGTCGATGTCTCCATCGTTCGCGGTTGGCCTTCAACGCTACGGCCAGCGCCAGGTTTCCGCCGCCGGATTCCCCTGACACCACGACAGTGTTCACACCCAGTTCGGCGCGGTGCTCCACCGCCCACATGGTGGCCGTGGCGCAGTCGTTAAGGCCAGCCGGATAGGGGTGGTTGCCGAGTTTACCTGCGGCGTTGCGGAATTCCACCCCGATGACCACCGCCCCCTGGGCGGCCAGTTCGTCGCGCCAGCGTTCATAGCAGGAGTCCGCGGCGCTAAGGATGACCCCGCCACCGCCGTGGAAGTGCACCACGCAGGGCAACGCGGCGTCGCCGGGCCGTCCGGCGGGACGATGGATGCGCAACGCGATATCGTTGCCGTCCTCGCCTTTGACGGTGAGTGACTCTCGCGAGATCCTCTCGACGGGGGCCAGCCCCGTCAGCAGGGCATCGAACAGTCCCCCGAAGCTGGCTTCGGTTTGGGCGGCGTAGTCCAGTAGCGCCTCGCGGGGCGAGGCCGCCGAGACCGGGAGCGGCGGTGATTGGCGGTCCAGGCCGAACGGGGCGAGCGCGGCAACCATCCGCGGGTCGGCGCGTGGATCATCGCGTAGATCCCTCGGCGGGGAACCCAATGGAGCCGCACCGCCGAGCGCGGCAAGCGAAGCAGCAGTGATGGCATCGGTTTCAGACATTCGGATCACCACCGTTGTGGGCGGGTGGGGCCGCCGCGTGGGCGCTGAATCCGAGTTCCAGGTCGCGTGTCATCCCGTCGGAGCGCCAGGTCTGCAGCACAGCGCCGTACTCGACGGGGCCCCCTCCGTAGGCGGTGGCGAACACCCCGGGTTGAACGCTGGCGTTGGCGTTTTCATTGTTGAACGCCCCCGGGGTGCAGGTGCGGCTTGCTTCTGCGTTGAAGGTGGACTTCTCGGTGATCACCTCACCCCAGCGCCTCTGCGCCTCGGATCGCACTTCCACGGTGCTGGCGCCGCGGCCCAGGGCATGTTCGATCACGCGGGCGACGTGGGCGGCCTGGTCGCCGAAAACCAGCGGCTGGTTGATCGACACTGCCGCCTGGTGCAGCCCGCCGATGATGAACAGGTTCGGGAACCCATTGACGCAAATTCCGTGCAGCGACCGCACACCCTGGGCGCGATGCTCCGACAGCGTCTCACCGGTGGGCGAGTAGACTTCGAATCCGCCTGATCGGGATGCGGCCACGGCGAATTCGAAGCCGGTGGCGTAGATGATGCAGTCGACATCGTACGCGTGGCCGTCGAACACGATTGCGGTCTCAGTGATCCGGTCAAGACCCCTGCCGTCGGTGTCGATGAGGGTGACGTTGGAGCGGTTGAACGTCGGCAGGTACTCGTCGCTGAAACCGGGTCGTTTGCAAAACCTGCCGTAATAAGGCTTGAGCGCCGCGGCGGTGGCCGGGTCCTCGACCAACTCATCCACGCGTGCGCGGATGCGCTCCATCTGCGCGAAATCCATCGTTTCCAGCATCACCGCAGCGGCTTCGGGGGATCCGGCGGCACGGGCCAGGGCGCCGCCGCCCCAGATCGTGGTCCATTGATCGCCGACCAGATCCACATCCTGGCGCATACCGGCCAGGATGGAATCGAAGTTCTCCATCCGTCGCCGCTGCCACCCGCGCTCCTGGCGCGCCGCCCAGCCCGCCTCTATGGGGCCGTTGCCGCGGCTGTCAATGATGGAAGGGGTGCGCTGAACGACGTATAGGTGGCCCGCGTCTCGGGCCACCATCGGCACGATTTGCAGGCCGGTGGACCCGGTCCCGACCACCGCGACGCGTTTGTCGCGCAGTCGGTCAAGCCCACCGCGCGGGCTGCCGCCGGTGTAGTCGTAGTCCCACCTGCTGCTGTGAAACTGCTTGCCCTTGAAGTCGCGAATCCCCGGGATACCCGGCAGCTTGGGCCGATGCAGTGGCCCGCTGCCCAGCACCACGAACTGTGCCCGGATCCGATCGCCCCGGTCGGTGGCCACAACCCAACGCGAATCGCGGTCCGACCAGCGGATCCCGCTGACTTGCGTTTGCATGTAAGCGTTTTCGTACAGAGCGTACTTCTCGGCGATGCGCAGCAGGTGCTCGGCGATCTCAGCACCCGGCGCGTACTTGGTCGACGGTGTGTAGTCGAACTCTTCCAGAAGCGGCAAGTAGATCAAGGACTCGCAGTCACAGGCGATTCCGGGATAGCGGTTCCAGTACCAGGTGCCACCGAAGTCCGCCCCTTTTTCGATGAGCCGGAAGCTGCTGAGACCGGCACGTCGCAGTTCCACCGCTGCCAGGATTCCCGAAATGCCGCCGCCGACGATGAGCACGTCGACGGACTCAACCGATGCGCTGCGCGTGATGGTATCGGTGGCGTTGGGGTCACGGGCGAAATCTTCAAACTGGCCTTCGATGGCGATGTACTGCGCGTTGCCTTTGGAATTCAGCCTTTTCTCGCGCTCCAGTTGATACCTCGCGGCCAGGCGACGATTGCGGTCACCGTCGACAACGCTTGCGGAGCTATCGATGCTGCTGGACAAGTCCCCTCCTGACTGACTGACTGAGGCGTGGCTCACCTGCCGGTGAACGTTTCTGAAACACAACATAAGTCGCTAAAGGTCAGACGGGACAGCCAGTTTGCGCACGAAGTGATCCACGGCTGGCTGTCCTTGATCCCACAGCGCGCCTGTCCGGTCGGCCGGAAGCGGGCACCTACGGGCACGCGGCCACATCGGCGGAATCCGGCAACCGCGCACGACGACCAGACGGAAATATCGGCCCGGGTCCATGTCATCGGTGCGCGGCGGTGGGCGCCAGATACACCGTCTTGGGCTGCAGGTAGGCCTGCATGCCTTCGGGACCCAGTTCGCGGCCCAGACCGCTGGCTTTGACCCCGCCGAAGGGCGCTGCCACGTCCAGCTCGTAGCAGTTGACACCGACGGTTCCGCTCTCAAGGCGTTCGGCCAGGGCGATACCGGTGGCCTCGTCGGCAGTCCACACGGTGGCGGCCAACCCGTAGTCGGAGTCATTGGCCAGCGCGAGCGCGTCATCGATATCGTCGTAGGCCGTGATGCACAGGACCGGCCCGAAGATCTCCTGCCGCGCGATCACCGACGAATTGTCCACATCGGCGAATACCGTTGGCGCCACGTAGAAACCGTGGGGGTGATCGGCCGGTACCGCCCCGCCGGTGGTGATCCGCGCTGCGGTTCGCCGGCCGGCCTCGATGAATCCCAGGACACGGTCGCGGTGGGCGGCGCTGACCAGCGGACCGATCTGGGTGTCCTGCTGCAAGGGGTCACCGACCCGTAGAGCCCGCACGGTGTCGGTGATCGCGTCGACGATCCGGTGATAGCGAGCCCGCGGCGCCAGGATGCGGGTGCTGGCATGGCAGGTTTGGCCATTGTTGGGCAGGCACACCGTCGGCAGCTGCTGCAGGAAATGCTCGAGATCCACGCCGTCGGTCAGGATCGCCGCGGATTTCCCGCCGAGTTCCAGGGTGACTGGCCGCAACAACTCGCCGCACACCGCCCCGATTTCACGCCCGGCGTTCGTCGAGCCGGTGAAGGCGACTTTGTCCACGTCGCGGTGCGCTACCAAGTCTGCACCGGTCCGGCGCCCGCCGGGCACGATGTTCAGCACGCCCGCGGGCAGCTCTGCATCCAGTGCGGCTTCTGCGAAAGCGTAAGCGTCCAGAGCGGTTTGAGGCGCGGGTTTAAGAACAACAGTGCAACCGGAGGCCAGGGCAGGCGCCAATTTCATCGCGGCGAGCGCTTGCGGATAGTTCCACGGGGTGATAGCCGCGACCACGCCCACCGGGTCGCGCTGCACGAGCGTGCGGCGACCGGCTCTGCCGATGCGCACGTCGCGCGCAGGCTGTGTCTGCAGCAGCCGCGAGTAGTAGCGCAAGATCGCGGCCGGACTGAGCCCGTTCGCCACCCGTGACAACGCGATGGGCATGCCGTTCTCGCGGCTGACCAGCTCGGCGGTCTGTTGTGCGCGCGACCTGAGAGCGTCGGCGAATCGGTCCAGCAGCGTGCAGCGTTCTTGCACGTCCATCGACGCCCACGGGCCGCGCAGCGCTCGCCGGGCGGCCCGTACGGCGGCGTCCACGTCGTGGCTCTCGGCAAGGGTGACGCGGCCGAGAACTTCTTCGGAGGCCGCCTCGAGCACCGTGCTCGACGGTCCGGTCGTGTCACGCCACTGCCCGTCGATGAACAGCCGCGGCCTGTCCAGCAGCCCAGCAGCAGTCACGCGGTGTGCCCCGGCGGGGGGCCGCCGTAGAGCTCGTCGAGCAGGCGGCTGTGGCGGGCCGCGATCGCCCCGCGTCGTAGCTTGAGGGTTGGCGTGAGTTGCCCGCCCTGCGGTGTCCATTGCTCGGGCAGCAGCGCGAACTTTTTGATCTGCTCGGGGCGTGACACCCGGGCGTTGGCACGGTCGACAGCGTGCTGGATCAAAGTCCCCACCTGGCTGCTGGTGATCAGATCGTCGATGTGCAGCTCTGCGGGCCCCCCAGCTATGGCGGCGCGCACCGCTGCAGCGTCGATGGTGATCAGTGCGACGAGATAGGGCCGTCGGTCGCCGTAGACTATTGCGTTGGTGATGAATTCGGATTCCAGCAACAGCTCTTCCAGCGCTGCGGGTGCGATGTTTTTGCCCGAGGAAGTGACAATCATCTCCTTCTTGCGGCCCACGATGTAGAGGAAGCCGTCGGCGTCGCGGCGACCCAGATCGCCGGTGTGCAGCCAGCGCCCGCTGCTCGACGGGTCAGCTCCGGTGTCGATCTGCCCGTAATACCCTGGTGACACCGCCGGTCCTTGCAGCAGGATCTCGCCGTCGTCGGCGATGTCGACGCGGACTCCGGGCAGCGGCAGCCCGACACTGCCCAGGCGGTAGGCCGCCTCGGTGTTGGTGGTGGCCGTGCCGGAGGTTTCGGTCATTCCGTACGCGTCGTAGATGCGGATCCCCAACCCGGCAAAGAACTTCAGCGTCTGTTCGGGCATGGGCGCCGCGGCGGTGGTCGCCCACACCAATCGGTCCAGGCCCGCGCGCGACCGAAGGCCCGACAAGATCTGTGTGTCCGCGCGTGAAAACTCCTCGAGCAGCCCAGCCGCGGTGACGTAGCGACGGCCGGTGTCCAATGCCGCTTGCACTTCGGCGCTGCCGAATTCGTTGGCCGCGCCATCGCCGTCGTTGACCCAGGTTTGAATCTTCTCCCAGATCCGGGGTACGCCGAAGAATCGGGTGGGACGCAGCTCGCGCAGTGTCTGCGCAAGTTCGGATGCGTCAGCTAGCAGCCGTACGTGGCCCCCAGCCACGTACGGCAGATACATACTCAACATCCGTTCGGCGATGTGGGCAAACGGTAGGTAGGACACCGAGGTGCCGGCGTCGGTCAGGTTGTTGGCGGCAAGCAGCGCGTGGGCCTCATACACCACGTTGCGGTGGGTGAGCACCACCCCCTTGGGGGCGCCGGTGGTTCCCGACGTGAACACCACCGTGGCCGTATCGTCGGGTGAGACTGCCCGCCAACGTGATTCGCACCGATGCGGGCGATAGACGAGATAGTGGGCGCCGCCGTAGATCAACGTCTGCCAGCTGTGGATGCCGGCTTCTTTGGAGGGATCCAGACTGACGATCAGCTTGAGCCGACCCGCGCCGGTTAGAGCCGGTGCGCACCGTGCGAGCTGGCCGGCGGTTTCGGCGATCAACACCGTGGGGGCGCACTGCGCGGCGATCGCCGCGATTTGCTCGGGCGCGGCCGTCGGGTAGATCGGCACGGGTGTCGCCCCGGCGTACAGCGCCGCCGCGTCGGCGATGATGTGCTCGATGCGGTTGGACGCCATGATGGCAACCCGGTCGCCCGGCGAAACGCCACGGGCGATCAAACCCGCGGCGGCCAGGCGTGTGGTTTCGCCGAATTGTTGCCAGGTCAGGGTGCGCAGCTGCCCGCCTGGACCCAGACGATCGGAGTAGGCCAGCTGATCGCCGCTGAGCTCGACGGTGTGCGCCAGCACGGTACACAAGGTGTGACCCTGGCTGACTTGGTGCACATCCGAACCCGCCAGTAGCTGTGTAGCGTTGCCGCTCACCGTGCCCCGCACCCCCCGACCTGAGCCGGCTACGGTGGCCTGGGACCGGTGCTCAACGTCGCGAGCCAAAATGGCCTGCGCGTCGAGCGCCACCACCGGGCCTGAGAAGCAGCTGCCATCGTGGTGGTCTCCCAAGGCGCCCACCTGCCTTACACGTCGGTTCACGTGTCGAGGCTATGCGGGACCAGCGCGGTGCAACACAGCCGCGGCACGACTGCAGCCAGATATGGATGCCAATCGGCGCGAAGCGGATGGCTTGTCTCTGCGGAGGTTTTCTACCGTCGGACATGCCGGGAGCCATCGGCGATCCCGGCGCAGGCAGGCGAACGTTGAGCAAGGGGACCTCACGTGGTGATGACCGGGCAGACCGCCTCAGTGTGGTGTGCGCTCGGGACGGCCACGCCGCGGCCGGCATTTCCGGGTCAGACCTCAGCAGCGTCGCCCAAACCAACCCAAATGGCGTCGGTGGCACCTGTGGTGCTGCCCGGTCGCCCGTCACCACCGGTGGAGGCGCTATGAACGACCCTGTCGCACCGGCATCCGACGCTCACGGCACGGCGATAGCGCTGGCCGGTATCCCCGCGATGCGGCGCGCAGTCATTATGGACGTGTTCGCGACCATGGATGGCGGTGATCTCGACGGGATGGTCGAGCACATGACTGACGACGTCACAACGCAATTCGGCAACAACGCCGAGATCTCCGGCAAGGCTGCGTTCCGCGCGTTGTTCAACGATGTCGGCCAGGCCATCTCGGGGCTGCGCCACGACGTACTGGACCTCTGGCATGCCGTCGAGGACTTCGACGTATGGGTTGTACAGCTCATCGTGTCCTACCGACTCCTCGACGGGAGCACCGTAACTCTGCCGTGTTGCAATGTGTTTCGGATGCGCGGTGATCTCATCTGCGAATATCGGGTGTATATGGATATCGGGCCGGTCCTCAACAGGCCCGCGGGCCACGGTGTCTGACCCGACTCTGCGACGCGCCGGCTCGGGCGCTGGCGGATCCCGGTAATCAGCATGCAGATCACCACTGCCGTGCTGCGTGATTGTAGCGGCCGAGACGAGCTGGAGCATGTGACACTGGCCGAGCCGGGAGCCGGCCAGGTCCTCGTGCGCATTGTCGGTGTGGGCCACTGTCACACCGACCTGCTCGCCCGCGCCACGCACTCCACCAGCGCGCTGCCGCTGGTGGTCGGACACGAACGATCCGGGGTTGTGGAGGCGATCGCCGCCAACACCGAGGGCATCGCGGTGGGCGATCATGTGGTGCTGTCCTACGACTCGTGCCGTCGGTGCGCCAACTGCCTGGCGGGCCACCCTGCTTAGTGCCTCAGTTTCGTGCGCCGCAACTTTGGTGAGCCCGCGACGACGCGCCCGCCGTCATGCACGACAGGCACGGCCTGCCCGTGTTCGCGCGATGGTTCGGGCAGTCCTCATTTGCCTCCCACGCCCTGGTCGCGGCGCGCAACGTCACCAAGGTCGACAGGCATCTGCCGCTGGAGCTGCTGGGCCCCCTGGGATGTGGAATAGATGTCACCATCAGCTCCTGGACGTCGACCGGGCTCGCTCCACCGCCACGGCGGCATTCTCGAGATAGCGCCATGCCGCGTCGGGTGGAATGCCGCCGCACAGCGGATGCAGCGGAAGCGGGCGTCCCCCGCGGATGTCTTCGGCGGCCTCATCGGCGGTGAGAATCTGGTACGGGCCGTCGGCCTGCCGCAGGTCGGACGCACCATCCGCGCGGGTGATGCTGGCGACGGAGTCGTCACCATGGCGGTACGAGGCCGCGGTGACGGCGTCATGCAGCAGATATGGTCCCAGCTCATCCCAGGCCGCGTCGATGTCGTCCGCAACGAAAACCGCAGTCGGAGTGCCGGGTACCGGGAACTGCATTGCGCCGGGTTCGTGACCGTGAGCACGGCATTGCGACTCGTAGAACTCCTTGAGTCCGGGCTGCGCCGTCTGTGAGATGAACCCAAGGCCGTGCCGGGCTGCACGTCGGGCCGCGGCCTTGCTGCCGCCCGCGATCATCACAGTAGGTCCGCCTGCCACGGCACATGACGGGGTGACAGTCACATTGCGGCCGCGATAGTCGACGGTCTCGCCCTTGATCAGTCGCAGTGTGACGTCGACGATCTCGTCGGCGAGCCGGCCCCGCCGCGCCATCTCTACTCCGAAATGGGCGTACTCCTCGGGTCGATGGCCGATCCCGAACGCGTAGGCGACGCGGCCGCCGCTAATGAGATCCAGCACGCTGATCTCCTCGGCCAGCCGGACCGGATCCCAGAATGTAATCGGGACCGCGGCAAGCAAGATGCCCAAATTTGTGGTCCTGGCGGCGATCGCGGAGGCCAGGATAAGCGGTGCGGGCAGATGTCGGTCTTCGGTGCCATGGTGCTCCGAGAGCACAGCGATCACCGCTCCCCTGGTCTCTGCCCACGCACACATGTCGATAGCCGCCGCGTAGTGGCCGCCGGCAGGGCCCGCCCACGCCGGAACACGCATGTCGAATCGAATCGTGAACATCAATAACGACTTTCGGGTTCTTCGAAGTCAGCGCTGCCATTTGCCGGGGGCACACATCAGACACATATTATCGGGGTTGTCGATAACCTGGGCGAGCTGAATCACCCCACGGGTCCAGTGGCCCATTGGATGGCCCGGGTTGTCACGCTTGGACCGTAAAAACCAAACGCACGAACGCCTCCGGATTCGCAGGAGTGTTGCCTTGCCGCGGATGTCGGCCCTTGGTGCTGCTGGTGATTCAGTCTTCACTTTTGCTCAACTGGTTGTGTGACAAACGCATTCTTGGGGATGGTCAATGGCAGGTCGACGGCGCTCAGTAGCCCGGGCGCAGCACCGACGACGTACGGCACGGCGTTGACGACGCGCATCGCGGTGGCCACCATCGCGCCGGCCCCAGAGGTCATTGTGGCGATCCCGGCCCGACCAGGGTTGCGCAGGGTTGCGGCCATACTGCAGTCGATGTCGGGGTCGCCGGTGATCACCACGCGGTAGGACAGGTTGCCGATACCGGTCGGCCAGTCCGGAGCGACGCCGTGAGCCAGCCGCGTAACGTGTTCGACAATGATTGCCTCACAACCCTCAACGACGCCGATAGCTTTCATTCGCAGCGCGCCGCACGTTCCCGCGTCGACCGTACCCATCGCGACTTCGAGGGTCCGGTTGGTCACGGAGCGGTCAAAGCTCTCGCGTATCTCCTGGACCTCGACGCCCAAGGCGTCGCCGATCAACCGGATCTGACCTCCCCACTCACCGGCGATCGCCCGGGGGAATGCGACCCAGGGTTGGTAGTCCAAGGGTTGGCCAAACCCCAATCCATTGATCATGATTTCGGGTACGCCGTAGTCGTCGTACAACCCGATCTCATAGGAGTGGATCGTCTCGATCGAGGACGATTGCGTGGACAGGACGAGCGGCAGGTAGTCGGCGGCGAAACCAGGTTCGATGCCCGACGCGTAGAGCGACACCTGTCCTTGTTTGGCCGCGGCGGCGAGCTGCTCGCGCCACTCGGCAGGCTCATAGGCGTGCGGGTTGACCAGCCGAGTGGTGCTGGTGGTGACGACGTTGATACCTGCTTCGAGTAGTTTCACGTAGTCCGGAATCGCAAGGGCATCGCGTTCAGGTCCGCTGGCCGCATAGATCACGCAATCGGGCTTGAGGGCGATCAGGGCATCGGCGTCATTGGTCGCTGCCACACCGATCGGATCACCGTTGGACAGCTCGCCGGCGTCCTTGCCCACCTTTTCCTCGGAATGTACCCACACTCCGACCAGGTCTAGGTCGGGGCGGTTGGAAATGGTGCGGATAGCAATCGCCCCGATCCCTCCTGTCGCCCACACCACCACGCGGTGCCTCCCTGTGGTCATGTCTTCCTTCCTGGGTTGCAGTAAATCTTTTGTGCTTTGGGTGATTAGCTGCTAGACGCTTGCATCCCTGGCGTCATCTATACGGTCGTGACGGGCAGCCGAGCCCAGCCCCGCACACTGGACGTCCGCGCCCTGCTCGCATGCTCGTAGTCAACTTCCCAGTCGGTCCACCGCTTGAACACCTCCTCGAACGCGACCCGCGCCTCCAGCCGCGCCAGCGCCGAGCCGAGGCAGAAATGTAGTCCCTGCCCGAAGCTCAAATGTCCTCCCTTGCGGTGGATGTCGTAGCGGTCTGGTTCAGAGAATCGCGTCTCGTCGCGATTGGCCGACGCGTTGAGTAACAGCATGAAGGACCCTTCGGTCACAGTGTGCCCGTACAGCTCGGTGTCCTGGGCGACGTAACGCGCCTGCACCGGTGATGGTGGCTCGTAGCGCAGCGTCTCCTCGACTGCGGAGGGAATCAGCGACAAATCGGCGACGAGTTCTCTTCTCTGGTCTGGGTGCTCACCGAGAAGCTGACCCATGAACCCGATCAGCCGAGCGGTGGTTTCGTTGCCCGCGCCCGCGATCATCGCGGTGTAGGCCAGAACTTCGGTGCGATCGAGGCGGCGCAAACTTCCGTCTTGCTCTTCTACCTGTGCATTGAGCAGATCTGTCATCAGATCATCGGAAGGATGTGCCGCCCTCCACTCGATGTAATCGGCGAACAACGCGATCGAATCCTGGACGGCCGTCGGACTGAGCCCACCGCCCTCGGAGTCAATCGTGATGCTTTTGTCGTTGCGATCGCGGATCTGTTGTTGCCCCTCCTCGGGGATGCCTAACAGGTAGCCGATCGTCCGCATCGGCATGTTTGCGCCAAGATCAGCGACGAAGTCGAAGCCGTCCAAGTCGCGGAGCGGATCCAGTGCACGCGAACAGAGATCACGCACCAGCCCTTCCACCGCCAACATGCGGCGGGGGGTGAAAACCCGCGATAACAGGCGCCGGTGCAGGTCGTGCAGCGGTGGGTCCTCCCATAGCAAGATGCCCGGTGGTATTTCGATGCCGCTGAACAAGACGTCGGCGGTGGTGCCTCGTCCCGAGCGATATGTCTGCCAGTCGGGCAGTGCTCGTGCGACGTCGTCATAACGACTGAGCGCATAAAAGTCGTATTTGCCGTTGAAGTACAGCGGGGCCTCGGCGCGCATCCGTTGCCAGATGGGATACGGATTGTCATCGATGCTGTGGTCGAACGGGTCGTAATAGAGCTCGACCGTTGAATTACTCGCCATTGATCAGCCTTCTGCTAGCGGGGTTGGTTCGGCGTGCCCGGGAATAGCTGTTCTGTGGGTCCTGCGGTCACCCAACCGCCCAGCTTCGTAATGAGATGGGGCGCAAAGACCGCGCTGTAGAGGAGGTTTCCGATAACCACGACGGCGACGATGGACAAGACAGACGATTGAACGCGACTGGTCGACCTCTCATCGGCCCACATCTCGATGACGTTTCGTCCGTCGGAGTCGGTGCGTCCGAGGAGATAGGTGAAGACCATCATCTGCACACCCATCGCCAGGGAATCGTAGAGCGGGTACTGGTGCTTGGTCCCCTGCCACAGTGCCAGCCCGGGGATCACATAGCCGTAGTAAAAATTGCCGAGCTGTGCACCCGTGATCGCGTTGAAGAAAAACGCCCAGCAGAAGCCGACCGCGAGGCCGACGCTAAGAAGGGTAATCGGCCTGCGCCAGTGGAATTTTGCGCTCAGCCATCGTCCGAGGGCGGCTCCGGTCACGGCAGGCAGGACGAAGTATGAGACGTAGCCGATAGGCACCGACGACGGCAGGCCTCCCCACGTCACGTTCAGCGGCCACCAAGACCGCATTCGGGGCAGAGCGGGCGGGAACTGCGCATACATGGCCCAGTCGTAGGGCGCCTCGATCCAGGAGAACGAGATGGCCGAGATGCTGAGCAGCAGCAGCGGGTGCAGGCGCCGGCGGCGATAGCTCAGATACACCCCGACTAACAGAAACGCGATGCCTGTGACGTAGGCGAACGCCATGGCCCCCTTCAGCAGGGGTGTCAATCCGGCGCTCATCGGTGGTTCTCCTGGCTCGGAGCATGGCACGCTTCCGGGTCGTAGCGAAGAACCAGGCCGAATGCCAGAGCGATCAGTCCGAACAGCGTGCCTAGCATGATCACAGCGCCCAAGTCCGTGCCCCTCTCGATACGAGCTCGACCTTTTAGATAGTGACGACTATCTTAAAAATAGTCAACCGCCGAACGTGGCTGGAGGAGTGAACAACCGTGCCCCAGCAACCTTCCGTCAACAAGCAGGCTGCGGCAGAGACGCCGGGGTTGCGTAGGCCGCGTGGCGCACCACGGAAGCTTCTGCTCGCGGCCGCCCGCGACCTCTTCGCTCGCCAGGACTACCGCAGCACGACGACCCGTGAAATCGCCGAGGCCGCCGGAGTTACCGAGCATCTGTTGTTCCGCAACTTCGGTTCGAAAGCGGGACTGTTCCGCGAAGCCCTGGTTCTACCTTTCACCGGCTTCGTCGACGAATTCGGCCGAACTTGGGATTCAGTCGTCCCGGAGGAGACCGACGAGGTGGAGCTGGCTCAGCGCTTCGTCGGGCAGCTCTACGACGTCTTCGTCGAACACCAGGGCCTGCTTCTGACACTTATGGCGGCCGAAGCTCTCAGCGAGGAGGAAATGGCTGAAGCCGGCATTGCCGACATCAGACGGGCCCTCACCGTGCTCAGCCAGATCGGCGCGGAGGGCATGCGCATCCGCGGCATGCGATCCAGCAAGCCAGACCTGCCGGCTCACTCAACGGTTGCGATGATCGCCGGCATGGCAGCATTGCGTTCCACGTATTTCGGAACCGAGCAGCCATCGAGAGAAGCGATTGTCGAGGAACTCGTCCAAGCGATTCTCCACGGGTTCCTGCATCGGCAAGATTGACGAGCTAAAGCGTGCGGGGTCTCGCGCTCCCGTCAGGTTCCACACCCCACATTGACCGCAGCTGCCGCTGGCGGCCAAATCTGCGCCCTATAAAGGATGCTCGTGTGGATTCTCGACGATCGACATTCGCGCCAAAATCCATGACAAAGCGCCTCAAAGCACCTCTCAACGCGGCTCGGGAGCCGACGAAGAGCATTATGCACAACCACCTCCCGCGATACGTCCTGCGGGTGTTGAGCCGGGTCGGACTCGTGTCGCTGCCGGAGGATGTTCTGACAACGCTTGCCCACCGTGGAACCGACGTGACGCTGATTGCCTCGCCCGAGGATGCGGAGCAGTTCGCTGCCAAAGGCGGTCGGGCAGCCCTTGACCGGCTGCAACGGACGTCGCACCCGCCCCGCCTGATCGCCACACCCACCGGCGACCATAGCGCCCATCACCCGGCGATATTGGCGGCGATCCGCAACGCGGTGTTGACGGTAGCTGCCGTTTCCGATCGGAGCACATCCCCGTATCGGACATCACGTCGATTGAGAGTCGCCGAATCCGATGGCGGCCAACCGTATATTCTCGACCGGCTACACCGTCTAGTCCTGAGCGCGATCATCACCAGAGAGGAGGTGGGGTGTGACCGAAGATGCGATCAGCATCGGCGGTGTCGACCTCGCCGATCCGGACACATACGGGTCGGGAATGCCCTTCGATGCGTTCCGGAAGCTCCGCGAGTGCGCACCCGCGGCATGGCACCCGTACAAGGATGGGCCTGGGTTCCTCGCGCTCACCGGCTACGACGAGGTCTTTGCCGTGTCCCGCGACAGCGCCACGTGGTCGTCGGAGGCGACGGCGGTGTACTTCGACGTGCCCGGTCCCGACGACATCGCCGACCAGCGGGGCGTGATGATGTTGACGATGGACCCGCCGCGGCACACCGCGCTGCGCGCTCTGGTCAGCAAGGGCTTCACGCCGCGCCAGGTAGTGAAGCTCAACGAGCGCATCATAGACATGGCGCGCGACGTGGTCGACAGCGTCATCGAGCGCGGCGAGTGCGACTTCGTCACCGACGTCGCCGGGGCGTTGCCCTCATACGTCATCGCCGAACTGCTCGGCATTCCGCTGGAAGACGGCTACCGGCTTTACGAGCTGACCGAGATCATGAACACCGGTCTGATAGGCGGCTCGCGCGCCATGAGGGCGGGCGCCGAGATGTTTGGGTACTCAACGGAACTTGTGGCCCGCAAACGTGCGGATCCTCGCGATGACATCGCGACATCGCTGCTGCATGCCGAGGTCGACGGACAGCGCCTCACCGAAAGAGAGTTCAACTTCTTGTTCATGCTGCTGATCAATGCGGGCGGCGACACGACCCGTAACCTGGTCGCCGGAGGCACGTGCGTGCTGATGGACCATCCGGAGGAGCGGGCAAAGCTGGAGGCGGATCCGTCGCTGCTGCCGACTGCGGTTGAAGAAATGCTCCGCTACGTCAGCCCGGTCATCGCGTTCCTCCGCACGGCCACGAAGGACACCGAACTACGCGGGGTGCCCGTGAAGGAGGGCGACCGGGTGGCGATGTTCTACCCGTCGGCCAATCGGGACGAGGCCCACTTCGTCGATCCCGAGCGCTTCGATGTGACTCGTAATCCCAACCCGCACTTGGCATTTGGCGGCGGCGGCACCCATTTCTGCCTCGGCGCGAACCTGGCCCGGGTGGAGGCGGCTGCCCTCGTATCGGAGGTGCTGAGCCGGATGAAGAACATGGAGTTGGCGGGGCCGGTCGAGCGCATGCCGTCGACAGTGATCAACGGCATCCACTCCATGCCTGTCCGGTTCACGCCTGCTCGACGTGTGGGCGCTTGGTGATCGCGCAAGATCACAAGACGGCCCGATGCTGCGCAGCCCGCAAATCCGGGGCCGACCTGCGCTACGTCCAAAAAACTATGGGACACTCGTCTCCAGGTAACCAATCGTGGCACCGATATTTCGATAGGTCTCAGACGAATCTTTCAGGTCACCGACTCGGCGCGGGTTTGCAGACGCACGTCGGTCAGCCATCTCGTGGAGCGGTCGCTGCGTTGGCGTCGGGCTCGAAGGCGCGTCCCTCGAGGGCGGCGAAGACGCGCAGTGGGTCCAGGTAGTCGCGCCACTGGGTGACTTTGCGGTCGTTGATGAGGACCACGGAGATGTATCTATTGCCGTAGGGGTGACCGGTAGCCACGACCCTGCCCTCGGAGGAGTATTCGAGCACCGCCGTCGACGTTGATGGTGAATGGTGTGCCCGCAGGTCATAGCAGCGGTCGAGGAAAAACACCGACCCGTAGCCGCGGTAGAGCTCGATGAGGTTGTCGCGCCCGACGACGTGGCGCGGGTAGCCAGGCACCGTGATTACGAAATCGAAGACGACGTCGGTGACCAGCATGTCGAAGAAGTGCTCACCGTCCACGTATCCCGCAAGGCCTTCTTCGATAATCCGAAAGAACGGATCCAGCGCACGGAAGTCGTCCATGTTCTCGATCAATTAGCCCCTCCCGGGAATTGTTGATAGGAGCCGTTCCAGCTTGTCGCGCAGCGCCGTGTTCAACCGTGCACCGCGGCCGGTTGTGCCGCCCAGCTCGCCAACACTTTCAGCCGTTCTTCTGACACTGATCCTGGTTGCACGGTGGACACCCACAGCGTTTGTTCGGGATCGTCGGCCGGGGTGAACGCCTCGTATCCGAGTTCCAGGTCGCCCACGAGGCCGTGGTGACAGTTCCTCACCCCGTAGGTGTGCTGGTCCACGTCGTGGTCGGCCCACCAACGACGGAAATCGGGATCCCGCACGGACAAATCTCCCACGAGTTCAGCCAGCGCCGGGTCGTGGGGGTTGCGGCCGGCGTAGAGGCGCAGGTTGGCGACGATGCCTTGGGCCGCTGCGCGCCAGTCGGTACACAGCGAGCGCACATGGTCGTGCAGAAAAATTAGGCGTGCCATGTTACGGAAATGTGGGGGCAATGCGTCGAAGTCAGTATATAAAACGCGGGCCAGCGGGTTTGCGGCCAACACGTCCAGGCGTCGGCCCACTACCAGGACAGGTACGTCGGTGATGCTGTTCACTACTAGTCGCAGGCCCGGGCGGACTTGTTGCGCAGGCAGGG